>Ga0310696_10003457_pt1 | contig 19720 bp, 19 predicted proteins | sample AusTroGonzalo_MG_4_FD_203885 | JGI IMG/M metagenome (GOLD analysis project Ga0310696, IMG submission 203885) | Bovine rumen microbial communities from tropical cattle in Woodstock, Queensland, Australia - Gonzalo_02 (v2) (version 2) | ecosystem: Host-associated > Mammals > Digestive system >... | reverse complement strand
ATTCCGATTCAAGCAATTTATTTGAGATAGACTCTCAAAAAGAATTTTTCAAGGTTTACATCGCACTATTCAATTTTCAATCAGCCCGCCCTCGAAGGGCAACGAGTTCTTAATATATCATCGATCCACAACCCTTGCAAGCCGCTTTTCGAAGATTTTTCGAACTTTTTTGATCAGCCCCGCAACCCCGCGCCGACCTCAAACTGCCGGTACCGGGCGCAAAACATCATTTAATATAGCATCGACAGACAACTTTGCAAACCCTTTTTCAAGCTTTTTTCGGGTTTTTCGCAAGTTTTTGCGCCGTCACAAGCAAAAAGCCGCAGGATATATGGTCAGCGGTTGGTCAGAAGCCTCAGCGTGACGGCGGGCTTGGCGGAACTGTTGGTGTAATAACGCGCCACGACCTTTTCGTCGTCGATCTCCAGCACCGCGAAGCCCGAGTTGCCGAACAGGTGCCGGAAGGTGAAGTCGCCGGAGTTCTTCCACGCATTCCAGCGTTTGCGCGACTTTTCGGGATTCTTCGCCTTCGGGATGTTCATGTCCGCGCTTTTGACATAACTTGCCCAGTCGCCGAATCTCCCCCTGGAACGCTTGGACGACCACGCGTTCCCCATGCTCGACACGATAAGCTGCGTCAGCTTGCCGCGTGCGGTTTTTCTGGTGGCCAGCGACGGCGCATGCGTGTGCGCGGCGAGGATCAAGGTATTGCGTTTTTCCAGCATCCCGGCGATGTCGTCCCACCCTGGGACCAGCCACAAGGGAGCCCCGACCGACGCCGGCATGAGCGGCAGATGAGTCATGAAGAAAACATACCGCGTGTCGGGGTGTCTGTCGAGCGTCTTTTTCACAAACGCCGTCAGCTCCTTGGCTGGTATGAAGCCGTCGACCGCGATGAAGAGGTCCCTGCCCCGCAGAAAAGCGTAACAGGAATTTTTGGTGACTTTGCGCCCGAGTTCCGCGGAAATTATCGGCAGCAGCACCGCGTTGGCGGCGGCGTTGTTTTTTCCGCGCCCGACGACGCGGATGTCGTGGTTGCCCTTGACGATCAGCAGCGGAATATCGGGGAAGTTCTTCTTGATCGCCGCAAATCCGCTGCGGATCATCTCGCCCTGAAGCTTCGCATCGTCGCAGTCGCCCTGCACCATATCGCCCAGCTGCACCGCGAACGCCGCCTGCTCGGCGGATGCGCGTTTGCCGGCGGCGGAAAAAAGCGCGGGAGACTTGCTCCTCCACATTTTCAAATTGCGGTTGCGTTCGCCTTTACGACCGTCGGTCGACGGCGGCGCCTTGTGAAATTCCCCGCTGTCGAAATGGGCGTCCCCCATCACCAGCACCTTGTAGCTGTCGGACGCCCCCTCCCCCGGCTTCGCTCCCGCCGAAACCGCCGTCAGGCACAACAGCGCCGACAATATTCCGAACCAAGCGCGGATCTTCATAGCCAACCTCTCGATGTGAAATTCAACAGCAAGCCTGCCGGTAAAATATAGCGCCGCCCGTATCGCAAATCAAATGCGGGAAACTGTTGCACAGAAGCGGTTCCCGATGTAAATTATATAATAGTATACAGTTTTCGGAGCGGATATGATCGAATCGTTGAGTCAAATAAACGCCGGACAGTGGGCCATGCTGATCGCCGCGGCGCTCCTGATCGGCATCAACAAGACGGCGCTCCCCGGCATCGGCATATTGCCGGTGGTGATGCTCACGCTCGTCTTCGAAGCGCAGCTCTCGACCGGTCTGCAGCTCGGGATGCTCGCCGCGACCGACATCATGGCGGTGATCTACTTCCGCCGTCACGCGGATTGGAAGATACTTCTGCGGCTGCTGCCGTGGGCGCTCGTCGGACTTGCCGTCGGGGCGGGGATAATGCGGCTCATCCCCAAAGAGGACGCGCGGACTACCCGCATACTGATCGGCGCGCTGGTGCTGTTTCTGCTGGTGCTCGGCGAAGTCAAAGCGAGGATCCACCCCGAAAAGATCCCGGCCGGAGGGCCGTTCGCGGCGTTCTTCGGGATTCTGATGGGCACGACCACCCAGCTGGCGAACGCAGCCGGTCCGGTTTCGGCGATCTACTTTCTGTCGATGAAACTGCCGAAGGAAAAATACATGGGGACGACCGCCTGGTGCTTTCTGATTCTCAACTGGATCAAGGTGCCGATCTTTGCCGCGGAGGGGCGCATCACCGCCCGGTCGCTGGTGTTGGATCTGTGCATGCTTCCGGTGCTGATACTGGGTGCGGCGCTCGGCATAGTGATCTTCAATAAGATGAATCAGAAGGTGTTCGAACTGGCGGTGAAGCTGCTCGCGGCGGCGGCTTCGATCAAACTTCTGATCGGGTGATCGGCATGAAGAACAAAATTCTCCTGTTTCTGACAGCGATCTGCGCGCTGACGGCGACGGCAGCGACCGACTACGGCATTCCTTCCAACTGGGTGCTGTGCGAAGCGGATAAACCGGACACCGCGTTCGACGTTTTCTACGTCTACCCGACCTTGTTCACCAACCCGCTGAGTCCGCTTATGGATCTCAAGTCCGAACCGCGGCTGCGGAAGCGCGTCTTCAACTTCACCGCCGAACAGACGGAAGCGGTCGTGCCGCACGCACGGATATTCGCGCCGGCGGTGCGCCAGCTCGATTCCTCGACGATCGCGCGGGTGATCTGCTCCAAGCACGGCTGGCGAAATTCGCGCCGCATCCTCCCCGGAGTCAACGACACGCTGGCGGCGTTCCGGTACTATCTCGAACACTTCAACAACGGGCGGCCGTACATCCTGATGGGACACAGTCAGGGCGCGATGGATCTGTATTTGATGATCCTGAAATCGCATGATGTCCGAACGAGCCGCGGATTCGTCGCCGCGTACCTGATCGGCCTGCCGCGGCTGACCGCGAACGAGATCGCCGCGGACATGGCGCCGCACGGCATCCGTCCGGCCTCGCGGGCTGATGACCTCGGCGTGCTCATCGGCTGGAACACCCAGCTGCCCTACGCCGACGACTTCCTCTTTACGGCGCGGAGGACCTACTGCATAAATCCGCTGAACTGGCGTACGGACGCGACTCCCGCCCCCGCCGCACTGCACCACGGGGCGCTGGTGTACGACCTCAAGGAGAAATGCGCCCGCACGGTGAAACACTTCTGCGGGGCGCGGATCGATCCGGAGCGCGGCGCCCTGATCGTCTCGCCCAGAAACGACGGCCGGTACGAACTCCGGGGCTTCACCGGAAGCGGCGTGATGCACATCTACGACATCTGGTATTTCGTCGTCAACATCCGCGAAAACATCGACCTGCGGGTGAACAAGTGGCGGGAAAAATACGGGCGTTGACCGAAAGGAGTTGTTGATCATGAAACTCAAGTTGATGCTTGCGCTGTTGCTGTCGGTCGGCGGTTTTCTGCTCGCGGCGGCGGAAACGGACAATCTAAACGTACCACCATCCCCGCGCATCGAATCGGTCAAGTACGGTGACGCCTCCAACTGGGCGATATGCGAATCGGATAAGCGAAACACCGACTTCGACGTCTTCTACGTCTACCCGACCTTGTTCGCGGACAAGAAGCGTCCGCGCATGAACTGGTGCGACAACCCGAAACTCCGTGCCAAGACCGTCGCTTTCGCCAAAGCGCAGACCGGTATATTCGGAGCCAGGGCACGCGTCTTCGCCCCGTTCGTGCGCCAGCTGGACTACACCCGCTGCCTGTCGGAGCTCGGATCTGGGCGCGACTGGCGTATCAGCCGATGGCTGGATCCCGGGTTCCACGACACGTGGGCGGCCTTCCAATATTACCTCGAACACTTAAACCGCGGCCGCCCGTACATCCTGATCGGGCACAGTCAGGGCGCGATGGATATCTATTCGATGATGTTGAGGACCAGAGAGGTCGCCGTCGAACGCGGCTTCGTCGCGGCGTATCTGATCGGTCTGCCGCGCCTGACTGCAAACGATATCGCCGCAGACCTGGCTCCGCGCGACATCCGTCCGGCGACGGGAGAAACCGACCTCGGCGTCGTCATCGTTTGGAACACGCAGGCGCCCAGTGTCGATAATCCGTTCTTCACGGGCAACAAAACCTATTGTATCAATCCGCTCAACTGGCGTACGGACGCAACTCCGGCCGAGAAAGCGGAAAACGTCGAAGCATTTTTCTACGACTACCGCAATGGCAAGTGCCGCACCGTGCCGAACTTCTGCGGCGCGCGCATCGACACCGAACGCGGCGCGCTCATCGTCGATCTGCCCGTCAACGGCGAGTACGACGCCAAAGGGTTCATGGGGCAAGGCGTGTTCCACATGAACGACGTCTGGTTCTTCGCCGGGAACATCCTCCGCAACGCCGAACTGCGGGTGAAACTCTGGAAGGAAAAGTACGGCGGCGCCAAATGACCGGCGCCGCCCTCCCCCGCCCTTGAAAAAGTCGGCGTTTGCGGTATATTACCCGAAATGTGACGACAACATCCGTCAAGAAAGAGGATTCGACATGGATTTGAAATTTTTCAGCACGATGGACCGCCGCGTAGTCCCCTTCGAACCGATAAACGCCAAAGAGGTCGGGCTTTACACCTGCGGACCCACCGTCTACAACTACGCGCACATCGGCAACTTCCGCGCCTACACCTTCGAGGACATTCTGCGGCGGACGCTCGAATACGCCGGTTTCAAGGTCAAGCAGGTCATGAACCTGACCGACGTCGACGACAAGACCATCCGCGACTCCAAGGCCGCCGGAGTGCCGCTCCGCGAGTTCACGCAGAAGTACAAGCAGGCGTTCTTCGAGGACGTGAAGACGCTCAACATCGAGCCCGCCGCCGTCTATCCCGCCGCGACCGACCACATCAAGGAGATGATCGCGCTGATACAGGTCCTCATGGACAAGGGCTTCGCCTATCAGGCCGAGGACAAGTGCATATATTTTTCCATCGCCAAGTTCCCCGACTACGGCAAGCTCGCCCACATCGACCGTGACAACCAGCGCGCCGGGGTGCGCATCAACACCGACGAGTACGCCAAGGATTCCGTCGCCGACTTCGCGCTGTGGAAGGCGTGGGACGAGGCGGACGGCGACGTGGCGTGGGACAGCCCGTGGGGCAAGGGCCGCCCCGGCTGGCACATCGAATGCAGCGCGATGTCTTCCAAGTACCTCGGCGACCGCTTCGACCTGCACACCGGCGGCATCGACAACATGTTCCCGCATCACGAGGACGAGATCGCCCAGAGCGAGGCGGCGAGCGGCCACAAGTGGGTGAACTGCTGGATGCACTGCGAACATCTGATGGTCGACGGCACCAAGATGTCCAAGTCGCTCGGCAACTTCTACACGCTGCGCGATCTCTTGGCCAAGGGCTGGACCGGGCGCGAGATCCGCTGGGTGCTGATCGGCGCGCACTACCGCAAGAAGCTGAACTTCACGCTGGAAATGCTCGCGCAGGCGCGGGAAACGCTCAACCGCTTCGACGAACTTTTCCGCCGCCTCAAGGGGATCACCTCCGCCGGCGACGATCTGCCGGCGCAGGAGGCGGTCGCGATGGCGAAGGAGCGCTTCGACTCTTCGATCGCCGACGACTTGAACATATCCGGAGCACTGGCGGCGCTTTTCGACTTGAGCCGTCAGGCGAACAAACTCGCCGACGAGGGGCGTCTCTCCGAATCCGGCGCGAAGGCGATACTGGATGCGTTCCGCAGCTTCGACCGGGTGACGGGAGCGCTGAATGTCGACGCGGTCCAGGCGGCGGAGGCGATCCCCGCGGAGGTGGAGGCGCTGGCGCAGCAGCGCGCCGACGCCCGCAAACGCAAGGATTTTGCCGAAAGCGACCGGCTGCGCGCCGAGATCGGCAAGCTCGGATACACCGTTGAAGACGCTCCGGGCGGAGCTTACCGCCTCAAGAAAAACTGACCGTCAATCGGGAAAGACCGGGCACAGCCGCTCGAACGCCTTGAGTTCGCGGCGGCGGGCTCCGGCCCCGGGCAGATGCGCTTCGAGCTTGCGCCAGAAGCGGGCGGAGTGGTTCATTTCCTCAAGGTGCGTCAGTTCGTGCCAGATCACATAGTCGATCAGCGGCGCCGGACATTGGGCGAGTTTCCAGCTGAAGCTGATGGTGCCGCTGGTGCTGCACGATCCCCAGCGCGTCTCCGCCCCGGAGATGCGGACGCGGTCGAACTTCAGCCCCGCCTCCGCGGCAAAGGAGCGGATGCGCTTTTCGACATAGCGGCGGATCGCGGTGCGGTAAAACTTTTCCAGCGCGGCGAAGACCTCTTCCGGCGTCCCGGCGGGCAGGATGAACGCCCCGTCGAAGGCCGTGACGCGGCGGCTGAAGCGAAGCGGATATTTCACCCCCCAGAGAAAGAACTCCTCGCCCTCGGCGAAGGTCGGCTTCGGGCGCGGCTCGAAGCGCGCGGCGGCGCGGCGGCGGAGACGATCCAAGAGCGGCCGGTTATCCTCGGCTATCCTCAAGAGTTCGGCGTCCGATACTCCGAGCGGAGCGAGTATCCGCAGTTCCCCCTCGGGCGTCGCGGAAAAGGCGATGCGCTTCCGCCGCGGCGAGCGGACGATGGTGACCTCACTTGCTCTCAAGATACTTTTCCGCATCCATCGCGGCGCGGCATCCCGAAGCGGCGGCGGTGATCGCCTGCCGGTAGCGCGGATCGCAGCAGTCGCCGGCGGCGAAAACCCCGGCCAGCTTGGTCAGCGAAGTGGCCCCTTCGACTTTCAGATACCCTTTCTCGTCGGTGTCGAGCTGATCCTTGACGAGCACGGTGTTGGGGATGTGCCCCAATGCGGAAAAATACCCTTTGCAGGGAAGTTCCGAACGGGCTCCGGTCTTGAGGTCTTCCAGCAGTACCCCTTCGACCTCCTCGGCGCCGAGGATGTCCCGGACGGCGCAGCTCCAGTGGAACTCGATCTTGGGGTTCTTCATGGCGCGTTCCGCCATCACCGGCGAAGCGCGAAGTTCGTCGCGGCGGTGGACGACGTGCACGGCACTCGCGAAGCGCGTCAGAAACAGCGCCTCCTCCATCGCCGAATCGCCGCCGCCCACGACCACCACCGGCACGTCCTTGTAAAAGGCTCCGTCGCAGGTGGCGCAGGCGGAAACTCCGTGACCGCGCAGACGCTCCTCGGCGGCGAGCCCCAGATAACGCGGCGAAGCTCCGGTCGCGAAGATCAGCGCCTCGGCTTCGACCGTATCGCCGTTTTCCAATATGAGCTTCTGCACGCCGCCGTCCGAAAGTTCCACGCGGTCGACGGTGTCGTATTCTATCCGGGCGCCGAACTTTTCCGCCTGCGCCTGCATCGCCATCACGAGGTCGAAGCCACCTGCCCCGTCGGGAAATCCGGGAAAGTTTTCGACCGTCGTCGTCATGGTCAGCAGACCGCCCGGCATGCTGCCGGAATAGACCACCGGACGCAGATTCGCCCGCGAAGCGTATATGGCGGCGGTCAATCCCGCCGGCCCGTTGCCGATGATGACCAGTTTTTCCATGTCGAAAGATCCTCTTGCAGTATTGTATTTTGAGTTTCAGATAACAATGTTTTTCAGAAAGCGCGGCTGCGTTCGAGGAACCACGCCAAATTCAGCAAACTCCAGATGAGATAACTGAAATCCGCGCGTCCGGACTGGTGCGCCGTCCAGATATCCCGCACGGCTTCGCGTTCCACGAACTTTTCGGAGCACAAGAGTGAATCGAAAAGCGTGCTTTCCGCTTCGCTCTTCCACGATTTGCGCAGCCAGTCCGCCACCGGCACGCCGAACCCGCGTTTGCGGCGATGCGCCAGATCGGGCGGCAGAATGTCGGCAAACGCCGCCTTCAAGATCCGCTTGCGGTTGCGGCCGCGCATCTTGAATTCCGGCGGCAGCTTGGAGGAAAACTCCGTGATCGCGGACGAGAGATACGGGGTGACGACCTCGATCCCGGCTGCGCCGGCGGCGATGTTCAGCTTGGCGCAGCCGTCCCCGGGGAGATAGGTGTGGATATCCAGCTCGGCGAAATTTTCAGCCGGATGCGAGGCGGTCAGTTCCCACTCCCAGCGGGCGAAGACCTCGGCCGGATCGCGCCACAGCGCCGCGCGGAGCCGCTCGCCGAGCAGTTTCTCCTTGACCTCGGCCGGACAGCGGTCGAGCAAGTGGAAATACGCGCCGCGCGAAGAATCGCCCAGCAATTTCAGCATCCGGCGGAAGCGCCCGCAGAAGGTGCGTTCGCCGGAATCGGGGAAGCATTTTGAAAGCGCGCCGAAAAGGGAGCGCCGCAACGCTTCGGACAGGATGTCGAACTGCGCGGATATCCGCATCGCCCGGTAGCGCTCGTATCCGGAAAAGAACTCGTCGCCGCCGTCGCCGCCGAACGCCGCGCCGACCTGCTCCGCCGCAAACTTGCACAGCATATGCGTCGGCAGGACCGAAGCGTCGGCATAGGGCTCGCCGTGAAACGCGGCAAGTTCCCGCGCCAGTTCCAGCGGCAGCGGCGGCAGTTCGCGGATGTGGTGGCGCAGTTTGCCGCCCGTCTGGCGGTTGATGAAATCGACGCTCGCGGCGGCGAGTTTGCGCTCGTCGTAAGCGGCGTCGGCAAATCCGACGGTGAAGACCTCGACCGGCCGTTTGCCGCCGCAACGCGCGGCGAGCGCGGCGAGGATCGTCGAATCCACGCCGCCGGAAAGAAATATGCCGGTATTGCCGTCCGCCAGACCGGCGGCGACCGCCGACTGCATGAGGTCGCGCAGATCGCGCTGGGCGGCGGAGAAACTCAAATCGGTGTTCTTCACCAAAAAATTCCATTTGGCAAAGGCTCTTATCGACGGAGTCCCCGTTTCGAGGTGAAACTCCAGCATGTGCCCGGGTGGAAGTTTCCGCACCCCGCTGTATATCGTATCCGGCTCGGGGATGTACTGCAGCGACAGAAAGGTCGCCGCGGCGCATTCGTCGATCTCGCGCGGCGCGAGCGGATGCCTAGTCAGCACCGCGAAACTGCCGGAAAAGGCCAATACGTCGCGGTGGATGAAGTAACACAACGGTTCGGCGCCGACCAGATCGCGCGCCAGAAGCAGACGGCGTCTAGAGCTGTCGTAAACGGCGATCGCGAACGCCCCCTTCAGGCGGGAAAAGAGATCGCTGCCGTATATTTCGTAGAGATGCAGCAGCAGCTCTTCCGGGGAATCGGTGATCGGAGTGCTGCCGTGTTTTTCCGCCAGACGCCGCAACTCCGCCGCGTTTTCCAAGCGGCCGGAAAAAAGCGCCAGTATCCGGTTGCCGTCGTCGGTGCTCTCCATGCGGAGCGGGATCGAGCCGTCATGCGCCTGCGCCGCACCGAACGCCGCCATCTGACAAAGCTCGCATCGCGCGCCGTGCGGCAACATCGTCCGGAGCTCGGCAATGCCGCACTCCGGCGCCCTTTCGGAAACGACTCCGGCAAACGTATTCACTTTTCGTCTCCCATCTGCGCTTTTTGACTTTCACAAATCAATTACCGAAATAATATACCGGATTTCCCGCATCTTTTCAAGAGCCGACACCTTGCAAAAGCCGTTACCAAGAGTATATTTTCGTCGTGACGCGAGATCGCGTCCGGGAGGAATGCAGACATGGCGCTCGAAGAGCTGAAAATACTGGAAAAACTGCTGCCGGAACTGCGGCAGGACGCCTCGGTCGCGACCGGCCCCGGCGACGACTGCGCGGTGCTCGTAACGCCGGGCGGCGGCGCGGTCGAGCTTCTGGTCGCGGTCGATCAGCTGGCGCGCGACATCCACTACACCGCCGACACGCCGCCCGAAGTTGCGGGCGAAAAGCTCCTCAAGCGCAATTTGAGCGACATCGCGGCGATGGGCGGGACTCCCCGCTGGGCGCTTCTGACGGTGGCGGCGGGCGGCTGCGACGCCGACCGGGTGCTGCGCTTCTGCCGCGGCGTCGCCGGATGCGCCGCCCGGTATTCGCTCCCGGTCGTGGGCGGCGATCTGGCGGGGCTGAACGCCGACACCGAGGTCGCCACCTTGACCATTCTGGGCGAAGTCCCGGCGGGACGGGCGATCCTGAGGTCGGGGGCGCGCCCCGGCGACGCGCTGTATGTGACGGGCAGGATCGGCAACTCGTTCGCCACGCAGCATCATTTGACCTTCTCGCCGCGCCTCGCCGAAGGAGTTTTTCTGCGCGGCAGAGCGACCGCGATGCTGGATATAAGCGACGGCTTGCTGCTCGATGCCCGCCGGATGGCAAAGGCTTCGCAAGTCGACGTCAGGATTTGCGCCGGAGCGGTGCCGCTCCGCGCCGGAGCGGTGCTCCCCGACGCCTTGAGCGACGGCGAAGATTACGAACTGCTGTTCGCCGCCCCGCCGGGATTGGAATCGGCGTGGAAAGACGACTTGGCCCCCCTCACCAGGATCGGCGAGATACTGCCCGGTTCGGGACTGGTGGTGGACGAAAACGGAAACGAATACAACTTCAAAAGAAGCGGATATGAACACTGAAAACACGTTTTTGAGCAGATCGGAGGAGGAGACCGAAGCGCGGGGCGCCGCTCTGGCGCGCGAACTCGGACCGGGCGCCGTCGTACTTCTCTGCGGCGATCTGGGAGCGGGCAAAACGGTATTTTCGCGCGGGTTCGCGCGGGGGCTCGGAGTCACGGAACCGGTATCCAGCCCCACCTACACCATCGTGCAGGAGTACGAACTCCCGACGGGCAGCCGCCTCTACCACATGGACCTCTACCGGATCGGCGACGAACACGCCGCGCTGGGTTTCGGCGTGGACGAATTCCTGAACGAACCGGGCGCGATATCGCTGGTCGAATGGCCGGAACGCATCCGGGGGCTTCTGCCCGATACGGCGGTCCGCGTCGAACTCCGGCACCGCTCCGAGAGCGAGCGGGAAATCAAAATCACTCGCGTGCAATGAATATCTTCCGACCGTCGCCGCAATTCCGTCAGGGCCGCCCGTGGCAGATCGAAACGCCGTGGGGACTTCAGCTCGCGATTCTTTGCGGCACGATAATGGCGGGGGCAACGGCGATATTTGCGTTGCTTCTCTTCGGCAAAGCCCTGCCCCGCATGCTTCAGGAGGCGTTGATCCAGACGGCGGTGCTGACGACGGCGCTGGCGTCGTTCGCGCTCGTGACGCCGCGCGGGAAACTTGCTTCGAAGCTGGGGCTGCGCCTGCCCCGCTGGAAAGATCTGGGGGCCGTCATTCTCGGATTGCTCATCGTCTACGCGTGGCAGATATTTTCGCTGCCGCTCTGGGAAAGATTTCTGCGCCGCTGCAACTGCGCGTTCGAAACGCGTCAGGATCTGCTCACCCAGTGCAGTCGATCCTCCGCGGTGCAGTTTCTGGCCATGCTGGCGGTGGCGGGCGTGCTGATCCCGGTGGTGGAAGAAATCTTCTTCCGACGCCTGATCTTCGGGGTTTGCCGTCCGCTCGGGGTGCCGGCGGCGCTGATCGCGGCGGCGTTCATCTTCGCGGGGGCGCACGGATTTCTTTACGGGCTTCCCGCGCTTTTCGGACTGGGAGCGGTCTTCCAGTGGCAGTATCTGCGCACCGGAAATCTGCTGACTCCGATGCTGACTCACATGATCTACAATTGGATCTCGCTGACGCTGGTGTTCTGGACGGGGCAATGAAATGAAGGACAAGGGGAAAGAACCGATCTGGAGCGTGACCGAGGTCAACGCCGCCATCCGCGAACTCGTCGAAGGTTCGCTGATGCCCTTCTGGGTGACCGGCGAAGTGAGTTCGCTGCTGATCCACCGCTCGGGGCACGTATATCTGACGCTCAAGGATGCGAAGTGCCAGCTGCGCGCCTGCTGGTTCGGCGCCGCCGACGAGTGCCGCGCGCTGAACGTCGCCAACGGCTCCAGAATCGAAGCCTACGGCAAACTGACGGTCTATCCGGCGAAGGGGGAGTATCAGTTCACCATCCGCTCGCTGCGGATCGCCGGTCAGGGCGATTTGTTCCGGCGCTTCGAGGAGCTTAAGAAAAAGCTGGAATCGGAAGGTTTGTTCGCCCCGGAACGCAAACGCCCGATCCCGAAACTGCCGCGGATCATCGGCGTGGTCACCAGCCCCTCCGGGGCGGCGATCCGGGATTTTCTGAAGATCATCGACCGGCGCTTCCCGCAGGCGCACATCCGCATCTGCCCCTGCCAGGTGCAGGGCGCGGGCGCCGCCGCCGAGATCGCCGCGGCGGTCGATTTTCTGAGCGAGAGCCGCAGTGCGGACGTGATCGTCGTCACCCGCGGCGGCGGCAGCATGGAGGACCTCTGGGCGTTCAACGAGGAAGTCGTCGCCCGCGCGGTGGCGGACTCCAAGATACCGGTCATCAGCGCGGTCGGTCACGAGATCGACTTCACCATCTGCGACTTCGCCGCCGATCTGCGCGTCCCCACCCCCACCGCCGCGGCGGAGCTGGTGATCTCCGGCTTCGAGGAGCTCACCAAAGAACTGGCGCACCTCGTGGGCGAACTTCACCGGGCCCCGGGGCTGTACCTCGCGACCAAACGGGGCGAACTGGAACGTTTGACCGCGGCGACGATCTTCCGGGATCCGGCGCAGATGCTGGAACTGCCGAAACAGCGCCTCGACGAAGCCGATCTGCGCCTTGCCGGAGCCGCCCGGCTCCGCCTCTCCGACCTGCGCGCGAAACTCGACAACCTCGCGACCGCGCTCCGCGCCGACGATCCGCGCCGCCAGCTGGAGCGGGGCTTCGCCCTCGTGCGCAACGCCGCCGACGGGACGCTCGTGCGCTCCAAGTCGGTGGAACCGGGAACGCGCCTCAACATTCTGGTCGCCGACGGCGAGATACCGGCCTCGGTGCTCAATTCTCCGGACGAACTTTTTTGAAACGGCGCCGCGGCGCCAATAACGAAAGGATCCCCGAAAATGAAAGTTCTGATGCTCAACGGCAGCTGCAACGCCAACGGTTCCACCCGAGCGGGGCTCGACGCGATGGCGACGATCTTCACCCAGCGGGGGATCGAGACCGAGATCGTCTGCATCGGCGGCAAGCCGATACGGGACTGCATCGGCTGCGGCAAGTGCGGGGATTTGAAGCGCTGCGCCTTTCAGGACGACGCGGTCAACGACTTCGTAAAAAAGGCGTACGGCGCGGACGGATTCGTCTTCGGAACGCCCGTTTACTACGCCCACCCGTCGGGGCGGATATTGAGCTTTCTCGACCGGGTGTTCTTCAGCAGCGCGAAGATCGACCGCTACGCGGCGTTCAAGCTGAAACCGGCGGCATCCGTCGCCGTCGCGCGGCGGGCGGGGACCACCGCCAGTTTCGACGTTCTGAACAAGTACTTCGGCATTGCCGGCATGCTCGCCGTCGGCAGCACCTACTGGAACGTGTTCCACGGACGCAAACGCGAGGACGTGCCGCAGGACGGCGAAGGCATCCAGACGCTGGAAAATCTGGCGCGCAACATGATCTGGCTGATGCGGTGCATCAAGGCGGGACGCGACGCCGGAGTGCCGGAACCGAAGATCAAACACGAAGTCGTCACCAACTTCGTGCGCTGACGCTCAACGCAACGCCGCGAGCGCGGCGCCGAAGCGCCGCGGTTCGTCGGTGGCGAACTGGCGGATGCCGATGTCGAGCAGCGTCTTGACCGCTTCGGTCGTGAACGCGCCGAACGGGAAGACTTCGAGGCGCGTGCCGAGCGCGGCGAAGGCCTCTTTCAGCTCGGCGATGGAGAGGTCGTACATCCAGCCGGAAGCGCCCTCCACCGCGTAGAGGTGCAGCTGAACGAGATCCAGACCGAAAAACTTCCGGGCCGCGAGGTCGCGGAAGGTCTGCATCCGCTCCGGCGGCGTCCGGCCGATCCACTGCATGGTCTTGATCTCGGGGCAGAGCTCCTTGAAGCGGCAGTTGAGCGCGTAGTCGCGCCCGGCGACGATGATCCGCGAGGCGACGTCGTACTCCCGCGCGAGCGACAGAAACTTGTCGAGCAGGATCGGAAACAGCTTTTCGTCGTAGTTCTTGATGTCGGCGTAGAGCAGTTTTTCCGGATCGCCGCGCATGATCTCGAAAACCTCGCGCACCGTCGGGACTCTTTCCCCGGCGCAGTCAGCGCGGAACTTCCGCCCCGCGTCGTACTTTTTGACCTCCGCGAGCGGGAGTTCGCCGATGGGCCGATCGGCGACTTCCGGCGGCGCGTCGGTCGTCCGCGCCAGAGTGTTGTCGTGCAGACACACGACCTCGTGGTCGCTCGTCACGCGGATGTCCGCCTCGGGGATGCCGCCGAGGCTCCAACCGTATCTCATCGCATACAAAGTGTTGTCGGGCGCTTCGAGCCCCCCGCCGCCGCGATGCGCCTGCCAGTAGATCTTTTTCGAGTCGAACTGCATGATTGTCCCCTCCCCTTGCCGAGTGTTGAACGTCACGCTCCAATATAGTGTGCGCAACGGGATTTGTCAAAAATCAAAGCGCTTGTATTTTGTCGGGCGATATACTATATTTATCCCTGATCCAATACGATATGGAGACGAGGATGAAAAAATATCTGACGATCCTGCGCGACGCGGTCGCGTCGGGAATATTCATCGGGCTCGCGGGAACGGTGTTCCTGTCGGTGCCGGACAAATTCGCCGGAGCGCTGCTCTTCGGCTTCGGACTCCTGACCATCGTCTGCTGCGGCTTCAAGCTCTACACCGGAGCCGTCGGCTATCTGGTGCTTCAGGGCAAAAAAGCCCCCGCCTACATCCTGACGCTCGGCATCATCTGGACCGGCAACTTGATCGGCACCTTCCTCGTCGGGCTGCTGCTCCGGGCCTCCCGCGTCGGGGGAGCGCTCGCCGCCCGGGCGCAGGGGCTATGCGGCGTAAAAATGACGGACAGCTGGTCGAGTCTGCTCGTCTTGAGCTTTTTCTGCGGGATACTGATGTTCCTCGCGGTCGACACCTTCCGCCGCAAGGAGGAGTACCCCGGCGTCATCCGCATGGTGATGGTATTCATCTGCGTGATGGTCTTCATCCTGAGCGGCTTCGAGCACTGTGTCGCCGACATGTACTACTTTTCGGTCGCCGGGATGTGGACCGGGGCCTCGCTCGTCCGCACGCTGTGGATGACGCTCGGCAACTCGCTCGGCGGTTTCCTGCTGCCGCTGCTGGGGCGCAGATGAAAAGGCTCGGTTTACCACTGGCGGCATGCGCACTGCTGCTCGCCGGATGCACTTTCGGTTCCAATGAAACCCAAAACACGGGAGAACGCAAAATGGGATTCTATGATTTCGCCGTCACGTCGTACACCGGGGAAACCGTCAACATGGCGGATTTCCGGGGCAAGGTGGTCCTGATCGTCAACACCGCCACGGGGTGCGGATTCACGCCGCAGTACGCTCCGATCGAAAAGATGTACCGCGATTACCACGACAAGGGACTGGTGATCCTTGACATCCCCTGCAATCAGTTCGGCGGGCAGGCGCCGGGGAGCGACGACGAAATACACGATTTCTGCACCGTCCACTTCAACACCACCTTCCCGCAGATGAAGAAGTCCGACGTCAACGGGGACGGCCAGCTGCCGCTCTACAAATTCTTCAAGTCGCAGCAGGGGTTCAAAGGTCTGGGCGAAGGGAAGATGGCCGGCATCCTGAGCACGCACCTCGACAAGACGAACCCGGCGTGGAAACAGGGCGACGACATCAAGTGGAACTTCACCAAATTCGTCGTCGACCGCTCCGGCAAAGTCGTCGCGCGCTTCGAGCCGACCGCCGACATGGCGGAGGTCGAAGCGTTCGTCAAAGCGCTGTTGTGACGCGCCGAAACCGAGCGCCGTTTATTTTCAGAAGCACCACGCGCCCCTGCGGAAGACCGGGATTTTCTGCCCGTCCGAGGTCACGCCGGTGATGTCCAGTTCCGCGCCGCCGATCATGAAGTCGACGTGGATCATGCTGTCGTTCACGCCCAGTTCGCGCAGTTCGTCCTGCGTGTATTTGGCATAGTCGGCGACGCAGCAGTCGAAGCCACGACCGAGCGCGACGTGGCAGCTGGCGTTCTCGTCGTACAGCGTGTTGTAAAACAAGATCCCCATGTTGCTGATGGGCGAGTCGTGCGCGATCAGGGCGCACTCGCCCAGATAAGGCGCGCCGTCGTCCATGGCGATCATGCGCTCCAGCGCCTCCTGTCCGCGCTTCGCATGGACTTCGACCGCTCTGCCCTCCGCGAAGCGGATCGAAAAATCCTCGATGAGGCTCCCCTGCCAGGAGAGGGGTTTCGTCGCGGCGAGCACGCCCTCCGCGACGCCGCGGCGGGGACTCGTGAAGATCTCCTCGGACGGGATGTTGGGGTTGAAGACGCGCCCCTTGAGGTCGGTCTCGCACCCGCCGGCGAAGATCCCCTGCGGCATCAGCCCGACGCGGAAATCCGTTCCGTTGGGCGCGCGGTACTCCAAGGCGGAAAAACGATATGCGTTCAATTTTTCACAGCGGCGGCGGATCGTCGCGTTGTGCTCGTCCCAGTTGGCGAGCGGATCGCCCTCGGCGCGGGCGGCGCGCAAAATGGCGTCCCACAACTTTTCCACCGCCGCTTCGGGCGGGAGCCCCGGAAAGACCTTTTGCGCCCACGGGATGCCGGGCACGCCAGCGATGCACCACTGATGCCGGTTCTCCGCTGCGTCGCGGTAAGGTTTTATGATCGGGAACCGCTTCATCTGGGAGCGCGCGCGTTTCCCCTGATCGATGCCGGCCATGCCGTCCGGATCGTCCGAATCGAGCCACAGCCGCGCCGGCAGTTTTTCGGCACGCCATTTGAGCTTGGCGAGCTCCCACGATGTGACTTCGGAAAGCGTCTCTTCGCTCTGGTGGATCTGGGCAAGCTTGGCGAGCGGCATATCCTCCCAGTCGGTGACGACACGGGACGCGCCCGCCTCGTAGCACAGCTCGACCACCGTGCGGACGAACTCCGGCTGGTCGAGGGATGCGGCGATCAGCACCTCCTGTCCCGGTTCGATGTTCAGCCCCTTTTTGACGATCAGTTCGGCGTATCCGAAAAGTTTTTCCCCGTCCATGTCTCGAACTCCCTGTTTCGACTGTCTTTTCAATAAAATACCGGCGATCGCGGGCAAATTCAAACGGACTGCAAAGGCTTTTAAATACGGCGGTCAAATGGCAAAAAAATGGCGAAGCCGTGTTGAAAAAAAGCAAAACCGGTGATAATGTAGAGTCTATACAGGTAAATGGTGTTCCGGCATTCCGGAAAAATACAAGAAAGGTGGATCTTAATGAAAAAACATCTGTTCATGGCTTTGGGTTCCGTCGCCGCGACGCTCTGTGTCGCCGGATGCTGCGGCAGCACTCCCCGCGATCCCTACTTCGACGCCACGGTGAAGCATGTCGACTTCGGCGGTGAAAAATTCTCCTACTCCAACATTTCCGCGCAGGCGAAGTCGTTCGACAACACGATCAAGGACATCAGCCGCTTCGCTTCCGACGATCCCGCGGTCCAAAACTTCGTTCTGGTCATGGGCCGGATGCTCGACATGACGTCGTTCAAGGGTGCCGCCCAGAGCTCCGTGAAGATGCCGCAGGGCATCTATGTCTACAAGTCCTTCGCGCTGACCGACGAAAACACCAAGTCGGTGTTGTCCGGCAAAGCGGTTCAAAGCGCCAAGCTGGATGCGATAATGAAGTCGCTCCCCGCCGACACCCGTTTGGCGGTTTACGGCAACATCAACTCCGCCTATATCTGGCAGCGGCTGGACGAGGAGATCGCCGCCTCCGGCGACAAGATGATGATCCAGGCGTGGAAAAATCTGCAGGTCAAGGCGAAGGCCAAAGGAGTCGACCTCGACAATCTGGCGGCGAGCGTCTCCGGACCGATGCTGCTGGTCGTCACGGGCAACAGCCCGTTCGATCTCAAGATCTTCGTCGCCGTCAACGACAAGGACGGCGTCCTCAGCGCCCTGCTGAACAAGAAATACCCGCCCAAGGCCGGCGAGAGCGCCCACCCCATAAAGAGTCTGGCCTCCACCCTGCCCAAGGCGCAGCTGGTCTACGGCGACGGATGCATCATGTTCGTATCCGATCCCGCGATCATGAAAAAACCGGAAAAGATGCTCGGCGACACGCCGCGGTACCGCAAATACGCCGCCTATCTGCCGACGGAAGGCACCGGCTTCGTGATCCTCAATCTCTCCAAGAAGTTCACCGCGACCGTCAACGCCTTCATTCCGCCGCAATACGGCAAGCTCAAACCCGCGTGCCTCATCGCGGTCGACACCGCCGCCGAGGACGGAGTGGGCTGTGTCGCCGTATCCAACTTCTCGATCCCGGCGTCTTGCGCCAAACTCTCGGAGAAGATGGTCAAATTCGCGCTGATCTCGGCCAAAGAGACGCAGCCGAAGGAGAATGTTGCCGAACAGCCGCAGGCGAAAGCTCCGGAACAGCCCAAGGAGAAGGCTCCGGAACAGCCGGCCAAATAACTCGGCAAGCTCCAGGCACCTTTGCAGGATCCGGTCGATCGTCGGCCGGATCTTTTTTTGTCCCGTTTTCGGCGCTGAAAAGACCGCCCCACCCGCGTTCATGCAGCCGCGATTGTCAGTTTTTTGCCTTCCGTTCCCCGCTTGAAAATCCGCCGGCGACGCTTTATTGGTGGTCATCGCGGAGCGGCGACGCGGACCGCGAAACGAACCCGAAACCATGAGGAGATGAGGACCATGAGATCGTTCACCACTTTCGACATCCAGTACGCGCACCGTTTTTACAACTTCAAGGGCGAGGCGCAATATCTGCACGGCCACACCGGCAAACTGACCATCGAGGTCGAAGACACCGTCAATATGGGCGTCAACATGGTCTTCCCGTGCAACGAGATCAAAAAGACCGCGTGGCACGTGATCCGAAACTTCGATCACGCGCTCATTCTGCGCGAAGACGATCCGCTGCTCCCGGCCGTGCTTGCGGTCTACGAGAAACAGGGCATCCGCAACGGAGCCCCCACCAATACGATGAAGGGCCCCGCCTTCAAGACCGCACTCGCGACCGCACATCCCGATTGCCGGCTGGTCGTCACCAAGGAGACCATGACCACCGAGGGCATGATCAAGATCGTCTACGACCTGTTGAAGGACAAGCTCAACATCGCCAAGATCACCTTTCACAGCGGCGACAACGCGGCGACGCAGGAATACGAACCCGCCGGGACGATCTGCCGCTGCCCGTGCTGCGGAGTGGCGATGGACGCCAACGGCGTCTGCCCCAAATGCGGCTGCCGCAAGAACTGATCCGCGAAAAATCCCGCTTTGTCCCGCGCCACCCGGCGCGGGTATTTTTTTGCCGCGATTTCACCGATGAAATCTTGAAAAAAGCCCCTTGAGAATATATATTTTTCTTCATATTCTTCACTAGATATTTGAACATCCTAAACCAAATCATTGGAGGAATGGCAACATGAGCGGCTTGAAAAAAACATTGGTCATCGCGGTGATCGTGATCGCTGCGGTCGGCGTCGGCTGGTACGCATATCACAGGTACCGCGTCAAACAGGAAATGAAGTATCCCAAATTTTACAGCGGCAACGGTCGTCTCGAAGCGACCGAGGTCTATGTTTCCGCCAAGATCGCCGGCCGCATCGACCAGATATTCGTCAAGGAAGGCGACCTCGTCCACAAAGGCGACAAGCTGGTCCAGATGCAGACCAACACGCTGGAAGCGCAGAAAGCCGCGACCATCGCGCAGATAAAGGCCTGCGAATCCAACTACAAAAAGTCTGAAGCCGCCGTAAAGCTGAAGGAAAACGATCTCAAG
>Ga0310696_10003456_pt1 | contig 19722 bp, 10 predicted proteins | sample AusTroGonzalo_MG_4_FD_203885 | JGI IMG/M metagenome (GOLD analysis project Ga0310696, IMG submission 203885) | Bovine rumen microbial communities from tropical cattle in Woodstock, Queensland, Australia - Gonzalo_02 (v2) (version 2) | ecosystem: Host-associated > Mammals > Digestive system >... | reverse complement strand
ACATATTGTTGTCCTTGTCCTGTGTGAGGGAGGCGTCCATGGAGAGGTGGCGGGATGAGTTGCGCATTGAGTCCTTCACTTCCGACTCGGTGATGTCGAGCAGGGCGGCGATTTCGTCGGCGCGGGGTTCGCGTTCGTACTCCTGTTCGAGGTAGGCGTAGGCCTTGTTGATCTTGTTGATGGTGCCGATCTTGTTCAAGGGCAGACGCACGATACGTGACTGTTCGGCGAGGGCCTGGAGGATGGACTGGCGGATCCACCACACGGCGTAGGAGATGAACTTGAAGCCGCGGGTTTCGTCGAAACGCTGGGCCGCCTTGATAAGGCCGAGGTTGCCCTCATTGATGAGGTCGGGGAGGCTTAAGCCTTGGTTCTGGTACTGCTTGGCTACGGAAACGACGAAGCGGAGGTTTGCTTTGGTGAGTTTCTCCAAGGCTGCTTGGTCGCCATCCTTGATTTTCCGCGCTAATTCCACCTCTTCTTCCGCAGTAATCAGCTCCACTTTGCCAATATCGTGCAAGTATTTGTCCAAGGAGGCGGTTTCACGGTTCGTTACCTGTTTGGTAATGTTTAATTGTCTCATATTCAGTATTTTATTACCTAATGTTTTTTCGTGCTAACAGACCATTTTACGGCTGTTTTTTGCATTTTGTTACAAGAAAAAACACCCTTTCGAAAAAAGTTTGCAAAGGTACCACTAATTTTTCGGAAAGCGGATGTTATAAACAATAAAATGTTGGAAATTTATTCAAGCTGGTACAAGTCTACTTTTTAGAGCTGGTACACCTATCTGTCAAACATTTCCGTATTTTTGCAGAAATTGACAGAAAAAATTTCCGTATTTTTTTATATTTTATTGAAAAAAATTTCCGTAATCCAAATAAAACGAGTATTTTTGCATCCACATCTTCCACCCAATAAAATCCCACCATTATGAAACACCGCATTACCCCCTTCCTTGCATTCGTATTGTTGATTGCGACAGCCACCGCCCAGGGCGAGTGGAAATGGGCGCACTACTGGACCGGACAAGACGGCTCGAACAGCAACTACTTCAATTATATTGCAAACACCGCCTTTGACGATGAGGGCAACCTGTACGTCTATGGTAGCATGGGCAACAATCCTATCGTTGATGGGGAACCTTTCGAATTCTGTTCGCAACCGATGCCGCTTTCCCAAAATGTCCGTTCCACTCTGTTGGCCAAATTTGACACTTTGGGCAATATGCTCTGGTACAAGGTGGTAAAATCAAGCGAAGGGAACGCGGACGCGTTATGGATGGAGGTGAGAGATGACAAGATTATTATTTCAGGCAGTACTTTTGCTTTAGAAGGTGTGGAGTACTATTACAATTCTACATGGTTGTATTATATGGACACACTAATCACGGGCACGCAGGTACACAATATTCCGGCAGAGGAGCGGCAATTCCCATTTCGCCCCGGGCGGTACACTTTTTTTGCCACCCTCGACAAGGACGGAAACCTGCTTGACCAACACTTTGTGGAGGCTTTCACAAGAGATTTGCACATAAATGGTTCATCCTACACCCAAGCTCCCGAATGTTTGTGCTACCATTTATCGGGCACATGCCCATTTCATGTTGATGCGCAAGGTAATACGTATGTATATACATGGTTCCAATATGGAGGGAATGAGGAAAATCCTTACACCATAGTTGTGGATGGCGATACAAACAAAACTTACAACCTATTTCTGCCGGGAAATACTGACATGGCTATTGGGAATGCTATGTTGTACAAATTTACGCCAGAGTGGACTTTGGATTTTGCCCATCTGCTGGTGAACCATACCGACGGCATTGCAACTCCCTACGAGTTGACAGGTGACAGCGTCAACCCTCTCTTTAATTGCAATTTGCAAGGTCTCTCTTTTGACGAAGAGGACAACATGTATCTCTCTGGCTATATTCAGATTGCTTTATGCACGGAGTCGTATGGTGGGAATTTGCACAATTATCCAGTCCACATCTGGTGGGATGATACGCACCAGCTCATCATTAACGATATATCATCTGCAGAGGCTGCTAATTTTATCATCAAGTATAATCTTGATGGTCAAGTGGTTTGGAGCAATCAACTATATAAAAAGGGAGGGGTAGATCCTAATTCCAATGAGGGTTATACAAGAGCCAGCTGGCTTGGCAACTATTATTACGATAATTCAGTCTTTATTATTGGAGGTGGTTACTATAATGGAGAGAACGCTTTAATCTATTTTGACAATGAGGAAAATCCTCTTCGTCGTTTTCTATCAGCTGATCACTCTATCGTCTTTGTTGCATGGTTCAACTCTATATCAGGTGAATACATCAACCATGCTATTGTTCCCGCCTCCCAACCGATGCCAAGCAATAGTCCTTTTGTGATAAATGACAGAGTTATTGCGTTGAGTTCAACCAATATTTCATACAATGAGGCATACATAACGCAATGGGATATGCATGGTAATGTCATCAGTGTCATTGATACACTAGCATTTAATAACTATTTTGATGCGACTCGATTTTATGGACTTTGCGGAAATGCGTCCGGACATTTATCGGCTGGATTGTTATGTTTTGGCCCCGTCACTTTCGGAAACGGAGTTTCTGTGAACTGCTCCACAGGGCAGTCCAACGCTGTTTTTGGCGTGTACCACGACCCTGAACTATTGGTGCCCTACGTGAAGGTTCCGGAGTATCAAGGTCCCAAGCCGGAGGTGCGGCTGTGGCCCAACCCCGCCACCGACAAAATCACCATCGAGAGCGAGGCGGATTTCCCCATCAAGTCCATCGCCATCACCGACCTGCAGGGGCGGCTCCTTACCGTGCTGCCGGGCAACGACGTGCGCCACACCCTCAACATCCACAAACTCCCCGCCGGTTCCTACATCGCCCACATCGAGACCAAAGCCGGCATCGCCGACGTGAAGTTCGTGAAGGGGGAGTAGGAGCGGGGGATTCCATTTGTCCGGGTGCCTTCGACAAGCTCAGGCACCCAACCAAGCCAGGTACCCGAACAAGTCAGGCACCAAACAAGCTCAGGTACCCGCGGTGGTTGAGCCTGTCGAAACCACCGCTGCACGGACGCAGCGAACTACAAGTAATTCCCCTTCTTGTTGAAGAAGGGGTGGCCGAAGGCCGGGGTAGTTGTATGATTTTTTCGCTGCGGGGACGCAGCGACCTCCCATCCCCGTATAACCGCATCATCGTATCCCCTCATCCCCGCATAACCTCATCCCCCATAACTCCATAATTCTATAACCCCAAAAACCTTTCCGTTTTCCATTTTCACTTTTCCATTTATTTGTTATTTTTGCCGCCTGAATTTCACAACAATAATCAATTATAAATCAACAAGATAAAAATGAGCAATCAAGTCTCCAAGCTTAGAAATATCGGTATTGCCGCCCATATTGACGCAGGCAAAACCACCGTTTCGGAACGTATCCTCTTTTTCACCGGTGTCAAACGCAAAGTAGGGGAGACCCACGACGGACAGGCTACGATGGACTTCATGAAGCAGGAACAAGAGCGTGGTATCACCATCGCCTCCGCCGCCATTACCGCCAACTGGAATGACCACCAGATCAATCTGATAGACACTCCAGGCCACGTGGATTTCACCATTGAGGTGGAACGTTCGCTGCGTGTCATCGACGGGATGGTGGCCGTGTTCTGCGCCGTCGGTGGTGTGGAACCCCAGAGCGAGACCGTCTGGAACCAGGCCGACAAATACCGCGTGCCCCGCATCGCCTTCGTCAACAAGATGGACCGCACCGGCGCCAACTTCGCGGACGTGGTCGCCCAGATGAACAAGTACCTCGGTGCCAACGCCATGCCCATCCACCTGCCCATCGGTGCCGAAAACGACTTCCTCGGTATGGTTGACCTCGTTTCCATGAAGGCCATTACCTTCGTGGAGAAGGAGCGCATTGTGAGCGACATCCCCGCCGAAATTTTGCCACAGGCACAGGAAGCCCGCCGCATCATGATCGAGAAACTTGCTGATTATGACGATGATATCGCCACCCTTTATCTTGATGATGCCGAAATCGAGGAACCGATGCTGAAGAAAGCCATCCGTGAGGCCACCATCAAACTGCTGGTGACCCCCGTGCTTTGCGGCGCCGCCTACAAAAACAAGGGTATCCAGCTGCTTCTGGACGCCATCGTCGATTACCTCCCCTCCCCCAACGACCTCGGCGCCGTCATTGCCCACGACCCCGACGACGAGGAGCGCACCATCAAGCTGCATCCGTCTGTCAATGAGCCGGTTGCCGCCCTCGCTTTCAAACTCATCAACGACCCGTACGTCGGCCAGCAGACCTTCATCCGCATCTTCAGCGGAAAAATCACCAGCGGCATGACCATCTACAACACCAACAAAGGGAAGACGGAACGCATCGGCCGTATCTTCCGTATCAAAGCCAAGGAGCGTGAGGAGATTTCAGAAGCGGGCGCCGGTGAAATCGTGGCTCTCGTCGGCATGAAGTTCACCCGCACGGGCGACACCCTTTGCGACGAGAACCAAGCTGTTCTGTTAGAAAACATCACCGTGCCGCCGGCAGTCATCGAGATGAAACTGGAATTAGACGACAAGAAGAGCCGTAACAAGCTGGGCGAAGCGTTGGCCAAACTCACCAACGAAGACCCGTCGTTCCATTCCCACTACGACGAGGAGACGGAGGAAACCATCATCGCCGGCATGGGCGAACTGCACTTGGAAATCCTCGTGGAACGTATCCGCGACGAGTTCAAAGTGCCGATTTCGGTGGGTGCGCCGTCGGTGTCATTCCGTGAGACCATCACCACGGAGAAGGAGTGCAACTACCGTCACGTGAAGCAGACGGGCGGCAAGGGGCAGTTTGCCCACACCGTCATCCGTTTCGAACCGAATCCGGGAAAAGGCTTCGAGTTCGTTGATATCACCAAAGGTGGCGTCATTCCGAAGGAGTTTCTGCCTTCCATCCAGAAGGGTCTTATCAAGGCGATGGAGAAGAGTCCGATTGCCGGCTATCCTGTGGTGGATGTGAAGTGCGTGCTGGTGGATGGCAGCTTCCATCCCGTCGATTCGAGCGACATGGCCTTCCAGACCTGCGCTGCCATGTGCTTCAAGCAGGCGTTCCGACAGGCCAGCCCCATCGTGATGGAGCCGGTGATGAAGGTGGAGGTGAACACCCCCGACGATTTCATCGGCAACGTGACCCGCGACCTCAACAAGCGCCGCGGCCGCATCGAGAACATGCGCCGTTTCCGTAAAGGTTCGCAAAAACTCGACGGTTTCATTCCGCTGATGGAGATGTTCGGCTACGCCACCGCGCTGCGCAACATCACCTCCGGCCGTGCCAACTATTCGATGGAATTCTACCAGTATATGCAGATGCCCGCCGACAAGCAGGCCGAGGTCATCAAGAAACGGCAGGAGGAGAATAAGGCTAAGGAATAGTTAATAGGGTTATTCTCTTTACGGCGTAGAAGGTAAAAGGAAAAGAGGTATGAAGAGGGGCTGTGCGCTGGCAATCTCCTACTTCATACCTCTTACTTAATACTTTTCAATTTTCAGTTTTCAATTTTCCGTTCCAATCGTGGCTTCCAGTTCGGCGACGGTCTTCGGGATGGCTTTGCCGAGCACTTTGTGTCCCGTCGGGGTGACGGACACGCAGTCCTCCACACGGATGCCGCCGAAGTCGAGGTAGCTGTCGAGCTTGTCGAAGTTGATGAAGTCGGCGAGGTGATTCTCTTTGCGCCACAGCTCTATCAGTTTGGGGATGAAGTAGATACCGGGTTCCACGGTGATGACCATACCTGGTTCGAGGCGACGGGCCATACGCAGGTTGCGGGTGCCAAAGATGTCACTGCGGTGGAACTCCTCGTTGTAGCCGACGTAGTCCTCGCCGAGTCCTTCCATGTCGTGTACGTCGAGGCCGATCATGTGGCCGAGGCCGTGGGGGAAGAAGAGGGCGTGGGCGCCGAGGCGGACGGCCTCTTTCACGTCGCCCTTCATCAGGCCGAGGTCTTTTAAACCCTGCGCCACGATTTCGGCGGCGGCGAAATGGACGTCGCGGTAGGGGGTGCCGGCTTTCACCAGCTCAATGCCGTTGAGGTTGGCCTTCACCACGATTTCGTAAATGTCCTTCTGCTTCTGCGTGAACTTGCCGTTCGTGGGGTAGGTGCGGGTGTAGTCGGAGCAGTAGTGCATCATCCCTTCAATGCCGGCGTCCATCAGCAGGAGCTTGCCGTCGGCGAGGGCCACGTTGTGGTCGGTGTTGTGGAAGATTTCACCGTGCTGGGTGAGGATGATGGGGAAAGAGACGCCCGTGCCGTAGCCGTTGGCCACGCCTTCCGCCAGTCCCACAAGTTCATGTTCGGTGGCGCCCACCTTGCAGTGTTTCATCACGGTGGTGTGCATGATGTAGGCCATGTCGGCGGCCTTCTCCATCTCTTCGATTTCGCGGTCTTCCTTGATGGAACGCATCGAGATGATGGCCTTGTGCAGCTCGACCGAAGCCAGCGTGTTGATCTCGTTGACGTTCTTTTTCAGCAGGTTGGCCATGATGATCTGGTTGTCGAAACGGTACTGCTTGGTGAAGTGGATTTTGCGGTTGGCGTTGGTCGTGAGGTAGTCCTCCAATTTGGCCATCGGCATGGATTCGGCAATGCCGACCTGAGCGGCGAGGGTGCTGATGGCGGGCTGGTCGCCTACCCAAATGATGTCATCGATGGTGAAGTCGTCGCCGAAGAGGATGGTGCGGTTCTCGTCAATGTCGATGACGGCGGCGAGCGACGGGGCGGTCAGACCGAAATAGTAGATGAAGTTACTGTCCTGCCGGAAGTTGTAGCAGTTGGCGGGATAGTTCATCGGGGAGTCGTTGTTGCCCAAGAAAACTAAAATGCCGGAACCCATCTTTTTGGCTAAGGTTTCGCGGCGGTTCACATAAACGGATTTTTCAAACAAAGGATTCATAAGTATTGTTTTTGATTAATTAATTGCAATTTTTACGCTTCAAAAAGCAGGCGCAAAAGTATCATTTTTTTTGTATCCGACAAAAGAATTCTGAAATCAATAATAAATCCAACGAAAAGAAAGTTGAATTGGATAAGGAAGGAGTGGGCGAATTCCGTCAATTTTTTTTCTGCGAGGGTTCATATTTTGGGTGTGAGGGTTCATATTTCTGGCGTGAGGGTTTAAATATCACTCAAATAGTAGTACTTTTGCAGCTGTAATTTTAACAGGTTGTTGCATTTGTAACCCAACCTCTCCTAACATGATAGGATTAGATTATTTGTTCTAAAATATTTTGATAAAATGAGAAATCTTTTATTTTCTTTTTTCTTCGCTATTCTATTGCCAATCAGTATGATGGCGCAACCTGTCACGCTCGTTTTCACAGGGCGTGACGTGGATGACAATTATGTACAGCTTGACCGTGTGGAAATATCCAACATGACAAAATTTTGGCAGGAAACGATTTATTGGCCTGACACTGTTTTGACAATGCGTGGGGGAGATGACGACATAGGGATTCACGACGAGGAGACGGTTGAGCCTTCGTCGTTGCGGTTGTCGCAGAACAATCCCAATCCGTTCAATGGCGTCACCGATGTGATGTTGACGGTAATGGATGCGGGAGCAGTGGTGTTGGAAATAACGGATATGAACGGTCGCGTCGTAGTGACAGCGCATTCTCCTTCTTTGCAATGTGGCGCCCATCAATTCCGCATTTCCCTTTCGGACGCGGGCACCTATGTGATGACTGCCCGCCAGAATGGAAGGTTTTCATCCATCAAGATGGTGAATAATGGTATTGGCAGTGGAAATAGGATTGAATATGTGGGCGTTGCATCTGTAGAAACGAAGACTGCATCGTCGATACAGATGCAGTCAAAATCCGGCACCCGCCTTGTTACAAACCGCCCGTTCGATTTTGGTGATATGATGGAGTATGTTGGCATAGCAGTCGTAAATGGGATAGAATATGAGGGTCAGGTCATCCGGCAGGCGCAGGGACAGGATACGGCGATCAAAATAGTATTTCGCATCGTAGAAAACCCGTGTGAGGGTACCCCCACGCTTACCGATATTGATGGAAATGTGTACCCTACGATTGCCATTGGAAACCAATGCTGGATGAAGGAGAATCTGCGGACCACCCGCTTTGCCGACAGTACGGAAATACCATTTAGCTCCTATAATAGCAGTACTGTTCCATATAGATATATGCCACGTAATAGTGCGAGTATGGTCCCCGAATACGGTTATTTGTACAATTGGTCGGCGGCGACACGCAATGTGGCATCCACTGCCAATCCGAGCAATGTGCAGGGCATTTGTCCTACGGGATGGCATTTGCCGAGCGATACGGAGTGGTCTCAATTGACTGGATATGTATTCCGGCAGAGCCAGTATTTATGTGATGGAATCATTGAAAATGCCTATATCGGTAAGGCTTTGGCGGATACTCTTGGTTGGAGGGAAAGCCCTGGCGCTTGTACTGTGGGCAACGATCCTGGCAGCAATAATGCCACGCTTTTTTCTGCCCGTCCTGCTGGAAGTGAATGCTGTAGTTCTTTCTATTTTAGTGAGGCTGCCGTGTTTTGGAGTACGGCTTCCAGCAATGAATACCATGCGAAAATTGTTCATCTTGAATACTATTCGCCGTGGATGGTTTCGGAGAGCAGCAATAAGATTTACGCTTTTTCCGTCCGTTGTGTGAAGGACTGGTAGCGTTATAAAGTTCGCATTTTTCTCAATTCATTGATACACAATGTGAAGATGCCATATTGTGACATCTTTGCAGGGTATTTTTTTTTCGTTTTTTGTTACAAAATGCAAAGGTTTTCTCAATTCCGAAAAATGTTGTATTTTTGCGAACTTTGTAAAATTGTATCAAAATGAGAGTTTATATAGCGTCAGACCATGCCGGTTATGCGATGAAAGAGGCGATAAAACGCCATTTTTCCGACATTTTTGAATGGGAGGATTTGGGAACCCACTCTTCCGAAAGTGTTGATTATCCTGATTTTGCCCACCCGTTGGCCGAAGCTGTGGCCCAATCAGTCGACGCCCGCGCCGTGCTGCTGTGCGGTACCGGCAACGGCGTAGCGATGACTGCCAACAAGCACGCCGATGTCCGCGCCGCCCTTTGCTGGAATACGGAAATCGCCGCCCTTGCCCGCCAGCACAATAACGCCAACGTGGTCGTCCTGCCCGCCCGCTTCATTCCCGAAGAAGAAGCCTTCGCCATCGTCAGCACCTTCTTCAGCACCCCCTTCGAGGGCGGCCGCCACGCACGCAGAGTCGAAAAAATCAATATCCCGTAGCTATGGAAGTGTCAACAAATTTCGGCATCGACTACATCAAAACCTGTGCCTTCGCCGCCCGCCACAGCTATATCGAGGATATGGAGTCCCAGCTCATTTCCTTCGAGAAAAGGCTGCAGGCCAAGAACTTCAAGGTCTATTGGGCTTCCACAGAGGACGACCTCGTGGAGATGGTTCAAGACCTCCTTCCCGGAAAATACCGCACCAAAGTCTGCTTTGACCTGCCTACCATCCCCGACGGGTTCAATAGCAACCGCATCAGCAAAGTTTCCATCGCCGATGTGGAAAACGGACGTCAGTCTCCGAATGTCCTGTTCACCCAAGCCGACTTCGGCATCGTGGAGACAGGCACCCTTGCCTTCTACGACCGGAAAAGTAAAAACTGCTTCAACGCCGTTTCCAACATCTATGTCCTTCTTGACATCAGCAAGCTCGTCATCAAGGCCTCCGACCTTGAGCTGATCCTCTACCTCCGTTCGTTCTACCAAAGCCAGAAGTTTCTGCCCCAAGATCTGAAGTTGCTGAACGCGCCGTTCCTGAAAGTCAGCGAGAACATCAATCAGGATGGGGAGAAAGTTACGCAGACTCCCGTCGAAATCACTGTTTTTCTGTACGATAACGGTGTCACCCAGATCTTGCAGGATAACCAGCTCCGCAACGCGCTCTATTGTATCGACTGCGGCCAGTGCAAGACCGTCTGCCCCGCCTACGAGTACGACAAGGAGTACACCCCCATCGGGCTTGTCCGCACCAACTGTTTTGAGCACCACCGCAGTGGCGGAAACCTCTTCTCACGCGCCCTTTTGTGCGGAAACTGTAATCAGGTATGTCCCGTCCAGATTCCTTTCACAGATCTGATTATTAAAGAAATACAACTTTCAGAACCTCCAAAAAAAGGTCTCCTCGCCTTGTCCAAAACCTTCGAACGAAGAAAAAAGCTGAACAAAATGAGCGGCTCTTTCTTCCATTTTTTCTTTGTGAGAAGAATGTACGGCAGAAACAAAATGCTTTTGAATTATTTCAGAAAACAGAAAGAACCCTTCTTCAATATAACTCGTATTCAGGAAACAACTCAAGATGAACAATAATCAGGAATTTATCAGGCAGAAAATCAAGGAGTTCGTCCGCAAGTACTACCTCAACAAGCTGTTGCGGGGCGCCATCTTCTTTGTGTTCATCACCCTGCTCGTCTTCATCATCTACTCCGTGCTCGAATATTTCTCCTATTTCAGCACCACCGTCCGAAGCGTCCTCTTTTACTCTTACATCGTTCTGTTCCTGCTGACTTTCGTCTTTTATATTCTCATTCCCGTCGCCAAAATCCTTGGCCTTGGCAAGCAGCTGACCAAGGAACAGATTGCCGCCATCATCGGCAAGCATTTTCCCGAAATTGACGACAAACTTCTCAATATCTTCCAGTTAGAGATGATGGCCGAAGAGGGCGACTACAAGAGCCTCGAACTGATTTCCGCCGCCATTGACACCAAAATCGACGACATCAAGCCGTTCAAGTTCACCGCCGCCATCCCGTTCCGCAACACCGCCAAATATCTCAAGTGGGGACTGATTCCAGTGTTTTTGTTCATCCTCATCTTTATCGTTAGAAATGAGGTGTTTACAGAATCCCCCAAGCGTATTGTGAACCACGACGTGGTATATGAAAAACCAGCCCCTTATCATTTTGAAATTCAGAATACTGACTTGCAAACATTTCAGAATGAAGAATTTACATTAAATGTGAAAGTGGATGGTGACGAACTTCCCACTACGGTTTATATTGCTTACGGAAACAAAAATTTCCAGCTTTCCAAAACGGAAAAGTCGGAATTTTCCTACACTTTCAAGAATTTGCAGGCCGACACGAAATTCTCGGTCTATACCGAGGAGGTTACGTCGCCGGAGTTTGTGCTGAAGGTGCTTCCGAAACCGGTGATTCTCAGCTTCTCGATGACGTTGCACTATCCGGCGTACCTCAACAAGAACGATGAGGTCATTGACAACAACGGTGACGCCACCGTGCCCGACGGCACTACAGTGACTTGGGCGTTCTACACCCGCAACACCGACCACCTATCGTTCATCCTGCCCGACAAGACCAATGAAATCACTGCAGAAAAGGATGTCTATAAGGTTTCCTACGTGGCACGCACCTCCTTCCCGTATGCCATCGTGAACCGCAACCAGTACTGCTCCAGCCGCGACACGCTGAAGCACAACCTGAACATCATCCCCGACCAGTATCCCGAAATCATGGTCGAAAGCCAGGCCGACTCGGTGCTGCCCGACCGCATCTACTTCAAAGGCAACATCAAGGATGACTACGGGTTCAGCAAAGCCCGCTTCGTCTATTCCAAGTACGATGACGAAAACCACGCCTTGGAGACGGCCAAAACGGTGGACATCCCTATCAACCACCAGCAGACCGTGCAGGATTTCTACTACTACTTCGATGCCGGCATTCTGCAACTTGACCCCGGCTATCGGGTGGATTATTATTTTGAAGTATTTGATAATGACGGTGTTAATGGTGCAAAATCGGCACGCACTACTGCCCAGACTTTCCGCGTACGCACCCAGAAAGAGATTGACGAAGAACTGAAAACCAGTAGCGAACAGGCCAAGTCGGAAATGCAGGACCTCATCCAAGAGTCGGCACAGCTGATGAAGGATATCAACAAACTGCAGGAACAGATGCTTCAGGATAAGGAAATGACATGGCAGGACAAGAAGAAACTGGAGGACCTGCTCAAAAAGTATCAGGAACTGAAGCAGCAGATTGATGAGCTCAAGAAGAATCAGGAGCAGCAGAATATGCTGGAGGACCAGTTCAAGGAGACGCCCGAAAACATCCTGAAAAAGCAGCAGGAGCTGCAAAAGCGTATGGATGAGGTGCTTTCGGATGAAATCAAGCAGTTGATGGAAAAGCTCCAGCAGATGATGAACGACGCCACCAAGAAAGAGGACGTCCAGAAGGCGATGAAGCAGATGAAGAACAACACCGAGGATCTGAACAAAGCCCTCGACCAGCAGCTGGAACTCTACAAACAGTTGGAATTCGAGAAGAAATACAGCGACATCATCGAGAAGACGAAAAAGCTCGCCGATGAACAGAAAGCACTTTCAAAACAGAGTGAACAAAAAAATATCGACAAGAACGAACTTCTGCAAAAACAGCAAAATATTGAAAATAAGTACAATGAGCTGAAGAAGGAGCTACAGGATTTGCAGAAGCTCAACAATGAGCTGGAAGATCCTAACAAGCTGGTGAATACCGAAAAGCTTCAAAAGCAGATTGAACAGGACATGCGCGACAGCAAGGACGCCCTCAACAAGGGTAACCGGAACAAAGCTTCTGACAGCCAGAAGGATGCTGGTGAAAAGATGGAGGAGATGGCCGACCAGATGGAGATGAACATGCTTGACAATGAGGAGGAGAACCTCAGCGAAGACATTGAAAGCCTGCGCCAAATTTTGGACAACCTTGTGCAAATTTCCTTCAACCAAGAAAGCAACATGCAGTTTATGAGCAAGCTGACGCCCGGTTCGTCGCGGCTCACGGACGTGCAACGTACCCAGCACACTTTGAAGGACAATATGCAGATGATTTCCGACTCTCTGGATGCTCTCGCCCGTCGCCAAAGCTCCGTCAAACCGTTCATACAGACGGAGATAACGAAAATTGACAACTATATGTCATCGGCCATCAGCAACATTTCCAACCGCAAGGAGAAGCAGGCTCTCAGCGACCAGCAGTTTGCGATGACCAGCATCAATAACCTGTCGTTGATGCTGGCGGAGTCGATGAAGGAGATGCAGCAGAAAAAGAACGAATGTAAGAACTGCAAGAACAAGAAGAGCGGCAACGGTTCGTGCAACAAGCCTGGGGGGAAGGGCAAGGCCAAAACCGCCCGTGAACTCCAGCAGCAGCTGAACCGCCAGATGGAGGCTCTGAAACGTTCGATGGAACAGGGACAGCAGCAGGGCCAGAAACCCGGCGGGCAGTCCATCAGCGAGCAGCTGGCCCGTATGGCGGCACAGCAGGAGGCTATCCGCAAGATGATGCAGGACTACCAGAACGAACTGAAGTCACAGAATGGGGTAGGGGACAAGTCCATTGACCAGATGATCAAGGAGATGGAACAGACGGAGAAGGATTTGGTCAACCGCATCATCAACGCCCAGACCATCAACCGGCAGAAGAACATTGAAACCCGTATGCTCGAAAGCGAACGGGCACAGCAGCAGCGGGAACAGGAGGAGAAACGGGAAAGCACCGAAGGCCGCGACGTCCGCAATCCCAATCCGCCCAAAGAGTGGAATATGGACCGCCGCACGCAGCAGCAGACCGAAATGTTGCAGTCGGTGCCGGCGAACCTCAACTATTATTACAAAGAAAAAGTCAACCAGTATTTTTACAATATTGAAGAATAGTTTTTAACGATAAATCCGATTGCCATGTATAATATCGAACTGAAAAACATCACCCTTGAAACAGCACAAACATCTGTTTTACAGACTGTTGAAAATATTTGTGACCAATTCAAAATGGAAAATCATTTTGGTACGATTTCCACGGCCCTGCACGAGATGCTCTCTCTGATGGAGCGTTTCAGCGAGGATATCGAAGCCCCGTTCACCGTCAACTTTTATGTGGAACAGGAAAAGGTTTCTGTCCAAGTTTTAAACTATCGGCAGTGGGAGGAAGTCCAACGCGCCCTTGACACCTGTTCCGTGAATGATGCCGATGCCACTGCTTTCACTGCAAAAACACTCCTTGATGTGGTCGAGTTCCGCGACAACGCCCTTTGGATGGAAATCAATGCGACCGCCACAGCCGACCAGCCCGACCGCGCCCAGATTCTTCATGAACAGACTGTCAAAGTGGCAAAGATGCAATAATTCATATTAATATTGTATAACCAAAATCCCATGAATATGAAAAAAATAGTGCTTTCCGTTATGTTGACGCTGGCCGTAATTGCTGGCGCATTTGCGCAGAACGACTTGGATGCGTTCCGTTTTTCACAAACCAATTGGGAAGGCACCGCCCGCTTTATGGGAGCAGGCGGCGCTTTTGGTGCTATCGGAGGTGATTTTTCATCCCTCAGTACCAACCCCGCCGGCATCGGCGTTTTCAAAAAAACCGAATTTTCCCTCACTCCACTGGTCATCACGGCCTACAAGACCGGCTCCGAATATTCTGGTGAGTATTCACCGGCCAGCCGCGTCCGCTACAGCGTAAGCAACTTCGGCGCGGTTTTCGCACTCCCGCTGAACAAGGGCGTGGAGAATCCCGTCTCCAAATGGCGGATGACGCAGTTCGGCTTCGGCTACAACCGCATCATGGATTTCAACAACCTTACGTATGCCACGGGCATGAGCAATGGCAACACTATCGCCACCGCTTTTGTGAACGCGGCCAACGGCACTGGCTACGGCAGTATTGAGGGGGATGCCCTCTGCGCATGGAATACATGGCTCATTGACACCATGCCCGGTGAAACTAGCCAGTACCGTGAATTTTTATCTGGGAATAGTCTCCGCCAAACCAACTACGTCAAGACTTCCGGCGGTATCGACGAGCTTGCCTTCTCTTTCGGCGGCAACTACGACGACAAACTCTTCCTCGGTATGACCATCGGCGTACCGATTCTGAATTACAATTACGAAGCAGAATATTTGGAAGAAGATGAGAACGATGTGGTTACAAATTTTGAGAAATTGGATATTTTTGACAAAATGCACACTTCGGGTACTGGTGTCAACGCCAAGCTGGGTGTGATTTACCAGCCTGTTCCCTTCCTCCGTATCGGTGCTGCTTTCCACACCCCGACCTATTACCCCAACATGAAGGAGACATTTGAACGGGAAGTCATCACCAACTATTCCGTTGAGGGTTCATACAATCATTCGTACGACAATCTTTCCAAGTACAAACTGAGCACGCCGCTCCGTGCCATCGGAAGCCTTGGTTTTATCATCGCCAAGCGTGCTTTCATCAGTGCGGAGTATGAGTTCACCGATTATGGGATGGCCACGCTTTATTCTTCCGACAATTTCCGTTATCGTTATAACTATACGGAAGAGAATCTGGAGATTTCGAAAAAGTACCGTGCTTGTCACTCCATCCGTGTGGGTGGTGAGCTGACCGTCACCAACTTCTTCCTGATCCGTTTGGGTTACGGTTACAGCACCTCCCCGTTCAAGGATGGTGCCAACGACGGCTCCGCACATACGGCTTCCGGCGGTGTGGGTTTCCGTGGCAAAATCTTCTTCTGCGACTTCACCTACCAGTACAGACATTACGGCCAGAACTACTGGTTCTATCCGTCAGAAACTCTCGAACCGGTTATCACGACCAACAATTCACACCGTTTCGTCGCCACGCTGGGCATAAAGTTCTAACTACACCTCTATAAAAATATCCTTGAAGGTGTGAATGCCTTTATGGGCGATGAGCCACCGCGCCGCACGGACGGCCCCTTGGGCAAATATGGCACGGTTGAACGCCCGATGGGAGATTTCGATAAGGTCGTTTTCCGACTGGTACCGAACCACATGGGTTCCCGGCTCATTGCCGATGCGGTGAGCGACGACATTGATATCAGCGGGGTTGGAAGCGTCATTCAGCTTCCACCCCGTTTTTCTATCTAAATTATTGATAATCAAATTTGCTGTAGTGATAGCTGTACCGCTTGGTGCGTCTTTTTTGGCGGTGTGGTGGGTCTCTTCCACTGTCACGTCATATTGGATCTGACGGTTCATCAGCTGCGCCGTCAGTTCGTTGATTTTGAAAAAGAGGTTGGCTCCGATGGAGAAGTTGGAGCCATAGACCAAGGCGTTGGAGGTGTGCCGGCAGTGGTCCAGAAGCTCGTCGCAGTGGTCGTACCAGCCGGTGGTGCCGCACACGACAGGCACACCGGCGTCAAAGCAGCGGCGCAGGTTCCCGATGACAGTGTCAGGAGTGGAAAACTCGATGGCTACATCGCTGGAGAGGAAAGTTTCCGCACGCGTCGCCCACTCTTCCTCATTGTCGATGGTGGCGGCCAGCTCCAATCCTACCGTGGGTAACAATTTCTCTATTTCACGGCCCATCCGGCCATATCCGATAAGGGTTGCTTTCATTTCTTTTGAATATCTAATTCTTGAGTTATTGTCATAGAACAGTAATGATTCCTTTGAAATGGAATTTCTTTCCGTTATAATTCGTGCAGTTAATGGTGTATGTATAGGTGCTATTTGCCATTATTTTTCCGTTGGAACTGCCATTCCATTTGAAATTTTTGTCTTTGCTCCGAAATACAATTTGTCCCCAGCGATTGTAAATAATGATTTCAAAATCAATAATTTGTCTTTGGGAGTGTTGTGGCACAAAGAAGCAGTCGTTGATGCCGTCGTCCCGTGTGGGAGTGATTGCGTTAGGCAGGTAAATGTAGAACTCACATTCTGGTACAAAAAACTTGTCGGTGGCAATACAGTTTCCATCAGAGGCTGTGACGTAGTAAGTTCCCGGATGGAGCACGGTGATTTGGGGTGTCGTTTCCCCTGTACTCCATTGGAAAACAGTCATTTCGGTTTGTGCGAGAAGGTCGGCGGCGAAGTCAGCGCAGGGATCTTCCGTAAGCATGGTGATTTGGAGATGGTCATCAATGCTGTTCACTGTCATCGTGACGATAGAGTCGCAACCGTGCGAGGATTGCAGGTACATGTTCTGCGTGCCGTCCCCGGAGAATGACAAGCCGTTCCATAAAAGCGGGAGCCTGCTGGCGCATACGGTGGAGTCGAGTTCTGTGTATCGGATGGGGTGGACAGTCAGCTCAAGATGCACAAGGCTGTCGCAGCCGTTGTCGGCGATGAAAAGCGAATCAAAGATGAAGTGTCCGGGTGTGGAGATGTCAAGGTTGCAAAAAAGTCCCAGTGTATAAGGTATTTCCGATTCGCATACCTCCACCTCCACGGTGTCTTGGTAAGGCGGGATGATGTAGCCGTGAACCTCGGTCATCACCACATCTGTCAGTATGTCGATGTTCCAGCCGCTGCCCGTATGCACCCAGTTGGAGGAGAAACGGAAGGTGATACAGGAACTGTTGGTGGCAATTTCGGGCGGGAAGGCGGAGTTCGTGATAGCGATGAGGAGGTTGGCATCATCGGCTGAAGTCCCCGCATAGATGAACAAAGTGTCGCCCGCAGCAACTACCAGCGAGTTGAAAAGGAGCCGGAGCCCGCCCTGCCCGCTACAGCAGAATGTCTGCGTCAGCTGTTCGTCATTGCTGTAATCGCCGTCCTCGCCGCCACTGTCAAAGAACCGCACCCCTTCGCCATTTTGTAGCGCAACAGTGCCATTACCCATACTCAATGAATGGTGGATGGCACCATATAAACTCGCACAGTGGCTGGCATTGGAGATGGTAACGTACAATACAGTGTCTTGCTGCAAGTTCGGTAGGGAGAAGGCTGCAAGCTGTTCGTTATCCCATATTGTGTCTTGCTGAAGCAACGTGTCCTGCAAAGGGGAGTTGTACCAATTGACAACGAAAGGAGCCGACAGTGCCGAACCCGCCTGTAGGACAGCTTCGTAACCATAGCAGGCAAAGCCGTCCAAAGGAAGGATGTCAGCTGTTTCAACAGACTCTATGCCATAAACCTGCACCAGTGTGGTGTCGATAGTGTGGTGATAGGCACATCTTTCGTCTTCCACTCCTGTCACCCAGAAGATATTGTCGCCCCAGATAGGGAAGGTTTGGCGGAGGGTGTCACCCGCTTGGGTGGTAAGGGATAGGGTGCCCGACTGTGGTGCCCCGCTATGGTGAAGGGTATAATGCACTACGCCGTTCCCTTGTGCCGCCAAAGCCAGCTCCACTTCGCTTCCGGCACACAGGGTGGTGTCGCCCACGATTTCGATAGTAGGGGCATGAAAAACCTCGATATATACGCTGTCAGAGAAATCGTTCGGGCAGCCGGTGTTGGTTACTTCCACCACGTACCATCCGCTTTCGCTACCGTATGAAAGTTGAATGGTGTTGTCACGTTCGTTGCTCTCAAAGCCGTTAGGACCGGTCCAGTGATAATTTACAGACACAGAAAAAGGCAATGCAGCAAGGAGGGCACTGTCACCTTCGCAATGCCCCTCACCGGGTGCTGGGCCATTTTCCCAAGCTAATGTACTCTGGCTGAGTGTTGTTACTGCCAGATTGATGTAGAAACTGTTCTGGCACGCATCCACGGCCAATACCGATACTTGCTGTCCTTCTGTAAAAGGAATGTCGTAGAAAAAACCGTCCGTGCTTGTTCCGAGGAGTTCTCCTTCAAGGTCGGCATTCGCGTACAAGGAGTACAGGTAAGGTTGTGTTCCGTTAATCGCATGGGTCAGCACGTTGCCTGTGCTTGATTGTGCATTGCAGATAACCGCAAACCCCATGTCAAAATCAATATAGACGGGTTCATAAGTAACAGTGTCGTAGTGGTATAGAGTGGAGGAGCAGCTGCCGGATGCTCTTGTCTCAATAACATAGTCACCTGGTATGGTGAACACCATCTGACCATTACTGTAATACCATCCGCTGACGGGACCGGACAGTACAGAATAGTAGGGTGTGATGGAGACCGGAGTCTCAATGAGTTCGTCATTGCTGACATTGACATCAATACGGTAGCGGTAATTGGTGCATACCGAATAGGGTGTCACGAAATAGCGGTCGCAAATCTGCACGCCAGTGAATTGCGGTTCTTCATCGAAAACGGTGAGCCAGTCACGGTTTTGCGAATAGGAGTAAACGTAGGTGAACGTATCAATGCCACATTCTGTAGTGCAGACAAAACAGTATCGGCCGGTGTGCAGATGCGGATCGGAGACAGTACAGGACCAGCCAATCCCCATCGCAAAAGTGTCATTAGTGGAGTGGTTGGCTGTATCTTCCATCACAACATCCCAAGTTTCGTCGGTGTCATTGTAGGTGGCAGTGAAATTATAATGGTTATACAAGGGACTTTCAACCAACTGCACAGTGACGTTATGGCGGAACCGATAAAAATTCACGTCCTTCTCTTTTAAGGAAAGATACCATTGTGAAGCGCAGGATTGGTCGTTTTGTTCAAACTCCCATTCGTATGGGGCGTCTCCGGGTGTCTCGATGGTGAATTCATACGGAAGGTAAAGTTCGTCCAGGATGCATCCTTGGGCATCCGACAGCACTACGTGCACGATCATGGACGTGTCAGTGTTTGTGGGATTTGTGAAGGAACAAACAAGTTGTGTGAAGTTATCTTTCTCATCGTGTGCAAGTTGCTGCTCATCATGTTCGGTATAGATATCAAGAGATAATGGGCAGGTATAGATGAATGGGGATAAATGATAAGTGTATGTCCCTGGTTCATAGAGATACGCCCCACCATAA
>Ga0310696_10003455_pt1 | contig 19725 bp, 22 predicted proteins | sample AusTroGonzalo_MG_4_FD_203885 | JGI IMG/M metagenome (GOLD analysis project Ga0310696, IMG submission 203885) | Bovine rumen microbial communities from tropical cattle in Woodstock, Queensland, Australia - Gonzalo_02 (v2) (version 2) | ecosystem: Host-associated > Mammals > Digestive system >... | reverse complement strand
TGTGCCATGTAATGAGTAGAAAATAAAATTCTGTACCTCTATTATTATGTAGGTTGATTATATCCATTTATTGGGAGTATTCAACTATTATTTTATATCAGGAAAGTATCTCATAACTTGGAGAACGAATTTATCTGCGAGTCTATATCTCTTTTCTCGTTCTTCTGCAGACATGAATACTATAGAAGCATTTTCAATAAAAAATTCTCTGAATAGTTCAGCAATTTGGTTTTTTAATTCGTCTATTTGAGGCTTTTCCATATGTTGGTATATTATTACAATATCCATATCTAATGGTACTCAGAATATTTTTCATAAGAAATATTTATTTATCATTACTGAGTATGTATCGAATATGTTGGTCAAATTGGATTTTAGTGCTGTGAAGAATATCTGTTTGAATAGATTGAAATATTCTTTTTTTATGGAAATAGAAAAACCTGAATTATCTTTTTGGATATCTAGTACTCATGATTCTTCTAATGAATCTACTTGTTTTTTGATAGCAGGGAAAGTCCATCATATTTCACTTTCCAATGCTCTCATAGAAACTCATTGTCTACGAAAAACTAAGTATTTGAGTATATCTACCTTGGTTTTACTTCAGAAAAGTTTCTCTAAATTCATTCTCAAAATAGAAATAAATTCTGAATAAAGAATAAAAATATAAAATTAAATTACAAGTTATATTAAAAATATAAAAATGCTGTATAATTTTCTATAAAAAAGTAAAGCTAAAGTGATGATAAAATAGTCAGATTTTTTGATTTTTTTAGTGCCGTTGGATATAATTACATGTACAATATTTTTATTTGAATGCTTTTGATATGGATAAATATATACCTGAAGAAATCTTAGACGAAATAGCTAAATTGACAGAAGAGTGGAAGTATGATGAGGCAATTGAAATGGTGAATAGGATTCTTACGAGAGACCCAAAGAATGAGCAAGCATTATTGATGATTGCGGATATTCAATATCGTCAAGGAAATATGGAATGAGCAGATAAAGCAGTAACTTTCTTGAATTCAACTAAGAAAGATGATCCACTCTGATTATATGTAAAATGATTACTTGAAATGGAAAAAAATAACTGGAAAGAAGCTCGTACATATTTAAGAAAAGCAATGCAACTTACAAATGGAGAAAATCATGAAATAGTTCGTTGTTATGGACTGAGTGAATATCGATATGGGAATCGTGAAAAATGAAGAGATTTCTTGAGAAAAGCTTTTAAGCAAGATTCCCTGGATGCTGAGGTTATTTACAATATTATCCAGTTATCAATTCTAGATGAAGATTATGAAGAGTCTGAAGAAATGATTTCATTCTATCATGATAATCATGCGGGACTAAAAATTGTAGATAAACCTATTGAATGGTATGATAAAAAAATTGCATTATTTGAAAAGTATCTATGATGAAAGAAACATTTCCAATTGGAGAAATAAACAACTTAAAATAAAATTTTATCTTTATAGTATCAACAAAAAATGAAAAAATTAAATCTTCCAAAAGTTAGACTACCAAAGGTTAAACTCCCAAAACTTAAAATGTCTAAAGTTAAATCGTTTATTTCAAAGTGAAGGGAAAGACCATCAAAACCATTTATCGATGATGTAAAATCAATTTTTCGTTCTTATAGAGGACAAATGATTTGGATTAGTGTTTTATCTGGTTTTCTTTTATTCTTGTTGAATATTTTAATTGGAGTTTCTATGTATGGAAATACATTAAATGCATCATTAAATGATAAACTTGGAATGTATTTCTATTTAAATGATAGTGTGGAAGAAGAAACTAAACTTTATAAACAAGTGATGCAATTAAGAGATAGACTTGAAAGAGAAGGATTAAAGGTAAATTTTCTAACTAAGGAAGATGCTATGGATTTTATGATGAAAAGATTGCCAGAGTTGGAGTGAAGCTTAGAAAAATTCTGAATGAGTAATCCATTGCCTGCAACTCTTTATGTAACTCTTCCAGATATTTCTAAGTATGAAACTTTGAAAAAAGTAATGTTGGAGAATAAAGATATAATTATAAATATTCAAGATGTGGAACAGCTAGATAATTTAGAAAGTCAAGAAAATAGAATTAGAAATGTAATTAAACTTTCGAATTTTGTTCAGATTCTATCCATGTCTTTGGTTGTTATCTTAGCTGCAGCAGTATTATCATTCTCAATATTCTTTTTACGTTCAATCTTTACTAGATTTTGGAATGATATTCAGGTTAAGAAGTTACTTTGAGCAACAAAATCTCAGATTATTATGCCATTTTTGACATTAATTCTTTATTCAATTATAGGAGGATTCTTGATCTCATTATTATTAACTTTGGTTTCAATGTGAGTATTTGATTATTATATGTCTCAATTATTCTCTTATACACTTACAGCACATTTATTTGCAAAATGGTGAATTATTATAGTATTGTTTATTGTGGAAATTCTAGTTATTGTAGGTTTATTAATGGGAATTTCATATGGATTTGTTTCTAAATTACATAAAAAATTGAAATAAAAAGTCAGAAATTTTTCTTATAAAATCCCCTTTAAGGGGATTTTTAAAATTTGAATTTAGAGAATAAATCTTTATATAATAATTGATATCCAAGATATTGGATTGAAATGTGAGATTATGATAGGGTGTGAGCGGACCGTGCTCTAAAATCACTGGAAAGGAGCATTCTGAGTCTCAGAGCCTCCGATGGTTTATCCCGGAGGCTTTTTTAATTTGCATCTTTTAGCTGCTGATATAATAGTCACTCATCTGTTAAATTACGTAGCATAATTTTTTTGAGCATATCAGTTGGCTTAGCTTTTTTGTAGATGATTTCGTAAAGTGAATGGAAAATAGGTAAATCTAAATTATTTTTTTCAATGATATCTTCTACCACTCAGATTACAGATAGTCATTCAACGGTTTTCCTATTATGTTTCAGAAATTCTTCAGCTGAATTATCTTTTCAGATTTTATATCATGCTTCGAAGTTTCTAGATTCGTCAGATGAACATGTTAAAATTAAATCTCAAAGTCCACTTAATCAGAATGATGTTCATTCTTTTGCTCATTGAATTCTTCATATTATAGCCATTTCTCTGATTCATTGGGTGATTAAGCTAGATTTTGTATTGATTCAGTATCATAATCATGATATGATTCCACTTGCTATGGCGATAGCATTTTTGAGTGATGAGTAAGTTTCAGCTCAGATTACATCATTTTGAGTATATAATCTGAAATAACTATTAGAAAAAAGAGCCTGAACGAAAAGAGCTTGTTCTTCGTTATCTGATACAGAACATAAACAACTGATATTTTTATCTATGAGTTCTTTAGCGAAAGCTGGTCATAAAACAGAAACTAATCATCTATGAACTGGAAAATATTCTCTTATGGTTTGTTGAATTGTCTTTTTATTAGCAAATCATTTGGTAGCATTTATAAAAAAATAATTATCAGAATCTTTTATTTGTTTTATCTCTTTCAGTATAGAAATTATAGATTTGCTAGGAACGGCAATTATTAGGTAGTTTGAAAATTTTAGGACTTCTTCCAGATTATTACTTGCGTGAATTTTTTTATCAATAACTTTATCTCAGAGATATTTATGAGATGTATGATGTTCATTAATTTCTTTTGCACAGTCTGTATCTCTAGCGTAAACCAAAACATTATTACCATTAAAAGCTAGTACATCACTGAGTGCTAATCATCGATTTCATGCTCAAATAGTAGATATTTTCATTTTTACGTTCGATAGTAAAAAGATTTTATCAGACTAGTTTTATTTTTTTCTTTTTGAATTTTTCTGCTTTTTATCTCAGTAAGCTTCAGCAAACATTGCATTTAATTTTCATTGATTTGCAGTTTTTACGTTGGAATATTGATTCAGCTTTTTTTTCTTTTTTGCTTCGTGAGTTGAAGATTTTTTAGTTATTTGATTTTTCCCACCTTTCTTTCAAGAATTAGAAGAATCTGATTCATATTCATCAGGGAATTTTTGATTTTTCTTGGATTTTTTCACTTCATCGTATTTACTTACGTGTTTTTCTCGCTTACGAACTCATTTATTTGTGTATGGATTTCTCTCAGTTTGTTCAGATTTCCTAGATTTTCTTACTGGTTCTTCTTCGTAATCATCTCATGGTTGAATTGCTTCTAATCCAGCATTTTCTACATCTTGTTCGTTATATTTTACAAAAATATCACGTTCTTTTCAGCTTTCTCAACGGTTACGATATTTAATTACGATAGGTACTCCAACGAATCAGAAATTCTTTCTAATGCTATTCTCAACCCATTTCTTAAATGCAAAATTAGCACGAGCTTTATGGTTTACAAAAACTATAAAAGTCGGAGCATCAACTGCGATTTGAGTAGCATAGAGTATTTTACAGATTTTATTCTTTGGAAAACGAGGAGGACGCTGAATCATCTCATGTTGTAGAGCTTCGTTCAAGTCTCTAGTTGCGATTCTCTTTGTATTTTCTTTCTGTAAAATGGAAACGAATTTCATCACATCGTCAATTCATTCTCATTTGATAGCAATCATAGGAACGATTGGCAAATATTTAGCAAAATCTAAATAAGTCTGAGTATTTTTTATCATTGCATCAATAGCTTTTGGATTGACTTGATCTACCTTATTTAATACGAAAATCATAGGCAATGCGAGTTGATGGACTTCCTGTAATAATGTCATATCACGGTGAGTGATTCATTGAGTACAATCTACCATAAAAATTACCACAGGACGTACAAATTCAAGCATGGCTTTGGTTTTATCATAAGCGATTTTTTCTATTCAGTGGATTTTTCAGCGTTTTTTGATTCAAGCTGTATCGTAAGCGACGTAATCTCTACCTTTCCATGAAAAGTTTCCAGCTACGTAATCTCTAGTAGTTCATGCTACATCAGCAACTTTTGCGAGAGGTTTTCAAACTAATGTATTTAGTAATGTTGATTTCCCGGCGTTAGGCTTTCATAAAATAGCAAGTCAAATCCTGAATGGTTCTACAGTTTCTTCTTCATCTTTATGAGTTTTCTTTCGTTTATTGTAGAATAAATTAATCTGACTTTCAATTGTGTTTAAGTTTCTCTCTTTTTTAGCAGAAACTCAAATTACACTAGATAATCATAAAGTGTAGTAGTCAGAAATCGCCATTTCAGTTTCAGATTCTTTTCGTTTTATATCTAGTTTATTGATTATCAGAATTGTAGAATCTTGTTTCTTTTCTTTCCTAATTAGTTCGAGAATATGGTGTTCTTTCGCGGTAATTCATACACTATCGTCAATTAAGAAAAGGAGTAAATCTGACTCTTTGATAATTTGTTCAATATATTCAAGTTCTTCTGTGAAATCTAGTAATCCTGGAGAATCAAAAAACGTGAACGAACCAGAATCAGTTTGAACTTTATGTTGAATAATGTCAGTAGTAGTCCCAGGAATATCAGTTACAATTGCACGAAATTGTCCAATCAATCTATTGAAAAGAGTGGATTTTCATACATTTGTGGCTCATACAAGTCAGATTTTCATTATTTTATCGTGCAATGGATAAAACTAAATCTAATTATATTTATTCTATAGATAAAATCAATTAATAAGATCGGAGTATTGTTTTATATTGACTTTATGTGTTGTATAAGTAGTATATGCAATATGGTAAATAAAAATGTTAAACTAAAAGAAAGGATTACATTATGCAAAAAGAGTATTTTGTTGACATTAGTGATCAATTGAAAAAGGATTTTGAAGATAAGAATGTCTTTTTTGATAATCGCGGCAACGGGGTGATTAATATCCAAATAAGCAGAAATGATTTTTTCGGGAGGGCAAATCTCTGTGATGCTGTTTCTGCTTTGATTGGAGAAAATCCTGATTTGGATGTGGTTTCCAATTCGATTTTCATGAGTTCTTTAGGACTTGATGGGTCAATGCTTATCTTCAAGAAACCAAGAACATGAAAGGATCCTTAATAAAGGTTCCTTTTTATTTGGCTTGACAAAAAACAATATTTAGTTATATGTAATACATAAACAAAAAATCAAGCGCTATGGTTATATTATTACTCTGGTTAGGATTGGTTTGCTGCGGTGTGGCAAACGGATTAATTTATGATCATGTGCAGACTCCTCAGAGCCGCTATTGTATGATGGCAATAGGTGTTGTTAATGTAATTCTTCTTGTTTATCACCGTGTTTATACACAAGATTGGTGTAAAACCAAAAAGAAAGTTAAGAAAAATGAAAGGCGACAAGAGCATTTCCAAGTCTTTGGACTTTCAGCGTTGTTTTCAATTGGAGCATTTGCATCTTCACTCTTAACTGCTAAAACAGGGGAAACTTCCTGGGGCTTCTTTATCGGAAGCACAATGGTGATGGTATCGTTTTTCATCGCTACGGCGAGAGAGTCATATTATGTTTAGAATTTTTAGCGGTCTGTATTGGATCGCTAATTTTTTATGATGACTTATTTTAATTTTGTTTATCTCTTGCTTTTTATATTTGAAAATTTACTCTGATAATATAGTCAGATTTTTATCTCTTAAATTATAAAAGATGAAAACTGTTCTTATGATTATTGCAAATAATGGGTTTCAGGATCATGAATTTTCTGCTACTTATGAAGCTCTGCAAGAAGCTAATGCTCAGATTACTATTGCTGCATGAAGAAAAGGGCAGTGTGTTGGGGTATTTTGACAAAAGGCTGAGGCTGCATACAGTTTAAGCGAAGTTCATGGAGATAAATTTGAAATGGTAATTTATATCTGATGAGGTGGATGTTTAACTCAATATTTGCACGATGATAAATATCTCAGTATTGCACAGGAAGCGAAGAAATTATGAGCAATTTGTATTGCTCCGATGGTAGTGAGTGAAAGTGGGGTATTTAATTGAAAAATCGTTACATCTCGAGATGATGAATGATTACAGCAGAAATTTATAGAGGATTATGGTGGAGTATGGAAAGATGATATGGTAATTCGTTATGGAAATATTGTTACAGCTAATTGACCAGAATCTGCTGAAATGTTTGGTAAAGAATGTGTAAAATTATTGGAAGAATAGATATGTTTTTGTTTTTATAGTAATTATTATGAAAGATACGGTAATTGTTAGAATTCAATGATGATTATGAAATCAGATGTTTCAGTATGCATATGCATATGCTTTATCTAGGAGAAATTGATGTAAGTTCTTGTTAGATATTTCTGCGTTTAACTGGTATAAGGTTAGAGAGAATGAACTTTCGCTATTTAAGGATGTGCCACCATATGCAGAAATAAAGGATATTCCTTTTTATGAACGTTTTGGCTTGAATTGAAAAAATAAATGAATTATAAGATGAGTTAGAGCTGTTTGATGGAGATTAAATCCTAATGATTATAGAGAAACTTCTAAGTGATTTGATCCAAAATTTGCAGAATTAAAAAGTTGATATATTATTGGTTATTTTCAGACTGAACGTTATTTTCAGGAATATAAGGAAGAAGTTAAACATTTGTTTACATTTAAAGAATCTACAGAGGAAAAGGTTTCAGAATATGTTGAGAAAAATAATCTTAATTTACAGCATATTGCTATGCTTCATGTTAGGAGGGGAGATTTTCAGAATGACCCTAATTGCTGTACAATTTCTACTAAATATTACACTGAGGCTAGAAAAATGTTTTTCCCGTATCATAAGTTGTTAATATTTTCTGATGATGTTAGTCGATGTGAGGATAATTTAAAATTTTCTTCGGATGATGTGCATTATGTTGATTGACTAAATTGAATTGAGTCATTATGTTTAATGAGTAAGTGTCATAATTTTATTATATCCAACTCAACTTTTGCCTGGTGGTGAGCTTATCTTTCAGATTATAATAATAAAATTGTAGTGAGACCAGATTTAGAATTTGATAGAAGAGTGAAAGGTGAAGCGTATTGTAGGGATCATTACCCGAAAGAATGGATTCCGTTTAAATGATAATAATCTATATATTGTAGAGTAACTTTGTATTTTCTTTCACGATTTTTTCTAGTTCTTTTTGTTCAATTCATAAAATTTCACATAATTTTTCATAAACGTAGGTAACATAAGCAGGTTCATTTTGTTGTCCACGCATAGTTTGTGGTGGTAGAAATGGAGCATCAGTTTCTGTTAAAATTTTAGCAGTTTTGATATTATGAAGTGATTCACGAATTTTTTCCGCACTTGGATATTCGATTACATTTGTGCATCCAATCCATAGATTTGGAAAAGATTTTTCGCATTCTTCTAATTCATTAGGTTCATATCATCGGGCATGAAAATAGATTTTTAAATCTGAAAAATCTTTCAGAACTTCCATAGTTTCATGGAATCCATCACGAGAGTGAATCATAAGAGGTAAATCTAATTTCCTAGCAAGTTCAGCCTGTAGTTTTAAGGCATTCTGTTGGATTTTAATTGTTGGATTTTCTGGGAAATGGAGATCAATTCCACATTCTCAAATTGCTACGATATGTTCTTTATTTTCTTCGTATAATCTTTCTAATTTATCCAAAAGAGGTAGAAAATCTGTTTCATTATGAGGGATATCACACGGATGCCATCAGATTGCTGTTTTTACAGCCAGATTTGGAAAATCTTTAATTGATTCTTTTGATATTTGAATTCATTTTTCATTGTATTCATTATTTGCTCAGGCATTTACTACGATTTTTCATCAGATTCTTTCAAAATTTTCTAAATATTTTTTATAATCTCAAAAAAGTTGGTTAGTATTCAAATGTGTATGAGCATCGATTATCATTTCAGTATTTTTATTCTCTAAAACTTGAATACTATATTATAGTTCTTATGTGATAATTCAATGAATTTACTTATATTGACATTTCTATTATATTCAGTATAATAAAGGAGATAAAATAAAATTTAAAAAGGTATGGGAAAGAATGAATTTGTATGTAAACGGTGCGGAAAGTGCTGTGTGCATGCTATTCCTCAGTTTGAGGAAGATGAGTACATCAGAGTTCGTAATATCGCTCTCCAGAAAGGTATCACATTCATTAAGAGAAATCATGAGGATGGCCCCATTTATTTTACTTCCAAGACCTATGCGAGAGTGATTGCTTGTTTGCAGGGTAAGGGAGAATTTATTGATGGAGAGCCTGTATTTCGATGTGAATTCCTGGAGTATGACCAAGATGGAAAGGCGAGTTGCAGTATTTATGAGCTTCGACCACAGGTTTGCAGAGTCTTTGGATTGAATCCTAGAGATATCTCGAAAAGATGCCTGAATCTCTAAATTAGTTAAAATATCTGGGTTCTTCTCAGATATTTTCTATTGACTTTTTTGTATAAAATGATTAATAATGTAATATAGAAATTGAAAATAAAACGTTAAACAAAAAAATTTTTAAAATGAAAATGGAACTAAAGGAAATTTTCGAGGAGTATAACTCGTTGCCAAAGTCTCCGCAGCGTTCAAAGTTATCTCGAAAAATTAGGGAAATTAAGCAGAACTTTATTAAGAAACTAGATTATGTCGGCATTATCGATATGTTACGGTATCTTGGAGACTACGAGAAAGACCGTCTTTTGTTGGATCTTTGGAATAAACATAAAGATTCTTCTTTGTTTGTTTTGGCTTTTTCTACTTCGAATATGCGTTGTTATAAAGAAGTATATGATGAAGAAAAAAACAAGTATGGTGGTGATGAAGAAGCTTTGTGTATAGATGTTAGATTGATTTTTGATGAGAAGCTTTGTGTTTTTTTGTCAGAGTATGGAGAGGATGAAGATTTGGCTTATGTCCAGGAGCTTACTGATGGAGCATCTTGGCTGGAATCCAATAAAAGGTCAATGAGGGATTTGCTTTAAATTTACTGGAACTGGGAGTTTCTCTTTCAGTTCCTTTTTTATTTAAAAACAGACCTAATTTACTAGGTCTGCTTTAATTATTCTTCTAAATTATTTTACTAGATTGTATGTATCCTGTGCAATCATTAATTCTTCATTAGTTGGAATAACATATACAGGAATTTTTGAATCATCTGCAGAGATTTCTCTGAATTCTCATCTGAAATCATTCTTTTGATCATCAAGTTTTACTCCAAGTGAAGCGATTTTTTCACATATTTCTTTACGTGTAGATTTGCTGTTCTCTCCAACTCAAGCAGTCATAACTATTACATCAGCTCAACCTAACATGTTATTGTACATTGCTATGTAATTAGCAATTTTTTGAACGTACATATTTTGAGTTAGTCTAGCTCTTTCATTTCATTCTTTGATGGCATCTTCTATATCTCTAGAATCTGAAGAAATTCCACTAATTCATAGTAATCCACTATTCTTATTTAGTTCTTTTGTAGCTTCGCTGATAGTGATTCATTTTTTAGAGCAAATATATTCCAAAATACTTGGATCAATATCTCATGAACGTGATCCCATCATAATTCCTGGTAATGGAGTGAATCACATTGAAGTTTCGATTACTTTTCATGCGTCTACAGCTGTGATACTTCCACCGTTTCCGATATGACAAGTAATAACTTTGAGTTTATCATTATTTAGATGTTTACAAATTTCTTGGTAAACATATTTATGGCTAGTTCCGTGGAAACCATATCTTCTAACTCCATATTTCTCATACCATTCATATGGAACTGGATACAAGAAATGTTCTGGATCCATTGATTGATGAAATGCAGTATCAAAAACTACTACATTTGGTACGTTTGGTAAGATTTGTTGTACAGCTTCGATTCCTGTAATATTTGCTGGATTGTGTAGGGGAGCGAGAGGAATTAACTCTTTTATAGTTTGTATAATTTCAGGAGTTACGAGAGCAGATTCATGGAATTTTTCTCATCCGTGAACCATTCTGTGTCAAACTACGCTAATTTCATCTAATGATTGGATGGCTCCATGTTCAGGTGAAACTAAGATATCCAATATCTTTTTTAAAGCTTCTCCGTGGTTTGCTAAATTTCCAGGGAATTCAGATTTATTTCAATTCTTATCTTTATGACCGATAGTAGATCATTCAATACCGATTCTTTCTGCTAATCATTTAGCTTCTACTGAAAAGTTATTATCAGCATCAAAAAGCTGATACTTTAATGAAGAACTTCCAGCGTTTAATACAAGGATTTTCATGTTTGAAATTTTCATAAAATAAAAAATCTGATTTTTATCATTCATTGGATGAATATAAAAAAAATAGTCAAAATTTCAAATGATTAATTTGGGTTGGTTTAAAAATTTTTTGTTTCTGATATTTTTTTGTATATGTATTGACTTATTGGTATAAAATGTTTATATATAGGAAAAATAAAAAAATTAAAAAACATGGTAAAATTTAGAACGTTAAAGTTTATGGCTCGAACTTTCACTCCAAGGAATTGGAGATGTCATAAGCGTAGGATTTTCTTTGAGAATTTGTTCGAAGATCTCAAAGAGGTAAAAGATAAGGAGGGAAACCATATATCAGGTTTCATTCAATTTAAGGATAATAGTTACACAGATGCATGTCACGACATGGCTGCTGAAGTTTCTTACTATCCTTTTGAAAAAAGGAGTTACATCTACGTTGGAGAGTTTTTCGGTTCAACATTTTCACAAATGCTCTATCTTGAGCTGAAAGTTAGAATTATTAGAAAATCTTCACTTTGGAAAGTATTCACCAAATACGGTGAGTACGAAATCAAAGTTACTGGGGTTGATTGTTGCAGGAAACATATCAACTATACCTATACCAAGAAGATGAAACTTCCCTAAATCTTAAGGTTCTCATTGAATTTCAGTGGGAACTTTTTTTCAAAAAAAATAGATATTGACTTTTGTATGAAATAATTTATATTATAAACAACATAAATAAAACCCTAAAAACATGCGATTATGGAAAAAGTATTTGAAACTCTAAGAGAAGTTATGGATTTTGACTTTTCTAAGCTGACTCCTGGTAAAAGTAATTATCTCACTATTAACAGTCTACCTGCTTTCAAAGAGAGCCAGAACTTTGACAAATGGCGAGTAGTTGCAAAGCCTCAGAACAATGTTCACCCAAAAATCTTGTTAGAAATTACGCCAAAATGGCTAACTGTTACGGTTCATCAGGGTGGTAATTTGAACTCCAGAAGGATTAATATTCCCTGCCACAAAAAAGACCCAAAATCCATTCTCAAAGGAATCTTTGAATTCTAATCCCCACACAAAAGGTCAAGTTGAGCATATCTCACTTGGCCTCTTTTTATTTTTAGCTAAAATATTTGATTAGATTAAGAAAATTTGTATAACTAACTTGTGTTTAATAGTATATTTTCAAACAAAATGAGAAAGAAATATTACAAAACCGTTTTCATTTCAGATATTCACTTATGAAATTTGAAAAATCAATGAGATAGATTAGTTGAATTTTTAAGTTCGATTTCTTTTGAGAATCTGATTATTGTTTGAGATTTTATCGATTATCGACAATTATCACGATTTTGAAAACGAAGAGAGAAAGAACAAAATACATTGGATTATATAAATGATTTAGCGAAAAATTGAATAAATATTACGTATTTGCAATGAAATCATGACAGGGAATTGAAATGTTGAAGTGAGATTTATATAGAAAATATGACGATAATTAGAGATATGTATTACAAAACCTGAAAGTGAAAAATGTATTATATTACGCATTGAGATTGTTTGGATTGAATTAATAAAGAGTGAAATAAACTATGACAGCTCTGAAGTATTATGTTCTGATTTTTAATAAAATTGGAAAATCTTCGGAATAAAAATGTATTAAATCATAATTATGTCTCAATTGCTGAGAGATTAGATGAAAAAATAAAAAAAATAAGGATGCCGGAACGTAAAATTAGTAAAAAAGTTAATAAATTTTCTAAAAATTTGAATTGTGATTGATTTATTATATGACATTTCCATGTTGCAAGACATCATGATGTTAATGGGTTAGATTATTTTAATACTTGAGATCGATTGAGAAATTGTTCTGCAGTGGTGGAAGACTTAAAATGAAATTTGGAATTAATCAGATATAGAGATTAAGTAGAATTTATTTTATGCAAAAAAAGTTGCAAAATAAAGTGAAATATGTTATAATTAGTTGGGATTTATATTACTATTTTATAGTGATGAAAAAAATAAACAAAATATTGACGTTTTCTGTTATATTTGGTTGCTTTTTATTAAATTTTACTTTGGCACAGAGTCTTAATGATTGTTGAATTTTTGGTAGAATGTCATATAAACAAAGTGGTGCAGGAGATTATGGGTTCCCGATAGTAAACCAAAGATGGGAGACAGATGATTGGACTGGTTCTAAATTTTTAACTATAGATCAACAAAAACTAATTTTAACAAAAGATGATTTAAATACAGCTTTACTCAATTTAAAGAAGTATTGTTGTGAAAAAAATATATGATGAATAGATCAGGAAGTATGTAATATAGATAAATCATCTTTTAATCCTAATGCGATGGATAGTCAATATCTATTTGATCATATATTTGATGTAATGATGAGGAGGTTAAATTGATTAACAGGAGATAAGAATATATACGAAAATAGTAATATGAAAGATGTAGATGATAAGTGAAAAGAGTGGAGACAATTTATGGACGATAAGGCAGAAGATCTTGAATGATCAGATGCTCAAAGTATAATTGATAAATATCAGGAGTATTGGATGAAAAGTAAGCCAAGTTTATGATATGATATTACGGAGAGTATAAATTGAACTTTTGGTGCACATACTAATGATGAGCTTTTCTTGAAATATGTTAGTGGTATGTGAGGTACAGATGAATCAGTACAGGTCGCAGAGGCATTGAAAAATTATGATAAATGGACATTATATGATAGATATAGTAATGTATGTGCTATGAGTAAGTATTTTTATGCTTTATTAAATTATACGAATTCTGATAATTCTGATAGGAGAGCAATTGTAGATAGGTTAGCGGAATGAGCTTGTGAAAAAGTAGTTCAGTCACAGATTGAAAACGAAAATAAATATGTACAAACTGTTGTTCAAAAATCGGCTAATTTGCTTATGGAAAATTATATTGAGTGATATTTACAGTATTTATATGATAGATCAACTAAGTTAAAAGCTATGTGGAAAAATGCTGAAAATAGATGGGTAGATGTTATAAGGGCGGTTCCTTATTTATTAAAGGCTTGTGTAAAGTAAGGTTTTTATTTTATGTAGTTGTTGAGAATGAAAAAATTAATTATATTTATAGTATTGATGGTAAGTACTGTAATTATGTTACCTAATGATTTATATGTTCATGCGGATGATGAATTTAGTATTATTAAGAAAGCAAAAATTGTGACTACCCGTGATATAAAGGAAATATGAGCGGAATGATGAAAGGTTATGGATAAATATAGAAAAGGAGCTGCAGAATTGGATTGAAATGCAGGAGAACAACTTGCTACGTGAATTATGAGTTGGAATACAATTTTAAATTATTTAGTTTATATTGTCCAATTTCTAAGTCAATTATGATTGCTTGTTTGAGTTGTGTTTATTATGTATGCATGATATAAATATATGGTTAGTGTATTTGTAGGATGACAAACCAATGGAGCATCATCTACATTGAAAAATGCAATTATATGAGTAATTATTGTAATTTTTTCATATGCAATAATGAAAACATTTACCTCATTTATATGAATATCTTAATTTTTTTGATTAGAAAGAATGGCACCACAGGGTGCCATTCTTTTATTGATTTTCTTTTTTCATTTTTTCGAATAATTCAGGGAAACTATTGATTGTGTGTAATGTTAGGGGATTAGCTGATTTAACAACGAAGCTTTTAACATTTCCGATAAAACTTAGTGTTGAAATAGCATCTCACCGTATCTTATAAGTGGTTATGCATTTCGTTCGATTTTTTTTGAATAATGTGTCTTGCATCATTCATATAAAACTTTTTGTAGGACTGGCTCATGGATTGAAAACTATACAACGTTCTGGGGATCTATGTTTAGTAATTATGTATGATATTGTTCATCAAAGAGAGTGTCAGCAGATTCGCTTTTTACAATCGGGATATTTCATCTGAACATCATCGAAAAAATCTAATGAATCTTGTACACGTCCGTCTATTGAGTTTACTCATAATACGATTTGAACATCACTAAGTAAATCTTTCATATCCTTGAAATCAGTTCATCTATAACATATTAATACAATATTTTCTGTACGATGTTTATATGCAGCATGAACTAGAAAACTTGTATCTTTGTCTAGAATCCAATCTCATACTTCATCTTTACGTTCCTCTGGGGGGCGATATACTTCCTGAACTACTGAAACTATTTGATCATCATGTTCTTGTATTGCAGATTTTTTAAATTTTTTCTTTCATAAAATTTTAGCAAAAGAGTTTGCTACAAAAGTTGAGGTTTCACCACCTTGATTTCAATCGTTTTGGTTGTTTGTTATAAGTGGCTCTACCATTACTTTAAGATAAAATTAGATAAAAATTCTGTATTATGAAGATATTCTATAGTTTTTTGTTGAAGGTTCGCTTTTTCTTGTTCTGAATATAATTTGGATGAAGAAGATAATCTTTCTCAGTTACGGTCGTGAATATCTTGTAGTAAATATATACAATTACCTGTATAACAAAATTGTATAATTCGAAAATTTTCTCATAAATATTGTAAATCTTTGATAATATCTTGTGAAAGCATTAATGCATCGGATTGTTTAGCATAATTTATGGTAAGTCATCAGTATTCTGTACTTTTTGTTTTTATTTTTTTAAATAAAACTTTTCCTATTTTAGCACCATAAAATATGAGTAATATTAATGCTCAGATTAAGTTAATCCGTAATAGAACTTTACCGAATTGGGATTTACTTCATAATCGTGCTAATAGACCGAATATAATTAACCATCATAATAATCATCTTACTAAGGGTCGTATAGATGTATTATTATCTAGGTGACTCTTTTTCATATCAAATGAACAATTCTCAATATTTTTGAATTTTGGATTAAGAAATCATATTTTATAGATAATTCATTGTTCATGAATATCATGATCTACGGTTATTCATTCGAATTCTCATCATTCTATAAAATAATCTGGTAGTACTTCTTGAAATGTGTATTTGAAATGTATATCGATACTCATAGGAGAAATAAATCAAATTTTTTGAAGAATCTGATTTTGATGCTGAAAATATAGTTTTGATGGTGAAAACTTAAGATCTGATGGTGTATAATTTTGAATGTTTTCTTGCATATCGTACTATATATTTAAATTTATAATAGATACAATATTATATTCAAAATGCCTATAAAAAGCAAAAAAATACGAACTTTTTTGTATAATATATTACATATCTTAATTAAAATAAGTCAACCTATTTATGCGTAAATTTATATCAAAAATTTGCATAATTTTATATTTTGGAATATAATAGTTGTGACATAAGTTACTTACCGTAAGGTTCTACCCACACAGTAATCCCTTATACTAGGTTGCTTATGGTCTGGGATGTATTCATCCTATTCTCATCTCGGTATACTACCCAATAGACCGTGATGAATTACGACCAACCCGGATTGATTTATTGGATCAATATCTTCATCTTGAGATATCAAGGTTAAGCTATCGATCCATATAATGGATCGCCTTTCGGGTTGGTCATGAACGGGAGGTTTGCCTTCCGTTTTTTCTTTTTTGATTTTTTCTTTTTTGAAAAAGACCGGAATAAATTTCCGGCCTTCAGAAATAATGAATTGCTTCAATAATACCGATGATAAACAAACCTAACACACAAGCAACCACAACTAAGCAGAGCATCATGATGAACACTGCGAAGCAGGAAAGATATTTTTCTCTTCTCCGAGCTTTTCTTCTTTCTTCATAAATTTGCTTGTACACTCCTTTAGTTTTTTGCTCTCCTGACACACTTTCCATAACCCTAAATTTTTGTTTGACATTAATTTAACTTTTATTTATTATAGAATAATTATAACGATTTGAATATTTCAATACAAGAGAATTTTATTCCAAAACCTTATTGATTCGCTTAAGACTTTCTCAAAGTAATTCATCCATTCATCAGTCCAAGAAACGATGATCAGCTCATGCAATAATATTTAATTCCTTTGGTTCATTAGTATATTCATAATATTTTTTAGCTACTTCAGCCAATCATTTTTCAGCTCAAATGATTTTTAATGGAATGTGAATTTCTGACATTTTTTCTAAAAAATTTTCTGATGAAATTTGAAAATCTTCATACAATTTTTCACTTATACGATGTTTATATCAGTCTCACCAATCAATATAATGTCATCATTTTCCATCTACATAAACATCAGCCAATAATCATTCTCATCATATAGATGAATCTCGCATCAATAATCATGATACATTAGACAAATCTGCATATAAATTAGCAATTCATCCATAACTATGTCATACTAAAAATATCGATTTATATCATAATTCATTACAAAATCCAAGTACTGAATTTACATCATCTATATTATCTTGTAATGAAATTTCATTTAACTTTCTTTCTTCAGGTAAATCTCAATAAAGATTGAATCTCAACGTTGAAAATCAATCTTCATTGAAAACTTTTTCTCATTGAACAAACATTTCTTCATTCTGACTACTAGTTAATCAATGCACAAAAATAATCAATCATTTAGGATTACGTACTTCGCTATATGTATACTGATTAGAGATTGAAAACTTCATGTTATTAAAATAATAATAAAAATCTAATATTTTATTTATTAGAAATTCTAGGAATCAAAAGAGAATTATCTTTCAATGTTAAATGGTCTACTCATTGTAAAATGAATGACACCAAAGTCGTAGCATAACTTCAGGTAGGTAAAGAAAATTCTAGAACTATATCGTCATTATTCCACTCAAATTTTAAATCAGGAACTTTAATAAACAAAACTCTTCTGATTCATCGTAAATTATAAATTTTACAAATTTGCTGTATTCATTCGTTAAATTCAGCTAATGATAACAATTGATCATCACGAACGCGAGCTTTAGTTCACTTTCAAGGAATTAGCAAGTTCCATCAAATCATTGGTCCGGTTGAAAACCACTTATCTGAATATGACTCAACGACATTTCATTCAATTTCAGGTTCAAAAAAGTTCAAATCAGATTTTTCTTTCTTTAATTTCTGATAATCAAATAAATATACATTTTGACTATCATAAACGGCCGTTTTTACTCAATTAGAATTAAATCTATCTACTAAAATATCTCACTGTAACAGAAATAATCACTTCTCCCAGCGATTCAGTACATACTCATTAAAATACATACTAGGATATGCCTGCAAAAGGAATCTAAGATGATATGGTAAATCTGATTCTTTCAAATCTCATCTTTTTTCAAGTTCTTCAGCTAATGCTTTCAAACGGTCTTTCGCTTCATAAAAATTTTTCTTTCATTTACCAAATCTCTGCATTCCAAAACAATTTGGAAATCATCTTTCACGAATCTTTTGAACATTATTCTCAATCTGATTTTTTATTTCATCTGAAATTTTTTGTCTTGCTCTCAAACGAATTTTAAAATTATTTCAATCATTACTAGCTACTTTCAGTGGTATTTCATTCCATGATTTCTCTAAAATTCTGACTTTTCCTCACAAAGTTTGGATAAATAAAATTTCTCATCATATTTTATCCAAACTACGTTTTGAAATAGAAATCCATTGTCTAGTAATTCACGCTTTATCTTTCAGTCACGCAATACCTAGTTCATCACGTTGTAAATGTAAATTCTTAGTCAAATAGTCAATTATATCCATAGTAGTCAGATTTTCTTTTTCAAAAAAAACATACAAAAAATCTCACTTTCATGATGGGAATCATTTTGGTAAAATCTCCTCTACAATAAAGTCCTCTGATTTAGATTTAATTTGAAAAAGCATTTTTAACTTTAATAATTGAACAATTATTCTGTAACGATTTTCAGCTTTTATTCAATCTACTTTTAGATATATAATAAATATTTATAGAAATAATCCATAATGACTCTGACAAAGAAACAAGCCAAAAAAAATCTTAAAATATATGGTTTAATTAATTTTTTGTCTTGAATCACATTTTTAGTACCAATTATTTCTATTTTTTATAAATATACCTGACTTTCTACTGCAGAAATAATATTAATTTCAAACATATTCACTTTATGAATGTGGATTTTTGAATTACCAACATCAACATTAGCAGATACTATGTGAAGAAGAAAATCATTAATGGCTTCTGTTGTATGTAATTTCATTTGCGCAACCATAATTGTATTATTTCCAAATCTTATTTGATTCTGTATCGCTGCAGTATTTCAATCATTATATTATAGCTTCTGGAGCTGAACATGACAAGTTTTCTTGGAAGAAAATCTATCTATTCTATGAGAACAAAAAAAATTCTGAAGGTTCTTTTGAAGATTTAGTTCTTATGAAGAATTAGCGTCTCTTTTCACACCTATTCTAGCTTCGCTTATTCTGAAACGGCAACCAGAAAGTTGATACACAATTTTAGCTGTATTAGATGCCATATCTGCGTTATTACTCGTAATATTAACTTCTCAACTTACAGAAGCTTCTCAAATTGTTGAAAAATTTAAAACATTTAAAGAATCATTAAAATTAAATATAGATACGTGAATCTCCGCAATAAAAGATGTTTTTGGAAATAAAG
>Ga0310696_10003453_pt1 | contig 19728 bp, 16 predicted proteins | sample AusTroGonzalo_MG_4_FD_203885 | JGI IMG/M metagenome (GOLD analysis project Ga0310696, IMG submission 203885) | Bovine rumen microbial communities from tropical cattle in Woodstock, Queensland, Australia - Gonzalo_02 (v2) (version 2) | ecosystem: Host-associated > Mammals > Digestive system >... | reverse complement strand
TCTTGCACCTACCCGACGCATATCGCAGCTTGACACGACCTTCTTCAGCGCTCTAGCCGAACCATCCCCCATGCGGCGTAGCATCGCCGCTGGCGTATGATCTAGCACACGTCCAGGTTTCGTATGAACGGTAATCATCGGGCTTGATCCGTACTCATCCTCCATTACCGGAGCCCTATACCTCTTCCCCCGATCAGGACCTCTGTCAGGGTGCATGATTGTGATTCGATTGTGAATCCCTATCCTTGCAGATAGGCGCGAAATTCCCGTACACGGGGGAAGTATATAACACTTACCCATGCCAGCGTTCTTCGCTGATCCGCTATATCGATCGCTCGCGATCCACTGGCCAGATGGCCCGGACCACGCTACGTTCAGACATAGCGCATCCCCCCTTACCAACAGGATGTACTTAAAGATGCTGGTAAGGAGAAAATGCTATAGAATTGGAGGATAGAAAAGATGGTCTCGTCCCCATATTTCCTACTCCGATCAAGGCGTGAATACCACCAGGACGAGGTCCGGAATCATGCGCCTCAGGTCTTTGTAGTCCGGGTAGTGCAGCCTTAGCATATCGTCGCGGGTCTTCCTCTTCCCCAGCAGTTTGGCCACCACATCGGATTCCATGCGGCCGTCCACCTTCCAGGATCCCTGCTCTCCGGTGGTGTCCGTCGACACGTAGATCGGCACCCTCAGCGAATACGCCCCGACAGCCTCGCATGCCTCCCACAGGATGTCCGCCTGCTCCTTGGGGACCTCGACGACCGACCCGTCGCGGACCCTGTATGTGAGATCCCCGCTGTCGATCATCTGCTCGATGGTCCTGCGCTCCGTCGCAAGATTGCGGTTGAGCTCCGACATTATCGAGCGCATGAATCCGCTGTCGTCCATGCCCCTTTATTACATAATATAGATAAATCAAATATGGACGCGGATCGCGGCCTCACGCCTCTCCTGCAGCATCCTTCTTCGATGCGAACTTGGACGCTACCACCGTTATCACCAGGACCGCGATGATTATGATCAGGGAGATCAGCACGGGGACCTCGTATCCGAAGTAGGAACCGAACATCTTGACCGCTATGAATCCGAGGACTATCCCCAGCCCGTAGTTCAGATACTTCAGTGACGAGAGTATGTCGTTCAGGACGAAGTACAGGGACCTGAGCCCCAGGACGGCGAAGATGTTCGATGTGAACACCAGGAAGACGTCCGTCGTTATGGACAGCGCCGCCGGTATGGAATCGAAGGCGAACAGGATGTCGCTCAGCTCGATGACCAGCAGGCACACCAGGAGAACGGTGGCCACGTACTTCCCGTCCACCTTGACGATGAACTTCCCTTCTGCGGGGACGTCGGCGGAACGGATGCGGTTCCCGATCCTGTAGGAGAGCGTCTTCTCCACGGGCTTATCGCGATCGGGAAGAATCGTCTTGACCGCGACATAGGCGAGGATCGCACCGAACACCAGCATCATCCAGTCGAATGTCTCCAGGAGCTCCGCGCCGATGAAGACGAACAGCGCGCGGAAGAATATGGCGCCCAGGATGCCGTAGAACAGGACCCTGTGCTGGTCGCTCCCGGTGATCGAAAATGCCGAGAAGATGATGATGAACACGAAGAGGTTGTCCACCGACATGGCGAACTCTATGGTGTACGCAGCGTAGTACGCGACCGCGCTGTCCGTCCCCATCACGTACAGGATCAGAGCGCCGAAGGCGAGGGCCACCGCCACGAAGATCGCGACGTTCCTTCCCGCCTTGCGGATCCCCACACCGCCGGAGCGGTGCGAGGTGGAGTACAGATCGTACGCAAGCAGCCCGAAGAAAAGGGCGAAGAATATGATCCAAAGCTCTGTTGTCCCCATCCTTCTGCCCATATCCTGCCGAGTAGATAAACATCGCTGGACGGATGGACCTGCAAACGGCATCCGCCCCGGCACGTACAACGTTATAAGCGCCCAGTGCATGGGCCGTATCGTTATGGACGAGATCACCAAGACCGCGCTGTCTGAGCACCCCTGCTTCAACGAGGAGGCCCACCACAGGTTCGCCAGGATGCACATCCCCGTCGCTCCCAGATGCAACATCCAATGCAACTACTGCAACCGCAAGTACGACTGCAGCAACGAGTCCCGTCCAGGAGTGACCAGCGAGGTGCTGACCCCCGAGCAGGCCGTCAGCAAGATACGCGTCGTGAGGTCCAAGATCCCCGAGCTCAAGGTCATCGGCATCGCCGGTCCGGGAGACCCCCTTGCGAACGAGGAGACCTTCAGGGCCCTGGAGCTCATCGGGAAGGAGTTCCCCGACCTGACCCTCTGCATATCCACCAACGGCCTGTCGCTGCCGGGATCCGCACAGCGCCTGCACGACCTCGGAGTGAGGTTCGTGACGGTGACCATGAACGCCTGCGACCCCGAAATAGGTTCTCAGATCTACGACTTCGTCCTGAAGGACGGCAAGGGGCTTCACGGGAAGGAGGCTGCCGGATACCTGCTGGAGAGGCAGCTCGAGGGGATCCGCCAGTGCGTGGACCTCGGGATGGTGGTGAAGATCAACGTCGTGATGATCCCCGGGATCAACGACAGGCACATACCGGACCTGGTCAGGAAGGTCAGGGACATGGGCGTGTACATAGTGAACATCCTCCCCCTGATCCCCGTGGACGGGACCAGATTCTCAGACCGCCGTGCGCCCACCCCCCAGGAGAGGAAGACCCTCATGGACCTCTGCGGCCTCGATGCGAGGATGATGCGCCACTGCAGGCAGTGCAGGGCAGACGCCATCGGAAGGCTCGGCGAGGACCGCTCCCAGGAATTCAAGGGATGCGGATGCGGGCCGGCCGAGGAGGATCCGGAGAAGCTCGTCATGTCCATAAGGGACGCGAACAAGGTGGCCGTGGCCACATCGGACGGGTCCAGGGTGGATTCCGGATTCGGGAACGCATCCGTGTTCCGCATCTACTCCCTCAAGGACGGAAAATTCGAGGAGATCGAGAGCAGGCCTGTGACCGATACCCTCAGCGTGAAGGGCGACGAGCACAAGGCTCACCTCAGGCGGACAGGCGCCATGCTGTCCGACTGCGGCACAGTGGTGGTGACGGAGATAGGTCCCGCCGCGATGAAGATGCTCTCTGCCAACGGCATGCGCGTGGTCGAGACCGATACGGATGTGGAATCGGCGCTGCGCTCCCTCTGAAGACGTCCGGACGAGCCATGTTTTTATACGTCCTCCTAGAGTTCACCCTCAGAAGTGAGGATTCATGGACGCCCAACAGATGAGAGATGCCTACATCGACTTCTTCAAGAGCAAGGACCACGCCTACATCAGGTCCGCCCCGCTCATACCCGAGAACGACCCGACCGTGCTGTTCACCACCGCAGGTATGCACCCCCTGGTGCCATATCTCCTGGGCGAGAAGCACCCCGCTGGGAAGAGACTGGTCGATTTCCAGAAGTGCGTCAGGACCGGGGACATCGACGAGGTCGGGGATGCGAGCCACCTCACGTTCTTCGAGATGCTCGGCAACTGGTCCCTCGGCGACTACTTCAAGAAGGAATCCATCGCCTGGAGCTACGAGTTCCTCACATCCGTGCTCAAGATGGACCCCAACAGCCTGGCTGTCACCGCCTTCGAGGGCGAGGGGGACATCCCCAAGGACACCGAGACCGCGGAGCTCTGGAAGAGCCACGGACTCGGGGACGACCAGATCTACTTCTACGGAAGGGAGGACAACTGGTGGGGCCCCGCCGGCCAGACCGGACCCTGCGGACCCGACACCGAGATCTTCTTCGACGACGGCAGGCCCAAGTGCGGACCTTCCTGCGGACCTTCCTGCCACTGCGGCAAGTTCACCGAGATCTGGAACAACGTGTTCATGCAGTACTTCAAGGACTCCGAGGGGAAGTTCACCCCCCTGGAGCAGAAGAACGTCGACACCGGAATGGGGCTCGAGAGGATCCTGCGCATCCTCAACGGGAAGGAGACCGTCTACGACACCCCCCTGTTCGCCGGCATCATCGGGAAGATCGAGGAGCTGTCCGGGAAGAAGTACGGCTCCGACGAGGAGACCACCAGGGCGTTCCGCATCATCTCCGACCACCTGAGGGCGGCCACCTTCATCCTCGGTGACGGGGTTGTCCCCGCCAAGATCGGGCAGGGATACATCCTTAGGAGGCTCATCAGGAGGGCCAGCAGGTACATGTCCAAGCTGGGCATCGACAAGGTCTGCATGCAGCAGATCTCCGAGGTCGTCGTGAGGGAGTACTCCACCGCCTACCCCGAGCTCGAGAGGAACAAGGACTTCATCTACACCAACATCACCGCCGAGGAGGAGAAGTTCCAGAAGACCCTGACCAAGGGACTCAGGAGGTTCAACGAGATGGTCCAGGAGAACCAGGGCGAGACCCTGGACGGGGAGAAGGTCTTCCGCCTGTACGACACATTCGGATTCCCCGTCGAGCTCACCCAGGAGCTGGCGGCCGAGAGGGGCCTGAAGGTGGACCTGGCCGACTTCGACAGCAGGTTCAAGACCCACCAGGACGCATCCAGAGGCGACGGCGGAACCTTCAAGGGAGGACTGGCCGACCACAGCGAGGAGACCACCAAGCTGCACACCGCCACCCACCTCCTCAACGCGGCCCTCAGGAAGTTCGTCAGCCCGGACATCCAGCAGAAGGGATCCAACATCACCGCCGAGAGGCTCAGATTCGACTTCAACCTGGACAGGAAGTGCACCCCCGAGGAGCTGAAGCAGATGGAGGACTGGGTCAACGAGTGCATCAAGGCCGAGCTGCCCGTGGTCTGCGAGGAGATGCCCTACGAGGAGGCCAAGGCCCAGGGCGTCGTCGGAGTGTTCACCGAGAAGTACGGCGAGGTCGTCAAGGTCTACAAGATCGGCGACGTCTCCGCCGAGATGTGCGGCGGACCGCACGTCAGCAACACCAGGGAGCTCCAGGGATTCAAGATCAAGAAGGAGGAGAGCTCCGCGGCCGGGATCAGGAGGATCAAGGCCGTCGTCGGCAAGTTCGACTGAAACATTTCAGGGGGCCCGGCCCCCGTTTTCCTCTATTTTACCGTTCATCTGATCCGCCATGCGATGACGCGCATGACGGATGAACTCGGAGAATGAATCGAAAATGAGTGGACTGGGCGCGATTTGAACGCGCGACTTCCTGCTTGCAAAGCAGGCGATCTTCCAGCTGATCTACCAGCCCGTTGGAACGTCCCTATTTTGAAAATGGATAAAAAGGTTTCTATCTGGCGGATTGCAGGCAGCGAAGCCTCCATACAACACGATAATTGGTACTAACCTATTATTCGATGTACAGAAACGGACATCGACTTTTTCTACAATAAGAATATAGCCCATCTAGGCCGGCATCGCTACGGCCAACGTTCACAGATACGGTGATAACAATGTTTGGAAAGAGCATCAGGATGGAAAGGATCATGGACAGGAACACAGGCAACTGTGTCATCGTGCCCATGGACCACGGTATTTCGATAGGTCCCACCGAGGGGCTGTACGACATGAAGAAGACGGTCGACGACGTCGCCAACGGGGGCGCCACCGCTGTCCTCATGCACAAGGGGCTCATCCGCTTCAGCCACCGTACCAGCGGACACGATATCGGACTCATCCTCCACCTCTCCGCCTCCACGGATCTGGGAGTGACCAGCAACAGCAAGGTCCTGGTCGCCACCGTCGAAGAGGCCCTGAAGATCGGAGCCGATGCCGTATCCGTGCACATCAACGTCGGTGCCGAGACGGAGCCCGAGATGCTCTCGGACCTCGGTACCATCTCCAAGGAATGCGCCGAGTGGGGAATGCCCCTGCTGGTCATGGCCTACCCCCGCGGACCCAAGATCAAGAACTCATACGATGCGGATGCCGTCGGCCACGCCGCGAGGGTCGCCACCGAGCTCGGCGCCGACCTCGTCAAGTGCAGCTACACCGGCGACATCGACTCCTTCAAGGAGGTCGTCAGGGGAGCCCTGGCGCCCGTCGTCATAGCAGGAGGTCCCAAGATGAACTCCGACGAGGACATCCTGCAGATGGTCTACGATTCCCTCCAGGCCGGAGGACACGGCGTGTCCATCGGAAGGAACGTATTCCAGCATAGGAACGTGGAATCCATGACAAAGGCAATATCCGACATAGTGCTTCGCGGTTACACCGTGGAAGAAGCCATGAAGGACAACCTGCAGTGATACTATGGAGAAGGAGATTTGGATACGCGCGGACAGGCCCGAGGCCAAGGAGGACCGCAAGGAGATGGTCATATCGGCCCTGGAATCCGGGGTGGACAACGCACTCGTCAGATCAGAGGATTCCGAATTCTCCACGTTCGGGAAGGTCACGCTCCACACCGCCGGAGAATCCGGCGTGGAGATCGTAGAGCTCAGGACCCCTGAGGACCAGGAGAGGGCCATGTCCCTCGCAGGGAAATGCAAGGCGGTCATCCTGGACTCCAAGGATTGGACGATCATCCCCCTCGAGAACCTCATCGCGAAGTTCAGGGGGACGGGGACGAAGATCCTCGCATGCGCCTCCGACCCGGAGAAGGCCAAGCTGTACCTGCAGACCCTCGAGAAGGGGGTCGACGGGATCGTCATCGATGTGGAGGATCCAGAGGACATCAGGAAGTTCGCCGTTTCCCTCAGGGGAGGCGACAGGGTCCAGCTCCAGGAGCTGGAGGTCCTCGGCGTCAAGAACATCGAGATGGGCGACAGGGTATGCGTTGACACGATCACGATGATGGTCCCCGGAGAGGGGATGCTCATCGGGTCCCAGGCCGCCTGCCTGTTCCTCGTCCAATCCGAGAGCGAGGACAACGGCTACGTCGCCGCCAGGCCGTTCAGGGTCAACGCCGGCGCGGTCCATGCGTACGTCATGGGCCCCGAGGGAAGGACCAGGTACCTGGCCGAGCTGAAGTCCGGGGAGCCCGTGGTCCTCGTGGACAGGGACGGGAACTCTCGCATGTCGTCCGTCGGAAGGTGCAAGATCGAGCAGAGGCCTCTGCTCATGATGACCGCCACCGACGGCAAGAGCACCTACACGACGATCCTGCAGAACGCGGAGACCGTCAAGCTGGTGACCTCCGACGGCGCCATATCCGTCTCCAAGCTCGCCAAGGGCGACAGGGTCCTTGCCCGCGTGGAAGAGGGCGGACGCCACTTCGGCATGAAGATCGAAGAGACCATAAGGGAGATCTGATGAGGGTCTGCGCATCCTTGGGGGATGCCTCCGACCTGGAATCGGTCGGCAGGGACGACATGGTGGAGATCCGCCTGGACCTGCTGGGGTCCGTGCCGGACACCGCCGGCAGGGAGACCCTGGTCACGTACCGCGGTCCCATCGACCTGAGCATCCTCCCGCCGGGATTCTCCGGCCTCATCGACATAGGGGAGGAGGACCGTCCCGAGACCAAGGTCCGGGTGGTCGCCTCCCATCACGATTACGAATCGACACCAGATGCGGAACGCCTCAGGTCCATCCTCGGATCGATGGACGCGGACGTGTGCAAGGCTGCCACGCAGGTCAGGGACTTCCGCGACCTCATGAGCATCCATGATGCCGCCAAATCTTTCCCGAGGAAGCACGTGGTCCTCGGCATGGGGTCCATGGGGACCGTCACCCGCATCAGGCAGAAAATATTGGGCAACGAGTTCTCGTTCGGGTACATCGGAGAGCCCACAGCGCCCGGCCAGCTCAGCGTCGAGGAGATGAGGAGGCTCGGGGACGACTGCACGATCCTGGGCATCATCGGCAACCCGCTCGGCAAGAGCAAGTCCCCGAGGATGCAGAACGCCGCCCTCAGGGAGGAGGGCATCAACGGGATCTACCTGCCGTTCGAGACCCCGGACCTGGAGCAGGCCGAGGACGCCATCCGCGCTTACGACATCAGGGGGGTCAACGTCACCGTCCCGTACAAGCAGGACATAATGGACCATCTCGACCGTGTCGACAAGGATGCGTCGTCCATCGGGGCCGTGAACACCATCGTCAACGAGAAGGGCACCCTCACGGGATACAACACGGACGTCATCGGGATCCGCAAGGCCCTGGAGCGCTGCGGGTTCGAGCCCGAGGACAGGAGGGTGCTCGTGATGGGATCCGGCGGTGCCGCCAGGGCATGCGTCCATGTGATGGACGGATACGGCTGCGACGTCACCATCACCGGGAGGAACCACGAGACCGGGGAGGAGCTCGCGAAGGAGACCGGATCCGTGTTCAGGGATCCGAGGTCGGTGTCGGTCATGATGTACGACCTGATCGTCAACTGCACACCGGTGGGGATGTACTCCCAGGGACCCTACCCGATCAACATTTCTTCTATCACCAGAGGCCAGACCGTGTTCGACATGGTCTACGCCAAGGACACCGCCCTCGCCGCGGAAGCCGCGGCCAAGGGATGCCGTTTCGCCGACGGGGCAGACATGCTCGCCGCTCAGGGAGCGGCATCCTTCGAGCTCTGGACCGGCAGGGACAGCATGTTCGACATCATGAGGAGGGAGCTTGAATGACAGGGATAGGAGTGTCCCATGGATCGATAACGGTCATCAACGCCATGCCGTGCGGCATCGGCGCGACCATAGGCGCCGACCTGGAGACCAGGGCGGTATTCACAGTCACAGGGGATTCCCGCACCGTCGAGATCTCCAACGACCCGGGGGAGAACACCACGATGGCCAGGATATGCGTGTCCAAGGCCTACGAGACCGCCGGGGAGAAGGAGCCCGAGGGATGGTCCCTCACCACCGAATCGCAGATCCCCATCTCCAGGGGACTGAAGAGCTCGAGCGCCGCATGCAACGCCATACTCAGGGCGGTCATGGACGAGCTGGATTTCACAATGGATCCTGTGGAGCTCATCAGGCTGGGAGTGACCTGCGCCAGGGAGGCAAAGGTCACCGTCACCGGATCCTTCGACGATGCCTGCGGATGCGGGCTCGGAGGACTGGTCATGACGGACAACCGCAGCGACGAGATCCTGGACCGCGCGGACATAGAGGACTACGACGTGGTCCTGTACATCCCCGAGTTCAAGATCAGGAAGACGGGGCTGCCGCTCGACAGGCTCAGGGAGCTGGCCCCCGATATGCAGAAGATAATCAAATACGCGATGAGGAGGCCGTTCTACGCCATGACGGAGAACGGGAGGCTCATCTCCGCCGCCTCGGGCAACGACAACTCCGTCGCCGAGAGGGCCATCTCCCTCGGAGCCCTGGGAGCGGGCATGTCCGGGTCCGGGCCTGCCATCGCGATAGTCGTCCAGCGCGACGACGGGGAGTCCATGGCGAGGGACCTCGGCCTCCGCCCCGATGAGACGCTCATCACCAAGACGAGGTGCGGACAATGACATCGATGTCCTTCAAAGGCGGAAAGATAGACGGGAGGCTCTCCCCTCCGCCGTCCAAGAGTCACACCCACAGAGCGGTATTCCTCTCGTCTATGGCCAGAGGCAGATCAGTGGTCACCAATGCCCTCCTCTCCGACGATATCAGATCGACGATCTCCGCATGCAGGGCCATGGGCGCATCCTGCGACGTGTCCGGAAGGACGATCACTGTCGACGGAGGAGACCTGCATGCTCCGACGGATACGGTGGACGCCGGCAACTCGGGGACCACCATGCGCATCTACGCCGGGCTCTGCAGCATGTTCGACAGGGAGGTCACGATAACCGGCGACGAGTCCCTCCAGAAGAGGCCCATGGGAGCGCTGCTCGAAGCCCTCGGGAGGATGGGCGTGAAGTGCTGCTCCAGGGACGGTCTCCCGCCGGTCACCGTATGCGGACCGAACAAAGGTGGGAAGGTGTCCATCGACGGGCACATCAGCTCCCAGTACATCACATCCCTGATGCTCGTATCACCGATGCTCCCCGAAGACACGGAGATCACCGTGGAAGGGACCATGGTCTCCGCGCCCTATCTCGACGTCACGGCCAACATGATGAGGCTGTACGGAGCCGAGGCCGTCAGGGACGGCAACGTCTTCAGGATACGCGGCGGGACAGGATACCGCCCTCACGATTACTGCGTGCCGTCCGATTTCTCATCAGCGGCGTTCCCGCTTGTCGCCGGAGCGCTCGGAGGGAGGATGACGGCGGACAACATGGACATGACCGACCCTCAGGGGGACAAGGCCATCGTCGACATCATAATGAAGGCGGGAGGAGAGGTCACCGTCTCCGGCAGCTCCATCACATCGGAGAGGAGGGAGCTGAAGGGATGCGACGTCGACCTCGGATCGATACCCGACCTGTTCCCGATCACCGCCGTGCTGCTCTCCACCGCCGAGGGCGAGAGCAGGCTGTACGGCGCCCCCCAGCTGAAGTTCAAGGAGAGCGACAGGATCCGCACCGTGGTGGACATGATCAACGCCATCGGAGGGGATGCCACCGCCACCGACGACGGCTGCATCATACACGGGAGGAAGAGGCTGTCCGGAGGGCACATAGAGCATCTCGGCGACCACCGCATCATGATGTCCGCCGCCATTGCATCTATTGTCTGCGACGGGCCCGTCACCATGGACGATGCGGAATGCTGCGCGGTGTCGTATCCGGGATTCCCGGAGCAGATGGCGACCGCCGGCCTGCGCTCGGAGGTGCTGCGATGTTCACCTTCGGCAGCGGATTGAGATTCACACTTTACGGGAAGAGCCACGGGCCCTGCGTGGGAGCGATCCTGGAAGGGCTTCCGGAAGGCTTCGAGATCGACATGGATGCCGTGATGGCGGAGATGGACCTTCGCAAGCCCAAGGGGAAGATAGGGACCCCCCGCAGGGAGAACGACATCCCCGAGTTCAAGCAGGGCCTCCGCGACGGGGCCACCGACGGAGGGAAGCTGGTCATCGAGATCCCCAACGGCAACACGGACGGATCGAAGTACATGAAGTTCTACGACACCCCCCGTCCCGGCCATGCGGACCTGCCCGCTCTGCTCAAATTCCCGGACCACGACCTGCGCGGGAGCGGCCAGTTCTCCGGCCGCCTCACGGCCGCCATGGTCGCAGCAGGTGCCGTCGCTAAACAATACATCTCCACGTTCGGCATCCGTGCCGACGCCTTCACCAGGTCCATCGGCGATGTGGTGGACCCCGCGGTCAGGACCGCGGACGATGCCTTCGGATCCAGATCCTACGCCACCAGGGCGTGCACGCCCGAACTCGACGAGAGGATGCGCACGCTCATCGAGGAATGCGCCGCAGAGAAGGACAGCATCGGCGGGATAGTGGAATGCGTGATCACCGGCCTGCCGATAGGGTTCGGAGGCATCTGGTTCGACGCCCTCGACGCCCAGCTGGCGCAGGCCATGTTCGGCATCCCCGCCTGCAAGGGAGTGGAGTTCGGGGACGGCTTCGCCCTCGCGAGGATGATGGGCAGCCAATCCAACGATGCTTATATGATGGATGGCGGTAGGGTGGTCACCAGGACCAACCACATGGGCGGCATCGTCGGAGGAATGTCCGACGGCGCCGATGTTGTCTTCAGAACAGTGTTCAAGGCCACCCCGTCCATCGGGAAGGAGCAGGACACCATCAACCTGAAGACCTGCCAGAACGACAAGGTCACTGTCGAGGGGCGGCACGACCCGTGCATCGTCCCCAGGGCGGTCGCAGCAGTCGAGGCCATGGCGGCCATCACGCTCGCCGACCAGATACTGAGGGGATTCCGATGGGATTGGAAGAGATCAGGAAGGACATCGAGGACACCGACCGCAAGATACTGGAGCTCATGGCCCACAGGCTTGAGCTCGCCGAAGAGGTGGGCAGGACCAAGGTCGCCAGCGACTCCCCCGTGAGGAACATGGAGGCCGAGAAGAGGGTCATAGACCGCTACAGGGGATTCGCCCTGGAGCACGGCATGAGCCCCGTCACCGCAGAGGCTGTATGCAAGCTGCTCATGATGGAATCCATCGAGAGGCAGGCCCGCATGCCCCGCCCCTCGTCCAATCCCCGTCATGTCGCCATCATCGGCGGCAGCGGCAAGATGGGCAGATGGTTCGCGGACCTCCTGCGCGGATCCGGCCACAGGGTGGACATCATCGACCCTTCAGCAGGCAACGGCCTCACGGTCGAGGACTGCAAATGGGCGGACATCGTCATCATCTCCATCCCGATCTCCCGCACCGCCGGCATGCTCCGCAGCGTCGATGCCATCGCCAAGGACGATGCCCTTATCTTCGACATATCATCCCTGAAATCACCTTTCATAGACGTCCTCAAGGACATGGCGACCCGCAGGAAGGTCTGCTCGGTGCACCCGATGTTCGGACCGTCGGCGGAATCCATGTACGACCGCAATCTGCTGATCTGCGACTGCGGATGCCCCAAGGCGGCCGATGAGGCGGAATCCCTGCTGGGAGGCCACGGGGCCAACATCAAGAGGATCCCCGTGGAGGACCACGACAAGTACATGTCCTACGTCCTGGGCCTCAGCCATGCGATCAACATCGCGTTCTTCACGGTGCTGGAGAGGAGCGGCATCTCCTTCGAGGAGATGAAGTCCGTCGCATCCACCACCTACAACAAGCTCATGGAATCCAACTTGTCCGTGGCGATGGAGGATCCCTACCTCTACTACGAGATCCAGCACATGAACTCCTATCTCAAGGAGATGCTCTCGGAGTTCGAGCAGTCCGGGAAGGATGTCATAAGCGCTGCGCTCAACGACAGCCCCCAGGACTTCAAGGACCTGATGGACCGCGGAAGGGAATACTTCACGCAGCGATCTTCTCACTGAACAGGGTCTCCGCCGATTCTAGGATCAGATGTGCCTGCGGTAGTCGTAGCGCCCGTCGCGTATCCTGTCGGCCACTATGCCCACCATCGTCTCGACCTCATCGACATCGAACACTCCCGAGGTCATGGTGCGCGCCCCGGCGGATGAGATCGTCCCGACCCTGAGACGGGCCAGACCCCTGCGGCGCTCCAACGGGCCAGCCACAGATGATGACACCTGCACCTTGTCGAACAGGATGTACTCCCTGCGGATGTCGAATGCCCCAACCAAAAGCATCAGCAGATTGCCGTCGGTTGCCATCTCCCTCTCCCTGTGCAGAAGATATGCTCTGATACCCATCACCGAAGCGGTCGCCGCGGGGATGACGATGGAGGATGCGAAGAGGATCATCGAGATGGTCTCATCGGGCTCGTAATCCGACCAGATGAAGATCAGGGCGCCGGCAACCAGCGATATCAGGATCGCCGCTATGGACAGGAGCGACGAGGGCAGCAGCGCCCCCTTGGGCTGGTGCTCCCCTTCGATATCGAAATCGAACTCCGGTATGAGCTTAGGAATCAGCTCCCTGACGGCAGCGGCATCCTTCAGCGGGCAGAGCAGAGGGACGCCCTCCTTCCCTGCTATGCCGACCACCTCCGCTTCCAGGGTGGCGCACCTCAAGGCGCGGGCGATGAGGGGCTGCCTCATCCTGAGGGAGTTGACCTTGGCGACCTTGAACGAGCTGCGGTAGGTTGTTATCAACCCGCTCTCCACGGTTATCGTGTCGCCGTCGCGGTAGATCCTGTAGTTCGCGTACTTCAGGATCACGCGCCCTATCGGGAACACCTCCGACATAACAAGCATCAGCAGGGCGATGAGCAGACCCCTGCCCTCGTTGAAGAACAGCGAATAAACTGAATAGATGAACATCAGGATACCGAACAGCAGCTGAGGTGTCGGCTGCGATAGGAAGCTGTGGATGATGACCTCCCCGTTGGTGACCTCCACCAGGCTCTCGATCCTCCTGTCCTCCTCGACGGTGGTGTCCTTGGAGAATATCAGCTTGGAGAGCTCGTCGCGGACCTCTATTGCGCGGTCCTCCTTCAGACGCAGGGTCGCCTCGGCCTGGTTGGAGTTCACGCTGGAGTTCACGTTGAAGGAGAGGGTCGCGGTGCCGCAGAGGCGGTCGACCAAGGACCTCTCTATGTTCACGGAGGCCAGCCTTGTGTACTGGATGTGGGTCTCCTTGCGGAATATCGTATCCTTCAGGACGTAGATCTCCGTCTCCTCGAATGTGACGGTGGTCTTCAGCCACACGATGACGGACATCGATACGATCAGAGAGAACAATGCAGCATCTATCGCGATAAGACGATGAACGTCGTCGACCCCGTAGAACCATATCGTTATGATGGCGACAGCGACCAGCGCCCTAACGATCCCGCTGACGACGACCACGGGATGGTTCCTGAAGGATGTCTGAGCCTCGCTCATTCCTCTGCCCCAGGATGCCTATGACCACTTGGTTGAGGTCCTCGGCTATGCTCTCGGCGACCTCCTCCTGGAGGTACTGCAGGGTGACGACTCCGCCGGCAGTGGTGACCGTCACGTCCGCCAATCCGTAGCGGCGGTTGATCGGGCCCCTGCTTACCGCCACCTGGTGGATCCTCTCCACGGGGACGAGCACATGGGTGATGACGATCACCCCTTTGCGGATCTCCAGCTTCTCCCCGTCCACCCTGTAGCGGTAGCGGCGGAAGAAGACCTCGGGCGAGACCAGCAGATAGGCGATGCAGATCACATAGCAGCCGAGCAGGCACCAGAGGACGATGTCCGTGCGCGGATAGGCCAGGTACTCCAAGGCTTTCAGCGCGGCAAAGGCAAAGACGGCCATTACCACCATGATGATGGAGTTCATCGTGTACATGGCCTTCTTGGCCGCCGGATCGAGACATCTGAATCCCTCTTTCGTGAGACCGGACTCGTCGACCTCGAAATAGTCCTCTCCGAACATCCTCATCCCAGGTATGCGCCGCTGGAGCCGCTGGACACCAGCATCCTGTACTTCTTCTGGACGCCGGTGACCTCGCGCTCCACGATCTTCACGTTCTTCATGCGCTCGGCGAGCTCTGCATCGGAGATGCGGAGGTTGAGCTTCCTGGCGGGTATGTCGATGTCGATGATGTCCCCGTCCTCGACAGCGGCGATAGGGCCGCCTGCGTAGGCCTCCGGGGATACGTGGCCGATGGCCCCTCCCTTGGATGCGCCGGAGAACCTCCCGTCGGTGATGAGCGCCACGGATTCGCCTAGGCCGCGGCCGATGATCAGGCTGGTGGGCGAGAGCATCTCGGGCATGCCCGGAGCACCCTTGGGCCCCTCGTACCTGATGACGACCACATCGCCGGGGACGATGGAACCGGACGTGATGGCGACGACGGCATCCGCCTCGCAATCGAAGACACGCGCCTTGCCGCTGAACACCAGCATCTTGGGGCTGACTGCGGACTGCTTTATGACTGATCCCTCCGGGGCGATGTTCCCCTTCAGAACCGCGATGCCGCCCTCCTTGTGGAACGGATTGTCCTTGGACCTCAGGACCTCGGGATCCAGGACCTTGCCTGCGGAGGCGATCTGCCCTACAGTCTTCCCGTTGCCCGTGGGGGTATCGTACAGGTCATCCGACAGGATGTTCAGGACCGCGGGGATGCCGCCGGCCTGGTCCAGGTCCTTGATGCTGTAAGGCCCTCCGGGCCTCAGGCTGGTGATGTGGGGGGTCGTCCTGGAAATGGAATCGAAATCATCGAGCGTGACAGGACAGCCGAAGTCCTTCGAGATGGCAGGGAGATGAAGGGCGGTGTTGGTGGATCCGCCGATGGCCATGTCCACACGGATGGCGTTGAGGAAGGATTCCCTGGTGACGATGTCCCTGGGCTTGATGTCGCCCCTGACCAGCTCCACGATCCTCCTTCCGGTGGCCCTGGCGATCTCCAGCTTCCTGGGATCGTCAGCCAGGGATGTCGCGCATCCCGTGAGGCTCATTCCGAGAGCCTCGGTGAGGCAGGCCATTGTGTTGGCCGTGAAGAGGCCCGAGCAGCTTCCCCTGCCGGGGCATGCGGAGCACTCGATGGTCTTCACATCATCCTCGGTCATGGTGCCTGCTGAATAGGACCCGATGGCCTCGAACACCGATTGGAGGTCCAGGGACCTGCCGTCGTGGACACCGACCTCCATGGCGCCTCCTGTGACTATCAGCCCGGGGACGTTCATCCTCCCCATGGCCATCAGCATCCCGGGGGTGACCTTGTCGCAATTTGAGACCCCGACCCATCCGTCGAATGCATGGCCCTCGACCATGACCTCGCATGCATCGGAGATGACCTCCCTCGAGATCAGTGAATAACGCATGCCCTTGTGGCCCATGGCGATGCCGTCGCACACCGCAGGGACGCCGAATACGAACGGCTTCCCTCCGGTCTCAATGATTCCTTCCTTGACGGCCTCGACGATCTCGTTGAGATGGATGTGCCCGGGGACGACCTCGTTCCATGAGTTGGCGATGGCGATGAAGGGCTTATCGAAGTCCTCGTCCTGCAGGCCGTCCGCTCTGAGAAGGCTCCTGGCAGGCGCCTTGTCCAATCCTTTCTTTACCGCATCGCTCCTCATTGGAATCACTGGAGCGGTTAATGCGTAATCCGTATAAAAACAAGAATGGGGTTAATGTAAAAAGGTGAAGGGGGCCGGAGCCCCCTCGATTTTAAGGTTCACGAGCTGCGGAGAACGATCTCGATGTTGACGCCATCGGGGACCTGGATCCTCATGAGCTGCCTGAGGGCACGCTCGTCGGCGTCCAGATCGATGAGCCTCTTGTGGATGCGCATCTCCCAGCGGTCCCATGTCTCACTTCCCTCTCCGTCGGGACTCTTCCTGCAAGGGACCTTCAGCTTCTTCGTGGGAAGCGGGACGGGTCCGCGGATGTCAACGCCGGTCCTCTGGGAGATCCCTTTGATCTGGGCGCAGACACTGTCGACCTTTGCAGGGTCGGTTCCGCTGAGAGAGATTCTTGCACGCTGCGACATCGGGAATACCTTCAGTTCTTGTCGACGGAGACGCACACACCGGCAGCCACGGTCTGACCCATGTCACGGATGGCGAACCTTCCGAGAGGTCCGAAGTCCTTGGCGGGCTCGATGACGAGGGGCTTGGTGGGCTTGAACTTGACGATAGCGTTGTCACCGTTCTTGAGGAAGCTCAGGTCCTCGAGCTTCTTTCCGGCACGCTGGGCGGAAACGATCTCGACGAGCTGGCAGGCCACCTGGGCGGTGTGGACGTGGAACACGGGGGTGTATCCGACGGTCATGACCGAGGGGTGGTTCAGGACGATGATCTGAGCGGTGAAGGTCTTGGCGACGGACGGAGGGTTGTCCACGGGTCCGGCGACGTCTCCCCTCTTGATCTGGTTCTTGGCGACTCCACCGACGTTGAATCCGACGTTGTCTCCAGGAACGGCCTGGGGCAGCTGCTCGTGGTGCATCTCGATGGATTTGACCTCACCGGTGACGTTGGAGGGCATGAAGACGACCTTGGTCTTGGGCTTGAGGATTCCAGTCTCGACACGTCCGACGGGGACAGTTCCGATTCCGGTGATGGTGTAGACGTCCTGGACGGGCAGCCTCAGGGCCTTGTCGGTCTCCTTGGCGGGGACGACGAGGTTGTCGAGGGCCTGGATCAGGGTGGGTCCGTTGTACCAGGGGGTGTTGGGGGATTTGACCTTGACGTTGTCTCCCTCGTAGGCGGAGACGGGGATGAAGGGGATGTTCTCGGCCTTGTTTCCGATCATGGCGAACAGCTTCTTCATTCCGGCGACGGCCTCGTCGTACTTGGCCTGGTCGTACTTGACGGCGTCCATCTTGTTGATGGCGACGATGATCTGCTTGACACCGAGGGTGGTAGCAAGGAAGACGTGCTCCTTGGTCTGGGCCTGGGGTCCCTCGATAGCGGAACAGGTGATGATGGCGGCGTCGGCCTGGGAGGTTCCGGTGATCATGTTCTTGACGAAGTCACGGTGACCGGGGGCGTCGATGACGGTGAAGTAGTACTTGTCGGTGTTGAACCTCTTGTGGGCGACATCGATGGTGACTCCTCTCTCCCTCTCCTCTTTGAGTCCGTCCATGACCCATGCGAAGTAGAAGGATCCCTTTCCTTTCTCCTCTGCCTCTTTCTTGTATTTCTCGATGATGTGGGGCTCGATCGCACCAGTCTCCAGGAGAATCCTTCCGGTGAGGGTAGATTTTCCGTGGTCGACGTGTCCGATGATGACCAGATTCATGTGCTCTTTCTCTGCCATTTTCCTATCTCCTTGGAAATGATATGTACTTCGTAACGGAGTTTCATATAAAAGGTTTACAGTCCAGAGTAGTACTTGTCGTCGTAAGGCACAGGGTTGAGTCCCTTACGGGTCCTGATCTCGGCGACGACCTTGCTCTGAAGGTCGGGCAGCATCTGCTTGAAGCCCGCGTTCTCGACTGACCAGATGGCGCGTCCCTGGGTGGATCCACGGACATCGGAAGAGAATCCGAACATGTCCGCGACCGGGACCTCGGCGGTAACGGTGGAGTCTGCGCCCTCCTGTCCCATCTCGAGGATGGTTCCGCGGCGCTGGTTGATCAGGTTGACTGCTCCTCCCATGTAGTCAGGGGGAACGCTGATGAACAGCTTCTGCATGGGCTCCAGGAGGATCCTGCCGGCCTGACACATGGCTCCGTAGATACCGTCCCTGACGGCGGGGATGATCTGGGCGGGTCCCCTGTGGATGGTATCCTCGTGCAGCTTGGCGTCCATGAGGCACACCTTGAGGCCTGCGACCTTCTCGTTGGCGAGGGGTCCCCTCATCATGGCCTCCTCGAAGGACTGCTTCACGAGCTCCATGGTCTCGTGGAGGTACTGGATACCCTTAGTGCAGTCGATCAGGACGTTGTTGTTCTTGAATCCGACGACTCCCTTGGCCTCGACGTCGCTCATTCCGCAATCCATGAGCTGCTTGGCGAGGGCCTTCGGATCCTTGATCTTGGCTTCGACGTCGATCTCTCCCTTGCGGATCGCCTCTTTGACGGTCTCCTCGAGAGGGCTGACGATGAAGTAGAACTTGTTGTGCTTGTTGGGGGACTTACCCTCGAACTCGGAGGGGTTGGCTCCCTTGACGGACTCCTGGTACACGACGATCGGAGGGGAGGCGACGATGTCGACGCCCTGCTCGTTCTTGATCCTGTACTCGGTGATCTCGAGGTGCAGCTCACCCATTCCGGACATGAGGTGCTCTCCGGTCTCGTTGTTGATCTCGATGCTCAGGGACGGGTCGGCCTTGGCGATGGTCCTCAGGACCTCGACCAGCTTGGGCAGGTCGGCCATGTTCTTGGCCTCGATGGCCTTGGTAATGACGGGCTCGGAGTAGTGGGTCATCCTCTCGAAGGGCTCCATGTCCTTGATGGAGGACACGGTGCTTCCGGCGATGGCGTCCTTGAGTCCAGTGAGGGCCACGATGTTTCCGGCCTTACACTCGTCGATGGGGGTCCTGTCGGCACCGACCATCAGAGCGACGGTCTGGACACGCTGGGGGGCGCTGACTCCGGAGATGTACAGGGTCTGTCCCTTGGTGACGGTTCCGGAGAACAGCCTTCCGATGGCGATCTCTCCGGCCTGCTTGTCCATGATGATCTTGGTGACCATCATGGCGACCTCTCCCTTGGGGTCGCAGTTCAGCATGCTCTTTCCGATGGTGGAGTCCAGGTCGCCCTTCCAGATGGTGGGGATACGGATCTTCTGGGAGTCCACGGGGTTCTTGATGTTGTTGATGGCCATCTCGAGGGCCACGTCGGCGAGGGGGATGAGCTTAGCGAGCTCCTCCTGTCCGCCCTCCCTGGCGCAGTACTCGAAGACCTTGGAGAGGTTCATGCCCATCTTCTTGAGCTCGGGCCTCTGGAGGTAGGGGATGGAGACCGCCC
>Ga0310696_10003452_pt1 | contig 19729 bp, 23 predicted proteins | sample AusTroGonzalo_MG_4_FD_203885 | JGI IMG/M metagenome (GOLD analysis project Ga0310696, IMG submission 203885) | Bovine rumen microbial communities from tropical cattle in Woodstock, Queensland, Australia - Gonzalo_02 (v2) (version 2) | ecosystem: Host-associated > Mammals > Digestive system >... | reverse complement strand
TTTAATCTACCTTTTTGTTTTACCGCTTGACTTCTCTCCCCATAAGAAGCGTGAATGTGTATGAAGCAAAACACTTCTTACAGGAGAGCATTATGAGCGTACACAGAATCAAAGGGCAAACTTACTATGCGGATTATTACGATCTCGCAGGTATCCGGCGGCGGATTTCTCTGCAAACCAAAAACAAACTGGTAGCCAATCTAAAATACGAAGAACTCATTCGGCGCAGGGATGCCGTCAAAGAAAAGATACAAGTCCATATTTCTTGGAAAACATTTAAAGATAAACTGATAAGCTCAATATCTGTTGAAAAAGCTGATAATACTGTATTGCGCACCAAGCTAGCCATCCGATACTTTGAAGAGATGAAAAAACCGCGTTTTCTGCTGGATGTCACTCCGACATTATTACAACAGTTCAAAGAATATCTTCTTACGAGAGGATTCGGGCACTCTAACATTAATAGAATTCTGCAGGCTTTTAAGTCCGTTATGCATATGGGCGAAAGATGGCAATACATTCCCAAACAGGATTGGTCCATCGTAAAAGAACTTAAGGTCCCTAGAGGCAGGATAGTATTTCATACGCCGGAGGAGATAGATAAACTCTTAAATGCCTGTCCGTCCGATACATGGCGGATTGTGGTGTTACTTGGGGCTGATGCCGGACTACGTAGAGGCGAGATGATAAACCTTCGTTGGGAAGACGTAGATTTCGAACACAATCAACTTTATATAGCTCCCAATAAAACCGAATATCACCGCTATGTCCCAATGACGGAAAGCTTAAAAAACGCCTTACAAAGGGCGAAAGTCGGCGCAGAAAACGATTTTGTGGTCAACTTTGGGCGTGTTCGCAGTAAGGAGTCCTTGTCGGCTCGTTACAGAGAAATCGCCAAAGAAGCAGGAGTACCAAGTTTCTTGCATAAATTACGCCATACATTCGCAAGCCAACTTGTGCAAAATGGGGTCGAACTCTATACAGTTTCCCAGTTGCTTGGACACCGGAGCATCCAAATGACCGAGATTTATGCCCACTTAGCCCCCGCAAGCCTACATAAGGCCGTATTTAACCTGCCTAAGCGTGGCATGCAACTGGTCGGTATGGAAGAAAAGGCGGTCTGTGAAGGGAACAAAGCGTGTAAGCAAATAGGTGTAGACTTTGGGGATTTGATGAAGAAATAGTGGGTTATTTATGGTAAAATGAAAGTAGGTAATCATATGGAACAAAACAAAATCGATGAAGCCAGTTTGGCAAATGCTCGACGGTTATATGAATCGGGCGATATTAAGAACGTGGAAGTAGGCACTACCAAGGGCCTACAGCAAATCCACGCTTATTTGTTCCAAGGATTATACTCGTATGCAGGACAAATCCGCGAAAAAAACATCTCTAAAAGCGGGTTCCGTTTTGCTAACAGTCTTTATCTAAAAGACATCCTCAAAGCCATTGATGGTATGCCGGAAAGCACTTTTGAGCAGATTATCGCCAAGTATGTGGAAATGAACATCGCCCACCCGTTTATGGAGGGAAATGGACGTTCAACACGCATTTGGTTAGATCTCATCCTTAAAAAGAACTTGGGCAAAGTGGTCAATTGGCAAAATGTGGACAAGGACCTTTACTTACAGGCCATGGAGCGCAGTCCGGTTAACGATTTGGAGTTACGCGCCCTTTTAGAGCCAAATTTGACCGATAAAACCGAAGACCGCGAAGTAATCTTCAAAGGCATTGACCAGTCCTACTATTACGAAGGATACGGCCAAGGCAAATAAATCTCACTTATAATTAGAAAGCCCCGCTAAATGCGGGGTTTTTTATCGCAAAATTGTCACACTTTAAGTCACAGGTGGTTTTTATAACTGCTCAACCTGCGCCTTGAACCACCCTCGAAAGCATCTCGTTGAATTAAAAGTGATGTTAAAAAATGCTTAAATTTTCAGTACTTTTTGTATGAAAATTTTGGGCACTATTTTGGACACTAGCTCGTCGGTAGTTCACTGCTTGGTGGGCGCAAATTATAATGGCCAAATAATAAAAACCCTTAAATTTTAAGTATTTTAGTAGTTTTTGTATGAAAATTATCGGAAGGATTACGGACTGCAACCGTCGTAGCTACAGCCATGTTGGCCGCAAATTATAATGGCCAAATAATAAAAACCCTTAAATTTTAAGCATTTTCAGTAGTTTTTGTATGAAAATTATCGGAAGGATTACGGCCTGCAACCGTGGTAGCTACAGTCATGTTGGAGTACCTTAATCTTTCAGCTGAATGCCTTCAAGGTTAAGTAATTTAATTTTTGTTTTTATACCCCCTGCATATCCTGTTAAATTACCAACGGAACCTATAACGCGGTGACAGGGAATAATGAGCGAAATAGAGTTATGTCCCACCGCGCCGCCAACGGCTTGCGCGGACATCTTCTTAATTCCTCTTTTTTTGGCAATCTTATCTGCAATTTCTCCGTAGGTCAACGTGCGTCCATAGGGGATTTGCAGCATAATTTCCCATACTTGTTTACGAAATGGAGTGGTGCGCATGGCGAGGGGTGGTGTAAAACCCGGATCTTTACCGCTAAAATAAGTATCCAGCCAGTGACAAGTATCCTTAAAAACAGGCAAAGATTTTTCCTGTACAGGCCCCCGCAAAGAGTCAGCAAAGTATTTTTGCCCATCAAACCACAGGCCGATTAAATGGGTCCCATCGCTTGCCATGGTAATACCGCCCAAAAACGATTGATAGTGATATATGTAATCCATCGTCTACATTGTATAAATTTATTCACTAAATCTACCTAGACTTGGGGGATTTGATAGGGAAATCAGAAAGCCCCGCGTTTTGCGGGGCCTTTTGTATCTGTTTAATAGCTAACGTTCGCTTTTGATCGGCAAGTCGTAATCTACAATGCGCACGTTTTCTTTTTGCTCTTGCCACACAGTAACAATGTCACATACCGAAGTGCTATCTTTTTCTATGATATGCGCGTAGGTCTTTGGCTCGGCGGTTTTGTAAGTGGTGCATTGCAGGGTATCGCCCAGGAACGTTTCGCGGTTAAACCGCACGTGCAAAGACTTAAGCGTGTGGTTTTGTATAAACTCGGTGGGGGCAGTCATTTCCGCTAAGTTGATATAACTTTTGTTGTTTACGTGCTTGTTAAAATCAATATCCGAGAGGTTGTTGGTATGCGTAATTTTGGTGTAGGGCTCTGTAAACTCGGGCAGCACCATTTTGGTATGAGGGCCCAATGCTAGGTCCGTACACACTTCAAATTTAGCGGCCATTTCATCCGCTTTCACAGGGCGTTTGGTGGTGGCGTTTAGGATAATCCACAGCGAGTTGCCTTTGGCTACCAGTTTATCGTTGTAGTAAAGGTTAAAGTCTGCATATACTTTAAGTTTGGATATTTCCGAAAACCATAATTCCACTTTTAGATCTTCGGACCAAAAGGGGAGATTGTTCACAAAATCCATGTGGATTTCGCTGATAACCCATATTTGGTCTTTCTCTAACAAATCGTAGGCGGCCATGCGCTGGGTAGCACAGTAGCGTGCAAATGTGTCTTGCAAGTACATAACAGCCGATATGGGGCGCAAACGGTGTTTACGTACGTCCATATCGTCTAAAATAACGGTGTAAGTTTTGGTGTATTTATGCATGAGAAAACCTATCTTTTTATATTTTATCATTTTAATTTATAAGACAAAAAAAAGCCCCTTACAATTAAGTAAGGGGCAATGCAAATGCAACGAGTATTTATTTTACGAATTTTTTACCGCTGTTCCACGCTTGGCCTACTTTTTCGCCAATTTTATAATAACCGCCTTGGAATTGGTCAAACACAAACGCATTTAGTTTTGTGGGATCCACGGTGCCTTTATCGGTAACTACCTTTTCATCCGCAAGCACATTAACAATTTTCCCCACCACACGGAAACCTTCCGGTTGGATTTCTTCTACTTCACACTCCAACGTAAGCGGAAATTCCTCTACAATAGGGGCATCTACCCGTGTACTTTTGACAGCATGCAAGCCCGATTTTTTAAATTTATCTTTGACGGAATTGGCCGAAGCGATACCAAAATAGTCCGCCACTTCCAAATGATCCGTATCAGCAATACTAATTGTAAATGCTCTACGCGCCTTAATGTTTGCTACAGTTTTATGGCTTTCTTCTAAGTTAAGAGCCACTTTATCATGATCGCAAACGCCACCCCACGCCATGTTCATCACATCTACGGTGCCATCTTCGTTATAAGTGGCAATCATAAGCACCGGCATCGGGAATAAAAACGGTTTTACACCTAAGTCTTTTTTCATATTTCCTCCATATAAAATCATTGTAGCAATTATGAGGCAAATTCGCTGTTATTATGCCAACCTACATACTTGTGGAGACTATAAAACCACGATTATTTTGGTTAACTTTGACAACTTGTGTACCAAAGAGCGTGCAAGTATTTGCAGAAAATGAAGTGCTAATTAAGTTTCGCTTTGAAATTTTTATAAGCAGTGGCGGCCAAAACAAGTGCCATGCCTAGCAGAACACTGAAATATTGCCAAAAGAACGCATAATCGCCGCCTTTTAAGATGATGTTGCGGAAATTGGTGCAGGCATACATGAGCGGGTTTAAGTAGCATAGCCACCGGAATCCTTCCGGGATGTTGGCTACCGGAAAAAATACGCCGGAGAGCAAAATAGCCGGCAGTAATATCAATACACCGCCCATCATGGCTTGTTGTTGGGTGTTGGCGATGGTACTAATGAGGGTAGCTACGGATAGCGCACAAGCGGCCAACGCTACAGCGTTAAGGAAAAATTGCCAAACAGTTCCCCTGTATACAATACCAAATCCTAACACGCCTATACATAGCATTAGCGTTACCACTCCAATACCAATAAAGAAGTACGGTAACACTTTGCCCAGCAAAATATCTGCCGTAGAAGCCGGAGAGGATATTAATTTTTCCATGGTTCCCATTTCTTTTTCTTTGGTAATGGCCATACTCCCTACAATCATCAAAATAATAAAACTGGTCATGACAAGCAGGGCCGGCACCATAAAAGCCGCCGTGCTCATTTGTGGATTAAACAAAATACGTGTATCTAATACAAGCCGCGGCAGCTCGCCCAACCGGTACCCGTTGCTGGCCGCTACGCGCGCTAAAATTTGGCTAACATAAGCATTTACCTGTTGTGCACGTTGGGCGTTGGTAGCATTGATAAGCAGTTGAATAGGTTTATTCTGCCGCTCTAAGGCATATTCAAATCCTTCTGCGGGGGAGACCAATACCGCTTCTGCCTTGTAAGTTGTAAGTAGTGCGGCAGGGTCAGCCACATTAGTCCCGTCTACGTGGCGCACTTGCTTAAACCAATGGGAAGCCACCGCCCGCGTTTGCACTTCCCGTGCAATCGCAGAGGGTTTGCTGACAATTACCATTTCTATATTTTTTACTTCACTGGTGAGCGCAAGCCCGAACATAGTCAGTTGAACTATCGGCACAAAAAAGATAGCCACGATCATCTTAGGATCACGAAAGATTTGCACAAATTCTTTGCGAATCAGCCCTTTTACAATGCGTTTGTGTATCATGGTTCCACATCCGTTTTAAAATTTCGTATGGCTAGCGTAATCATTCCTGTCATAAACAGAAATAATGCAATAAAAGGGACCAGCAGGCCACTTAGTCCTGCCCCACTTAAAAATAAGGCGCGGCTGATTTGTAAAAACCACCGTTGCGGGAATAACATGGTTACATATTGAAAGAAGGCGGGCATATTTTCAATAGGGAAAATAAATCCCGAAAACATAAAAGAAGGGAGCAATCCTATGGCAAAGCCAAACTGAATGGCGGATTGTTGTTGGCGCGTCATTACCGATATAAGCAGCCCCAGGGCCAGTGCTCCCATAATATAAAACAAACAGGCTGTTAAATAGAGCACAAAACTGCCGTGAAACGGGATGCGAAATACTAGTAATGCCAGTGCAAATACAAGCAGTACATCAAAGAAAGTGAGTGCAAAATACGGCAGCAACTTACCGACTACAATTTCCAACGGACGTAGCGGCGTAGAAAGTAGCAGTTCCATGGAGCCGTTTTCCCATTCCCGCGCTACTGTCAGGGCAGTTAAAATAATGGCCAGAAATCCAATAATAACGGTACTCAGTGCCGGGACAATAAACCAACGGCTATTCAGTTCCGGGTTAAACAAATAACGCGTGCGGATTGCTATAGAAGGTGGCTCGTGCGAAGATAACATGGATTGTTGGGTGGCTTGCACAATACCTTGCATATAGGTAGTGGCTAAAGCGGCCATCGTATTGTCTGTACCGTCTATCAAAAGTTGCGCGTGGGCGACCTCCCCATTTGTAAAGGCAGTATGAAACCCATGCGGGATAATCAGTAATCCGCGCATACGGTTTTGTTGGAGTTGCTCCTCCGCTTCCGACGGAGTATGTGCGGCAATAATGTCAAAATATCCGGCCGCGCTGGCTTGTGTTAAAAGTTCACGGGAGGAGTGGCTTTGATCATTATCGCGCACGGTAAGCGGAATATGATGATAATCTAGGTTAATCACAAACCCGAAAAATACCACAAACACCATCGGAAGCACCAACGCAACGGACAGTGTGAAAATATCCCGCTTGATATGTTTGGCTTCTTTACTGGCAATAGCCATAATGTGTTTGAGGCACGTGTTCATTTGGCCCCCGATATGGCTTTTAAAAACACGTCATCTAACGTAGGCTCCACCGTGCGTGTGGTAAAATCAGCCTTGTGTTTTTGGCAATAGTTTTCAAATGCCGTATTATCCGTAACGTTTACCCGTAATTTGCTGCCAAAAACGGATACTTCCCCCAAAGATAAACCACGCATTTCTTGAGCAACCGCTTGCTGATTTCCCCCCGTAAGCGTCAGTTCTATCGGCTTTTGCGGGAAGTAGATCGCTTTCAAATTCGCCGGCGTATCAGTAGCCAAAATACGTCCCCGTTCCATCAGCACAATGCGGTGGCAGTACTCGGCCTCGTCCATATAGTGGGTGGTTACAAATATCGTTTTACCTTGCGAAGACAGGCGGCGGATCAGTTCCCAAAAGGCCTGGCGCGTTTGGGGAGAAGTACCCGCGGTCGGTTCGTCTAAGAAGATAAGTTCCGGATCATGTAAAATAGAGGCTGCCAACGCAATCATCTGCTTGGTTCCGCCCGAAAGTTGCCGCACGGGCCCTTTCGGAACGTTTGTAAGCCCGATAAATGAGAATAATTCATCCCTGCGTTGGTTAATTTGGGGCTGAGATAATTCATACAAACTGCCCGCAATATCCATATTTTCTTGTACCGTCAAATCCGGATATAGCGTGAATTTTTGAGACATGTACCCTATGTGCGGCTTGAGTACGGCTGTAGAGGCCGCCACATCTGTTCCATTTACAAACACTTGCCCGGATGTCGGATTTAAAATACCGCATAAGGTGCGTATGGTGGTTGTTTTTCCGGCGCCGTTAGCACCTAAAAAACCAAAAATCTCTCCGCGGCGAACCTCAAAGGAAATATCGTTGACCGCCTTAAAATCTCCAAACGCAATGACCAGATTTTTTACTTGTATAATCGTATCATTCATGTTTCAAAAACAGTTCTGCAAAATTCGTAACGTGTAAATTTTCCATGACACTTTGCGGCTGGCCGCTGGCAAGTAATTTACCGTCTTGCAGCACATGTACCTTGGCACAACGTTCGGCCTCATCCATATAAGACGTGCTTAAAATAACGGTCATCTCCGGGCCTGCAACGTTATAGACAATGTCCCATAACTCCTGGCGTGAAACAGGATCTACGCCGATGGTAGGCTCGTCAAGTAACAAGAGAGCAGGGCGGTTTAACAGCACGCTCATAAGGCCTAATTTCTTATACATACCGCCGGATAATTTCCCGGCTGGACGGTCTTCAAAAGGGGCCATGCCGGTAGCGGCTAATAATTCTTCTGCTCGCTTATGAAAATCAGATTCATCTAAATCGTATAAGTCGCGAAAAAACTCTAAATGCTCCCACACGCTTAAATCAGGGTATAGGCTGGGTTCTTGCGGAAAATATCCGGTTCGGCTTATGGCTTCTTGCGCCGGGCATGCCTTGTCACGATAGGTAAAGTTAAATGTGCCTTTGTTTGGCTTTAATAATCCTTTAATTAAGCGCAGCAGCGTGGTTTTGCCGGCTCCGTTCGGGCCTACCACGCCATGCACGATACCGGCTTCAAAAACGGTACTCACATCCGTCAAAGCCACAGTTGTATTGAGCGTTTTGGATATATGTTCTGCCCGAACTTCAATAGACATTATTTTACAAACTCCGTTTCCAACGTCATCCCGGGTTTTAGGGTTAAATTTTCATCATTCTCAAAACGAGTTTTCACCCCATATACAAGCCGGGTGCGTTCTTCCCGCGTTTGTACGTTTTTAGGCGTAAATTCGGATTGGTCGTTAATCGCCAAAATACGGCCCTTAAATGTTTTATCTGCTTCCGGCAAATAGCCGCTGACTTCTTGTCCGACAGACAAATTGGCCAGTTCATCATGCGGTACATACACCCACACATCCAGTTCTTTCAAATTGGCTACGGTAAGCATTTTTTTACCCGCGCTGATAAATTCATTCGGCTCATAGTATTTATAAAGCACTTGCCCGTTAAGAGGGCTGGTAAGCGTGCACCAACTTTGTTGAAGTGCGGCTTCGTCATACTGATGTTTTTTTAGGTCATAATTCTCTTGCGAACCGGCCGTCGTTTTCAAAAGTTGTGCGGCCCGGTTAAATTCTGTTTGCGTAATTTCTTTTTTAAGGTTTGCCGCGTCACACGTCAAACGTGCTACTACTTGCCCTTGCGTTACAGGGGAGCCTTCTTCCACTAAAATTTCTTGAATGGTATCACTCAAACGTGCAGAAATATCTACGGACACGGCTTCGGCCACTCCACTGTAATGAAACGGTGTGCTGCGGAAAAACGTCAATGCCACGATTACTAAAATTAAAAGTACCACTACGGCTATAATAATTCTTTTTTTCATAAGGTCTCCTTGCTTAAACTATTTAAAATGGCTAATTGATTGAGTTGCTCCACTTGCACATCTGCCAAAGAAAGTTGGCTTTCCAACAAATCTAAATTGGCCCGGTCTACTTCAAAAAAAGTAACGGCCCCGGCTTTATATGCCTGATACGTAAGGCGTGCCGTTTCACGGGTTTGTTTAATGGTATCTTTGAGTAAATTTTCTTGCACTTGCAAACCATACAAGCGATCTTTAGCCGATAAAAATAAGGCCATCAATGTTTCTTGCGTATCTTGTTTTTCATAGGTTTTAGCGCGGGACAGTTCCTTTTGTGCCTTGGCTTGCTGACGGTCTTTGCCACCTTCAAATAACGGGACAGAAACAGCCGCTCCCGCCCGTCCTAAAAATACATGTTCGCGGATAGCACCGTTGGGATATTCAAAGTAAGCACCACCTTGAAGTGCCACACGCGGATAAAGAGAAGATTTATAACTGTCGGCCAAATAATCGTAATACTGGGCCATTTCATCCAAAGCGGCCAATTTAGGGGAGTTTTCATCAAACTCGCTTTGTTCGTATGGGCGGAATAATTGGAGCGTATTTTCCAACGGGTCCGTATCTAATACAGCGGAGGTTTTATTCTCTTCTTTGGCGTTAGCAAGGCGTTTATCTGTTGGGTATGAGGGGTCAATATTGTAATCAGTTCCGGTCAACTTAAACAGCGTACGTAATTGCCCGGCCAATGCACTGCGTGCCCCACTCATAGCCGTTTGCGTTTTTAATACTTGTTTGCGGGCGATAGAAACATCTAAATTACTTTTAGAACCGGCTTTGTAAGCGGACTCCACGTCGGCAAGTTGCTTTTGCACCACCTCCAATTGTCCGTTAAGCAGTACCAATTGTTGTAAAAGTTGTTGCACCGCAAAATACGATTGGCGCACTTGCAATAAAATTTGTTTCCGGGCAAATTCATAAGACTGTTCTTGCGCACTGGCCGCTTTAGAAGCACTTTTTTTAAGAGAACTGCGTGCCCCGTTATCAAATAGTACCCAACTAGCTGTAGGTCCGACAGAATATCCCCAAGTATCGCCAAATTTTAACTCTTGCCCACCGAACTTGAGCGTGGGAACTTCCGATACCCAAACTCCCTTTGCATCTAATGACAAAGACGGATAAAGGGACGACGATACACTTTTTTCCTGTGCTTGCGAAGAACGGACTTGTGCTTCTAAACCTTGCAGTTGGGCGGAAGATTTAAGTGCATCCCGCTCGCAATCAGCCAATGACAAAGAAGAAATATCCAACCCATAAAGTACGGTTGTTGTAGTGAATAGTATTAATAACCCGAATAGCTTTTTCATATTTTCTCCCTATTGCTATTTTATCACATTAAGAGGATGCACACTTCGGAGATTGGATACATATTTTTAGATGCCATAAAGCCCCTTAACTAAGTAAGGGGCTAGGTATTATCTTTTGGAATGAATTAACTTGAACTTTATACATCCTTTCGGGCAGGCAGTTAAACACTGCATACAGTTAATGCAGTTGGGATGACGTACAAATGCTACGCTAGAAACTTCAATGTTCATGGGGCATATTTGATCGCATTTGGAACAATGCACACAGGATTTTTCTTCCCTTGTGATTCCAATGGGGCGCAATACGCTCCATACCCCTAACGAGGCCCCTTTCACACAAAAATAATTGCAGAAAGGGCGGTCCGTAAATAGCGTAGCCAACAAAAAAAGTACCATCACGCTACCGCTTACCCACTCCCAGGCACCGGCCACCACGCTATGCTCAAAAAAGAAGCGGCTGTTGAGGAAAAAAAGCACAATGTTTATCACGCTTAAGCCGTACAAAACGTAGCGCAGGAGTTGAACATATTGTTGTAACTTTTGTGGCAGTTTGTAGCGGGGAAAATGTAATTTTTGGGCTATCCAACCGAGCCAATCCTGCAACGCCCCAAACGGACAGATCCATCCGCAGAAAAACACCCCCACAAACAAAATAGTTATCCAAATTTTCTGTCCGATGTTATCCGCAAACGGGAATATAGGCAAAAACAGGCCCGCCATGAAGCAGGCCTGTACAAGAAGACGTAAGGGTTGGATGAGTTTTTTCATCTAAAAACCTAGTTTTTTGAGCCAAGCATCCACTTTGAGTTTAGCACTTTCACGTTCGTTTTGGGCTTCGTGTCCGTAAAGGGAAAACCCGCTCAATACGTCGGTCTTAGTGGTTTTCTTGATACTGCTTGGAATAGAAGATAAGCCACTGCCTTCGTGCGTTACAAACGGAGCTACTTTCTTGCCACTCCAATCATACTGTTCCATAAACGTATAAACGGCCATAGGCAAATCGCCCCACCAGTTAGGGCATCCGATAAATACCGTGCCATAGTCGTCAAAATTAGCCACTTTGCCTGCCACTTCAGGGCGTGCATTGGCTCTTTTTTCCTGTTGTGCCGCTTTGGTGAGCGCGGTATAGGAAGCAGGATAAGTATCGTTTGCCAGTTTAATTTCAAACAAATCTGCTCCTGTTTTATCGGCAATCATTTTGGCCACAATGGCGGTATTGCCTTCTTTAATGTTCCCGACGCTGTATTGTTCTCCGGTGCGGGAAAAATAAACTACTAATACTTTGTTATTTTGTGTCATAGGTTTTGGGGCCTCCTCGGTTTTGGGTTTGGCATTACAGGCGGTAGCAAATAATGCGGTTAGTAAAAGGGCGAGTAATTTTTTCATGGGTTCTCCTAGTTAATAAAATTCGTAAATTTTATCGGCTCATATTCCGGCTTATTGATGCCGTGTTTTTTGCCCAGTTCAATACATTTGAGTAACCACGCCATATTTTGTGCCAGTGTACGCATGGTTTGCAAACCTTCCGCGTCTTTACGTACATCTTCCGGGGTGAATCCGTGTACCATATTCCAATACTGGGATCCGACAATCTGCATATTGGTAATGGTAAAATACTTGTTCAACCGATCAAAAGAAGCTGTTGCACCGCCTCTGCGGCAAGATACAACAGCTGCTGCTAACTTGCCGGCCATTTTCTTGGAATTAGAGAAAAACAATCGATCACAAAACGAGCAAAGTTGACCGGAGGGCCCCGCATAATAAACAGGTGAGCCCAGCACGATGGCATCAAACTCATTTAATCGTGTGCCAATTTCATTGACGCCATCGGTATCAAACACGCATTTACCTGTTTCACGGCATTTTCCACAAGCAATACAGTTGGCAATTGGTTTTGTACCAACGTGAAAAATTTCACTATCAATACCGTTTTTTTTAAGAGTGTTGGCCATTTCACTGAGTGCCGTAAAAGTACATCCTTCTTTATGTGGACTTCCGTTAATGAGTAATGCTTTCATAGTTATTTATCCATATCCACTAAAGTATATTCACCTGTTCCCATGCCAAGTTCCTTCATATAGGAAATTTGTCTGAGTCCTTCGCGTGATTCAATGCGTTCTTTTAAGTCATGACCTTCGTGTTCCGGTAAGGCATATACTTGGTCAAGTGATGCTTGGTCCACAGCCATCAAATCTGTAGAAGCCAAAATGCCGATATCGTGTGCTTTGGGCTCGGCGGCAGAAGTGCCTGCACAATCGCAATCTACCGACATGCGGCGCAGTACGTTAATGTACACAATCTTCTTGCCGAAATGGTCCACCGTGGCTTTGGCAGATTCCACCATATTCTCTTGGAAACGGGCCCCGGTATAACCCCATTGCTGATCGCCTTTTTGATGAATCATCTTTTTACCGATTTTACCATCCGCCATACCGATAGCAATGTTTTTCAAACTTCCGCCATAACCGCCCATGGTGTGCCCTTTAAAGTGTGTGAGAACAACAAGAGAATCATAGTTAAGCACATGGCTACCCATAGACATTTCTTTGAAGTGTTTGCCACCTTTTACAGGGAGCATAACCGTTCCGTCCTCGTCCATAATATCCACTTTAGTAAATGTCCAACCGTTAATTTTAAGTGTTTCGCGGTGGCCTTCGGTGGTTTGGCGAGGAGAATTGTAAAATACGTTGGTTTCCACGAGTGTGCTGTTGGGGATGTGCTCCCACAAGGCTTTTACCATGGGTACCGGCAAAATGTTCGGGCCGTGCGGCTCGCCGGTGTGGAACTTAATAGCCACTTTACCGTCAATATTTTTAGAAATCTTATCATAGATTTTGACTAACCCTTCCGGGCTAATGTCCCGCGTGAAATACACCACGGGTTTGTTGGCAGATGCCTCTTGTTTGGGCGCGGTTTGGCAAGCGGCCAAGGTTACGGCTCCTAGTAATACTGCAAGTATTTTTTTCATAAGTTCTCTCATTATTTTAAGTTTGTTTTAAAGAAATTCTCTATTTTATCAAATGGAATTTTTTCCATATTGTCATACAAATCCACATGGTTTGCACCCGGAATAATCAGCAATTCCTTGTTTTCGCCTTTTAATTTCTTAAACGCATCCTCTCCAAAATAACGGCTGTGGGCTTTTGCGCCGTGGATTACGAGGACGGCATTGCGTATTTCGCTACTGCGTTGCAACGCTGGCTGATTGATAAGCCCTAACGCGGAAGTAGTGTTCCAATTCCCATTAGAATTGATAGAACGTTTATGAAACCCGCGCGGTGTTTTATAATAATGCCAATAATCTTGCACAAATTGCGGTTCTTGCCCGGTTAATTTTTCCGGCAATCCCGGGGCCCCGGCATAAGTGCCGTTTCTATAATCTTGGGTGCGTTGATTATTTAATTGTTTAAGCATTTCATAACGGGCATTTTCATCCACAGAATCGTTATACCCCTTTGCGCTCACACGTGTCATATCATACATGGTAGATGCAACCGTGGCTTTAATGCGTGTATCCATAGCAGCAGCGTTTAATGCCCAACCGCCCCAACCGCAAATGCCGATAATACCGATTTTATCTTCATCCACATTTTTATGAGTGCTTAAGTAATCTACTGCCGCGCTAAAATCTTCGGTATTGATATCCGGCGAGGCCACATTTCTGGGTTTTCCGGCCGATTCCCCCGTATAAGACGGGTCAAATGCCAGTGTAATAAAACCACGTTCGGCCAATGTTTGGGCGTATAAGCCACTGCTTTGCTCTTTTACAGCCCCAAAAGGCCCGCTAACCGCAATAGCGGGGAGTTTGGCATCTTTGGCAACACCTTTAGGTATATACAAATCGCCCGTTAGTTTAATCCCATAGCGGTTTTTAAAGTGCACTTTTTTGACCGTTACTTTATCACTTTTTGCAAAAACCTTATCCCAACTTTTAGCACTTACCATACTAAATCCTCCCAGTAAAATTATTCCTAATAATAATAGTTTTTTATTCATGTTATAACCTTTTAGCATTTTTTGCCCATCTCATACGCCTTTTTATAGGCGGGCAGTTTTTTTATCTCGCCAACTTGCCAGGCACCGGTACCGTAAATAATGCCTTTTTCGTTTGTACCGTCCAAACAATCACGCGTAAATCCGCGCAGTCCTTCTATAGCGGGGGCCAAATTGTTTTTGTTGGTATCGGCAGCCGCTACAATAAAATAGAAATCTTTATCGGAAATTTCCGTATATCTGGGCACGCAACGGTCAATAAAAGTTTTAAGTTGGCCGTCCATGGTGTAGAAATAAACCGGAGTAGCTAATACAATAACGTCCGCATCTACCATTTTGTCTAGCAGTTTTTTCATATCATCTTTCTGCACGCATGTATGCGTATTATTACACACGCCGCAACCTAAACAATAGTTGATTTTATGCTCTTGCAGACAGATTTTTTCTACATTGTGTCCGGCTTCTTTAGCACCTAGCAAGAACTGCTCGCACAACAAATCAGAATTTCCGCCCTTACGGGGTGAGGCAGATATAATTAAAACTTTTTTACTCATATTTTCTCCTTTTAATTAATCTTGCGGTTTCCAAGCGCCTAAGTTGCGTTCTTGTTCTTCCAAGGTCATGGTAAAGAAACGCTTGCCGTTGTCCAACGCGCGAATCTCGTTCATTTCCTCGGCAGTCAGTTCAAAATCAAAGATATCCAAGTTCTCTTTCATATGCACCGGATTCATCGTGCGCGGGAATATAATGTTTCCTTCCTGTATATGCCAGCGCAAAATGATTTGTACATTGGTTTTGTGGTACTTTTTAGCAAGGCGCGTAAATAACGGCTCTTGAATAAGGCCTTTATCGCCGTGTCCGATAGGATACCAACTTTCTATAACGGTACCGTACTTGGCGATTCTTTTTTTAAGTTCTTTTTGTTGGTAGTACGGGTGGCATTCCACCTGCAAAACAGACGGATAAATAGTGGCCTGTTCCAATACTTCTTCTAATCGGTAGGACTCAAAATTGCTTAGCCCAATGGATTTGACGCGTCCGTCTTTTACGGCCTTTTCCATATCTTTCCAAGCACCCAAATAATCGCCAAATTGTTGGTGTAAGAGGAGTAAGTCAATATAATCTGTGTCTAAGCGTTTGAGCATCTTATCAATGGCCTGTGAGGTAACCCCTTCGCCGTATTCGCTGGGCCACAGTTTGGTGGTAATCCAAATTTCTTTCCGGACTATACCGCTCTCTTTAACGGCTTTGCCTACGCTGCGTTCATTTTGGTAGGCATGGGCGGTATCAATATGACGAATGCCCAAATTTAGCGCATTTTTAACTACGCCTAAGGTTTCTTTGCCGTCCGGCACTTGGAATACACCCGTGCCGAATTGCGGGATCAAATTGCCGTCATTTAATTTAATAAATGTTTGTTCCATATACGCCCTCTATTTTAATTTGCCGTATTCTTCGTCCGTCACTGCTTCTAGCCACTCGTTAGAGGTGTTTTCACCCTCCAACTCAAACGCCAAGTGGGAAAACCAACTATCCGGCGCGGCTCCGTGCCAATGTTTTACGTTTGCAGGGATATGAACGACGTCACCCGGTTTCATTTCTATGGGCGCTTTACCCCATTCTTGATAATAGCCACGTCCGCCAACAGCCACTAACATTTGCCCGCCACCTTTGGTAGCGTGGTGGATATGCCAGTTGTTACGGCATTTGGGCTCAAATGTTACGTTATAAAAAGTAACTTGTTCGGTAGAAATCGGCGCCAGATAACTTTGTCCCACAAAATATTTGGCATAGGCATCATTTTTTTTGCCGATAGGGAAGAAAATAGTTTTTTGATATTTATCTTTTTCCGTTAAGGCAGGTTCTTTGTCCGTCCATACCTCTTTTGCCAAATTAAAAGTAGCCCACGCTTTGGGCCAACCGGCATAAAAAGCCGTATGGGTAATGGCGGCGGCAATTTCTGCTTTTGTTACGCCATGGTTCTTGGCATTTTGCAGGTGATATTTAAGGGAGGAATCTGTGATTCCTTGAGACATAAGTGAAATAACCGTTAAGAGAGAGCGTGTCTTAAGGTCCAGGTCCGTATTGTTCCAGTTTTCTCCAAATAATACATCATCATTATAGTGGGCAAATTCCGGCGCGAAATCGCCTAGTTGGGTGCGTCCTGCAGTTTGTACAATTTTTTTAGTTGGCATCGATTTTTTCTCCTGTATTTTTTTAGCGTAAGAAGGTATTGCTACCAAACTTACGCTCACAACTAACGAAAGAAATTTTTTAATCATTTTGCCTCCTATAAATTGTTCAGCCAATGCACGATTTTATTATGCACGGCTTCGTTATATTCCGGGCCCACGTTGTTAAAATTGGCATAATTACCCACCTGGGCGTTTTGGGCATTGGCAGTAAAATCCTTTAAAAATGTTCCGGGGTTACTGCCTTGGGTAGAGAAAGGAATTACCTTTTTCCCCTTAAAATCTACCTGTCCCAAAAAGGAATAAAGCGGCGTAGCCATTGTGTACCACCAAACAGGCCCACCGACAAAGATAGTATCATACCCTTTCACATCCGGCATTTCACCCGCTAACGGCGGATATATTTTATTCCCCAATTCTTTTTTGATCCGCGCGTAAAAAGCCGGGGAAGATTTGAATTCTTCCTGCGTTTGGATGCGGTATGTATCACCCTTTGTAAGGGCCGCGATTTGCTCGGCAATATCTTGCGTATGGCCTGTCCAAGAATAATAAACAACAAGCACTTTGCCCAAATTGGCGGTATACGTTTCCGCCTGTGCAAAAGCGGCCAATTCTGTTTTGTTCTTATAAGCAACTTTTAACTGATGTACAAGGGCGCAAATACCCCCGATCACTGCCAATACAAGCAAGAAAATCAGTATCTTTTTAATCATATACTCTCCTAGAATTTAAGTTCTTTTGTTTTAGATTTGATGGCTTTATCATAAACGGAAATTTTGTAATCTAACCGCTTGAGGGTGTCTTGCAGTTCGCTCAAACGCACTTGCAGCTTTTCGCGTTCCGCTGCCAGCAAATCCCGCCGCGTTTTCAGTGTACGTTTTCCACGTTTAAAGAGTTCAAAGTATTGTTTTAATACTTCAATGGAAAGCCCGGCACTACGCATGCATTTAATAAATCCGATACGCGCACAATCTTCCTCCGTATAATTACGCACCCCGCTTTCTGTGCGGTTAATGTAGGGAATTAGTCCTTCCTTTTCATAATAACGCAATGTATCGGTAGAGATTTGATATTGTTTGCTTACTTCTGCGATGGTCATTACAAGCTCTCCTTGAGGATTTGCACCACTTCAGGGCGTTCAAGCACTTTATAACCGCCCTTTAAAATAAGCGTAGCATCAGCTATACCTTCTATCATTTCGGGCGTAACTCCCAATTCGCTGATTTTTAAAGTTAGTCCAATTTTTTTCATCCATGCTTCTAATTTAGCAAGTCCTTCATTTGCTATTTGCTCATCCGTTTTTCCGTCGCCATTTACACCCCATACATTGATTGCAAAACGTCTAAATTTGGCTAATCCATAGGGCATGATATGCCGGTAATAGGGCAAAGATACAGCCGCTAACGTCATCCCGTGGGTAGCATCCGTATAAGCACCCACCGCTTGCCCCAGCATGTGCACCATCCAATCGGTTGTTTTTCCTTTGGCAATTAGGGTATTTAAGGCCCAAGTAGCGCACCACATGATGTTGGAGCGTGCTTCGTAATCTTGCGGATTTTCTACAGCGATTAAAGAACTGTGAATGACCGAGCGCATGAGACCTTCGGCTAAATAATCGCTAGTGTTATCGTCGGTTCCAGAAAAATATTGTTCACAGATGTGGTTAAAAATATCATAGATGCCGGCCACCATTTGTTTATGAGGAAGCGTAAAGGTAAATTTGGGGTTTAAAATGGCGAACTTGGGCATTACTTCTTCGCCAAATACATGGCCAATTTTAAGGTGTTTTTCGTGATTGGTAATCACAGAGCCGCCGTTCATTTCCGAACCTGTACCCACCATGGTCAGCACACACCCGACCGGAAGTATCTTGCAAGAAGGTTCTTCAAAGCGGATAAAGTATTTCTCCCAAGGATCTTCATTGCAATGAACAGAAACGGAAACTGCTTTGGCATAATCGCAGCAGGAACCGCCACCTACCGCTAAGAGAAAATCCACGTTATGCTTGCGGGCAATTTCTATACCTTCTTTTAATTTTTCGGTAGTGGGATTGGGCATTACCCCGCTATCTTCCACAATCGTTTTGCCGTTGGCATTTAAAATGGCCACAACTGCATCGTAAATTCCGTTTTTCTTAATGGAACCGCCACCGTAAATAAGCTGTACGGTTTTGCCATATTTGGAGAGTTCATCATTTAGGTATTTGAGGGAATCATCCCCGAAGTAAAGTTTGGTAGGGTTGGCATAGGTAAAGTTTCCTAACATAATACGCTCCTTGGTAAAAGATACTATATTGTAGCAGTTGGAGTAAACTCCAAGTCAAGTTAAAAATTAAATTACCCGATGTATAGTGCATTCCCCTGGCGCCGACACAATAAAAAGCCCCGTGTTAGCGGAGCCTTTTTCTGCGTAAAAAACGGTTTAGGAGGGGTTCTTATCCGTAAACGACCCATCCGGCATTTGCCATACATGCTTGCCGTTAATCACATATACATTGGGTATCCCGTTCTTGCGGTTTTCTTCTTGGGCCTTACGTACAGCTCTGCTAGCAATACGGGTTAGTTTTACGGTTAGATCATTCATAAATTTCTCTTAAACATAGTATAAAGTTTCTCAAAAGGAAAAGCAACTGAAAATATATACAGATTACGACGGAAAGTGTCCACGTTTGGACACTAATTTTCTACCTACAATTCCCCGTTTGGGCCGCAAATTATAATGGTCAAATAATAAAAAATCCTTAAATTTTAAGTATTTTCAGTAGATTTTGTATGAAAATTATCGGAAGGATTACGGACTGCAACCGTCGTAGCTACAGTCATGTTGGGCGCACGTCTTAAAATATACCCGTTCTCCGTCGAGAGCGGGTTTTTTTCTTATACTTTCTCGTCGGTGTTCGCAAAAGCAAAAAACGCAAAAAAAGCAAAAAAGTGTATATTCTTAGTGGACCCTGTATGGTGTACAGTAAACGCTACAATTCTTCACTTTTCTCGTCGACAAAATCTAAATTATACGCTCTTTTTCTGCAAACTATATCCGCACAACTTAAATTCCCGAAAATTTTTGTCATACTACAATTATTAGTTCTCGTCGAGAAAGTATAAAAACTACTAAAAAAATTCTCAAAAACTATGAATATACTGGGCACAATT
>Ga0310696_10003451_pt1 | contig 19731 bp, 14 predicted proteins | sample AusTroGonzalo_MG_4_FD_203885 | JGI IMG/M metagenome (GOLD analysis project Ga0310696, IMG submission 203885) | Bovine rumen microbial communities from tropical cattle in Woodstock, Queensland, Australia - Gonzalo_02 (v2) (version 2) | ecosystem: Host-associated > Mammals > Digestive system >... | reverse complement strand
ATCGATGACACGAAGGGCAAGTGGTGGACGATTATGCAGCAAGACCTTGGTGCCCTCGGCCGCTTCCCCAACCTGCAGCCTGTGAAGTGGAGTGAGGACTGGCCTGTCGTGGGCGACAACGGCGTTCCCTACGAGACCTACACCAAACCTGCAACGTCCGAGGCTTATCCTCTCGCCAAGATTTTGCCGACCACCGATATTTTCCGCACTTATCCTCTCGGTATGCAATGGGAGTGGAACCATAATCCTGACAACACTGCCTGGAGCCTCTTCGAGCGACAGGGTTGGTTGCGATTGAAGACGAATACCATCGTCAGCGGACTGCCGCAGGCACGCAACATGTTGACTCAGCGCATCTTCATGAACGCAGAGAAAGCCACGACGGGAACCGTAAAACTCGATGTCAGCCGCCTGCAAGAAGGCGACCGGGCTGGTATTTGCATCTTCCAAGACCCGTATGCCGCAATTGCTGTTGAGATGAAGAACGGCCAGCCGCAGCTCATCTGGTGGCAGGACAAGGTAAAGGATGCCGGCAGCAGCTTCACGCCTGCCGAGAAGACGCAGGCTGTCACCCTGACCGACAACATGGTCTATCTGCGTGCAGCCATCAAGTATGGCGATAACAGAGCCTACTTCTATTATTCAACCGACAACAAGACTTGGAGGCGTTTGGGCAATGAAACATCTATGGGCTTCAATCTCAGCATCTTCTTCGGTGCTCGCTTCGGCCTGTTCTGCTACTCTACGAAGACTGCCGGTGCCATCGCAGACTTCGACTGGTTCTCCACCGAGGCCAGCTTCGACGAGGATGAGCTCTATCAGCCTCTTGTTCCGACCTTGGATGAGAAGATGTTCACGGTTAAGACGCTGACACCAGCAAAGAAGACCATTGAAACCCTGATTGGCGGTTGGTGCTCACCGGGTATCACGGCAACCTTCCTCGACAGGCACAAGGAGAACGTCAGCTCGCAGACCGTCTTTGAACCCGACTCGCCCGGAGTTGTGTCTTTCAAGAACGGACAGATGGGTGGTATAGGACAAGGTACCACACGCGTGAAGGCTTCCTACACCGACCTCCTCGGCAACCAAGTCGATACGGCCTTTACCGCCATTTCATCGTACTTCCCCCTCGATCAGCAATTCATCGACACGCAGATTTCAGGAGAAAATACCTTTACGAAGGGTGTCAGCTTCAGTACGTTCAAGTTCAGTGCAGAGGGACAGGCTGGCTGGATTTATCCCGCTGCTGCGGACTGGTCTGAGTTCAAATATCTTATTGTCAAGCTCTACCGGAAGCAGACGGCCGATGCTCATTTGAACATTTACGCAGCAACAAGAATCACAGGTTCCTGCTATTCTACGGAGAAGTTTGGCGACAGCCTGACGATCTGCGTCAACCTCGAGGATGCCACCTATACCTCCAAAGTCAACAAGGGCAGGGCACTGAACCGAAAGGGTATTCGTATGGTCACTTTCACGGGCAGTGCTGCCAATAAACCGCTGTACGTTAAGGAAATGTTCTTGACAAACGACACGCAATACGACTACACGGGCGTCCACGACCTGCCCACCCAACCATACGGAGCCGAGGTAGACGTCTACTCGCTCTCTGGTCAGTTGCTGCGACGTGGCGTGGAGCGTACCCAAGCTCTCCGCGGCCTGCCTGCTGGCATGTATATCGTAGGAAACAAGAAGGCGCTTATCAAATAAACCGATCCCTATACAACAATGCTATTTATGAAACGCTTCCTCTCTTTATTTACCATGCTGGCGGCGACCGCGGTGTTTGCTCAGAAGCCAGCCAAGCCAACTCCTGCCGAGCAGATAGCAGCGGCCCACTACCGTAATCCCATCGTCCAAACCTGCTTCACCACCGACCCTGCACCGCTGAACGTCGGCGACTCCGTGCTCTATCTGTTCACGGGGCACGACGAGGAGAAGGCCGACTTCTTTTGGATGCAGGAATGGCGTGTCTACAGCACCCGGGACATGGTCAATTGGACTGACCACGGTTCGCCCCTCGCTCTCGAAAGCTTCTCTTGGGCCGATGACCGCGCATGGGCTCCGCAAGCCATTGAGCGCAACGGCAAGTTCTACTTCTACGTTCCTGCCCACTCCAAGCTTTCCGGAGGCATGGCTATTGGCGTGGCCGTCGCTGACCGTCCTGAAGGCCCTTACCGTGACCCGCTCGGCCGCCCCATCTACGAGAACGGTTCATGGGATCATATCGACCCGACCGTATGGATAGACGATGACGGACAGGCTTGGCTCGCGTGGGGTAATCCCCAGATTTACGTCCTCCAGCTTCAAGAGGATATGATTCATGCGAAGGGCGACGTGCAGCTTGTGGATATGACTGAGGAAGGCTTCGGCTCGCCCAAGATGAGCGAACGCGAGAAAGGCAAGAAGTACAAGGATAGCTACGTCGAAGGACCTTGGCTGATGAAAGCCCCATCGCCCCGTAAGGACTGGTATCTTGTCTACGCTGCCGGCGGTGTGCCAGAGCATATCAGCTACAGCTCTGCTCCCTCGCCCCTCGGTCCCTGGCACTATGAGAACATTATTATGCCCGAAGGTGGCACAGGCTCTTTCACCAACCACAGCGGCGTCGTGACCTTCAAGGGCCACAACTACTTCTTCTATCACACCGCCCACCTGCCCGGTGGCGGAGGCTTTGGTCGCAGTGCTTCCGTCGAAGAGTTCAAGTACGCCGAGGATGGCCGCTTCCCGACCATCCTTCCCACCCGCGGAGGCGTGCAGCCCATCGCTACCTTCAACCCCTATCGCCGTGTCGAGGCTGCTACGATGGCCTATTCCTTCGGACTACACACGAAGCAGTACCATCCCGACGGCAACAGGTCACCCCTCACCATCTACGTAACCGACACCCACGATGGCGACTGGATGCGATTGGACAACGTAGACTTCGGAAAATTCGGTGCCCGTCAGTTCACGGTCAGCGCAGCTTCCGGCCTGCGCGGCGGTCAGCTCGAACTGCGTGTGGATAGCCTCCACGGCCGTTGCCTCGGTTCTGTCGAAATCAGCGGTACGAACGGTTGGGAACGTTTCCAGACCTTCACCACCTCGCTGCCTCGCATTGCCACGGGCGTCCATGACCTCTACCTCGTCTTCCACGGGCGCAAAGGCCCGGAACTCTTCAACCTCGAATGGTGGGAGATGAGCGACGACGCCAACGTGAATATGCCCATCCTGCAGACGCACTACACCGCCGACCCCTCGCCGATGGTCATTGGTGACACGGTGTTCCTCTATGTCAGCCACGACTCACATCCCGATGAAATCCTCGACACCCGCGAGCGCAACTCGGCAGGCTTTTTCATGTACGACTGGCTTCTCTACACCTCTACTGATATGGTCAACTGGACTGACCACGGTCCCGTAGCCTCGTTGCGCGACTTCACTTGGCGTTCGCGCGACAACGGTGCCTGGGCCATACAGACGGTGGAGCGCGATGGCAAGTTCTACCTCTACGCTCCGTTGCACGGTCACGGCATCGGAGTTCTCGTGGCCGACTCCCCCTACGGCCCCTTCCGCGACCCATTGGGCAAGCCTCTCGTGTGGCAGCAGGAGCATTGGAATGACATTGACCCCACGGTGTATATCGACAAGGACGGCCAGGCCTATATGTACTGGGGCAACCCTTACACCTATTATGTCAAGCTCGGCCGCGACATGATTTCCACCGTGGGCGACATCCACGTGCTCAACCACAAGGATGGTGTCATGCGTCCCGTATCAGAGCCTGGTGCCGTCATTGACCTCCGCGTGTCGATGGAGGAGAAAGCTACCTGGACGGTGAACAACTACCAGGAAGGCCCCTGGCTCTATGAGCGCGGCGGTCACTATTACATGGCCTACGCCTCCACCTGTTGTCCCGAGGCTTTGGGGTACGCCATGAGCGATTCACCCACAGGCCCTTGGGTGGGCAAAGGATATATCATGCGTCCCACGCCTCGCGACCGCGGCAACCACCCCGGCATCTGCGACTTCAAGGGAAAGAGCTATGTTTTCGGTCAGGACTACGACCTGCTTCATCACGAAACCCGCGAACACTTCGAGCGTCGCAGCGTAAGCTTTGCCGAGATGCACTACAACGCCGACGGCACCATTCAGAAAGTTCCCTACTGGCTCGACCTTCGTCTGCCAGAACCCGCCGGAACCCTCAACCCCTACCGCCGCGTGGAAGCCGAGACGATGGCCTGGGGCTATGGCCTTCGCACCGAGAAGGTTGGTATCGCAGGCACCCGCGAACTGGTGGCCAAGGCGCGTCGCGAACACTCCAATGCCTCTGTCATCAATCAGTTCCCCACCAGCACGGGCAAGAAGAACCTCTACGTCTATGACCTCGACGAGGGTGAGTTCATCCGTTTGCGTGCCGTGGACTTCGGCAAGAAGGCTCCCCGCACGTTCCAACTGACGGCTGCTGCTGGCGAGAACGCCACCGCCACCCTCAGCCTCCACCTCGATGCTCCCGGCGGTCCGCTGCTCGGCACCGTCGAAGTTGGTTCCACGGGCAATGTTGAGACTTATAAGGCCTTCACCGCCAACCTCACTCCCAAGCTTGCCACGGGCGTCCACGACCTGTACCTCTGTATCGACAAGGCTCAGGGCGATGTCCGCCTCGACTGGTGGCAGTTTAAGAAGTAAGTTCCGGTTGCAGCATCGTGAGCCTGCGGCTGTAGGTTCACGATGTTGCAGTCATAAAATCAGGCTCTCAGGGGCTGAAGAACAGGCAAGATAATGAAAAAGCACAAGATTTTCCTTTTCGTCCTCGCATTCCTCTCTTTCTGCGTCCAAACGTTGAGTGCCCAGCTCACCGTTCACCCCGTCGCTCCTAATGCCGTTCGTGTCCGTTATACGACAGGAAACAAGGCTGCGAGCGACCTGCCCGACTGGATTTACGTCCGCCACGATGAGGCAAAACTCAAGGATATAAGGGTAGAAACAGACCCCGTTGCCCGTACAGTCATCCTTCGGGACAAGGCCGGACGGGTTATCTTCGAGGCCACGAACCACCAGTTGCGGGCTGCCACCGTCGCTGGCGAACCGACCTTCGAGGCACAGATGACCATGACCTCCCCCGAGGACGAACACCTCTATGGCCTCGGACAGTTCCAGGATGGCTTTGCAGACCTGCGTGGTCTCCCCCGGCGTTTGACCCAGGTGAACACGCAAATTTCCATTCCTTTCTTCCTCAGCAACCGAGGCTACGGCATCCTTTGGAACAATTACGGCCTCGTGGATTTCAATCCTGCCGATAATGTGCTGCCTTTGGCCAGCCGTGGCGAGACGGGCGAACAGGAAATCGTCAACGTCACAGGAACCGCAGGCGGTCGCCGGGAGAAGCGTGTCCGTGGAGCTTTCAGTGCCACGCTTACCGTGCCTGCTGCCGGACGTTATGCCCTCCTGCTCGACGTGGGACAGACCATGGCTCGCCGCCATCATCTGGTCATCGATGGGAAGACGGTGCTCGATGCCCGCAATCTCTGGTTGCCGCCGACGGCCTCGACCATCGTGGAACTCAGTGCGGGCGAACATACCGTCGAAGCCCAGCTTGAGGCCAATGACCGTCCCGTGCTCTACGGACGACAGGTGGATCAGACCACGACCTTACGCTCTCCCGTGGCCGAAGCTGTGGACTACACCGTGGTCGTCGGTTCGCCCGACGAGATTATTGCCACCCTTCACGACCTGACGGGTCACACTCCGTTGCTGCCTCGTTGGGCGTTCGGCTATATCCATTGTCGCGAGCGCTTCCATTCCTCCGCCGAAATTATTGGGACTGCCGAGCGTTTCCAGCGCGAAGGCCTTCCTCTTGACCTCATCGTGCAGGACTGGCAGTGGTGGGGTCGCCACGGCTGGAACTCTATGCAGTTCGACGAACGTTTCTACCCGAATCCGAAGGCACTGACCGACAGCCTCCACGACATGGGTGTCCGCCTGATGCTCAGTGTCTGGTCGAAGATAGACAAAAGTTCGGAACTCGGTCGCCAGATGGCATCGGCCGAACACTATATCCCCGGCACGGATTGGATAGACTTCTTCTCGCCTGCCGCTGCAGCCGCCTACTGGAGCGCTTTCAGCGAGCGTTTGGTGCCTACGGGCATTGACGCCTGGTGGCAGGATGCCACCGAACCTGAGAACGACGACCTCCTCGGACGTCGCGTCAACCAAGGGAAATGGGCTGGCGAACGGGTGCGTAATGTCTACCCCTTGCTCGTCAACAAAACCGTCTACGAAGGGCTGCGCGCCGACCGCCCCACCCAACGACCGTTTATCCTGACCCGTTGTGGCTATCCGGGCATCCAGCGCTATGGCTCTGCCATGTGGAGCGGCGATGTAGGCAACGACTGGCAAACCCTCCGTCGCCAGATTACTGCAGGCCTCGGCATGATGGCCGCTGGTCAGCCGTGGTGGACCTACGATGCAGGCGGTTTCTTCCGTCCCGGCGACCAGTACACGAATCAGGATTACATCCGCCGGATGTTGCGCTGGATAGAAGTGGCGACCTACCTTCCGCTGATGCGCGTCCACGGCTACATGAGCGACACCGAACCTTGGCGCTATGGGGCCGAAGCCCAACGAATCATCGCCGCGTGCCTGCACGAGCGCGAGCGCCTTGTACCCTATATCTATAGCTGTGCTGCTGCGGTCAGCCAGCAGGGGCGTATGCTCATGCGTCCCCTGGTCTTTGACTTCCCCTCGGATGCCGAGGCGTTGGCCCAGACGACGGAGTACTGTTTCGGCTCCTCGCTTCTTGTGTGTTCTGTCACCGAGGCCGATGTCCGCAGTTGGAAAGTCTATCTGCCTAAGACGCCTGGCGGATGGGTGGATTGGCATTCGGGAAAGCGCTATGAGGGTGGTCGTCAGGTGGATGTTCCTGTGGACGAGGCCACCATCCCCGTCTTTGCCCGTGCCGGCAGCATCCTTCCTTTGGCTGGGGACACGATCGCCCTTGTGCCCGGAGCCGATGCTACCTTCGTCTTGTACGAGGACGACGGTGTGACTACCGCCTACGAGCAGGGACAATGCTCCCGCATCCCCTTCCGCTGGGACGACCGTCGCGGTCGCCTCACCATCGACCGCCGAGAAGGCAGCTTCCCGGAGATGAAGGAGTCCCGCCACTTCACTGTCACCCTGCCCGACGGAACCTCCCGCAGCGTCGCCTACACAGGAAAGGCTGTGAATATGAAATTCTGAAACTTAGAATCGTTATACCATTTATCCCGTTATCCCGATTATTCATCATGAAGCGCTTTATATCTTATATTTTATATTTACTGTTTTTTATCTCTTCCCCTCTCTCTGCCCAAAGCACGGTCGAGAATACTGACGGCCCCACCATGGGCTGGTCTTCATGGAATACTTACGGCGTGAATATCAGCGATAAGCTCATCAAGCAGCAAGCTAACGCCATGGTTACGAAAGGACTGAGGACTGCGGGATATCGGTATATCAATATCGACGACGGCTACTTCGGAGGCCGCGATTCCCTGACCGGCCATCTGCTTGTCCATCCCACTCGCTTCCCGAATGGTTTGAAAGACGTGGTGGATCATATTCATCGCAATAACCTGAAGGCTGGCATCTATTCCGATGCAGGTAGGAACACGTGTGGCAGCATGTTCAATGGCGATGCCATCGGCAAGGGCGTTGGGATGTATGAACATGACCAGCAGGATGCCGACTTCTTCTTCAAGGAATTGGATTTCGACTTTATCAAGGTAGACTTCTGCGGCGGTTCGCCAGGACATAACGAAGACCACCTCTACCTTGACGAGCGCGAACGTTATACCGCTATTGCCGAGGCCATCAAGAATACGGGTCGCACGGACGTGAGGATGAACGCCTGCCGTTGGGCTTATCCTGGCACGTGGATCAACGAAGTCGCCTTCTCTTGGCGGACAACGGGCGACATCTATGACAGTTGGGAGAGTGTGAAGAAAATCATCAAGGAGAACCTGTACCTCAGCGCCTACTGCTACGACGGCCACTACAACGATATGGATATGCTCGAAGTGGGGCGTTCCATGACAACGGAAGAGGACAAGACCCACTTCGGCCTATGGTGTCTCATGTCCTCGCCCCTGCTCATCGGATGCGATATTGTCAATATCAATAACACAGCTCTCAACTTGTTGAAGAACAAGGAACTGATAGCCTTGAACCAGGATTCCCTGCATCTACAGGCTTACGTCTGTCAACGCACGGCTGATTGTTATGTCCTCGTGAAAGATATAGAAGAACGTTTTGGGTTGAAACGAGCCTTTGCCGTCTATAACCCCTCTGACGAGAAGCAGACTGTTGTGGTGGATCTTACGGCTATGGAACTGGGTGGGCAAGTTCAGTTGCGCGACTGCTTCAAGCGTCGTAATGCAGGTTCTGCCGAAGGTTCTTTCGAAGTGGCTGTGCCGGCCCACGGAACGGCTATCTATACGGCTGTTGCAGAGCAGCGCCTGATGCGGACGCTCTATGAAGCCGAAACGGCATTCATCGGCAACTATCAGGAGATAAAAAACAACCAAACCTTCCCCAGTGGAACCTATGATGATGAAGCTACCTATTGTTCTGGCGGCTGCAAGGTGGGATGGTTGGGATGCTCTAATGACAATGACCTCCAATGGCGTGACGTGTACATTACTGTCCCCGGTCGCTATCGCCTCACCTTCAGCTATGTCTGTGGCGAGAATCGTTCCATGCAGCTAAGTGTCAACGGCGAACGCGTGCAGAATCTCACGGGGCTTAACTCGGGAGGATTCAATCGGGTGGCTCGTCGTTCCGTCACGGTTTACTTGCCAGTAGGACTGAGTACCATTAGCCTGAGCAATGCCTCGTCCTGGATGCCTGACATGGATTGCATGACGTTAGAACTTTTGGAAGCCGACGAGGTAGAGTGTATGAAATTCCAGACAAAAGAAGCCCCCAATGCCGCTGCGGTCTATGACCTTACAGGAAGGGCGTTGCCCGCATCAAAAAGCTCAAAGGGCTACAAGAAAGGTTACCAAGTGATGGTACGTTGATGGCTCGCGGAATCTTCTTCGATGCTGACGCGAACAGTCGTGTCGGGCAGTAGGTCTTCAATGAGTTCCGGCCATTCGATGAAGCAGAGGGCACCGCTTTCAAGGTAGTCTTCGAATCCGATGTCGTAGGCTTCCTCCAGTCGTCGGATGCGGTAGAAGTCGAAGTGGTAGATTTTGGAGAGTGGAGAATGAGGAGGGAAAAGTGAAGAGTCCGCTGCGTACTCATTGACGATGGCGAAGGTCGGTGAGGTCACGGGCTCGGTGACGCCAAGCTCGCGGCAGATGGCGTTGATGAAGGTGGTCTTCCCTGCTCCCATGGCACCGTAGAAGGCAAAGATGCGGCGGTCGCCGATGGAGGCGACGAAAGAGCGGGCGCAGTCAGCTAACTCTTGGAGGGTGTTTATTTGCTTTTCCATTTGTTACTTTCAGGTTTCACTTTTCAACTCTCAACTTCCGCTTTGACTATCAAGGGTCACCTCCGCTTGGGTGTTAGTTCGATGAGGGGGATGAGCATTTCTTCCATGGAGATGCCGCCGTGCTGGAAGGTGTCGCGATAGTAGCTGACGTAGTAGTTGTAGTTGTTCGGGTAGGCGAAGAAACTGTCGTTGGTGGCAAAGATGTAACGTGTAGAGAGATTGGGAGAGGGGAGTTGCGCTTGGCGTGGGTCGGTGATGTCGAAGACCTCGCGCGGATTATATTCAAGGTTCTTGCCGAGCTTGTAGCGCAGGTTGGTATTCGTGTTCTTGTCGCCTTTCACACGCACGGGCGACTGGCATCGAATGCTGCCGTGGTCGGTCGTGAGGATGACGTGATAATTGCTTTGTGCCAATGCCCGGAAGAGGTCTGCCACCGTCGAATGGCGGAACCAACTAAGTGTGATGCTTCGGTAGGCCGCCTCGTTGCTGGCCAGCTCGCGTACCATTCGGCTTTCGGTACGTGCGTGGGAGAGCATATCGATGAAGTTCAGCACGCAAACGTTCAGGTCGTATTTGTATAACTGGGGTAACTGCTGTACCAGCTTCTCTGCGGCATAGGAGTCATTCACCTTGTTGTAGGTGAAGGTATTTTGCCGCCGAAAGCGCCGGAACTGCGTCTGGATGAGTGGTGCCTCGTTCAGATTCTTGCCTTCTTCGCTATCCTCATCCACCCAGAGGTCCGGGAACAATTCGGCAATGATGTTTGGCATCAACCCAGAGAAGATAGCGTTGCGGGCATATTGCGTTGCGGTGGGTAGGATGCTGCAATAGAGCTTTTCGTCAATGAGAAACAGGTCGGCTATCTCCTGCATAATGACTCGCCATTGATCGTAGCGGAAATTGTCGATGACCAGCAGAAATACCTTTTCGCCTTGGTCGAGCAGGGGGAACACCTTTCGCTTGAAGATGTCGGGACTCATGACTTCGGGACGTCCCGAAGCTTCGGGATTGCCAATCCATTTCAGGTAGTTCTTGGCCACGAAGCGGGCAAAGTCGTGGTTTGCTTCGCTCTTTTGCATGATCAGCATCTCCTTCATCGCGCTGTCCGTCTCGCTCAGTTGCAATTCCCAGGCAACGAGCCGTCGGTAGACCTCCATCCAGTCTTCGATGTCGGTGGCGTTGCTGATGAGCTGAGACAGTTGCCCAAAGTTCTGCTGGTAGGCCGTCTGGGTCTGTTCGGTGAATATTTCGCGTCGATGGATGTTCTTCTTCAGGGAAAGGAGAATCTGTGTTGGGTTGACGGGCTTGATGAGGTAGTCGGCAATCTGACTGCCAATGGCCTGATCCATTATATCCTCCTCCTCGCTCTTGGTGACCATGACGACGGGAGTCGTGGGAGTAATATCCTTGATGCGTGTGAGGGTTTCAAGACCGCTCAGTCCCGGCATATTCTCGTCAAGGAAAATGAGGTCGAAGGTCTGTTCCGCCACAATGTCGAGAGCGTCGTAGCCGTTGCTGGCCGTGTGTACCTCATAGCCTTTCTTTTCCAGGAAAAGGATGTGCGGCTTGAGGAGATCTATTTCGTCATCAATCCAAAGGAGCTGTGCGTTCATGAAGGTAGGGATTTATGATGTTGTTTATGGTAGCCAGTCGTCTTCGTCCTCTTCGTATTCTTCTTCGCCGTCCTCTCCCTCTTCGTCTTGCGGCGTTTCGGAATTCTCTTCGCTTTCAGGCACATCGTCGATGTCCTTGGGGAAGTTGTCTGTCGGCTCGTCAAGTACGAGCTCTTCGGGAATTTCGAGCGGCGACAGCTCGGTGTCGAAGAATTCGGCATATTCGTCGTAGCTGTAGCGGACGCCCAGTAGCTTCAGGTTCTGTTCGCTGATGAGCAGGGCACGAATACCTTCGAGGCGTTGTCTCATGTGCTGGTCGGAGTAGAGTTGCTGGGCGTAGGCGTGGACTTCGTCGTAGCTTTGGAAACCTTTGACGCGCAACTGGGTGATCATTCCTGCCGGTACAATCTCGATGTCGAAATTGCGTGCCATGAAGGAGGTGAAGTTATACTTTGCCATCTCGTAGAGCAGGAGGTCGTTGTCCACTTCGCCGGTCGGATAGGCCAGCACGAAGACGTAGGGAAGCAGCGGGTCGGCCACCAGCGTGTCCGCAGCGTTGTTTGCGTTGTCGCCATCGAGGAGGATAGACTTGCTGCTCCAAATGGAACTGGCATCCCACTTGTCAGATGCCAGAAGACGTCCTTCCTGCACTCCCTTCACGATGGATGAGGCCATTTCGGCTATTTCGTCCTTCGAGTATTTCTCCGCCACCTGTTTCATCTCGACGAGGAAACTGTCGCGGTGTCCTGTGTAAAGTTGGCTCATGGCATGGACGAAGAGGAACTTGCCTCGGTGAGCTCCTTCGGCGAAATCCTGACTACTCTCTTTGAAGTTCTGGTCAACCAGCCAATAGTTCCCCTCCTTGTATGCATCGTAGGTCTGTGCATAGAGGGTGTCTTCGAGGTGCTTGCCGTATATGGAAAGCTCGAGGAAGCGCGGGTTGATGACGGTCTTGGTCAGTTTGCTCTCGGGGAAACTGTCGCGCAGGACGGCAAGGTAACGGTCGGTATCGATGGAGTCGCCCCGTCGCATGGCCAACAGGAAGAGATGATAGTAGACATCGTCCATCTGCTCAAAGCCCGGGAACTGGTTCACGACGCGGTTCAGGGTCTTCTCTGCCAATGGGAAATTCTCAATCTTCTCCATTTCAAGGACTCCTCCGTGGTAGAGTCCGTCGAGAATCATGGCATCCGAGGCTTCCACTTGTTCGGGGGTGAAAGGAATTTGTTTGAGGTAGAATTCGCGGTGGTGGGGGTCGTTCTCCAACGAGTCTTTCAGCCTCTGCTCTTCCTCGCTGAGTTCGCCGTCTTCACCACCTTCTATGCTCTCGGAGCCTTCAAGGCCTTCTGCACCCTCTGGGTTTTCGGGATTGTCAGGAGTGCTTCCGGCCAAGCCTTCTTTGTTGTTCAGTCGCCAGTTGTCCTCGTTGGCCCGCTTGCCCCATTTGCGCTGGAAGTCCTGCTTTCCCTGCATGACGGTCTGCGGGTTGTAGAAATAGAAGACGGTTGACTGCTGACCTCGTCGTGCACCTGCTGTTGCAGGCGTATTCGTCCGTCCGGCTTGTGCCGTGGCAGCGTTGTTCGCTTTGGCTCCAGCCAACCCTTGAGCCGCCTCCTTCTTCTCAATCTCCTTCTCTTTCTGCTTCAGCTCTTTGATGACGCGGTCGATGGCGGCGAGGTATTCTTTTTCCGGCAGCTTGGCCAGTGCCTGGAGGCTGTCTTGCAGCTTCACGGCTGAGAGGTGAGGCTCGATTTCGGTCAGAATCTTGCTCCGCCGTTGCACTTCTGCATAGTCTTCGTGCTCCTTATCCATAAGGCTGGCCAACTGGTTGTAGCAGTCGGTGGCGTCGATGTAGTTCTCAAGTTTCCAGTAGAGTTCTCCGAGGTGTTGCAGTACGACGGCTTTGGCAAAACCGTTCTGCGTACTCTCCTCAATGCCTTTCTTCCATGCGTAAATGGTATGCAGGGTGTCACGGCTGGCCAGGTGGATGTTTCCGATGGCGTAGTAGATGCGGTCGAGGTAATTCGCGTTGTTTGGGTTCTTGGCCATTCGGCGCAGTTTGCGGATGACGGCCTTTCCCTGTCCCTCGGCCATCACCTCCGTTTGCAGGATGCGGGCGTTGAAAGCCATTTCATAGGGTGGGCTGAGGCGAATACATTTCCGCAGGGCGCGATAGGCATTGTACCTGTCGCCTGTTTCGTGGTAGAGCTGTCCGAGAAGGTAGTAAAGTCGGGCACGTTGCAACTTGCGTGGCGTATGTTTAGCCGTCGCTTCCAATGGAGCCAGAGCTTCCTTGTATTGTCCCGTGGCCACATAGTAGGCGGCCTTCGAGGCGTCCAGCTCTTGCAGTCCGCGTGTGCTGATGCTGTCGCGCCTCATCTTGTTGAAGACGTCCTCGGCATCGTAGGGCCATTCGAGCATCACGTAGCAGCGGGCCAACTTGGCGCGAGCCACACTGGCCACTTCCGGCTGTCCGGCATAGAGCCTCATGATGTAGTTGTAGCTGGATGCCGCTTCGATGAACTCGCCTTTCTGGAACTGTGCGTCGGCGAACATCATCCACGCACGTTTCATGGCCGGGTTAAACTCGTGGCGGGTATAGTAGGCCTTCTGCTTGGGCGTCATGCGGCCGTTGGGCCGTTTCGGGCGTGCCTTGATGCTGTGGTGCTTGATGGCCTTCTCGCTCTTCTCGATGGCTGTCTCAAAGTTGCTTTTGCCAATGGCGGCCGTCTTCTTGTTGCTTACCATATAAACGGGCAGCAATTCGGTGTAGTTGTCTACGTGTCCTTTCTCTTGTGACTCGACACCTGCGTCGAAGGCCACGCGGCCGTTGTAAAGCGTGTTGTAGCGTGCGGTGATGTTGTGATATCGTCGCGTAATAGGGGTGTTCTTTTTGGTCGAGCACGAGGCGAGCCATCCTGCCAGAAGGAGGATGCTTGCCATTAAATATATGTTACGCGCGCGTTTCATCTAATAAATAACGTCTTCCAAGGGCCTTTTATTGTAAGTCTTGTCTGCTTTTTCAATCTCGGCCAGCTCCTCGTCATTCTGCGAATCGCTGTTCACTGATGATGAGCATGGCCTCGTCGCGGACGGCCGTCGGCAGTTCGATACTTCTCGACTCGAGGCTCCGGACCCAGTCTTCGACCTCGTTGGTCAGGGTGGTATAGAGTACTTCACGGAACTCGTCGGCCTCTTGGTCGGAATAGCTGTCGGCTTCCCGTCCCCGGAATCGGTCGAGTTCTTCATCGTCGAAGTAGTCGATGGGGGCTTCTTCTGAGCGCAGCAGCTCTTTCTCGCAGACGGCGTGCTGTCCGCAGCAGATGAAAGACCCACCCCCAGCCCCTCCCGTGAGGGAGGGGATAGGCTGGCGCGATGTATTGTTATTACTCATGATTTGTATTGTAACTGAACGGGTACTACTATTCCGCAGGCACTCCCCTCCCTCATGGGAGGGGCTGGGTCTCTACCCCCGCCCGCTTCAAATCCTCCCAGAATCGGGGATAGGACTTGGAGACAACTTCCGGGTGGTTGATGTCTATGCTTCCGAGCACGAGGGCGGCGGGCGCAAAGGCCATGGCCATGCGATGATCGTCGTAGGTGTCTATGGCCGTATCCGGAGCGGGTTGCAGATAGGGCACCGCACCCTTTGGTTGCAGGACGGGGCCTCTCCAGCTCATGGCATTGTCGCCTTCCACTTCTACCTGAACACCTAACTTGCCCAGCTCCTTTTCCAGAGCTGCGATGCGGTCGGTTTCTTTGATGCGTAGGCTCTTGAGCCCCGTGCAGCGGAAGGGGATGCCTTTCAGGGCACAGGTGACAATTAAGGTCTGTGCCAGGTCGGGCGTGCGGGTGAAGTCGGCGTCGAAACGTTCGGGCAGGACGCCTCGGCGGACGAGTGTCGTCTTAGGCTGTTCGCTGCCGGCACCGAGGAACAGGGATTGCACCGACAGGCGTTCGAACAGCTCGCTCACGGCGCTGTCACCTTGCAGACTCTGGCTGAACAGCCCGTTCAGCGTGGCCGTTTCCTGCTCATTGCCGCTCAGGAGCACAATTTCGTACCAGTACGAAGCCGCACTCCAGTCCGATTCTATCAGATAAGGAGTCGGAGCGTAAGCCCGATGCTCCACGCGGATGCATCGTTCGTCCTTCCAGACCACCTCGGCTCCGAAGCTTTGCATCATCTCCAGGGTCATCTGCAAGTAGGGGCGGCTGATGATGTCTCCCGTCAGGTGCAGCGTCAGTCCTTTCTTCATCAATGGGGCAATCATCATTAAGGCCGAGATATATTGCGAGCTGACGTCGCCGGGAAGTGCCACCTCTCCGCCTGCCAGCGGATGTCCGTTGATGCGCAGGGGCGGGAATCCCTCTTCACCGACATATTCGATATGGGCACCCAAGTGGCGCAGGGCCTCTACCAAAACTCCAATGGGGCGGTGGCGCATACGCTCGCTGCCGGTGATGAGGCGGTTGCCGGGCAGGATACTGAGCATCGCTGTCAGAAAGCGCATCGCCGTCCCGGCTGCTCCCACGTCAATCGTCTCCGGCCAGCTCAAAGCCCGAAGCATGGCATGGGTGTCGTCGCAATCCGAGACGTTAGTCAGCAGTTTCGTCCCTCCACCGCTCAGGGTACTCAGGGCGAGGGCGCGGTTACTAATACTTTTGCTGGCAGGCAATGTAACTTCTGCGGAGAGGTTTCGGGGCTTAAATAAGCGATATTTCATGCCAAAAGAGGTCTTTATGTGAAAATTTCGGCACAAAAGTACAGAAAAGTTTGCACGTATCAAAAAAAAACTCTACCTTTGCACCCGCAAAAAGGAAAAGAACCTCATCTTTAACCTTTGCAACCATGTTTCGGGATGTAGCTCAGTCCGGTTAGAGTACGCGTCTGGGGGGCGTGGGGTCGCTAGTTCGAATCTAGTCATCCCGACAACAGAGAAACAGCCGATAATCGCAAGATTATCGGCTGTTTCTCTGTTCTATTACATTCCAATAAAGTGGACTGGTTGAAAATGCCAGTTATGATGAGGATAATAGACATGATAAAGGTGGTTTGTGGTGCAAATGTAGGGATAAATCGGGTAAACACAAAGGAAAAGTATTATTTTTATTACTTTTTCCTCGGATTAATTGTATAATAGTATTAAAAGGATTACCTTTGTATCGTCAAACAATAATAAAAGTCATTCTGACATGAGCAAGAAAGAGAAAGAACAAAGAGCAAGAGAGTTTTGGGAGCACTATGCACCTATGCAGACAGGCCTTGACGAAGCCACGATAGAGTGGCTGAAGGAGGATGACTGCTGGGTTGAGGAAAACAATAAATGCCTTGTCAACTGATGCGCCTACTCCTCGATACACACATCTACGTCTATATGGTCAACGAGCCTGACCGTTTGACCCGCGATGTCCGAACTCTCCTTGAAGACGCCGAGAATCTTCTATATCTCAGTGCCGAGAGTGTTCATGAGTTAGTGACGATCTATCGAGCCAAAGGTGTCCTCAAGGATTAGTTCCGCACAGAGACCGATTTGATAGAGTATGTCTTCAAGGACTATGCCATTTCCATTGACTTTCCGGACGCACATGTATTCCGCCAACTTGCTGCACTTCGTATCAATGAGGGGAAAGACCATGGCGATCCCGTAGATCATCTTATCATATCGCAGGCAATCGCCCACCACATGACGCTCATAAGTTCCGATACCAAGTTTCCGTTCTACAGGGCACAGGGGCTTGAGCTGGTGGAGAACCGATGACATTTTCCCATATATGGAAAGAATTCAAGTATATCTCAGCTGGGTAGATACCAACTTCTGCGGCAGCTATAGTGACAATGTCCCCGGTGGCGTAGTTTTCACCGCTAAGACTTTTGAGGAGGCGATGCGCGAGGCGCAGGAAACCCTTGACTTTCATTTGCAGGGCTATGTAGAGGACGGCGAGGCACCACAGTGGTATCTTGACTACGACTACGAGCTGGAGTTCAATTACCTCGATGCTGTCACGCTCCTCCATGCTTATACTCCCGACCTCACCCTTTCTGCTATCAGTCGTGCTTCAGGTATCAACCAGACACAGCTTAGTCACTATGCCAATGGCGTGAAGACCCCGCGTCCTGCACAGCGTCAGCGTATCATTGATGGCATACATGCCATTGGGCGCCGTCTTATGGCTGCTCATTAGTCCTTATTGTTTGACATCATCAGGAACCGAGTAGCAGCAAGTCAGCCCATTACCACGGCTGGCCTGCCATTTTTTCTGCGCCGCTTCCAACGCTCTGGGAGCGGCGCAGGGTGAATGTGGGGGAAAAGGCTATCTGTTAATGAATTGTAGTCATCCCGACAACAGAGAAACAGCTGATAATCGCAAGATTATCGGCTGTTTCTCTGTTCTGTCACATTCTCTCTATTTGATATATTTAACCTTGGAAGCATCACGAGGCTTGGCTTCAGGCTGTTCGTCGGGATAGCCGATAGAAATGACATATAGTAATTTATAGCCTTCAGGAATGTCAAGACTATCGCGGAAGGCTTTGGCTTTCTCGTCGGTTGTGAGGAAGCGAATAGGCCCCGTCTGGATGCAGGTGCCAAGTCCCAGAGACTCAGCTGCCAGCATCATATTCTCACCCAACAGACCTGCATCAAGGTCGAACCTGCCGTCTGCTGGAGCACAGACACAGATGAGGTTTGGAGCTTTGCGGGTCATGTCCTTCACATCGGCCATCAGTTTCTGGTCTTCGATGATTCGCACAGCCCAGTTCTGGCGGTTCATGGCACTCGGTGCATTGATGCCAGCAAGGGCTACCATTTCCAGTTTTTCATGCTCCACGGTTTTGTTGAGATACTTACGGACGGAGCGACGTGCCATGATGTTACTCAGCACAGGACTGACTTCCATCTGCATGTCTGTCTCGATGGTAGCAACCTGATCGCGCGACTCATAACGTTTGATAACCTTACCGTCGCGACCGATGAGGAACTTGGTGAAGTTCCACTTGATGTCGCCACCGCCAGTATGCTCCTTCAGCCACGTATAGAGCGGATGGGCATTCTCACCATTCACATCAATCTTGTCAAACTGCGGGAAGTGGATGTCGAAGTTGGCCGTGCAGAACTGGTGAATCTCCTGAATAGTGCCAGGAGCTTGCTGACCGAACTGGTTGCAAGGGAAGTCGAGAATCTCGAAGCCCTGACCGTGATACTTCTGGTAGAGTGGCTCCAATTCTTTGTACTGAGGCGTGAATCCGCACTGCGTAGCAGTGTTGACAATCAATAACACCTTCCCCTTATAGTCAGCGAGTGACACTTCCTTGCCAACATCGTTCTTTACCTTGAAATCGTAAATACTCTGTGCCGAGAGTGTCAGCACACTTACCATTGCCAAAAGGCAGAAATACATTTTTCTCATTGTCGTGATTGTTTTTGTAGATTACAATTCATCAAATAATAAAATTCATTGGTACCTTATTCGTAATATTCAATATTCAGTTCATCACTCACGATATAGTCTTCGTGGTCATCATCGTAGAGATAGACGATGCGCAGACCTCGATACTGAGTTGGAACCTTGAGTGTTTCGAGCAAGTGCCAGCGTGGCCGTCCGAAATCATACGATGCACGGTCAAGGATTAGACGGTTACTCGTCCAGTCAAACTGGTAGTACCCTCCCCCAATGCACGAATCATCACCAATCAGCAAATCCTTATGCTGATTGACCATACCCAGACGCAGGTAGCCGTCCATTGTTATGATGAATTTCGGAAGACTCATACTTTTATCAGTTTTATCGCATCCCGCAGAATATCCTCATGGACGAATGCCAGAGAAGGTAAATCTGACAGTGGGAACCAATCAGCCTTGGACGCATCATCTTGCCCTATTACAGTCACGGGCGTATCGATGCGAACAAGATAGGCAACGGTGACTGTTCGTCCTCGTGGGTCGCGGTCCACTTTGGAGTATGCACCTATCTGTTGCAGATCTGATACCACCAGTGCTGTTTCCTCTTCCAACTCACGTATGGCACATTGTTCTGCAGTCTCATCCATGTTCATGAAACCACCAGGGAAAGCCCAGCACCCCTTGAAAGGCTCAATTCCCCTCTGTATGAGCAGCACCTTCGGCTCTGCCTCCCGAGTAACGACTACACAGTCTGCAGTAACTGCTGGCCTTGGATATTTGTATATGTATGACATGTTATGTTGTAATACTCTCGATTGTAGTTACAAATGGTAAATACCGTATTTCTCCACGTCGCTGTGTTTTCAAGACATTAATATTCTCCATAGACACTTCCTCTTGAGGATTATACTCCAAGAGTAAGAACTTAACTGCATCTTTTGGAAGGCGGATTAAGTAATCTGATGGCACATCTTCAGGATTAACAAGGACAGGCTTCTTTAACAAGATATAATCCTTTGGATTGCTCCAATAATGGAACATTAAGTGTTTCACGCTTTGATAGGCAGAAATTTGTTCTTCATTAAGGAAGCGATCCTTTATTCCGATAGCAATCTTTCCTACTGCTTCTGTTTTGGCACGTGCAGCAGGATTACCGATGGCATACATTAAAACCAAATCCAGTTTGTTTGCTACCAAATCACTTCTTTTTGTATTGGGCAAATCAACTGGTATGCTGCCATAAATATAAATATCTTCGGCC
>Ga0310696_10003450_pt1 | contig 19741 bp, 9 predicted proteins | sample AusTroGonzalo_MG_4_FD_203885 | JGI IMG/M metagenome (GOLD analysis project Ga0310696, IMG submission 203885) | Bovine rumen microbial communities from tropical cattle in Woodstock, Queensland, Australia - Gonzalo_02 (v2) (version 2) | ecosystem: Host-associated > Mammals > Digestive system >... | reverse complement strand
GTCGGCCATGATGACCGCGGCAGCTTCGGCAGCCAGGCGATACAGCTTAGCGGCGGTCCACTCTGCCGTCTCTTCGTGATGATACTTCCTCCACGATGCTTCGAAGAGGCAGGCGCGGCTCTTGAGGGCATAGGCCGCATTCTTGGAGATGCGGGTATTACCCTGGGAAGATGTGGTCGTGATGTGCTCCGCGGCGAAATCGAGATCCTCGATTATGTGGGAGATAATCACGTCGCGGGAATCCCTGTTCTTGTACATCTCGTCGAGTTCGGTGCTGTTGAGGCAGTGGTCGAACCACGGCACTCCGCCGTAAGCCTGTAGTTTCTTCAGATAGAAACGTGCACGGAACCAGCGGGCGAGGCCCTCGTAATGGTCCTTGTCTTTCTGGGGAACGGTGCAGTCGTCGCTATGGATGCCGTCGATCAGGAAATTGACGGTCCTAAGGCTGCTCCAGCTCCACGAAGTGACGCCTTCCGGGCTGTATCCCTCGCAATAGAAAGAGTTGATGCTCTTGGCCGCAATGTAGTCGGCGCAGGTTCCTTCGGCGGAGCTGAGGTCGCCCAGCGAAGGAAGCTGGTTGTAGAAAGACAGGGTGTATGCCTCCAGGCCCGAAGTTGATCCGAAGATCAGTTCCCGGCTGCCGGAAGATACCATCTTTTCTTCAAGAGTACAGGCCTGCATGCAGAGGATTGCAAGCGCTATTATGGCAAGTTGCTTTTTCATCGTCTTTTAGATTTTAATGGTTACACCGATGGAGAACGTGCGCATAGTCGGCAGGCTGTTACCGTCGCCGTAGTTATCCACGTTGTTGCCGAGGTCCTTGTCGGAACCCTTGGTCGCCGTGGCGATATCCACGTCCGTGGTAAGCCTGTAGATCGGCGCCCAGGTGTAGAGGTTCTCGCCGGAGAAGTAGATGCTGAGGCCGCTGATATTCATCCGCTTGACCCATTTCTGAGGCACGTTCCATCCAATCTGCAGGTTCTGGAGGCGGAAGTAAGATGCGTCGAATACATAGCGGTCGACCTTGTGCTGGCCGGAGAAGAAGATGCGGTAGTAACCCGTGTACTTGGGGAGGTAGGCATCCTTGTGCTCGGGCGTCCATGCGTTGTTGACGGTCCATGCGAGGGCGTTGCCGTACGGGCGGTGGTACTGACCCCAGATGATGGATTCTCCACTGGGGTACCATCCCTGCTTGCCTATGCCCTGGAACATGGCGGAAGCGTAGAAGCCTTTCCAGTCGACGTTGAACGAAAGGGAGTACATGTAGCGGGGATGCTTGTTGCCCACGATCACCATGTCGCCCGGATCATCTACCGTAAGCGAGCCCTTGTCCACCTTGTGGTTACCGTTGCGGTCCTGAAGGATGACGTCGCCGGGCCTGGTCAGATAGCCCTCGTGGACCTGGATGAGGTCGTTGACATAGGGGACGCCGGGGCCGTAGTAGTTGTCGATCTGGTCCTGGTCGTCGAAGAAGCCGTCGAACTTGAAACCCCAGATTTCGCCTATCTCCTGGCCCACGTAGTAGTCGCTGAGCGACTTGGTCGGGTTGTTGTAACGGGTGACGACGGTGCGGTTGTCGGCCAGGGTGGCCTTGACTCCCACATTCATGTCGTGCCCGCCCACCTTGAACGAATCGCCATAGCTTAACGAAAGCTCGAATCCGCGGGTGACCAGGTCGGCGTAATTGCCCTTAGGAGAACTGGCTCCGTAGGTGTCGGGGAGTTTCGGACCGACAGTGTACATGTTCAGCGTGTTGCGGACGTAATAGTCGGCGGTCAGGTTGACCTTGCCGTTGTAGAAGCCGAGGTCGATGCCCCCGTCGGTGGTCCGGGCATTTTCCCAGGTAAGCCCGTCGGGAACCTGGCTCGGGATGGAGGTGACCCTGTGTTTGCTCTTGCCGTCGATTATGTAAGAAAGGTTGCTGAAACCAAACCTCTCCATATAGGCATAGGCATCCACGTTACCATTGCCGAGTTCGCCCCAGGAGAAGCGGAACTTGGCGTTGGATATAATCGCCGGATTGACCTTGAACCAATGCTCCTGGGAGAGCCTCCAAGCCGCCGATACCGAAGGGAAGAAGCCCCACTGCTGGTTGGACGGGAACTTGGACGAGCCGTCGTAACGGCCGTTGATTTCAACGAGATAACGCTCGTCGTAGGCGTAGTTCACACGGAAGAAGACACCTTCCGTGCGCCAACGCGTCTCGTAGGAATAGGTAGTAATGTTGTCGCCGAGGGCGAGCTGTATGTTCTCGGCATCCTCGGAAATAAGCCCGTAGCGGAGCATCTGCCCGATCTTGCTGAGGGAACGCTCCCAGTTGAAACCGACCAGCGCCTTGAAGTCGTGTTTACCGTTCCAGATGTTGGCATATTCGGCATACTCGTTGGTGGTGTAGTAATTGGTGCGGTTCCAGGTATCCTGGATGAAATCGTTGACACCGGGCGTGCCGAGCCAGGTAATCTGACCGGGGGCTTCGCTGTAGGAGACCATCGAGTTCTTCTTGGTGTAGTTGTACCAGGCCGCTTTGGCGGTGAAGTCGGCGTTCAGGCGGAGGGTATGATTGAAGAATTCGGCCTTGAGACCGGTAGTGGAGCTGAATTCGTTACGGAACTGGTCGGTGTAGTTCTTGCCGGTCACGAGGCCTCCGATGGCCATTGCGCCGCTCTTGGTGAAGGTGCCGTCAGGGTTCCAGATGGGGGAACTCACGCGGCCGTTATCCTGGATGGCACGAAGGTAGAGACCGTTGTTGGTCTGGTTGGAGCCGGCGGGGATGTGGTTCTTGTCGTAGTTGAAAGAAACATTCTCCCGTATGGTCAGCCAGTCGGTGGGGCGGGCGGTCAGTTTCGCGCGCAGGGACGGCGACAGGTAGGTGTCGGGGTTGAAGTTAAGGATACCGTCGTATTTGTAGATACGGCCGGAGAGGTAGAAATCGAGCTTATCGGTCGATCCGCTTGCGGAGAGGTTGTGCGTCTGGGCAAATGTGTAAGGCTTGTAGATCACCTTGTAGTAGTTGGTGTTGCCGTAGTACACATATCTTCCGGTATCATCCAGGTCGACTTCTTCCGTAATGCCTTTCTCCTTGCGGCGGAGGAACTCGCTCATCCAGGCCCTGGAGAAGTCCTGGCTCGTGTTCATGCCGGAAGGCTCGGTGCCCATGTAGTTGTAGTAGGCGTCCCGGAACAGGCTGGCGTACACGTAACCGTCGTCCACGATGTCGGGGAGGTTGGTCGGCTGCAGGAAAGAGAGGTTGGCGTTGTAGTTGAAAGTGAATTTACCCGTTTCCCGGGCTGCTTCCTTGGTAGTGATGAGCACGACACCGAAGGTCGCGCGCGAACCATATATGGAAGCCGATGCAGCATCTTTCAGCACCGAAACACTCTCGATGTCGTCCGGGTTCAGCAGCGCAGGGTCGCCTTCCACTCCGTCGATGAGGACGAGGGCGCTTCCGCCGCCACCGATGGAGGTCGTACCGCGGATGTTATAATCGGCAGAGCGGCTCGGCTTACCGTCGGACAGCGAGATGTTGAGGTTCGGGATGGCTCCTACCAGCATCTGCGTGGTATTGGACGAGGGGCGTCCGGCGAAGACTTCGGAGGATACCTGGTCGACGGCGCCGGTCAGGTTGGCCCTCTTTACACTGCCATAGCCCACTACGACCACGTCGTCGAGGTATTCGCTCGAGGTGGCGAGCAGTATGTTGTAAGGCCCCGGACCCGAGACGGTGAAGACATAGTCTTCGTAGCCGAGGGACGAAACGACAATTTCCTTCCCCTTTTCGGTTTTCAGGGTGAAGGCGCCGTCCAGATCGGTTATAGTACCGTTATTGGTCCCCTTGACAACGACCCCCGCACCAATCAGCGTCTCACCGGAATGCGCATCTTTCACGATGCCGGTGATGGTGATCTCCTGTGAGAGGCCCACGACTGCAAGGAGCCAGAAGAATAATGTAAATGCTAAACGTCGCATAGGATACGGAATATACTTTTTGCAAAGATAATCGAGTTGCCGACATTCTTTTTATGACAAAATCGCCTAGAATTGCAACGATTGATTATTTTCGGGAAGCAGGGAAATTTGCAGAAATCTGAAAAAAGCACTTAATTAGCACGTTAAATAATTAGGGGCCATGCGATTGAATCATTATCAAGCACCTTCTGCGGAGGCTGTAACGTTCTGCACGCAGGAGAATCTTCTCGTTTTAAGTGACTTTGGTCAGACCGGATATGCCGGAAGCGGTTTCGAAGACGACGGCAGCATCATAGATATTCCCGACTCGTTCTAAATGTCCTGCCTTATGAAAAAGATACTCAAGTATGTAGGGCTCGGCATTTCCGCAGCCACTTTGCTGTTCTCCTGTGCGAAGAACGAAGATTATGCGCCCTCCAAGACCATCGATATGACGGTCATTGCCGGGGATCCGTCCGTCAAGACCGTAATCGACGAATATGAGTCCGGCGGACAAACCCGCTACGGCGTGCTCTGGGAAGCCGGAGACGTGCTCGGCGGCGTAATCAAGGTCCACGGCACAGGATTCACCACGATAGGCAGGCGCGAGTCTTCGCCCCTCTCAGCGGGCGGAGAAACCGCATCTTTCAAGTTCTCGGGAATACTTTCCGGTACGGATTACAACTGTTCCTTCGTTTATCCGGCTTCTGCCCTCACCGAATCAGGCACCTCCTTCCTCGTTACGCTGCCGTCGGCGCAGACTTTCGCATCGGGCAGCTTCGATCCCGCGGCCGACGTGCTGCTCTCCGAGCACATCTCCGGGCATCTGATGAGCATCGCCACGGACGTGAACGCCCGTTTCGTCCGGGTAGGCGGTACCGCCCGTATGCTCATTACCGCGCCTTCCACCACGGAAACCATACAGAAGATAGTTTTCTCCACGACGGACAACATCAAGATTGCCGGCTCCTACACCCTGGATGCTAATTCCGGGGAACTGTCGGACGAGATGACCTCCGGAACTAATTCCATAATCCTTACTCCCGCATCTGCCACTACCTACAGCGGAGATGTAGTAGTATGGTTCCGCCTGGCCGAACTGACGCTCAGCGACAACTTCACCCTCAGCGTCACCACCGACAAGAAGGTATATACCAAGAACGTGAACCTGGCTGCGGCGGGCAGGACTCTGGAATTCCGCAACAGCAAGCTCACCAAGTTCTCGGTAGATATGCGCGGCGTGCCCGGAGTGGTTTTCAGCGCGACAGACGTGATCGACGCCGACTTCACGGGCATCACAAGCACCAGCTACTCCGGCTGGAGCGGCAAGGCCGGCTCGTCTTCTACCGCGGTGTATGCCGGCTACAGCGCGCGCAGGGACGGTGGCGAAATAGGTATACGCACCGATGTCGATTATACGGGAAACTTCTACAGCGGCATAGTCACCACGGCCTCAGGAGGCAAGCTGAAGGAAGTATCCTTGACCGTCACCACCACCTCCAACGCCACCAGGACCGTCGATATATACGCCAGCAACACTCCCTACGCAAGCCCTAACGACCTTTACGACGGCTCGACGCACGGGGATCTCGTGGCCTCGATGACCTTCCCCGGGAATTCCACGAACACCCAGACCTTCCAGTTCACCTCAGACTATGCTTTCATAGGCATACGCTCCAAGCAGTACGCCATAAACATCCCCGAAATAAGGATTTCGTGGGAAGGCGGAAAGCCCATGGTGGTCACCGGCGGCGTTTCCGACGTTACATACAGCAGCGCCACCCTCCACGGCTCGTTCGGCGCTGCCTCCGGAGGAATATATGAGGCAGGTTTCTACTGGGACAGCGATGCTTCCGCGCTCGAAAACCTGGCCCATCCCGCGCAGGTGGTCACCACCGACGGCACCAGCGCCACCGGCGGCAGCTTCAGCTGCAGCCTCGGCAGCCTGCCCGACGAAGACGCCATCTACTACTACAAAGCCTATGTACTGTGGCTGAACCCCGAGACCAACCGTTACGAAGAGTACTTAGGGCGCATCTCGTCGTTCAGGACCCTGGCACATCATAATTCTACCATGCCTATCTGGCTGGAACTGCCCTCCTACGATATCGTGGATATGGCGGGCACCACCACCTCTCCCCTCGACGACCTCTACTTCGTCACCCACTGGGCGCAGATGGGAGGCCTCCGGCAGCGCAACTACTCGATGCTCTACGACCCGGCGATGTATGCCTCATACTGGGTGGCCTATCCTCTCTGCCGCGACCATCTGACCTCCGGCCGTACCGACCACTGGGGCATATTCGACCCCCAAGTTCCGGTGTCGAAGCAGGTGGACCTCGAGGCCGGATATGGGGTGAATCTGGGCGACGACTATTATGCCCGCGGGCATCAGATACCTAACGCCGACCGCAACGCAGTGCCCGAGATGCAGGAGCAGACCTACTATCCTACCAACATTACTCCCCAGCTGCAGAACAGCGTGAACGGAGGAATCTGGATGCACCTCGAAGGTGGGGTCCGCGAATCGGTGAAGGGGACGGATACAGTATATGTAGTAACCGGCGCCGCCTTCCGCAAGAAGGGAAGCAGCGATGTGATCTCGACCATACAGCCCACCAGAGGCCGCCCCGAGCTTCCTCTGCCCAATTACTATTGGAAGGTGCTGCTGAAGGTTAGGTGGAGCGGCAACTACGTCACCGATGCCAAGGCAGTAGGCTTCTGGATCGAGCATAGCCTGAACATGCCCACGGAGAACAACGCCTACGTAAATTACGCGGTCAGCGTGGACCAGATAGAAGCCTGGACAGGATTCGACTTCTTCGCCAATCTGCCCGAAGAACTCCAGGCCGCCTGCGAAAGCAACTCCGACTGGATGAGCTTCAAGAACTACTAGAATCTGGCGGGATAGCTCAGGAGCTGGTAGGCGATAGAGTAGGCCATCCTCAGGTGTCCTTCGGTATTAGGATGCAGGAGGTCGTGATATTCCAGGGCCATCTCCGAGCCGGGTTCCGCCGCAGCAGCTTCGGCCGCAGTGTGGGCGCGCTCTACATCGCTTTCGCGGAAATAACGCTTATAGGCAGTGTCTGTGGGGAAAAGACCGCAGATGCTGCCTAAATCTATTACAGGCACAGCCCAAACATCCCCCGCTTCCTTGATGACCCTGACATAATCGTCGATGTATAGGCCCAGGGGATTGGCGAAGGTCTCTTCCGGCTGCACATTGTATTTATAGCAGTTGAAATAGGCCCTGTGAATGGGCGTTAGCAGTATTATCTGCTTGGTGGGATAGTTGTGCTTGAGGAAGGACATGAAGCGGTTGATGCGGGAGCGCATGGTTCCTTCGTCCATTATGGGAACCCGGTGGCGCAGGGTCGCGGGGAATCCGTCCCTGTTCACTGTGAGGGTTTCCTCTTTGTACCATTCTCCCAGGGGGATGGAGGAATTGAAGTCGTTGGTGCCGATGAAGATCAGCACGGCATCCAGTTCCTGACCGTGTTCCTCCATCATCTTCCGGGCCTGCCCCAGAACCTGTTCGGTCTGATGGCCATTGATGCCATAGCAGTAGGGCTGTATGCCAAGTATGGATGCTAGCTGATGCCAGTATATATCCTGGAAGCCGAGCTGTCCGGCATCGGTGATGGAATCGCCGAGGAAGGCTACCCTGGCTCCTTTCCACTGGCTGGGGATTTCGGGCCCGTCTTTCTTAGCATTGGCCTGGACACTGAACAACAACGCCATCAGGGCGGTCAGAAGAACTATCCTTTTCATAATTATCTGTTTTGTTTGAAATATGATTCCATATCTGTGTACTTGTTCGCGAATTCCCTAGGGCTGAGCCCGTACCTGCTCTTGAAGAGTTTGCCGAAATGGGAACCCGACAGGAAACCGGTCTTCTCCCACACATCTCCCACCTTGGCGTTGGGCAGGCAGAGCAGTTCAGCCGCCTTTTCCATACGTATCATTATTATGAGGGAGTTCGGGGTCAGGCCAGTGGCCTTCTTCACTTTTTTGAACAGTGTAACCCGGCTGACTCCCAGGGTCTCGGCTATGGCCTCGATGGAGAGATAGGGGTCGGAAATATTGTCCCGCACTATGTTCACTATCTTCGAGACGAACTTGTCGGACGAGAACTCCACCGGGGCCTCGCCCGCCAGGGGTATCTCCACCGTTTCCACCGGCACTTCGCCGGACAGTGCGGTGACGGTCACGGCGTCGGTAGAAGCATCCGCCTTGAGGGAGACGGCCCCTCCCCTGTCGTCCAGGGCATTCTCCACCATAGAGCAGAGGACCGGCAGCATTACCGAAGGACGGACCATCGCCGAGTTGTTGCCCGTATAGGAGTAACGCAGGTCCGGTCCGGCCGCTTCGCAAAAATGGCGGAGGACGGCTTCGGCACCCAGCATAGTGGCGGAATCGGAATAATCCACCGGAGTATCGGCCAGGGCAGCTAGGCCATCCATCGAATTGTCCCGGGCATATTCCCGTATCTTCTGCAGGAGATCCTTATACAGGGATTTGGAGACTGCCTCCCGAAGATAATCCTCCTTCTGCGAGGCGGAGACCCTCTTCTGTTTCCTATAGCGATAGGAGAGCAGGAACAGAGCCACCAGCACCACAAGGCCGAGCGAACTCAGCAGGACTATTACGACTACGGCCCTGGCAGTGCGGGATACCCGTATGCCGAGGGTGGAAACAGGGCCGAATTCTGCGCCCGGGGAGCGGGCGGCCTGCACCTTGAAACTGTATGAGCCCGGCTTGATGTCGGTGTAGAGCACACCGCCGGCCAAATCTTCGCTGACGACCTCGTGCCACCCGTCCTCATAGCCTTGGAGGCGGTAGCGATAGACATTCGTCCGTTGGGATTCGTAGTTGAGAGCTATGAAATCGACAGAAAGGCCCACCCTCGAGCCGGTGACCTCTATCTTGGAACCGTCGAGTCGGGCGGGGGTCATCTCTCCCCCGTCCACCATCGTGCCGGCACCCTTGATAATGACGCGGAGCAGCCCGGGCTTGCCGCCGTTCTTGAGGAGCGAGGGAACGAAGCTGTTGATACCTCTGGCGCTGCCGGTGAGTATGGTCCCGGAGGATAATTTGAGTATAGATGCGATATTGAAACGGTCGCTGATGAAGCCATCCTCCACGGTGTAGCGGACCAGTTGTCCGGCGGCATCGTAGCAGAAGAGCCCCTTGTCGGTGGTGATCCAGAGGCCGCAGTAATCCGGGGCCATCCCGCTGACCTGGAAATTGCGCAGAAGCGGGGGATCACAGGGCACCAGGAAGCCGGAGGCATCGAGCACATACACTCCGTTGGCTGTTCCGGCATATATACGGCCCTCGTAGATATCTACGCAGGATACGTGCTTGGGATAATCCCCCGGCACCGTCCCGAAGTCCCCGGTGGCATAGGAGTACTTTACGAGGCCGTTCTTTTCGGTGGCGAAATAGAGTGTTCCGCCGTGCTGAAGTATGCGAACTATATCGCTGTGGCTTTCGAGGCTTATCTTGCGGCGGAAGAGCCCGGCAGCCTCGTCCAGTACGCCTATTCCGCTGGTGGTGCCTATCCAGAGGGTCCCGCGGTCGTCGCGGAAGATGGAATAGACGTCCGTCATCCCATCCTCCATATATTTCCCGTCATAGTGGCGGATGCGCCCGTTGCGGCGGTCGATTCTGTAGAGCCCGTTCTCGAAGGTCCCCACCCAGACGAAGTTCCCTTCGGTGAGTAGGGCGTGGATGTTCATATTGGAGTTGTTCCGGTCCACGTCCACGCGGGAGTAGGCCCCGGAAAGAGGGTCGTAGATGCTGAGCCCGCCATCGTCGCTGCCCACCAGCACCTTGCCGCCATCGGTCTCCGCCATTACCGAGATTATGCTTCCGCAGCCGGGGGCCGGGTATATGGATTTGACTATGTTGGTGTTGGCGGAGCGATAGTTGATGCCGCCGAAGTAGGTGCCCACCCAGAGGCCGCCGGCACTGTCCTTCATCAGGGCATAGACAAACTTGTCGTTAAGCTGGCCGTTATTCTTTCCACCCCTGTCCACCCAGGAATATTCGCGGCGGGTGGAGTCGAAGGAAAGCAGGCCGAGGTTGGTGCCTATCAGCATTTCGCCAGGATCGAATTCCAGTATGGTGCGGGCCGTAATCTTCTCGTGGCCCGATTGGAAGGGGAAGGAGACGGCGCGCATATCGCTGCGATCCACCTTCCAGAGATCGCAGTTGGAATCACATATCCAAAGATTTCCATAGGCATCCTGGCAGACGCAGGTACCCGAGACCATCTTCCGCCCGGTGAACCTGTCCGCCAGGGGATAGGCGGAAAAATCGTCAGTAGCAGTATTGTATTTATAGATGCAGTCGTCCAGGCAGACCAGCCAGATTTGCTTGTCGTGGGTTATCAATATATCTATTATGGTAGCACCGGGGCCCTTTCCCTGGTAGCTGGTCCATTTCCCGTTCGGGATGCTGTAGCGGAAGAGGCCCTGGCCGATGGTACCTACCCAGATATTGCGGTTATCGTCCGCGACTATGCGGTTCACCGAACAGTCGTCGGTGGGGCCGTCGAGGCTGTCGATATGAAGGCGGGTAGTGGAACGGCTCCCGCGGTACTTGCAATAAATGCCTTCGAAGGTGCCTATCCAGAGAGTCTTGGTGTCCTTGCTTTCACAGATGTCGAAAACCGACTTTCCCCATTCTTCGCCGGGGGGAGGGACGCAGGGAGTGAATTCGTTGCCGTTGCACCAGCAGAGGCCGTAGGAAGTGCCGGCCCAGACTATGCCGTCGGAATCCTGCAGCAAGGTGCGGACCGTATTGGAAGGCAGCCCCCGGTCCGTGGTATAATAACGGAACTGGGCCTTTGACGAGAAGGCGGCCGAGAGAAGCAGGAGCAGGGCGGCCGCGAGGCGGTTGATGCGTTTCTCCATCATAATCAATGGTTTCCCAATCGCAAATATGGTAAATAAATCCTAGTCTTATAGTCAAGTTTTTAGCTCATTTGTTAATTTTCTATATCAATAGTACAGTTTTTACAAATTAACCAATTATTGAACGATTGTGTGCGGTCGTTCTTGTTTATTGTACTTAATTTCACGGCGGACCAATGGAAAACGATATTTATGAGAGAACTACTCCTATCTATCCTGCTGTTTTCTGCGAGCTTCGCAGGAGCCGCTCCGGCGCAAGATGGATTCAAGGTTCATAACGGGGATCTTACCTTGAAGGTATCAGTAGGAGAGAGTATAAACTATTCCGTAGAAGTCTGTGGCACGGAAGTGCTCTCTCCCAGTCCCCTTTCCCTATCCTTGAAAGATGGTCCCGTTCTGGGCCGGAACCCTAGAATCCGTAAGGTGGAAAGGCGCCACGGTACTGAGGAAATCGACGCACCTCTGTACCGCAGGAAGTCCATTTCCGCATCTTACGAAGTCCTCGACATCTCTTTGGCCGGGGGCTATGGTGTAGAGTTCCGGGTCTATCCCGATGGCGTAGCCTACAGGTTCAGCACCTCTTTCAAGGATGATGTCGTGGTGGAGTCCGAGCAGGTGGAATACCGCTTCGCAGAAGATTTCAGGACGGCCGTGACATATGTCACCCCCAGCCCCGAAGCCGGCCCGGACTCCTACCGCTCATCTTTCCAGGCACAGTACAGCATCGAAAGGATTTCCTCCTGCAAGGGACATCCCACCTTCGCGTTCCTGCCACTGTATGTGGATGCCGGGGAAGCGGGGCGCCTGCTCATCACCGAGTCGGACGTGGAAGACTATCCGGGGATGTTCATAAAGGCGGGAGAAGGCCTTTCATACGTTGCCGAGCATCCCGGATATCCGTTAAGTTTCTACTATGACGAATCCCACGCCAGATACCCGCTGACCCGGGCAGACTATATCGCCCGCTGCAAGGGGAAGAGGACCTACCCCTGGCGTATCCTCATATATGGAAAAGATGACGTTGCCCTGGCGAACAACGATATGGTCTATAAGACTGCGGCGCCATCCAGGCTTGCGGATGCTTCTTGGGTGGAAGGTGGGCAGGCCGCCTGGGACTGGTGGAACGGCACCCGCATCTCGAAGGTCGATTTCGTGTCGGGGATGAATACCGGCACCTATAAATACTATGTGGACTTCGCCGCCCGCTTCGGGATCAAGTACGTGCTGATAGATGACGGCTGGTATTCCTACGAGGAAAACGACCTGCTGCATCCCATTCCCGGAATGGACCTGGAGGAGATTGTGGCCTACGCCGGTTCCAAGGGCGTGGGCATTCTGCTCTGGGCCGTCGGAGACAGCTTCGAAAAGCAGATCGAGGCCGTCTGCAGCAAGTATTCCGCAATGGGCGTCAAGGGTTTCAAGGTGGACTTCTTCGACCGCCAGGACCAGGAGCTCGTGCAGAGTATCTACCATATGGCGGAGGTAAGCGCGCGCTACGGCCTCACTATCAATTTCCACGGGATGTACAAGCCAACCGGCCTCAGCCGCACTTGGCCTAACGTGGTAAACTACGAGGGAGTGTTCGGGCTCGAGCAGCTGAAATGGACGGAAGGGGATGCCGCCGATATGCCCTTCCACGACGTGATGCTTCCTTTCACACGCGGAGCCGTAGGGCCGCTTGACTACACTCCGGGCGCTATGCGCAATGCCACCAAGGCCAACTTCCGGGCCATAAGGATGGATCCTATGAGCCAGGGAACCCGCGCCCATCAGGTGGCCCTCTATGTCATCTTCGACTCCCCCGTAACCGTGCTCTGCGACAATCTCACCAATTATATAAAAGAAGAAGAGACCACACGCTTCATCACCGGAATTCCCGCCGTGCCCGACAGATTGGAAGTGCTGGCCGGAGCGCCAGGGCAATATGTGCTTTCCGCCCGGCAGCTGGGGGATTCCTGGTGGGTCGGCGGCATCACCACCTGGGAGGCCCGCGACATCCACGTGGACTTTTCCTTCCTGGGAGAAGGGAGCTGGAAAGCCAGCATCTTCCGGGATGGCGTGAATGCCGACCGCGTGGGCGAGGACTATAGGATAGACACTTGCACGGTGGACGCTTCCACTTCGATGGACATACACTGCGCCCCTGGCGGAGGCTTTGCCATCAGACTCGAGAAATAAACTCCAATTACTTATAACCAATTACTATGATCCATTCTTCCTATCTCAAAAGACTGACAACCGTCACGCTTTTGTGTCTGTCGCAACTAGTGTTTGCACAGAACAAGGTAACCGTCGACGGTACCGTGAAGGATGCGAAAGGCGCCCCGCTCGTAGGGGCGACAGTGCTGGAAGCTGGCACCCTTAACGGCACTTCGACCGACTTGGACGGCAAGTATTCCCTGACCGTTCCGGTCAATGCGAAAGTTACCGTCGAATGTATCGGCTTCACAACCACAGGTTTCAAGGCGGAAAAGAGCATGACGCAGAACATCGTGCTCGAAGAGGACATCCTCGCGCTGGACGACGTGGTCGTGGTCGGTTACTCCTCTACAACAAGGAGGGATCTTATCTCTTCTGTCTCGCAGGTTCAGACTTCACAGATTTCGAACCTGCCGACCACGAGCATCTCGCAAGGTCTCGCCGGCCGTTCGCCGGGATTGATCGTTACGGAAAAGGGCGGCGGTGCCAACGTGGACCCGTCGATCAGCATCCGCGGCGGCAGCAATCCTCTCTATGTCATCGACGGGATCATCCGTACCAAGGCTGATTTCGTCGCTCTGTCGCCCGAGGATATCGAGCAGATGAACATTCTTAAGGATGCTTCCGCGACCGCCATCTACGGCGCCCGTGCATCCAACGGCATCATCCAGGTCGTAACCAAGAAAGGAACGGTAGGCGTAGTTTCGGTAGATTACGACTTCACCCAGAGCTACGCGCAACCTTCGTACTGGCAGAAGACGAACAGGCTTTGGAAACGTTATGAATTTGCCAATCAGGCAAGCATCAACGACGGCCTGGAGCCCCAATACACCCCGGAAATCATCGAAAAAGCAAAACAGGGGCTCGACGCAATGGGACGCCCCATGCAGGTATCCAGGGACATTGTCCTGAAGAACTGGGCACCCCAGACCAAGCACAGCGTCAGGATCAATACCGGCAACGATATCTCCCAGACCTATGCATCATTCGGCTACGTAGACAACAATTCGCTATATAAGGTGGCCGAGAACTACCTGAAGCGTGCTACGTTCCGTCTGGCCCATACGGTCAATTTCAAGAAGATCGGCCTCCAGATCAACGCCACGGTCGACGGATTCGTGCAGAGGGAGACCCAGCCGTGGTCCAATATCGACCCTGGTTACCGCACCGCATTCGCCGACATGCAGAATGCTCCGGAAGCGGTGCTGCTCAACAAGTACGGGCTGCCTCTCGCCCTTGGCAACATCAACATCATCGCCGAGCTCTCCGACGACGTGGGTTACTACCGTACGAACAACAACCTGGTCAACACCAAGGCAGAAGCCATATGGAGCGTCCCGGGAGTGAAGGGTCTGAAAGCCCGCGTCTCGGCGGACTATCGCTATAACATAGCCGATGCCAAGGTTTGGGCCAAGGACCCTGCCAACTACGAGTGGGATTCCCAGACCCCCAGATATGCCGGCAACTCCAATCTTTCGAAGAGCAACAGCCAGCTCTCCGACTACACCACCCAGGCCTTCCTGGAATACGCCAACAACTTCGGCAAGCACTCCGTATCGGCCGTGGCCGGTTACGAGCAGTTCTACGAGAAGGGCGATTATGTCGAGCTTGCCAGGAAAGACTACGAGTTCCGCGTCGACCAGATTAACGTCGGCCCCGCCAGCAAGCAGACCAACGGCGGCAGCGAGGCCGAGATGGGCCGAGCCGCGTGGATCTTCCAGGGCAGATACAACTACGACAGCAGGTACTACTTCGAAGGCAGCCTCCGCTACGACGGTTCCGACTACTTCGCCCCCGGGAAAAGATGGGGCGCCTTCTTCGGCGGATCCCTCGGCTGGATAGTGACTTCCGAAAAGTGGATGAAACCCCTGGTAGACCGCAACATACTTAACATGCTCAAGCTCAGGGCCTCCTACGGGCAGACGGGTCTGGACTCCAGCGCCGGGCGTTTCGCCTACCTGCAGGCGTACTATCTCGACAGCAAGGCGTATGTGGTCGACAACGAATACGTCCCCGGCTTCTCCGAGGGGAACCTGCCTTCTCCCGACCTTACCTGGTACACCACCGACCAGACAGATATAGGCTTCGACTTTGCCTCTGCCAAGAACCGCTTCTATGGTTCTTTCGACTACTTCTTCTACAAGACCCACGGATACCTGGTCTCTCCTACAGGCCAGAGCTATCTGAATGTCATCATGGGCGTAGGTATGCCCAAGGTGAAATCGGACAGCGAGCACAGGAGGGAAGGTATCGAAATCCAGATGGGTTGGAGGAGCAACATCGGCGACTTCAACTACGACATCTCGGCCAACTTCACCTATTTCGATCAAATGTGGGCATACGACCAGTCGGAAGCCGAAGCCTCCTACATGAACCCCTACACCAGGTCGCAGCAGACCAGGGGTTACTACAGCAACCTTTATCATTCGCTGGGCTATTACAAAGATCAGGACGACGTCTTCAACAGTGTCGCCTACCTCGCCGGCATCACATCCGGCGCCCTGGCTCCCGGTGACATCAAGTACGAAGATACCAACGGCGACGGACAGATCAATGCCGAAGACTACCGTCACCTCGGCAAATCCAGCATGCCCCGCGGCCAGTACGGCATCAACATCGCACTCGGCTACAAGGGCTTCTACTTCAACTCTCTGTTACAGGGTTCCACGACGGCCAATCTCTACATCTCGGCGACCAACTCGATGCAGACCCTCCACGCCGGGAACCTGACCACCATCTATCCTTATCAGGAGGATACATGGACTCCTACCAACCAGAACGCGGCCTATCCGAGATTGATGTACAACACCAACCTCAACTCCAACAACAACTACCTGTCGAGCGACTTCTGGCTTCTGGACTGCGCTTACATCCGAATCAAGGATGTACAGTTCGGTTATGACTTCAAGTATTCCCTTCTCAAGAACGCCAAATGGCTCTCCCGCCTCCGCGTGGGCGTGTCCGGACAAAACCTCGTAACCTTCTCCAAGGCCAAGAAGTACGGCATGGATCCTGAGAACACGGATGCTTCCGGCTACGGCTATCCCGTAAGCAGGACTATAGCACTTACTTTAAACGTAGGATTCTAACAGCATGAGTATGAAAAAGATATTTTTAATCAGCCTGATAGGGCTCCTTTCTTTGGGAGTTTCATCGTGCAGCGATCCGCTCGACACCCATCCCACGGAATTCTTCGACGAAGAAACCGTATGGAGTTCCTTCTCGACGGCCAACGCTTTCGTGAACGCTGCCTACAGCGCAGTGCTGGCGGACTATGACAATGGAGAAAGCACCGGAATGTGGGCCGGCAACGGCTCTGCCGTGTTCTGGGAGTGCCGCACCCCCAACTCGGTATGGTGCTCGCTCGTAGGAGAAGGCACCGACGGTTTTTCCCTGGAAACATCCATCAACGCATATAGCGACTACGGAGTCAACCATTCGAGGAGCCTCCGCAAATGTAACGTCATAATCGAAAAGGCTGCCGCCTCGGAGGTCATGAGCGAAGAACAGAAGACCATGCTGGTCGCGGAAGGAAAGTTCCTGCGTGCGATGGTGTTCTTCGACCAGGCCCGCAAGATGGGGCGTTTCCTCCCCATAAGACAGGTCTTTACCGAGAGCGACACCCTTGCCGCCAAGCAGCTTGCCATGACTTCCACCCTCGAAGAAGGCTACGACATAATCGTGGAGGACTTCGAAGACGCGATAGCCGGCCTGCCTGAATTCTCCAGCGCCGGAAGGGCCAACAAATACACCGCGGAAACAATGCTTTCGGAAGCCTGCCTGCAGGCCTATGCCTATACCAAGCAGACAAAGTATCTGGACAGGGCCATCAGCGCAGCCACCGACGTCGTAGAAAACAAGACACTCTCGCCGAACTACAGGGACATATTCAATATCGGCAACTCCACCGACCAGGAGATCCTCCTCGGCTACTATTATCTTGAGGAAGATACCTACGTGTCCAGCTTCTGCGAACTTATCGACATCGGCCCCAACATCCAGGTCACCGACACCGAGCCGTCCATGTGCCCCATTCCTTTCAAGAATGCATTCGGCGGAGCGACCTTCATGGGATGGTCGATATTCTTCCCCACACAGGACCTCGTGGACCAGTATCTCGTGGTCGACGATGCTACCGGAAAGGCTCTCCCCTGGTGGGAAACCTCGCAGTGGAAGAACAACGTGGATGACCTCGACCCCGAGACCGTCACCACACCCGGACAGGTGGATAGCTACAACCGTTCGACCGGCGAGCCCCGCCGCATTCCCAGCGACCAGGACTTTGCCAACCTGAACGCAGCGTATCCCACCTTCGACCACTATGCCGAGCTCAAGGCGGTCCGCCCGGACACCCGCAACATCTCCGAGCTTATGTACCAGAACCGCGACAAGCGATTCTATGCCTCGGTAGTCTACGACCAGAGCGAGTGGTTCGGCGAGACCATCGAAACCAACCTTCAGGGCAATGCTTCGATAGGCGTACGCGACAAGGAAAACGGCGGATGGTACAACACGGTTACCAACTACTACTGGAGGAAGACGGTGCCCGAAGACCTCAAGAACATGTTCTACGCCACCCAGACCGATTACCATTTCTGCATCACCCGCACTGCGATGGCTTATCTGAACCTGGCGGAAGCCTATCTCTGCAAGAAGAACGTTACCAAGGCCGTGGAGGCGCTCAACGCAACCCGCACTATCCATGGCGGACTGCCCGCATCCGAGGCAAGCACCCTGGAAGAAGCATGGAAGGATTACATGCGCGAGCGCAATGTCGAGTTCTGCAGCGAATCCGGCTATACCTACTTCTCTTACCTGAGATGGGGCAAGTATGGCGGATACGCCAACGGCGGAGCTCCGGAAGGAGATATTGTCAAGGCTCTTGAATCGCCGGTGCACAAGATCATGATCAGCCGCGACAGGAGCAAGATCCTTGTAGGACAGGTAACCACCCTGGGTGCTTCGAACCGCAGGTTCACTACCCGCCGATACCTGCTTCCGATCGCGCAGAACTTCTTGAACACCCGCGAAGCCTACGACCTCGACCACGAACAGAACGAGGGTTGGTAGCCAATGATTAAAAAGGAAAGAATATGAAAACAATCAAATACATTTTGTCCATCATAAGCATGGCGCTGCTTTGCAGCTCCTGCCTTGAATCGAACCTCAAGGAACTGGATGTATTCAAGGGCTCGGACATCACTTCGACATTCGTATACTATCGCTACATCGACGAATCCTACACTCACGTGCTGAGCGGCGCCAATGCCGTGAAACAGGTTACCCTGACGGTTTCGAACGCGATAGACAACGAGAATGGCACCTGTGATATCACGGTCACCATCCCCTCGAACTTCCCTGCTTCGGAAAGAGCCAACATAAGCGCCGGACAGCTCGTGGTAGCCGTCTCCATCTCGACGGCCGCCATAATATCGCCCATCGGCGACTCTCCGAAACTGGGAACTCCGGCGGATTGGAGTGTTCCTCATAAGTACATGATAGAAGCGGCCGACAAATCACGAAAAGAATGGACGATTTCGGTCAATCTTGTGCAATAAACCGCTATTTAATGTCATAGTACATATTTTTGCATCCAACAAGGACAAACCTCTCCTAGTCCCGCCGGAGATTTGGAGCCGGCAAGCGTGGCAGGAAGAGGGGAAACGAGAAAGTAAGAAAGTTGGTTGGAGTGCCAGGAATTTTTGTACTTTTGAGAGAATAAGTACCAGTTCATGATGAAATCATTTTTGGCCTCCGTTTGGTTGTTGTTGTGTATAGAGCTGCTTGGCGCTGTACCCGTTTGGAAACTTTCGCCCGATGGTGGCATATGCCTCGACCCGGGTACAGCGCAACAGCCGCTCAAAGACCACATGGAAATGAGCGGGCAGCAAATGTCTGCCGTCATCCGGTGGAGTATCGATGAAGACGGCCGTTTCCGCGAGGAACGGTCGTTGGTGTTTCCTCTTTTGAGGACCATACCCAACAACACCCACGCCAGCTTCAGGCACCGCGTTTCGACCGACATCCCCTCGCTTTTAAGCATAAATGGCCAGCCCCTCCGGAAGGAGATAGTCCGGCAGGTCAGGATCAACGGATACATACAGGTAGTCAGCAGTTTCACCGACGGAGCGCCGGTGAAGATCACGCGTACTATCTTCCCTTCGGTAGATAAACCCCTGCTGGGAGAAACCTACGAGTTAGTGAATACTTCCGGCGGAACTATCAGCGTGCTTATCCCCGAGTATTCGAACTCCTTCCGTTCCGACCCGGCGAAATCCCTCGACGGGCCGTTCATCGTCCGGGAAGACATCTCCGGCAGCGGATCCTACGAACTCCTGGCTGGGGATACCCTCCGCTTCGGGGCCGTCTTCCAGGCATACAGGGCATCCGGATACGCATTGCAAGCGGATCTGCAGGAAGAATTGCGCGGGCGCATCTCCCTTCTTGGGCAATGGCGCTCGAAACTGGTCCTGGATACTCCCGACGATGTCATCGACAGGGAATTCGATTTTGCCAAGATCCGCGCCAGCGAAAGCATCTATAAGACCGCGGGAGGGTTCATGCACGGTCCGGGCGGAGAGGCCTACTACGCCGCCATCTGGGCGAACGACCAGGCCGAATACGTAAACCCCTTCTTCCCCTTCCTGGGATACGGGACCGGGAACGAATCCGCTCTC
>Ga0310696_10003449_pt1 | contig 19741 bp, 16 predicted proteins | sample AusTroGonzalo_MG_4_FD_203885 | JGI IMG/M metagenome (GOLD analysis project Ga0310696, IMG submission 203885) | Bovine rumen microbial communities from tropical cattle in Woodstock, Queensland, Australia - Gonzalo_02 (v2) (version 2) | ecosystem: Host-associated > Mammals > Digestive system >... | reverse complement strand
ACTCTGGACCTGGTAACCTCCATGGTCTTCGCCACGACCTTCGGCATAGGGATGATCCTCGCCGCGCCGGTGCTCTTCTGCTGGCAGGGGATGTTCTACCTCATAGCCAAGCTCGCCTCCGGCTCGGCCCTGCTCCAGGGCACGCTCGTGAACGAGCTGGCCATCGTCGGAGGAGTGCTGATCGTCTCGTCCGGCCTTTCCATCCTGGACATCAAGGACTGCAAGACCCTCAACTTCCTGCCCGCCCTGCTGGTGCCGGTGGCCTGGTTCCTCATCAAGTCCCTGATATGTTAGGTAACATCCTGATAATCATCTTTTTCCTCCTTGCTCCCGCAGGCGTGCTCCGGCTCTGCCGGCGCTTCCCTGCCCTGGGCAAGGTGGGGCCCGTGCTCATACTTTACCTGCTGGGCATACTGGTCGGGAACCTCATCCATCCCTCCGGGATGCCGCAGATACAGGACATCCTTACCAGCGCGACCGTCCCCCTGGCCATACCGCTGATGCTGTTTTCGTGCACGTTCCGCCGGAGCGGCACGCGCAGCCAGCTGCTGGCGCTGCTCTCCGGCCTCGTGTCCGTCGCGGCGATGGTCATAACAGGCTACCTGCTCTTTGGCAATGGCATCGATGACGCTGCCAAGGTGGGCGGAATGCTCGTCGGGGTCTATACCGGAGGCACGATGAACATGGCATCCATACAGGTCATGCTGGACGTGCCCGGCGAGACCTTCGTCCTGCTCAACTCCTTCGACATGGCGGTGAGTTTCCTGTACCTTACTTTCCTGCTTTCCATAGGGATACCTCTCTTCCGCCGCTGGCTGCCGTGGCAGCCTTCAGCGACGGACGGCGTGGATGCAGAGCTCTCGGACGGGGCTTCTGAAAAACCTTTCCAGGGTCTTTTCACCAGGCAGGGTCTCAAGGACGCCGGCTTCCTGCTGGCCGTCGATGCCGTCATCATCGGCATCTCCGCAGGCCTCGGCCTGCTGGCCGGAGACGGAGCCTTCATGACGGTGCTGATACTCTCGCTGACCACCCTGGGCATAGCCGCCTCGTTCTGGAAGCCGATCAAAAAGCGCAAGCACGGCTACGACATGGGAATGTACCTCATCTATATCTTTTCGGTGGTGGTGGCATCGATGGCAGACCTGCGCAATCTCAGCATCGGCGGCAGCCTCAGCCTGCTGGGTTACCTGACCGTAGTGGTCTTCGGCTCCCTGATCCTTTCCGTGCTGCTGGCAAGACTCCTGAAAATTGACGCGGACGTAATGACTGTCAGTTCAGTGGCTTACATCTGCTCGCCGCCATTCGTGCCGATGATTTCGGCGGCGATGAAGAACCGCAGCGTGCTGGCCGGCGGCCTCGCCGTAGGCGTCTTCGGCTACGCCGCCGGCAACTACCTCGGCTTCCTCATGGCCAGACTGCTCGATCTCCTCTGACATCCCCCGCCGGCCTCTCCCTCTGGCCTCCTGTCATTCCGAGCAGCCACCTGTAATTCCGAGCGCCCTCCTGTCATTCCGAGCGCAGCGAAGGAATCTGTCCATCCTCATTGCGCCCCACCTGTCACTCCGAGCAGCCCACCTGTCATTCCGAGCGCAGCGAAGGAATCTGTCCATCCTCATTGCGCCTCCCCGCTCCGTTCGAGTTCCCTGGCTAATCTGATAATCTCCCGCGTGGTGTCACTGAACCAATAATCGTTGGAATGGGGACCGTAGACATATTTGTCAATGAAACGGAAAAGCGACGGATCGTCCTTCATGAAGACTCCGTTTACTTGCATTGACGGCATGGAGAATCCCAGATCTTCGCGGTATTCCCATCTGTCCGCACCATTGTCCTTTAGGATGACGGTACTCCAGTTCTCGCCGAAAGCGATGAACAGCGAGTCCCCCGCCGTAGTGGCGATGACCGCGGCTGAACGCATGTCGATGGACTTCCGCTCATCATCAGGAGTCAGCCTGTTCACCATTTTTGTAAACCTCCGTATGAAACGCCTGTCAGTTATAAGGGTATCCCTCCCGCTTCGTTTCAAGTCCTGAAAAGAGACAAGCGAGCTGGGACGCTCTATACCCTTTGGCATGGCATAGAACACAATGCTCCCCACCTGCGCCGGCCGTACCATCCTCCCCTGTCCGCAAGAAAGCAGAGCCAGGGCGGCCAAGACTATGAAAATGACATTGATTCTTTTCGGTTTCATCGTCTTATGATCGCAACAAATACCTTGCCGCCCGCCTGCAACTCTACGTTATCTTCATCCACTGTTTTTAACGCATAATCCCCCTGTCCTGTCCGGCACGTGCAGCAGGCAAGTGGTTGATTATCAGTCAAATAACCTATCGAACCCAGGCGCTGGCGACTATAGGAGACCGCTTATTTCGTTGATTCTGAGCACATTAGGCGCTGCAGCCATCCTGCACAGCATGCTCCCTTCTCTCACCATTCACACACTACCACCCTCTTCACTATCTCCTGCCGCCAAATCTTCTGTTTCCCCTTCCCTGCGGGCAAACTCCCGAAGAATACCACCGGAAACGCCATACCCTGCGGACAAACCGATTAGCCCCATCACTTGCGAGCGCAGTTTAGGCGTTTCAGAACGATTTTTGCGCTTGACACCTCTTCACTATCCCGTGTCTGGCGCGTTAATGCCCCTGAGAGGCCGCTTCCGCGCCCACACCGCTCATCCCTAACCACCCTAACGTGCGGGAAACGCCCGCAGGTTATGCCCGAAAATACCACAACCTGCGGGAAATACCCACTGGTTCGGGTCGGCAGGGCGCGCGGAGAACCGTCAAGGCTCTCCGTCGCGGCCAGCCGCCGCGCCTCGCAATGCGCGGTGGCGATGCCGGGCAAGAGAATAGGTTTTAGCGAAAAGATGCGGCATTCGGACGTAACAATATCGCTCTCATACAGATCAAAGATGGCGTTCGTGAGCCAAGACGGTTTCGGAAGAGGGCTGGCGGGATCAAGAATGGCGTTTTTGAGCCAAGATGAAAGCAGAGACATTGAGATGGGATCAAGGAATGTGGTTTTGAGCCAAAAGGAACTTGGGAGAATAATCAGATAGAAAGATGAAGCAGTAGTGGCTGTTGGCAGGAATAACGCAGAAGAAGAATGGAAATACGTGCGTTCCGATAGGCAACGCCGCCTCGCGATAGCGAAGCTCGGCGGCTGGTCGGCGCGGAGAGCCTTCAATGCTCTCCGCGCGCCCTGTCCTGTCCGGCACGTGCAGCAGGCAAATGGTTGATTATCAGTTAAATGGCTGCTTTAACCCGGGCACTGGCGACTATAGGAGATGGCTTATTTCGTTGACTCTGAACACATTAGGTGCTGCATCATAATATGTCGGGGCTGGAGAAGTTCGATAAACGCATGACGGATTGGAAATAGGGGAAGATGGAGAAGAGCTGAGGAGAAGAGGTGGACGGGAAAAAGGGAAGATGGAGAAGGGCTGAGGAGAAGGAGTGGACGGGAAAAGGGGAAAAAGGGGAAAAGGGAGGACGGGAGGGACAGGATGGGAAAAGGGGCGGGGTATTTCATTTTCGGAAAGAAGTCATTATATTTGTACAGACACTTAAACCAATCGAATAATGAAAAGATTCCTCATCCTCGCAGTGTGCCTGCTGGCAGGCGCTGCTGCGTATGCCCAGCAGGCCCTGGGGCCGGGCACGGGCATCGTTTCCCCCGAAATCAACCAGGACAACACCGTGACCTTCCGCTACAGGGCCCCCAAGGCCATGATAGTGAGGCTGAGCGGCGACTTCCTCCAGGGCGGAGCCGTCAACATGAAGGAGAATCCCGACGGCATCTGGACCTACACCACCGAGCCGCTTGAGGGAGAGCTCTACTCCTACACCATCACGGTGGACGGCCAGAAGGTCATGGACCCTTCGAACGTCTATCAGAACAGAGACGTCGCCACCTGGACCAACATCTTCACCCTCAGTGCCAAACAAGGCGACAAGGGCTGGTATTACGAAGTGCACGATGTCCCCCACGGAACGGTAGCCCACGTCTGGTACGACAGCCCCACCCTCGGTGCCAAGCGCCGCCTGTCGGTCTACACTCCCCCGGGGTATGAGGACAATCCCAAGGCTAAATATCCGGTATTCTACCTCCTCCACGGCTCCGGCGGCGACGAGGATGCATGGCTTGACCTCGGCCGCACCGCCCAGATCATGGACAACCTCATCGCAGAGGGCAAGGCAAAGCCCATGATCGTGGTAATGCCCAACGGCGTTTATTTCAACCAGGCCGGTCCCGGAGCTGCCATCAACATGTTCCAGCCGACCATGGCCAACAGCCGTTCCCAGTCCACCGAGGAGTTCGAGCTGGCATTCCCTGACATCATGAACTTCATCGAGACCCACTACCACGCAGCCAAGGGCCAGTACAATACAGCAGTGGCCGGCCTCTCGATGGGCGGCCGCCAGTCCTCAGCCCTCATCCGCCGCTATCCTACCAAGATCGGCTACGTGGGACAGTTCTCCGGCGTAGTGGTCCCCGAGGGTGACGACGATCCCGCGCTCAAGGCAGTCTTCGCCGCCAAGCCCAAGCTCTTCTACATCGCGGTCGGCAGCGCCGACGGCGTCAAGGTCAACTCCATGGCCCTGAAGGAGTACTGCGACAAGAAGGGCTACCCCGTCGACTACTATGAGTCCGACGGCGGCCACATCTGGCGCAACTGGCGCGTCTATCTGACCCAGTTCGCCCAGAAGATCTTCAAATAGCGTATTGCGGCGTATGGCGGATAAAAATCTCGCCATACGCCGTACCGTTTTTCCGGTAAAGTCAGGAAAATGATGTAGGAAAGCGAGTTTTTATTCCGAAGTCAGCAAAAGATTGGTTATTTTTGTCAGACAAAACCGTTTCGGAATGAAAAGACTCTTCATCATCGTTCTAGTTCTGACATTATCATTCACTGGCTTCGCCCAGAATACTTTCTATGCCCCCAGCACGGATCCCGTCGGGGACTCGCTCGCCATAGCACGCGTACGGGCCAGGATGGACTCCATACGCCAGCACCGCCCGACCGTCGCGGTAGTGCTGGGCGGAGGAGGTGCGCGCGGCATGGCCCACATTGGCGTGCTCCGCTACATGGAGGAGATGGGCATCCCCGTCGACATGATAGGCGGCACCAGCATGGGAGGCCTGATTTCAGGCTTGTATTCCCTCGGATACGGGGCGACTTACCTCGACTCGCTGGTCCGCAGCTTCGACTGGGCGGTCATGATGTCCGACAAGGTTCCGGACAGTTTCCAGACCTACAAGGTCCGGCGCAACAAGGAACGCTTTGCGCTCAACATCCCGTTCCACTATGACGACGAGGACATCCAGTCTCGCGTGGAGAAGCAGACGCGCTACGACAAGAATTACGAGCAGAGCGACACCCGCACTGGCGACATGAGCCAGGAGATGATTGCCAAGATCGGAATGGGCCTTCCCGACGGTTTCCTCTTCGGCTTCAACGTCCGCAACACCCTGAGTTCCGTATCTGTCGGATACCAGGATTCCCTGTCGTTCAACGAACTCCCCGTCCCGTTCTTCTGCGTCGCCACGGACATGCTCAGCCTCAAGGAGAAGAACTGGACCTCGGGCCAGTTAGTCGACGCCATGCGCTCGACGATGGCCATCCCGGGATATTTCCGTCCGGTCCGACTGGAGGGAATGGTGCTCGTCGACGGAGGCACGCGCAATAATTTCCCCGTCGATCTGGCCAAGACGATGGGAGCGGACATCGTCATAGGCTCCGAGATGCCCTCCGTCCGCGACCTGGCCGACCTGGGCAGTCTCGCCAACATCGCGATGCAGCACATCACACTGCTGTCCGCCGACATCTGCGAAATCAACCGCGAGTACACGGACATCCTGCTCCAGCACGAACTGGAGGGATATACGATGCTGTCCTTCGACTCCGAGAGCGTCGCGGACATCATCGCCCAGGGATATGCCCTTGCGCAGGAGAACAAGGAAGCCTTCGAGGAGATAGCCCGAAGGGTGGGAAGCGGTGCCGTCACACAGAAGAAGCACCCCGCGACCGACATCAACAGGCAGAAGGTCCGCGTCGACGAGGTCCGCTTCGAGGGCATCACCCCCAAGGAGGCGAAGTTCCTGGCCAGTCCGGAACTCCTGCCACGTGACGGAATGTACGGTTCCGAAGAGTTGGAGGGCCTGCTCTCCGCCATCTACGGCACCAAGGCCTTCGAGTCGGTCACGTACCGCCTGAGCGGGAAGGAAGAGCCCTACACCCTCATTTTCGACTGCCAGAAAGGCCAGACCCACGAAATCGGCGCCGGCCTCCACCTCGACAATGACGAGGTCGTATATCTCTCCGGCTACGCCGGCTTCGGCACCCGGAAACTTTCCGGACTGCGCTTCTTAACGGAGGCGAAGGCAGGACAGGTCACCGAACTGAACTTCGACCTTTCCTACAAGCCTCTTGCACAACTGCCCGTCTTCGGCATCGCTTCCAAGAATTCCTACAAGAATTTCAGTTACTGGGACGCAGACTCCAAGGTGCGCTACAACGGCGTCAACACCAGGCTGGAATCATATTTCGAGGACTCGCGCCTGATCTATGGCAACGTCCGCATGGGATTCGCCTATGACGCGGAACCGTACGAGAACTACCTCGACAACTCGATGGAATGGAGAGGATGGGATTTCAGGAGCAAATGGTTCTCGACATTCGCTAACGTGCGCTATGACACCCTGAACGAGAGTTACTTCCCCACCAAGGGATTCCGCCTGACGCTCGACACCCATTATATTTTCGGCGGATACTCCACCTACATGGAGGACGAAGGCGCCGCGCCCGACGACCACTATGAGGGCGAAGTGCCTCCGTACAGCGTCGGAGTCGCCAGCGCCACGGCGGTACTGCCCGTCGCGGGACGCCTGTTCTTCCAGCCCATGGTTTATTTCGGATGGCAGACGGAAGAGCCCGGACACATGAATTTCGTACACACGCTGGCGGCGGGAGGCACCAAGGCCGGGCGCTATATCGAAAACCAGCTGCCTTTCTTCGGATATAACGTCGGCTTCCACGCCTGCGGCAATTTCGCGGCCATGGCCCAGATGGACATCCGTTACCGTATCAACCACAAGAACTTCTTCACCCTCAGGGGAGGAATCCTCCAGGACAAGGACGTGCTGAAGGACCTGGTCACGACGGCGCCGACCTCATACGCATTCGGCGCGGAGATCGGGCACAAGAGCATCATCGGCCCCTTGAAACTGGGGGCGCAGTGGTGCAGCCTCACGAAATTCTCCGTGGCTCTTTCGGTTGGATTCGATTTCTAGAAACGCTTGCAAAGCCTGAGGGCCAGGGACCAGCGGAAGAATTTCCCCGAAGTCTCGACTTCATCGTTCGCAACGCCCTGATATACAATCGAGGACGTGCCCCTGTATGCGTAGCTGTCGCCGCTCCCCGAGAGATTGACCGTATAAAGGTCGTGAGTATAACCGACGCCGACGCGCGCTACGTAGTTGACCATGGGCTTGCCGTTTATCACGTCCTTGCCACCGGTGACGAACTCGTCGTCGCCGACATACTCATATGACGTCGACGTGAACTGGTTGAAAAGGGTCACCATAGGTATGGCCGTGAGATTGACGGTAAGGTTGCGCAGGCCCTTCTCCCTGTCTCCGGATGGCTGCCTGTGCAGGGGGACGAAATTGAAGGAATAACCGCCGCCGAACGACACCTGCGCCGAAGACTGCCGCGCCTGCCCGCCGCTCCAAAGGGAGATGAGCTCGCTGGGATCCAGACTGTAATCGCTCAGGATAAGCTTGCTGCCGATCATCCAGCTGCCGGCGCTGCGCCGCTGCTGGATATAGCCCTTATATGCGGCGGAGTATGCGAAAGTCCTGCGGTTGAACGCGTAGAAGGCATCCACGATGAAAGAACGCATCCGGACGGGTTCTGCAGTCGTGCCGTCATAAGTGACGTAGTTAGCATCGCCTTCCTCTCCCATGATCAAGTTATAGTCCACCAAATCAGACAGTTTGAAGTACTGGACGGACAACCCGAGGCCGGCGCCCTGGTAATCGAAGGAAAAGGTTCTGTCGTCTTTGCTGCCGTGGAATGACTTGCTGAGGGCAAGGTTCAGACTGCCATATCCGACCTGCAAGCCGACAGCCTTCTCCAAGCCGCCCCGGAGACTGCTGTTGAAAACTATCGGTGTATCGTCTATTATGAGATTGCCGGCTTCGTCGAGATCGAAGTACAGGGTCATGAAGCTCCGGGTCTGGGAAGTGACTGCCTGGCGGAGGTCGCCCGTGAGGGCGAACGTCCAGCGCGGAGCAGGCTGATAGACAGCAGCCGGATCGAGCGCGGCGGAGGACTTTCCCAGTCTGTCTATGACACGGCGGACGAAGCCGGGACTGTCCTGCCCAGCGGCCTGCAGCGGGATGACTGTGGCGAGCACGAATACGGATAGGAAGCGTCTAAGGTGCATTGGAACTGTTTTGCAGTACAAAAATACAGTTTTTTAAATAAAGATTGTTAACTTTGAAAGAGCAATGCATGACAGGTATGAGCGTTAAAGAGTTTTTTATCAATTTCTTCATAAGCTTCTTCTCCATTTTCCTGGGCATGCTCTGTACCTTCGTCGGACAGGGCATGATCGACCGCGCCGCGGCCAAGAATGAGGTCCGCACCGCTCTCGAACTGGTAAGGTCCGAGCTTGCAGCGAACGTCGAGGACATCAATACCATGGCCGACTACCTGGAGCAGGAGCGCAAATCAGCGAACTATTTTCTGGAAAACAGGACGAAACTTGACAAGTGTCCCGTCGACTCGGTGAACTTTCACTCCAGCATGCTGTTCGCCGATGCCTCCATTACCTTGCCGCACAATGCATTGGAGCTGCTCAAGATGTCCTCGATCTTCCAGAAGCTGGGCAACGACCAGCTGTCCATGGACATTATCCGTGCATACGACAGTTGTGAATATAGCGTCGCGTGCTACAACAGGTTTATCAGCGACCGCGACGAAAAGTTCAACCAGACGATCAACGAAAAGTCCATCACGCAGTTCGCCTCTTCGGGTAACATAGATATCCGGAAATTCATCAATACCACATACGGCTTATACACCGTCAAGTGGATGACCGCCCAGGTCACCCCTGACAAGGAGCAGTTCACCAACGACATCGAGAAAGCCATCGATTCAATCGACGGGTACCTCGTCCCCGTACGTCACATGCGCAATAAGAAGCTCTGGACTAAAATCATAAATATTTTTCAGTGAAGTAGCTTATGCAGAAGTTCGGTTTAAAATGTTTGGTGAAGTTCCTCGCCGTGATCGTGTCGTTTCTCATACACGGCCTGGCGAACAAGGAGGCGGACCGCAAGGACATACGCTATGCCCTTGAGACGGTCCGTACGGAACTCATCAGCAACGCCGAAGACGTCAGGCATATACACGACCATCTGGTCCAGGAGCGCAAGTCCGCGGAATATCTGCTAGAGCACCGCACCCGGCTGGACAAGTGCCCGGCCGATTCGGTTTCCTTCCACGGCAACATGATCCAGTCCGATGTGGAGGTCACGCTGAGCGACAACGCCTCCGACCTGTTGAAATCGTCCCCGGTATCCCATATGGTCGACGGCAACAACCTCCTGATGAAAATCATCCGCGCCTACGACGCCTGTGACTGGATCGCCTCAAGCCAGAACAGGTGGACGGAGGCACGCAATGCCAGGTTCGACCTTCTCATCAACAGACAATCCTCCTACTCCTCCGGCAATGCTGCCGATATCCCGTGGTTCATAGGGACAGGGGCCGGACTCTATGCGATCAGTTCGATAATCAGCCAGCCCGATCCGTCGGTCGTCGCAGATATCACGGATATCCAGGACGCCATCGACAGTATAGACAAATACCTCGCATACAAACGCCTGCCTGTCCGAAAGATCAAATTGCTCTGACTAACCATTCATCATATAAGTTATGAAAAAAGAAAATCCCTCCAAGGTCGTCATCATACCGCGACCGCCAGTATCAGCCGAAGAGGACACCAACCCTCAGGATTCTGTCATAGCCACCAAGTCCATGGTGCCGCCGAAGCCTCCTGTACCTGAAGCTGAAGGAGAAGCCCCTCAGCCCCCCGTGCCCGAGGCCGCAAAGCCCGCGAAACGCGTATGCAAAGCTAAACTCCCCAAAAAGCCTGTTCCCAAGGAATAACCTGCAACACACAACGGCATGAAAAAAGTATTGCAAGCACTGGCATTTCTGATGCTGGCGGTGACTCTGTCTGTCCCCGCCCAGGCCAAACACAAGAATTTCAAGGTTTCCGTCTATGTCCGCGCCTATGAAGTGGACAAGATGAAGGATACCGAATGGCTCGAATCCACCTGGAAGACCATTTCGGACCAGCTCGACGTGGACAAGATCTACCTCGAGACCCACCGCGACCTGCTCATCGTCGACGACGCGACCCTGGAGAAGGCCAAGGCCTTCTTCCTCAAGCAGGGCATCGAGGTGGCCGGCGGCATCACCTACACCATCAACGAAGCCAACAACTTCGAGACCTTCAGCTACTCCGACCCGGAGGACCGCGCCATGGTCAAGAAGATAGCCGAGCACACCGCGAAGCATTTCGACGAGTTCCTGCTCGACGACTTCTTCTTCACCAGCAGCAAGAAGGATGTCGAGATCAAGGCCAAGGGCAACCGCAGCTGGACCGAGTACAGGCTCGAGCTCATGAACGAAGCCGGCCGCAACCTCGTCGTCGGTCCCGCCAAGGCCGTCAACCCCAAGGTCAAGGTCATCATCAAATACCCCAACTGGTATGACGACTTCCAGGGCCTGGGATTCAACCTCAAGGACGGTCCGCAGATCTTCGACGGCGTCTGGACCGGTACCGAGACCCGCGACCCGTCCGGCGCGCAGCACCTCCAGAACTACCTGAGCTACAACCTTATGCGCTACCTTGAGAACATCTCCGGCGGACGCAACGGCGGCGGCTGGGTCGACTCCGGCGGTATCTCCATGAGCATGGACCGCTACGCCGAGCAGCTCTTCCTGACCGCGATCGCCAAGGGCCGCGACGTCATGCTCTTCGACTACAGGCAGCTCATCGGAGTGAACCTCAACCCCATGTACCGCAAGGCCTGGCAGGACACCGGCACCAGCTGGAGCTATGACGAGATGACCGCCCCGTTCAAGAAGGGCAACGAGACCATCACTCCCACCACCATGGCCCGCATCGCCGACATCGTGCTCCGCCAGGCGGACGAGCTGTGCGGCAAGCTAGGCGAGCCCCTGGGCATCCAGTCCTACAAGGTCTTCAACGCCACCGGCGAGGAGTTCCTCCAGAACTATCTGGGAATGATAGGCCTGCCCATGGACATGCACTCCAAGTTCCCCGAGGGAAGGAAGGTGGTCCTCCTGACCCGTCAGGCTGCGACCGATCCCGACCTGGTGGCAAAGATGCAGAAACAGCTGATGGCGGGCGGTGAGGTGTACATCACCACCGGCCTGCTCGAAGCGGCCCCTGAGAAAGTCGCCGAGATCTGCGAGCTCCGCACCGACTATCACAAAGCCATCGTCAACGATTTCGGCCGATACGGCAAAAGCGCAAAGGACATCATCATCCCTGAGATCAACTACCTGACCAACGACAGCTGGGAGATCATCAGCGCGGGCCGTCCCCTCACAGGCGGCGTGTCCGGCTATCCTTTCCTCCACAGGGCTCTGTACTCGCAGGGCAATCTCTACGTCATCGCCATCCCCGAGGACTTCGGCAACCTCTACGACCTCCCCGAAGGAGTGCTCAACGAGCTGCGCCGCTATATGAGCAAGGACCTGGACCTGTATATGGAAGGCCCTGCGAAAGTCAGCGTTTTCCTGTATGACAACAAGACCGTCATCGTCGAGAACTTCAACGACGAGCCTGTGGACGTCAAGCTCGTGGGCAACGGCGAGTTCAGCAAGCTCACCAATCTGGAGACCGGGGAAGTGATCGAGTTCGCTTCCGCATCGAACGCCATGGGAGGCTTCTTCCGCATGGCCGCCCCTTCCAAGAGGGCCTCCATGACTGTCAAGCCTCACTCGTATATGGCGTTCAGCTACGAATAAAACTTTGAGAATGAAAAGATTATCAGCGTTTTTCATTTCGGCGGCGCTCCTTGCCGCAGCGCTTACCAGCTGCGGCAAGGACAAGCCGACCGAGTTCGACATCGCCAAGGGCGTCAACATCGGCAACTGGCTCTCGCAGAGCTGGGTGATGGGCGAACAGCGTGAAAAGATATTCACCGACGAGGACATCGAGCTTCTGGTTGCCAATGGCTTCGACCACCTCAGGCTTCCCGTCGACGAGACCCAGCTCTTCAACAGGGACATGACCCTGAACGAGAGCACGGTGGCGCTCATACACAAGACCATACAGAGCTGCATCGACCACGGCCTGAAGGTCATCTTCGACCTGCATACCCTGCGTTCGTTCAACTTCATGGACAACGACGCCCCGCTGTGGAAGAGCGACGCCGAGCAGGACAAGCTCGTGAACATGTGGCGAGACATCCAGGGGCTCCTGCGCGACTATCCCGTCACCGAGGTCGCCTATGAGTTCCTGAACGAGGCCGTCGCTCCGACCGACGAGCAGTGGTCGGGCTTGATGCTCAGGCTCCTGGCAATGATACGCGAGACCGAGAAGGACCGCGTCGTAGTGTTCGGCGCCAATATGCAGAACCAGGTGGGCCATGTCAAGAACATCGCCGTACCCGACGACGACAAGAACATTATGCTGGCCTTCCACTTCTACGAGCCGCTGCTCATCACCCACTATCAGGCTTCGTGGACTCCGCTCCGCATCCTGCATTTCGAGGGGTCGATGCAGTACCCCGGACAGCTGATCCCTGACGAACTGTACGCCACCCTCAACGACGAGGAGAAGGCAGTCGTGGAGCCCTACAACCACTCCTACGACAAGGAATGGATACGCGGCCAGTGGCAGGAAGCCGTGGACTACGCCAATGAAAAGGGCCTGAAGCTGTATCTCGGAGAGTTCGGCTGCCTGGTCAACTGCGGCGAGCAGGTCCGCCTCGCCTGGCTCGGAGACGTGGTTAGCCTCGCCCGCGAGCTCGGCATCCCCTACTCCATGTGGGAGTACAACTCACAGTTCGGATTCGCCGACAGGGTGAACAAGGGAGTCATTACGAACCGCCCCCTGATGGACGTTTTCGTAAAGTAATCTTTATCAGACAATCATTCAGCCACGGGCAGCTTCAGGACAGCGTTCCTGCGGCTGCCCGTGAAGATTTTCTGATGGGCCACGGACACTTCCGCCTGCTCGGCCCAGACGCCCGCTTTGTTGGGGTGAACGGCATACTCGGGGAAGTTGGACGACTTGATGTCGAGGCGCAGGGAATTGCCCGCGCGCACGGTCCAGACCATGGGCAGCGCGACTATCTCGATGCGGACCTTGCGGCCGCGCCTGTAGGTCTGGCGCTTGCCCAGCAGGTCATTGCGATAGCCCAGGGTGGTGATGGAAGTGCGCATGTTGTAGGCCTTGCCGTCGGGAGTGACTTCGCTGAGCGTGAACGCGAAGGCGGTGTCGTCCACGTCGGTGCTGACTTTCAGACGGACCTTGACCGCCCCGGCTATGGTAATGTCTTCCTTCAGGGGATCGCTGACGAAGCTCAGCACGTCGTCGCGCCAGCCGGCCTCGGGCTGCTCCTTGCTGCCGCGCCGCTGCTGCGAAGTGAAGAGAGTCTCGCCGCCGACGGCATAGACGGGGTCGTCGGGATCGTAGACATACCCCACCCTGCCGCGACGGGCCTTGCGCTCGGAGAGCGACAGGACGTTCCACTTGTCGCCACGCTTCTTGGCCGACAGATAGAAGTCCTTCTCCTTTGCCGACTTGAGCGGCCAGCCGTCCAGGGTCAGCCACTCGTCGCTCTCGATGGCGTATGCAAGTATCTCCTGCTCAGGTACCTGCTTCTTTATCAAGATGTTGTAGAACCAGTCGAACTGGTCTGACGTGGTATTGAAGTCCCTGGAATGCTCGTAGGGGACGTGCGTGGGGGTGGGCTGGAAACTATGGTTCCACGCGCCGAGGATGAGCCTGCTGTGTGCGCGGACTTCCTCCGGAAGCCGCTCGAAGCCCAGCAGCGTCCCCTCCTCGTGGTGGTCGAACTGTCCGGCGACGATGGTGACGGGGACGCTGACCGCCCGGCTGGCGGTCTTGAGGTCGGCCCAGACGCCGGTATTCCAGTAAGGGTCGGTATAGTCGGTGTGGGTGATCCAGTCGCGGTAGTACTGGAGCTTCTGGCCCAGGACAGCCTCGTCGGCCTCGACCTGCGGCCTGTAGAGATAGAAGTCGTAGTAGTTCTCGCCTACTGGCTGGCCGGGCTTTCGGGGCGGGCGGACGATGTCCTCCTCGGCGTTGTCTATGGCCCAGCCGCTTATGATGTCCTCGCGGAAAAGGCCTGCCCTGAAGCACGAAATATGACGGTCCACGCCGTAGTGGCTCAGGTACATGGCCTTGACCTTGTCGGGCAGCGAGTCTGCTACTATCCAGCCCGTAAGGGCGGTGTAGGAGGTGCCGAAGATGCCGATGTCGCCGCACCAGGGCTGGTCGTCCAGCCAGCGGTACAGGGCTATGCCGTCGGCCCGTTCGTCGACATTGGGCCTGTAGAAGCCCCCGGAACCGCCCTTGCCGCGGCAGTCCTGCTGGATGTAGCCTATGCCCCTGCGGGCGTACTCACGCGCCAGCGCTATGTTGTCGCCCCGCCCGCCGTACACGTACGGCGTCCTGGTCACGACTACAGGATGGGGCCCTTCACCCTCAGGCAGATATATCCTGGTCAGCAGGCGGACCGTATCCCCGCCCGGAATCATTTCCTCGAAATAGGTATACTCCCCCACCACGGGGGCGTTCAGGATGGATGAATAGTTCGTCCCGCGTCCCTGCTGGGCAGTGGCGGAAGGAGCGAGGAGAAGGACCGACAGGAGGAGAACGGAGAGGAATTTGGCGGGAGAGTCCATAGCTTATCACAGTTTTTCCAAAGATAATATTATATTTGCAAAAATATATACTCAAACAACCTTAACAATGAAGAAAGTATTTACCATTCTGAGCGTCCTCGTGGCGCTGACAGCATTCAGCACCCCCGCTTCCGCACAGTTCGGATCCGACAGAGAAGTCCTCGAACCCGTCGCACACATCGGCTACGGATACAACATCGTCAGTACCAACGATTTCACCCCTTCCAAGGCAGGTGAGTTCTTCGTAAATATCCTCACTCTGAATCTCTTCCCCGTAGAGAACTTCGGCGTCCAACTCGGTGTGGACTACAAGACCATCAACTTCGACTCCAAGGAGAACGCCTTCTATCTCGACAGCGACAAGAAGATCCACGCGGAAGCCTACAGCGCAAAGTATCCCGTCAGCTATACCAAGAATTTCAGCCGCTTCAGGACCAACACCTTCAGCGTGCCCGTGCTGCTCAAGTTCGAGGCTGACAAGTTCAAGTTCGGTGCAGGCGCAGAGGCAAACTTCAACCTCGGCGGACGCATCAAGGACAAGTATTTCGTGGACGGCCAGAAGGTCAAGAACATCGACAAGGGTGCCAAGTTCAACACCTTCAACTACAATTTCCTGGCTACTCTCTCCTATGACGACACGGGCATCTACTTCAGGTATTATCCGAAGAGCAGCCCCCTCATGCCCGAAGGCAGCCTCGACCTCAGCTTCATGACCGTCGGCATCGTTTTCAGCATGTAGTGAAGCCCCCGTTCAAATAGGACGGACTCTTTTATTTTTGAAGATTTTTTTCGAGATTTGTGGTGGAAGTACCACAAATCTCGTTTTTTATGAACAGACGTATTCTCGCCGGCCTTCTGATGGCCGCCATCTGCCTTCTGGGCGGTTGCAAACACTATGACTATCCTTTCCAGAATCCGCACCTTTCCCTTGAGAAGCGCGTCGACAACCTCGTGTCACTGCTCACTCCCGAGGAGAAGATCGGCCTGATGATGAACGGTTCAGTGTCGGTCGACAGGCTGGACATTCCCGCGTACAACTGGTGGAACGAAGCCTGCCACGGCATCTGCTACGACGACGTGACGGTGTTCCCGCAGGTGATCGCGCTGGGCGCCACCTTCGACGCCGACCAGCAGCTCGAGATCTACACGGCGGTCTCGGACGAGGCCCGCGCCGTATGGAACACCACCGACCATCACGTTATGGGCGTGACCGAACCCAACGGAAACATCTGGCACCAGGGACTTTCCTTCTGGTGTCCGAACGTCAATATCTTCCGCGACCCCAGGTGGGGGCGCGGGCAGGAGACCCCGGGCGAGGACCCTTACCTCAACGCCGTGATGGGCACCCAGACCGTCAAGGGCATGCAGGGCAACAATAAGAAGTATCTCAAGCTGCACTCCTGCGCCAAGCATTACGCCGTACACAGCGGCCCCGAGCCGCTCAGGCACAGCTTCAACGCCAGCGTCTCCATGCGCGACCTCTGGGAGACCTACCTCCCCGCCTTCCGCACCATCGTCAAGGAAGGCAATGTCCAGGAGGTGATGTGCGCATACAACCGCTATGAGAACGAGCCGTGCTGCGGAAGCGACAGGCTCCTGCAGGACATCCTCCGCAATAAGTGGGGCTTCGACGGCATCGTCGTGTCCGACTGCGGTGCCATCTCCGACTTCTACCGCTCGCACCGCACGCACGAGGATGCGGCGAGCGCATCGGCCGATGCGGTGCTCTCCGGCACCGACGTCGAGTGCGGCACCAACTACAAGTCGCTCATCGACGCCATCCAGAGGGGCCTGATCACCGAGGAGGACATCGACGTGAACCTCCGCCGCATCCTGAGCTCGCGAATCAAGCTCGGAATGTTCGACCCTGAAGAGAAGTCGCCGTGGGCGGGGCTCGGTCTGAAAGACCTGAGCAGCCCCGCGCACACCGAGCTGGCGGCCAAGGCCGCACGCGAGGCCATTGTTCTCCTCAAGAACGAAGGGGGCATCCTTCCCCTCAGCAAGGAAGGCATCACCATCGCAGTCGTGGGCCCGAACGCCGATGACGCACGCGTGATGCTGGGCAACTACAACGGCTATCCCACCAAGGAGAACACCAGGACCATCCTCGACGCCATCCGCGAGGCCGCTCCCGGTGCAAAGGTCATCTATGAGAAGGGCTGCGACCTGACCGACCCTTACCTGACCACTCACTATGTGGCCCGCCTGAACGGCGGCGCAGGCCTCCACGCTGAATATTTCAACGACACCGAGTTCGGCGGCGGCGCAGTGGCCAGGGCCGACTATGACGAGCCCCTCAGCCTCAACACCACTTCCCCGGCCCTCGCACACGAGGACTGCGCCTGGGAGGAAGGCCTCAATCTCACCGGATTCTCAGCACGTTACAACGGCTCCTTCACCAGCGACTTCACGGGCGACATGATCTACTCCATCCGCGGCAGCGGCAAGTACACCTTCCGCGTGAACGGCGAGACCATATCCGAGCAGGCAGCCCCTGCGGGGCGCGGTTTCGGCGGATTCGGCGGATTCGGCGGCTTCGGCAGGGGCTTCGCTCCGACCACTTTCCCGGTCGTCGAGGGCCAGACCTACGATATCTCCATCGAGCTCTCGCAGCCTGAGGCACGCTCCGCTTCGTTCTCGTTCGACATCTACAGCCGCGAGCCCGCCGACGTGGCGGCTGCCGCCGCGAAGGTCGCCGGCGCCGACGTTATCGTGATGGTCAGCGGCATCAACTCCGACGTGGAGGGTGAGGGACACGACCGTTCTACGATCGAGCTTCCCGAGGTCCAGCAGGAGCTGCTGGCAGCGCTGGACGCTACCGGCAAGCCCGTGATCGTGGTGAACGTCTCCGGCGGCGCCATCGGCTTCGGTGGTGTAGAGAGTGAGTATGACGCCCTCATCCAGGCCTGGTACGGCGGACAGGCTTGCGGTGTCGCGGTCGCCGACGTGCTCTTCGGCGACTACAACCCCGCCGGACGCCTGCCCGTGACGTTCTACACCGGGACCGAGCAGCTGCCTGATTTCCAGGACTATTCGATGAGCAACCGCACCTACAGGTACTTCCAGGGCGAGCCGCTCTACGCGTTCGGTTACGGCCTCAGCTACACCACCTTCAGCTACGGCGAAGCCAAGGTCAGCGGCGGCGCCAGGTCCATGACCCTCAGCGTGCCCGTCACCAATACAGGCTCCTTGGACGGCGAGGAAGTGGTCCAGGTCTATGTCAAGTCGATGTTCGATGCGGACGCCCCCATCAAGTCCCTGAAGGGCTTCAAGCGCGTCAAGATCGGCGCAGGCCAGACCGCCACGGTCAAGGTCGAGCTCAGCGACGGTGCCTTCGACTTCTATGACGAGGCCGAGGACGAGCTTTCGCTCAAGCACGGCCGCTACCGCCTGCTGTACGGCAGCTCTTCGCGCGACTGCGACCTCAAGTCCGTGGAGGTGGAGATATGATGAAACGTGTATTGATATCTTTCTTACTGCTCCTCATGTCCTTCGGGGCATGGGGACAGTATCTTCAGCGCTCCGGGACACATCTTAAGATTGATGGAGAGAAGCTTTCCCCGGAAGCCCAGACCGCGCTGCTGGCTGATATGGGAGCCCTTGACTCCTGGAACGCCGCCAAGGCCGGCAGGGGTACCGGCATAGGACTCACCATAGGTGGCGGCGTGGCGGCCCTGGGAGGCGGCACGCTGTTCCTGGTCGGCGCCACGGCAAGCATGCTCGGTGCCGTCGTCGGCGGCACCGTAGGGGCCATAGGCGGCCAGGAGAGCGCGCAGCAGGGCGCCGACCAGGGCGCAAAGGCAGGACAGCCCTACATGACTGCCGGGCTGATCACAGCCGGTGCGGGCGTAGTCGCCATGGGAGTAGGCATCCCCCTGATGGCCGTCAACGGCAAGAAACTCGGCGGCATCGTGAAGTCGTACAACGCCGGCCTCGGGCCTGGCGGGCCGTCGGCTCAGTTGAGCCTCGGCCCCGCCCCCTCCGGTCTCGGCCTCACCCTCACCTTCTAGCCGGCGCGGCAGGAAGAGTTACTTCTTGAGCAGTTTCTTGATCTGGTTCCAGACCCAGAGAAGGACTACGGCGCCGATGAGAGCGCTGATGATCTGGCCGTACCACTGTGACCAGAAGGATCCGGCTGCGCCGATAAGACCCAGCAGCCAGCCGCCGACGACACCGCCGAGGAGACCGATGATGATGTTCCAGATGAGACCGCCCTTGTCCTTGATGACAAAGAATCCGGCAAGCCAGCCGGCGATGGCTCCGAAGAGAAGAGTTAGCAAGATGTTCATGGCATTAAAGGTTATTAGTCATAGCAAAGATAACAATCTTCAGGCAAGAAACAAACACTACAGAACAACAGGAGGCACCAGCATGGGCGCCTCCTGTTCCCTATGGTAGTTTTCCCTATTACAACTAATTGTAGGACGGGACTATGATCTGATGGCCGAGCACCAGTTTGTCGCCGGAGTCATCGACTGTCCAGTACTGCGGCTTGCGCCCGCCGTTGCCCTCGGAGTGATGCACGACGTAGCGGAGCTCGCCCTCGAAGGTGCGGAAGAGCATGCCGTGGCCGGAATTGTTGCCGAGGAACGGCTCGGGCTCCTGGACCCAAGGTCCTGCGATGGTGCCGGACTCGGAGTAGCAGACCTCCTGGAGATAGCGCTCCTTGCCCCAGGTGGACCAGAGCATGCCGAGCTTACCGGTCTGCGTGCGGAACATCTGCGGGCCGTCGGTCACCCAACCGGGCATCTT
>Ga0310696_10003448_pt1 | contig 19743 bp, 12 predicted proteins | sample AusTroGonzalo_MG_4_FD_203885 | JGI IMG/M metagenome (GOLD analysis project Ga0310696, IMG submission 203885) | Bovine rumen microbial communities from tropical cattle in Woodstock, Queensland, Australia - Gonzalo_02 (v2) (version 2) | ecosystem: Host-associated > Mammals > Digestive system >... | reverse complement strand
ATCGGCGTCTCCTCGACCAAGTACGGCAAGATCGACGACATGGTCCTGCAGATGGAGGTCGTCCTGCCGAACGGGACGATCATCGAGACCTCTCCCGCGCCCAAACACGCGGCGGGTCCCGACCTGAACCAGATCTTCATCGGCTCGGAAGGCACGCTCGGCGTCATTACGAAGGCACAGATGCGCATTTACGATCAGCCCGAGGCGCGGCGCTTCCGCGGCTTCCTGTTCCACAATATGACCGACGCCTTCAACGCCGGGCGCGAACTGCTCCAGAAGTTCAAGCCGTCGGTCATGCGTCTCTACGACGAAGCCGAAACGGCGTCGCTCATCAAAAAGATCGTCGGCGTCGCGAAGAAGGGTGCCTTTATGAATATCGCGATCGAGGGCGTCTCGGAGATGGTCGATCTGGAAGAGAAGATCCTGCTCGAGACCTTCGGCAGATACGGCGCCGAGGATCTCGGGTCGGAGTACGGCGAGAAGTGGTGGAAGGAGAAGATCACCTTCTTCTATCCCGGTCATATGATGGACATCCCGCAATGCTTCGGCACGATGGATACGATCGCCCCCTACGATAAGATCGAGAAGATCTATTGGGAGATGAAAAAGGCGATCGAAACGAACTTCCCGCAGGCGAAGTTCATCGCGCACTTCTCGCATTGGTACGAGTGGGGCTGCATGATCTACGACCGTTTCATCGTCGACGGCAAGGACGTGCCGCAGGATCCGCACGAGGCGTTCCGGCTGCATCAGGCGATCTGGAACTGCGGCGTCCGCACCGCGCTGGCGAACGGCGGCGTCGTGAACGACCACCACGGCGTCGGCATCAAACTCGGAAGACTGATGAAAGAGCAGTACGGACCCGCGATGCAGGTCTTCGAGGGGATCAAGCGCCAGCTTGACCCGAACGGGATCATGAACCCCTGCAAACTGGGACTGTAAGGGAGGCGACGAACGATGAAGTTTACACAGAAAAGCAAAGAGCATCTCGACTCCTGCCGCTTCTGCTGGATGTGCCGTCACATCTGCCCGATCGGAAACGCGACGGGGCAGGAGAGGAACACGGCGCGGGCGCGCGCCCTCGGGCTTTCGCTCGTGGCTCGCGACGCGGTCGAGTATTCCGAGGATATCGTCAATAACGTTTACGAGTGCGCGCTCTGCGGCGCGTGCGTCAAGGAGTGCGTGACCGGGTGGGATCCCGTGGCGTTCACCAAAGAGGCGCGCCTCGGCGCGGCGCTCGACGGCAAACTGCCGTCCTACGTCCTGAAAATGGTGAAAGCCGCGATCGAGACCGGCAACGTCTACGGCGCGAAGCCCGACGGGAAACTCGCCGAAAAGATCCGGGGACTGAAGAAGAGCGACGTCCTCTTTTTCCTCGGCGCGGACGCGCGTTATAAGACCCCCGCCAACGCCGCCGAGGCGATCGACCTTCTCGTGAAACTCGGCGCCGATTTCACCGCGCTCGAAAACGAGCCCGACAGCGCCTACGGAATGGATTTCCTCGTCAGCGCGACCGCCGAGACCAAGGCGATCGCCGAAAAGTGCGCCGCGACGCTGAACGGATTCAAAAAGGTGATCTGCTACGATCCCGCCGACGCGAAAATGATGAAACGCGAATACAAAGAATGGGGGATCGAAATTGCGCCCGCAATCTTGACCTTTACAGAGTATCTTGATATAATTATAAAAGACAAAAAGGTCAAGAAAAGCGACCTCGTTTTCACCCCGCAGGACAGCGCGATCCTCGCCCGCGATCTTGACGAGACCGAGCCGGTGCGCCGGATCCTCTCGAAGATCGGCGACGTTTCGGAAATGCTGCTCAACCGCCGCGACACGATGCTGGCGGGGAACCTGATCATGAACGAGTATATGCCCGCGGTGATGGAGCGGGTCGCCGCCGACCGGTGGATCAACGCCGAAAACGTCGGGGCGAAGATCCTCGTCGCCGAAAGCCCCGCCGAATACGCGCTGCTCGCGAAGACGAAGCCCGCCGGACTTGACGTTCTTACGATCGAGGAGGCGATCCTGAAATGCTTGTAAACCTGAAAACCGTTCTCTCGCTTGCCGAGGCGGGCGGGTTCGCGATCCCGGCGTTCAACGTCTACAACATGGAGACGGTGATGGGCGCCGTGAAGGCGGCGGAGGAACTCCGCGCGCCGGTCATTTTGCAGGTCTATCCCCGGCTGATGAAAGAGGAGGCGGGTTACTATCTCTCGCCGGTCGTTCTCGCCGCGGCGAAAAAAGCGACCGTCCCGGTCTGCTTCCATCTCGATCACGGCCCGTCGGAACTTGAAACGACCCGTTCGATCCGCTACGGCGCTACGGGGATCATGCTCGACGGTTCGACCCTGCCTTTTGAAGAGAACATCGCTCTGACAAAACGGGTGGTCGACACCTGCGCGTATCTCGACGTTCAGGTCGAGGGCGAACTCGGACACGTCGGAACGACGAGCGACAGCGAGATGGACGAGTTTACGCGTCCCGAGGACGCGAAGACCTTCTTCGAGCGTACCGGCGTCGCCTGTCTTGCCGTCGCGGTCGGCACGGCGCACGGGCGCTACAAGAAGCCCCCGAAACTCGATATCGACCGGATCAAAGCCATCCGGGAGGCGACCGGCGGCGCGGCGCTCGTACTCCACGGCGGCAGCGGCGTGCCCGACGAGGAGATCCGGCGCGGGGTCGCGGCGGGGATCCGCAAGATGAACTTCGCGACCGACATCTGCTACACCTTCCTCGACACTTGTCTCGAAGAACTGCAAAAACCCGACCGTTCGATCGCGATCGACAACTTTATGAAGCGCCCGATCGAGGCGGTCAAGGAGTTCTGCATGACGCGGATCAAATTGGTCGGCGCGGACGGGAAGGTTTGAATATGGTTCAGATTGTCGGGATCGGGGCGAACGTGTGCGATACCCTGATCACGTTGGGAAAATACCCGACGGAGGATACGAAAACGCGGTGCGAGGCGATCCGCCGGAGCGGGGGAGGGCCCGTTGCGACGGGACTTGTCGCCGCGGCGAAACTCGGGGCGAAGTGCGCCTTTATCGGCAATCTCTCCGACGACGGCGACGGGCGGTTTCTTGCCGAAGATTTCAATCGGTTCGGCGTTTCGACGGAGTATTGTAAAACGCTTTCCGGTTACGCGTCCTTCACGTCCTGCATCTGGCTCGCGCGCGACAACGCGACGCGTACCGTCGTTTTCGACAGGGGAGATCTGCCCGGAACCGAACTCGACGCGAGAGCGAAGGCGGCGATCGCGGAAGCGACGGTCCTGATGGTCGACGGAAACGATCTCGACGCGGCGGTCGAAGCCGCGAAGATCGCGAGGGAAAACGGGACCAAGGTCCTTTACGACGCCGGCGGGAGGTACGAGGGGGTCGAACGGCTTCTGCCCCTCGCCGACTATCTCATCCCTTCGGAGGAGTTTGCGCGCGGGCACACCGGGGCGAAGAGTACCGAAGAGGCGGCGAAGATCCTTTTCGCAAAGTATTCTCCCGCGCTCGTCGTCGTGACGCAGGGCAAGCGCGGCGGGATCCTGTTCGACGGAAAAACGGCGCGCGCCTATCCGGCGCTCCCGGTCGAAGCCGTCGATTCCAACGGCGCGGGCGACGTTTTTCACGGCGCGTTCGCGTTTGCCCTGACGCAAGGGTACGACCCCTTTTCCGCCTGCGTTTTTTCGAGCGCCGTTTCGGCGTTGAAGTGCAGAAAGACCGGCGCCCGCGACGGCGCTCCGGATTATCGCGAAACCATTGCGTTTCTGAAGGAGAACGGATATGAATTATAAGAAGACCTACGTTCCGAAAAAAGGCTATACCCCGATCTCGGAGATCGGGAAATGCTCGCTCTCGCGTCTGGAGTTCGGGATCATCGAACTTGACGCCGGGGAAGAGCAACCCTTCGATACCAAAGACAAAGAGACGGCGTTCGTCGTCCTTTACGGGCATTGCGACGTTTTGTTCGACGGGAAAAAGTTCGAGAACGTCGGCAACCGGCAGAGCGTGTTCGAGAACCGTAGAGCAGAGTCCTTTTATATGCCGCGGGAGCAGAAACTCATCGTGCGCGCGCGCGACCGCGTGAAGATCGCCGTCTGCGCCACTCCGATCGCCGAGAAGACCGAGCCGCAGCTGCTTCGCGCGGATCGCGTGCCCCTGAAACTGCTCGGCAGACCGCCCTTCGAGCGCGAGACGAGTTTTCTGATCGACGGCACGACGAACGCGAAGATCCTGACGGTCGGCGAATCCTACACGACCGAGGGAAACTGGGCGGGATTCCCGCCGCACAAGCACGACGTCGACAATATGCCGGCGGAATGCGTCGCCGAGGAGATCTACTATTTCCTCTTCGAGCCCGAGCAGGGGTTCGCGGTGCAGTGCCTCTATACCCGGGACGGCGAGATCGACGAGGCGTACCGCGTGAAGAACGACGAACTGGTCGAGTTTCCGCGCGGCTATCACACCACCGTCTCGACGCCGGGTTACAAGACTTACTTTCTGTGGCTGATGGCGGGAGACTATCAGGGGTTCAACCGCTCGAACGATCCCGAACACGACTGGATCAAATAACGATTTATCCCGAAAGGGGAAACGGCGATGAAGTATCTTTTGGGAATCGATTTCGGCGGCGGCGCCTCCAAGGCGACGCTGCTTTCGGAGGCGGGGCAGGTGATCGCCACCCATACCGTCGAGTATCCGACGCACTATCCCGCCGAAGGATTCGTTGAACAGGATCCGGACGACTGGGTCGCGGCGGCGATCGAGAACGTTCGGGCGTTGCTTGAAAAAGGCGGGATCGATCCCCGCGACGTCGTCGCGCTCGCGTTCGACGCGGCGACCCATACGGCGGTGCTCTGCGACGAAAACTTCCGCGCGCTTCGTCCCGCGATCTACTGGACCGACACCCGTTCCAAAGACGAGGTTGCGATCCTGAAAGAACGGTACGGAGAACTGATCTTCGAGCGGGCGTTCCACCACCCCGACACGATCTGGACGCTTCCGCAGCTGATGTGGGTCAGAAAGAACGAACCCGAACTCTGGGCGAGAACCAAAAAAATCTTTTTCGCCAAGGATTACGTGCGCCATTTCTTCACGGGCGATTACGTGACCGACGTGATCGAAGCCGAGGGCAGTATGCTTTTCGACTATACGACGCTCTCGTGGTCGAAGGAACTCTGTTCGATCCTCGGGCTTGATCCCTCGGCGCTGCCCGAAACGGTTCGCCCCACCGACGTCGTCGGGCGCGTCACCGAAGAGGCGGCGGAGAGGACGGGGCTTTCGGCGGGGACGGTCGTTTTCTGCGGCACGACCGACACCGTGACCGAGGTTTACGCCGCCGGCGCCGTCGCGGCGGGAGATATGACGGTCAAACTCGCGACGGCGGGACGGATCTGCGTGATCTCCGAACGTCCCGTGCGCGATTCCAACCTCATCAACTATTCGCATATCGTGAACGGGCTGTGGTATCCGGGAACGGCGACGAAATCCTGCGCCGCGAGCAACCGATGGTTCCGGGACACTTTCGGCGGCAATTACCGTGAACTTGACGAAATGGCGGCATCGGTATCCGTGGGATGCGGCGGGCTGACTTACCATCCGTATCTGAACGGGGAACTGACCCCCTACGCCAACCCGAATCTGTGCGCCAGCTTCACCGGCGTCCGCTCCTTTCATACCAAGGCGCATTTTGCCCGCGCGGTGCTTGAGGGCGTGGCGTTCAGTATGCTCGACTGCGAACGGGCGCTCTCGAAGATCGGCATTCCCCACAAGGAGAACGCCGTTATGATCGGCATGGGCGGGAAGAGCCCGCTGTGGCGGCAGATCCTTTCCGACGTTCTGGGCGTTCCTCTGACCGTAAAGAAATACAGCGATTCCTCCTTCGGGACCGCGATGCTCGCGGGGGTCGCCGCCGGGGTTTTCGGCTCTTTTGAAGCCGCCGTGCGCCTTTGCAACGAGGAGATCTCCGAAACGAAGCCCGATCCCGGACGGCACGAACTCTATCAGAAATACTTCAAGCGCTACAAGGCGATCTGCGAGGCGCTCGCGCCGATCTACGACGAGGGCGTGCTGCCGTGAAGACCGTCGTTTTGGTAAAGGTCGTCGACGGGGAGATCAACCCCTTTGACGCGAGCGCGGTCGAATGGGCGTTGTCGCAGGGCGGCGAGGTCGCCGTTCTGTCGATGGGACCCCGGACGTGGGAAGAGGTCCTTCTTCCCCTGACGCGGCTCGGCGTCGGGCGGGTGATCCTGCTCTCCGATCCGCTTTTCGCGGGATCGGATACGCTCGCGACCGCCTACGTTCTTTCGCGCGCGCTCGCGCGAATCGACTACGACCTGATCCTTGCGGGGCGCAAAACGCTCGACGGCGAGACGGCGCAGGTCGGACCATGCCTCGCGGCGCTGCTCGGGATCCCGGTCCTGACGAACGTCTATTCGTTTGAGGCGGGAGAAAACGGGGTCGAATGTTTCACCGCGCTCGGGCGCGAACGCGCGCCCCTGCCGGCGCTTCTGACGGTCGAGCGGACGAAGCAACTGCGCTTTCCGTCGCTCTTCTCGAAGGTCGGGACGGTCGAAACGCGGGACAATTCCGCCGTCGGCGCGGATCCCGCCCGCTGCGGGCTTTCGGGGTCTCCTACCCGGGTGATCGAGACCTACGAGAGCAAGAAGGGCGAACGCGTCTGCAAGACGATCGCCCCGGGCGAGCTGCTTCCGCTGCTTCGCGATCTTTTGAAAAAGCGGAAGCGCGAGATCGCCGTCAAAGAGAGCGAAAAGAAGCTGAACGCCGTTTTTGCCGTCGGGGAAGAGGTCGTCGATCGCGCGCGCACGATCGCGAAGACCGTGATCCCGATCCCGAAGGACGATCCGGAAACGATCGCCGCCCGCGCGAAGAGCGAAATGCCCGACGCGATCCTGTGGAGCGCCGACGTATGGGGCAGACGGAACGCACCGATCGTGCAGGCGCTGCTTCGCACCGGTCTTTGCGCCGACTGTACGGAACTCGAGACCGACGGGGAACGGCTCTATATGATCCGTCCCGCAAAAGGAGGCAACGTCACGGCGAAGATCCGCTGCGACGTTCTCCCGCAGATGGCGACGGTGCGGACGACCGACGAAACGGCGGGCGACCTGATCGTTTCGGCGGGGCGCGGGGTCGCCGGCGAGGTCGGAGCGGTGCGGGAACTTGCGAAGGCGCTCGGCGCCGAGTTCTGCGCCTCCCGCGCGCTCGTCGATACCGGGCGCGCCGACTATCCCGAACAGGTCGGACTGACCGGGCGCTTCGTCTGCCCGAAGGTCTATCTCGCGATCGGGATCTCGGGCGCGGTGCAGCATCTGGTCGGGATGCGCGACGCGGATACCGTGATCGCCGTCAACCCCGATCCCGGCGCGCCGATCTTCGGTTTTTCCGATTACGGGATCGTTCTTTCGTTTGAAGATTTTTACAGGGAGTTTGGGAAAACGCTCCCGGAGAGAGGATAAGCATGTTGAATTATCAGGTCAAAATCGGTCTCGTTCCGATGCGTCGGGATACGAACAACCGCCCGAAGGGAACCTTTCTGACGTGGTACTCCGCCGAGGAGAGGGGGGAAAGATTCGTTCGGTATATCGAGGAGAACTTTGCAAACGACAAGGTCTCTTTCGTCGATTCCAAGGGACTCGGAACGAAGGATCTGATCCACGACGCGAGATCGGCGGAAGCCATGGTCGAGCGGATGAAAGAGGAGAAGGTCGACGCCGTCTTCATCATCAACTGTAACTTCGGCAACGAAGAAGCCGCCGCGGACATTGCGAAAGCGATGGGAAAGCCGGTGCTTCTCTGGGCGCCGCTCGACGACGAATACTACGTCGACGGGATGCGTCCGACCGATTCGCAGTGCGGGCTGTTCGGCACGTCGCGCCAGATGCAGCGGTTCCACATCCCCTTCTCGCACCTGCCGTGCTGTCGCGTTGAGAGCGACGAGTTCCGGGCGGGATTCGAGAGTTTCGTCCGCGTCGCCTGTATGGTGAAGAACTTTACGGGGCTCCGGATCGGGCAGATCGGGCTTCGCCCCGCGCCGTTCTATTCGGTCATCTGGAACGAGGGCGAACTGATGGAGAAGTTCGGACTGAAGATCATCCCGATCAATTTTGCCCTGATCGAACAGCGGATGAAGGCGACGCTTGACGAAAAGCCCGACGAGATGAAAGAGATCGCCGACGGAATCCGGAAGAACTATCAAATGGACGACCTGACGCCGCCCTTCATCGAAAGGATGGCGGCGTACGCCGTGACGCTGAAACGCCTCTATACCGAGTTCGACCTCGACGCGATCTCCGCCGAGTGCTGGACGGCGACCCCGGTGATGTTCGACGGGTTCGCCCCCTGTACGGTCTATTCGATTCTGAACGATATGGGCTATCTCGTTTCCTGCGAGAGCGATATGCATTGCCTGCTCACGATGATCCTTCTCAAGAGCGCGACGCTGGGAGAGGGCAAACCGCTCTTCGGCGAGTTTACCGTCCGTCACCCAGAGGACAAAAACGTCGAACTGCTCTGGCATTGCGGTCCGTTCCCGCTTTCACAGAAAGCCGAGAGCGGCGTCGGATCGACGGCGCGGCTTGTCAATCAGCGGTCGTGGTTCCGCGCCAAAGACGGCGTTTATACGGTTGCCCGGATGGATCAGGAGAGCGGACGCTACAAGATCCTGCCGCTCGTCGGAAAGACCGCCGAGGGACCCCTGACCCACGGAACCTACCTTTGGGTGAAGTTCGATGATCTGCAAAGGATCGAGGACAGGATCATCGACGGACCGTACATCCACCATTTCACCGAGATCCTGGGCGATTTCAGCCGTGAAATCGCCGAGTTTACCAAGTATTTCCCGAATCTTGAAGTCGACGCGATCTGACGCGCACGCCCGACGGGCGTAAAGGAGAAACGAGAGAGATGAGAGAAAAGATCCTGTTTGACGACGACTGGAAGTTTCACCTCGGGGATATTCCGGTTCCGGATCCCGTCGAGAAGGGGCCGGTCTATATGCAGGCGAAGACCGAGCGGAAACGGATCGGTCCCGCGGCGCTTCATTACGTCGCGGACAGCGACGATTATTCCGACGATCGGCAACTGAATCCCGAGCGCTGGGAGACGGTTTCGCTCCCGCACGACTACGTCGTCGGGGGGACTCCCGACCGACGGTACAACAACGCGCTCGGCTTTTTCAAGTACGAGAACGCCTGGTACCGCAAGACTTTTACGATCCCGAAGGCGGATAAAGACAAGCGGATCTGCCTCCTGTTCGACGGGGTCGCCGTCCGGGCGACCGTCTACCTCAACGGATGCCTGATGGGGCACAGTTTTTCGGGGTACACCCCGTTTGAGATCGATATTTCCGACTACGTCGAGTTCGATCGGGAGAACGTGCTTGCCGTTTACGTCGACGCCACCTCTTCGCACGAGGGCTGGTGGTACGAGGGCGGCGGGATCTATCGGCACGTCTGGCTGATCAAAACCGACAAGGTCGCCCTCGATCTGTGGGGGCTTTGCGTTCGTCCCGAGTTCAAGGGCGACCGCTGGGATCTTACGGTCGTCAACACGGTGAGAAACGATCGGGTCGAGGAAGTGTCCGCGACTGTGAAAACCGAGATCACGGACGGAAACAGGACGGTCCTTTCGCTCTCGGGCGAGTGCGCGCTTTCCCCGATGACGAAGAGCGACGTTACGCTCCGCGGGACGGTCCGCTCTCCGCGGCTGTGGAGCGTCGACGATCCGTATCAGTACAGAGCCGTCACGAAGATCTACCGGGGCGGCGCTCTGTGCGACGTTTCCGAAACGAAGTTCGGATTCCGGTATTTTTCGTATTCTTCCGGGGAGGGGTTCACCGTCAACGGGCAGAAGACATTTATCAACGGCGTCTGCGCGCACGAAGATTTCGGTCTTACCGGCAAGGCGGTTCCCGACAACGTCCGGAAACACAAAGTCAGACTCATCAAGGAGATGGGCGCCAACGGCTATCGCTGTACGCATTATCCCCACTCGGTCGAGACGATGGACGCCCTCGACGAGGCGGGGCTGATCGTGATGGCGGAGACGCGCTGGTTCGAGTCGACGAAGGAAGGGCTTGAACAACTCGAAACGCTGATCAAGCGCGACCGGAACCGGCCCTCGGTCTTCTTCTGGTCGGTCGGAAACGAGGAACCGAAGCAGACGACCGACGCGGGCAGACGGATCAGCCGCCGTATGATCGAGCGTATCCGGCAACTCGATCCGACGCGCTGGATCACCTGCGCCGTCTCGAACGATCCCGACAAGGCGACGGTTTACGACGACCTCGACGTGATCGGGATCAACTACAACCATTGGAATTACGACGCCGTATATAAAAAATATCCCGACAAGATGATCGTCGCCTCCGAGTGCTGCGCCACCGGGACGACGCGCGGCTGGTATTTTGACGACGATCCGCAGCGGGGCTATCTCAACGCGATCGATCACGACACCAACGAGTGGTTTATCGGACGGGAAAACACGTGGCGGCTCTTCCGCGACCGTCCGTATATCTCGGGCGGCTTTCAATGGATCGCCTTCGAGCATCGCGGGGAATGCACCTGGCCGCGGCTCTGTTCGCAGTCGGGAGCGATCGATCTCTTCCTGCAGAAGAAGGACGCGTTTTATCAGAACCAGATCCTGTTTCAGCCCGACCGTCCCCTGATCTACGTGCTGCCGCATTGGAACTGGGCGGGGATGGAGGGACAGCCGATCCGCGTGGTCGCTTATACCAACTGTGAAGAGGCGGAACTGTTCGTCAACGGCAAGTCCTTCGGGCGGCAGAAGATCGACCGTCCGGGGCACGGCGAATGGAGCGTGCCCTACGTCGCGGGAAGCGTCAAGGCGATCGGGTACAACGACGGAAAGCCGGTTGCCGGCGACGCCCGTCAGACGACGAAGGCGCCGGTCGCGCTCTCTCTGGAACTTGAAAACGAGATCGAAGAGGCAAACGGACGGGATATCGCCCTGTTCACCTGCACCTGCGTCGACGAGGACGGGCGGGAGGTTCCCGACGCCGCCGCGTTCGTTCGCTTCGTTTCCAACAAACGCGGCAGGATCGTGGGCACCGGGTCCGACGTCTCGGATCACCGCCCGGTGACCGACCCCGAACGGCGGATGCGGGCGGGCAGGATCTCGGTCGCCGTCCTGGTCGGAAAGACCGCCGGAGCCCTCACGCTCCGCGCCGAAGCCGACGGACTGACCCCCGCGTTTCTGAAAATCGACCTGAAAGAAGCCGTTTGTTCGCGAAAGGGAAAACAATGCTGACACAAAGACTCGGCAAACCGTATCAGACCGACGACGGGTATATCGGTCGCCTTCTCTCGATGATCCGGGACAATCCGGGCTCCTGCGACGAGATCTGGTTCGCGTCGCTCTACGGTTATCCGAAACCCGAAACGCACGAAGCGTACGCCAAGGAGATCCTTGTGCAAGCCGAAAAGTGCCGACGGGCGGGGCTTCGCGTTTCACTGCAGATCAGCAATACGATCGGACACGGAGAGTACATCTCCAAGCGCGACTGCACGGGGCTCGTCTATCCCGGTTCTCCGGTGCGCAATCTCGTCGGATGGGACGGGACGGTCGCGCGCCACTCCTTCTGCTGGCGAGACCGCGTCTTCCGCGACTATATCCTCAAGTCGATCGCGGCGTATCTTCCGATCAAGCCGTCCGCCGTCTGGTTCGACGACGATTTCCGCCCCAACCACCATATTCCCGTGACCTTCGGCTGCTTTTGCGACGACTGCGTCGCGGCGTTCAACCGGGAGTACGGTTCCTCCTTTACCCGCGAGGAACTCGTCCGGGAATTGAACGAGGGGGCGATCGAATGCCGCCGCGCGTTCATCGGCTTTACCAAAGCCGGGCTTGCGAGTTTTATGACCGAGTGCTGCGAATTGATCCACCGGGAACTGCCCGAAACGCAGGTCGGATTGCAGCAGGGGTCGATGACCGGGTTTATCGGGGATACGGGGAACCGCTATCTCCACGAGATCATTTATCGCGTGACGGGTCATCCGTCGCTCTCGCGCCCCGGCGGCGGCGCCTATACCGACCACGACCTGAACGGGTTCGTGAAAAAGGGCGGCGAGATCGAGCGTCAGAACCGGGAATGCCCCGACACCGTTTCGGATATCCGCCCCGAGATCGAGAGTCTCCCCTACGTCGCCTACGGCAAGAGCGCGGCGGGGACCTGTTTTGAAACGACCCTCTATCTGTCGGTCGGCGCGACGGCGATGAGTTACGCGATGCTGATGGACGAAAACGAGGACGCCACCTTCTATCGGCGCGAGTTCGAGTTGTTCGCGCTCCACCGACCCTATTGGGAGAAGCTGTCGCAAACCAACAAAAAGAGCGTTCAGAGCGGCGTCAACGCCGTCTTTCTCAAGGGGAAGTGGGCGTACCGCTCGGCGATCCCCTTCGAGTACGCCGAGGGCGATCCGGCAAACGAGACCGTCCTTCGGTATATCAGTCTGCCGATGTCCTACCGGTGCGACTCCGACGGCGTACAGCTTTTGCACGGCTCGGACGCCGACCGTCTCTCGGACGAGGCGGTCGGGGAACTGCTCAAAAAGCCCCTTCTGACCGACGCCGAAACGATTGAAAGACTGTCGGCACGCGGCTTTTCGTTCCCGATCTCGGTTCGGAGGATCGACACGCTCCGGTTGAACGAGGAATACGCCGACCACCCGATCAACCGGGGGCTCTCCCGCCGGGTCTGGGACGGCAGGTTTGCCGGCAAACGCGAGGGATACCGGATCGACGCGACGGGCGACGGGGTCGAGGTGATCGGGACCTATCTCGCGCTCGGGGCGGGCGCCTCGGACGGCGGATCGATCGCGACGGCGGTGATCACGACCTCCGCCGGCGCAAAATGGGCGGTCTACGGGTTTGATCTTTGGAACCGTACCGTCAGTATCGATCGGAGGGATCAGATCTTCAACGCCGTCGAGTATATCGGCGGAAAGCCGCTTCCGGCGCGGATGATCGACGGGTTCTCGTCGCTCGTTCTGCCGCGGGAGTACCCCGACGGGAGCCTCGCATCGGTCGGCGTCGTAAACTGCACGCCGGGTGAGAGCGGGGAATACCGCATCCGGGTCGCCGCACCCGCCGGAACGGTCGCACGCTATATGGCGCAGTATGGGAAAGAAACCGACCTTACCGTCGGAGAGGGCGGGCTCGTTACGATGCCCTCGCTTTCGGGTTGGAGCGTCGGAACGCTGTTTTTCAAACAAACGGGAGAGAAAGGAAAATGATCGAGAACATCAAGGATATAAAACCCATTTATCCCTCCGAGCCGTGGAAGATCACCGAGGAGGAGTTCAAACCCGAAAACAACTACCGCAACGAGACGGTCTTCGTCCTCTCGAACGGGTATATCGGGATGCGCGGCACCTTTGAAGAGGCGTACAAACTGCCGAAGGGGCTTGGGATGGAGGGCAGTTTCGTCAACGGGTTCTACGAGAGCGAGACGATCCGTTACGGCGAGACCGCCTACGGCTTTGCCGACAAGACCCAGACGATGCTGAACGTCGCGAACGCCAAGGTCATCCGTCTGACGGTGGACGGCGAGGAGTTCAGCCTCTTTGAGGGAAAACTCCGGGAGTCGAAGCGGGTGCTCGATATGAAGACCGGAACGCTCTCGCGCTTCGTCCGTTGGACGTCGCCGAAGGGGAAGACGGTCGAGATCAGATCGACCCGGATCGTCTCGCTCACGAACAAGTTCGCCGCGGCGATCCGCTACGCGGTCACTCCGGTCGATTTCGACGGGGAACTCGTTCTTTCGTCGGGGATCGACGGCGACGTCGAGAACAATACCAAAGAGAACAACTCCCGGATCGATTACGGTCCCTACGGGCGGGTCGTTCTGCCGGTCGACAGAAAGACGGACGGCGCCTTTATCGCGCTCCGGCAGCGGTCGAAGAACACCGCGATCGGGATCGTGACCGCCGTGCGGAACGAGACCGATTTCGAGGCGACGCGCGAAACGGCGGAGGACGAGTTCACCGTCGCGACCCGCTTCGCTTTCAACGCGAAAAAAGGAAAGACCTATACGCTGACCAAGTACATCACCTACGTCACCACGCGGGACTATCCCGAGGAAAAACTCTACGACGCGGCGAAAACGATCCTCGCCGATCTTTCCCGCGGCGGGTTTGCCGCGTTGGAAGCGTCGCAGAAAGAGTACCTCGCCGATTTCTGGGAGAACGCCGATATTGAGATCGACGGCGACGACCTGCTCTCGCAGGGGCTTCGCTGGCACGAGTTCGCCCTGCTCCAGTCGCCGGGACGGGACGGGAAAACCAGTCTCGGGGCGAAGGGGCTCTCGGGCGAGGGTTACGAGGGGCACGTTTTCTGGGATACCGAGATGTACGTCACCCCGTTTTTCAACTTCGAGCGACCCGAGGTCGCGAAACAGATCCTGATGTTCCGCTACAACACGCTGGATCAGGCGCGCGAGCGGGCGCGGGTGCTTTCGGTAAAACGCGGTTGCTGCTTCCCGTGGCGGACGATCAACGGGCGGGAGGCGAGCGCCTTCTTCCTCGCCGGTACCTGTCAGTTCCACATCAACGCCGATATCGCCTACGCCGTCAATCAGTACGTCACGGCGACGGGCGACGACGACTTTCTTGCCGATTACGGCGCCGAGATCCTCGTCGAGACGGCGCGCTTCTGGGTCGAGTTCGGCGAATATATCGACTACAAGGGCGGCAAGTTCTGCATCAACGGCGTGACGGGACCCGACGAGTTCGCGGTGCTGGTCAACAACAACTGCTATACCAATATGATGGCGCGCGAGAACATGAAATACGCCGTCAAAGCCGTCGCGTTCCTAAAGGAAAAGATGCCCGGAAAGTACGCCGCTCTGGCGAAGAAGATCGGGCTTACGGACGACGAGCCCGCCGAATGGCAGCGGGCGATCGACAACACGTATATCCCCTACGACGAGGAGCGCGGCATCTATCCGCAGGACGATTCCTTCCTCTCGAAAAAGCGGTGGGATATCGAGCATACCCCGTTCTCCGAGTTTCCCCTGCTCGACAAGCACCATCCGATCGTCGTCTATCGGCATCAGGTGTCGAAGCAGGCGGATTTCGTCCTCGCGATGTTCCTGCTCTCCGAGTATTTCACGCGCGAGGAGATGAAGCGGAACTTCGATTTCTACGAAACGGTCTCGGTGCACGAATCGTCGCTCTCCGCCTGCATCTTTTCGATCGTCGCCGACGCGATCGGGTATGACGACGTCGCCTACAAGTACTTTATGACGACCTCGCGGCTCGACCTCGACGATTACCACGCCAACGTCAACGCCGGATACCATTGCGCGAATATGGCGGGGACCTGGATGAGTATGCTCTTCGGCTTCGGCGGGATGCGGATCGCGGGCGAAAAACTCTCGTTTGCGCCGACCCTGCCCGAAAAGTGGAACTCCTACCGCTTCCGGGTGCTTTTCCGCGGGCGGCTGCTCGAGGTGAAGGTCGACAAAGAGGGCGCGCATTATCGGCTTCTCCGCGGCGACGCGCTGAAAATCGACTCCTACGGAAAAGAAATCACGGTTAAATAAAGGAAAGCGAAGATGAACGCACAGGAAATCAAAGAACAACTCGTAAAAGAATACCCGTACCGGCTCGAACTCCACGCACATTCCAACCCCGCCAGCGGGTGCAGCGAGGTGCCGGCGCCCGATCTCGTCGCCACCTTCGCGAAACTCGGCTATCACGGGATCGTGCTCACCAACCATTTCATCTACGACTGTTCGCCCCATATCAAGGGGCGCACCGTCGAGGAGGCGATCGCCGCCTGGCTGAACGACTACCGCGAGGCGGTCGAGGCGGGCAAAAAGCACGGTCTGACCGTTATGCTCGGCGCCGAGATCCGGTTCACCGAAAACAACAACGACTACCTGATCTACGGTCTGCGCGAGGAGATGCTGCCCGAGATCTACCGCCTGCTGCCGGAGGGCGTCGAGAACTTCCGCAAGAATTATAAGATGCCCGACAGCGTGTTTCTGCAGGCGCATCCCTTCCGCGACGGAATGGTCGAGATCGATCCGGCGCTCCTCGACGGGATCGAGACCTTCAATATGCATCCGGGACAGAGATCGCGCAACGCCGTCGCGAACCTTTACGCCAAGAAAAAGGGGATCGGGATCCGGCTTGTCGCCTCGGATTTTCATTTTCTGCGCGGCAGAGACCTCGCCGTCTCGGCAATCCGGACGAAAACGATGCCGAAAGATTCCTTCGACGTCGCGAAGATCCTGAGAAGCGGAGACTATCTCGGCGAGGTCGGGACAGAGGCGCTGATTATTCCGTAAAAGGAGAGAAAGATGATCAAAGCGGTACTGTTTGACCTGGACGGCGTGATCGTTTCGACCGATCGCTGCCACTTCCGGGCGTGGAAACGGATGGCGGACGAAGAGGGGATCTACTTTGACGAAAAGATCAACGACCGCCTTCGCGGCGTCAGCCGGATGGCAAGTCTCGAGATCGTTCTCGAGAGGGCGACCCGCGCCTATAACGAAGAAGAAAAAAAGGCGCTCGCGGAACGCAAAAACAACTATTACAAAGATCTGATCCGCGAACTCACTCCCGCCGATATTCTGCCCGGCGCGATGGAGAACCTGAACGAACTGAGAGAAAACGGGATCCTCGTCGCCGTCGGCTCGTCAAGCAAAAACACCCCGCTCATCCTCCGGCAGATCGGGCTGGACGGTTTCTTTGACGCCGTCTCCGACGGGAACAACATCTCGCACTCGAAGCCCGACCCCGAGGTCTTCCTCAAAGCGGCGGAAATGCTCGGGATCGCGCCCGGCGACTGCCTCGTCGTCGAGGACGCCGACGCCGGGATCGAGGCGGGACGCCGCGGAGGGATGAAGACGCTTTCGGTCAAAGGCGCCAAAGGGGCGGATTTCTTTGCCGACGATCTTTCCGCGTTCAGCATTTATAAACGAATCGCCCGATAACGGAAAAACCGAAAAGGAGAAAGCGATAATGAAAAAACTGATCTTGTCTCTGACGCTGATCTTCTGTTTCGCGCTTTGCGCCGTGCTTGCGTCCTGCGGCGGGGGCGGCGGCGAAACGCCCGCGACGGTCCCGGCGACCGAAGCGAAAACCGATCCCGCGACCGGCGCGGCAACGGTTCCCGCAACCGAAGCCGAGACGAATCCCGCGACCGATGTGGCGACGGTTCCGACAACCGACGCGGCGACCGATCCGGTGACCGAGCCCGCTTGCGACCACGTTTGGGACGGAGGAACGGTCACCAAAGAGGCGGGGTGCATCGTCGCCACCAAGGAAGAGATCAAAGGCGAGATCACGTACGTCTGCACGCTCTGCGGCGCGACCAAAACCGAGGAGATCCCCGGGCACACCTGGGACGACGGAAAGGTCGTTTCGGCGGCGACCTGCTCGGCTAAGGGTATGCGGCTCTATACCTGCACCGTCTGTAAACAGAAAATACAGGAGACAATACCGATCGACCCCGACGCGCATACGTACGTTTCGGGCGACAAAGGTCGGATCGTCACGCCGCCGACCGAAACGGCGGACGGACGGAGCGAAAAGGTTTGCACGACCTGCGGGACGAGCGTGTTTACGCCGGTTACCTACGCCGATTACAGCGCCTCCGTGACCGAGATCAAAGCGAAGGTCGACGCGTTTAACACTTCCGATTTCGGAAGCGGGAGCGTTGCGACCAACCTCGGCGGTTCCTACGCCGCGACGCCGGTAAAACCGACGGCGGGACAACACCCGCGCGTCCTCTTCAACGGGAACGATATCGCGGGGATCGAACGCGAACTGCACGACAAGCGGAGCAGCGTCGCGTTCAAGGAGTACCGCGCCGCGATCCAGAGCCCGACCGACGGGAAACTCCTGAACCAGAGCCAGAACTTCTCGGCGGTCACGCTGAACAAGATCCAGCTGCTGGCGCTCGATTACGCGCTGACCGGGAACGAGATCTCGGGCTACAACGCGATCAACGCGATCAAAAACGCGCTGCTCACGATGAATTACGAGGGAATAAGCGACGTCACCCGTCCTTACGGATACACGATGTATATCGCGGCGTGCGTTTACGACTGGTGCTACGATCTTCTCAGCGGGACCGACAAGACCCAGATCATTCTCGGCGTGCAGAAAAAGATCTGTGAGGCGGGGATGGAGGTCGGCTTCCCGCCCTCGGGACAGACGGCGATCTCCGGGCACGGCAGCGAGTACGGATTGCTCCGCGACTACCTGTCTTTTGCCATCGCGATCTACGACGAGTATCCCGGCTGGTGGGATATGATCGGCGGGCGCTACTATTCCGAGTTCGTTCCGATCCGCGAGGCGTTTTACGAGGCGGGGATGGCGCCGCAGGGGGTCTCGCTCTACCTGCAGACCCGCTACGCCTGCGACCTCTATTCGGCGTGGCTGATCTACGGGATGTCGGGAACGATCCCCTTTGACTCCGCGAATATGAAACAGGTCGCGCGCTCGATCTTTTCGCACGAACTGCCCGGAACGTACGGCTCGAAGTATTACGTCGGTTTCAACACCGGCGACGACCACACGCCGGACGGCAGTTTCATCAACTACGGCCGCGTCGCCCTGATCTCGTCCCATCTTTTCGACGACGCGACGATGCGCGCCGAACTTGAGTATTACAAGTACAGTTACACCGATTTTTCGACCGAAACCTTCGCTTTTGCGAGCGTCGGAGAGTATCTGATCTGCTCCTCGCACAACCTGGCGGCGGCGAAGGACCGGCACGAAGGGATGGATCTGATCCTCTATAACGGCGGCTGGCTCGGACAAACGATCGCCCGCAATAACTGGGGGGACCGTCAGGCGGCGGTTCTGATGAAGGTCGGCGTCAAAACGACGGCGAACCACGACCATCTTGACTGCGGACAGTTCCAGATCTATTACCGCGAGATCCTCGCGGGCGATACCGGCGCCTACGCCAAGTACGGGGAAGACCATCATTACTACTACCATCAGGCGACCATTGCGCACAACAGCCTCCTGATCTACGACACGTCGCTCGCGGGGAACACAGCCACCTATAAAGGATACTATTCCGGCGGACAGAAGTTCCTGAAAAGCGGGGACATTTCGGCTGCCAACTACAACGAATGGCTGAACGGAACGAAATACGTGACCGGTACGGTGACGGGGCACGAGGAAGGGTACGCCGACGATGAAAAGACGACGGCGACCTACGCCTATATCGCCGGAAATATCGCCGCCGCCTATCCCTCTACGGCGGTCTCCGAGGTCACGCGCCGGATGCTGACCGTCTTCGATACCGGGAACGACGACGTGCCGATGTATTTCATCGTTTTCGACAACATCACGGCAAAGGACGCGTCGTTCAAGAAGACCTTCCTGCTGCACACCGCGACCGAACCGACGGTCGAGGAGAATACCGTGACCGAGATCGTCGGCAACGGCAAACTCGTCCTGCAGAACGTGGTCGGCAACAACGTCACGATCACCAAGCGGGGCGGCGGGGAAGGGCAGAACTACCTGGTCAACAATGGAAGCGTCGACAACTACGTGCAGCTTAATAACAGCGCCAACCGCTACGACGATTATTGGGGACGGATCGAGATCAGCCCCGCGGCGGGGAGCAAGACCGATCAGCTCGTGAACGTGATGTACGTCTGCGACGCCGACAAGGATCCGGCTCTGACCGCGACGGCGATCTCCTCGAACACCGTCAAGGGCGCCGTGATCGGAAACACGGCGGC
>Ga0310696_10003447_pt1 | contig 19747 bp, 18 predicted proteins | sample AusTroGonzalo_MG_4_FD_203885 | JGI IMG/M metagenome (GOLD analysis project Ga0310696, IMG submission 203885) | Bovine rumen microbial communities from tropical cattle in Woodstock, Queensland, Australia - Gonzalo_02 (v2) (version 2) | ecosystem: Host-associated > Mammals > Digestive system >... | reverse complement strand
CGCAAGGCCGGCATGAAGCCCGACAAAAACGGTGTCTATCAAATCGTTGAGGAAATGCCTCAATACCCTGGCGGCGAGAAAGCCATGATGGAGTATGTGGCCAAAAATGTCGCTTATCCACAAGAAGCTCGGGATAAAGAAATTTCTGGCCGTGTGTTTGTGAGTTTTGTTGTCGAGAAAGACGGCAGTATCGGTGAAGTGAAAGTGATGCGTGGCATTGGTGGCGGTTGCGACGAAGAGGCCGTCCGTGTCATCAAAGGCATGCCGAAATGGAAGCCTGGCAAACAAGAAGGGAAACCGGTGCGTGTCAGTTACATGATGCCTATTAACTTCAAGTTGTCGGATGGTCAGGAAAGCAAAGGGAGCCTTGCCAATACAGCCTACATGGGTAAGGGTACAGGCACCAAGGACGGAGTCACCTACACCATGAGGATGACGATGGAATTTGAAAGCAATACAACCGGATACTTTGTCATGACACTGAATTCACAGAAGAAGAACGAAAAGGCTCAGGTTGAATTCGAAGATGTGGGTTTGCCCTTCACCTACACCTTTGACGGCAAGTCATCGGGTTCTATCCAACCCACCAATCCTGACGGAAGCCAACTCGGAGAAATGCCAGCAACGCCTTACGGTTTCATCATTAATAAGGATAACACCATCCAAGTCAATTTCTATGATTTAAAGGACGATATTGGTGTGGACAAAATCGTTTTCAAAAAAGTGGGGAAAAACACGACTACTCCAAATGGATGGCCTGTGAATTAAGCCGAGGACGACATCAACGTTCAATTAATTATTTCACGCAGAACTCGCAGAATTTTGGGAACGCAAAGCGACGCAAAACTTGCGTCCGGCAGGATTCCCATAGTTCTGCGGATTCTGCGTGAGATATTATTCAATTTTGGGAACGCAAAGCGACGCAAAACTTGCGTCCGGCAGGATTCCCAAAATTCTGCGGATTCTGCGTGAGATATTATTCAATAACCAACTGCTCCCACTTGATTTTCGGCACAAACTGCACGCCATCCGCATCGCGATAATACGCCAGTTTGTCACCCGCATCGACAGGCTGCAAATGGATTTTCTCCGCCCCTTTGCCAATGGCTAAAATCAACAGCGGCTCAAAAGGCAAATTGAATGCTTCGGTAATCTTCGCCTTGTTGAACGCCCCAATCATAATGCCGTTGAGGCCCATTTCGGTGGTTTTCAGCAACATGCTCTGGGCTGCAATGCCGAGGTCGATGTCCACAAACTTGTTTTCGGGAATCGTGCTGCAAATGATGATGAAAGCCTCAGGCTCGGTGCCAGGGAAGGGGAGGTGCAACTCGGGCAACAGGCCACCCAGTTTCATATTCTGCACGATGATGTCGGCACCCGTCTCCTTGGTCACCAGCTTGAAGCGAAGTACTTGCTGGTTTTTCGCCGAAGCGATTTTGGTGTTCACTGCCACGATGCGTTCCAGCATGTCACGTTTCACCACAAAGTCTTTGTTATAACCACGATAACTGCGGTTTTTTTCCATAAGGGTTTCAACTGAGGTGTGCTTCACCACGGTTTTCTTGGCACCCGCGCCAAAGACTTCCTCGTAGCGTTTTTCTAAGTATCCGTCGGCCATTAGATTATAGATTCAAAAATTTAAGATTCAACTATTTAAAGATTTTGCAAAATTAGACAAAATGCTGTAATATTTTGCGTTATTCAACATTTTTCCTTATCTTTGCGAAAAATATGATTTTATGACCGACAAAATAAAACTCTTTGAACAAAAGCAAATTAGAACCCATTGGGATGCCGAAAACGAGGAATGGTATTTTTCCGTGGTGGACATTGTAGAAGCGTTAACCGAAAGCCCGAATCCAAGAAAATATTGGAGTGTGCTGAAAACCAGACTGAAAAAGGAAGGGAGCGAGGTGACTACAAATTGTAGTCAACTGAAAATGCAAGCAGCAGACGGCAAGTTTTACAAGACCGACTGCATGACCACGAAAAACATTTTGCGTCTGGTACAGTCAATCCCTTCGCCCAAAGCAGAGCCTTTCAAATTGTGGTTGGCCGAAGTGGGCAACGAGCGTCTGAACGAAATTGCTGACCCCGAAAAAGCCATCCTTCGCGGTGCCGACTATTACCGCGCCAAAGGCTATACCGAAAGCTGGATCAACCAACGCCTGCAAAGCATAGAGATGTGCAAGGAACTGACGGACGAATGGAAAGCGCGTGGCATCGAACAGGAAAAGGATTACGCCATCCTTACTAACGAAATGACCAAGGCTTGGAGCGGCCTTTCTGTTCGGGATTACAAAAATTTGAAAGGGTTGAAAAAAGAGAACTTGCGCGACAACATGACCAATTTGGAATTGGTGCTCAATATGTTGGCCGAAGTAACCACAACCGCCATCTCACGCAGCCGACAGCCTGAAACTTTTGAGGAAAGCCGTGGCATTGCCATTGAAGGCGGCAAAGTCGCAGGTAACGCCCGAAAAGATATCGAACGACGTACAAAAACGCCTGTAATTAGTCCGCTCAACGCCAAAGATAAGAAAGCCCTTGATGTCACCGATACTGATTTCCAATTGCTTGAAAGTGGAAACGACTGATTGAGCTGGAAATCAAGAAACGATGATAAACACGTACATTAGACAGGAGTTCTCGTGTAGATTTTAGGTCTTTACAGACAACAAAAAACACCCTACAGACAACAAAAAAACACAGAATCCTTGAACTTCGTTTCGGGGATTCTTGTTATTTTTGCGCCACTTAAAAGGTTTCATTATGAAGAAAATAAGTATCTTATTTACAATCTGTTGCATTATAGCCTTGGCTTCATGCCAGAAGAAAAACGCCCCATTGTTTCGCGGCGACTATAGTTTCAAGACTTCGGGTAGCGTCACTTTGGAGGAAATCATGTTTGAAGATGACACTATCGAGACGGCCTCCTACACCGTTAGTTTGCCTAATGAAATCGGGCAATTGGAAATCAGCGCCTTGGGCGATGACAAAGACAGCGTTGTTGTGGTGATGAACACCATGGGCGGCGAGGTTGTCGTCACCCATGCTCTTTGCGAAGACAACAAAATCTTTTTGAGGGATTTCACAAAAAATACCCTGCTTTTCACCGGCGACTCCATCACCCTGAAGAACGAGGTGCGCGTGCAGGCCTCAGGACAGATGTACGAGGACAATACCCTCATTATCAACATGATTTACGACGGTGAAGCCGAGACCTCTGAACGCGCCTTCACCATCCACGGCGACAATATCAGAATGGCGGCAATAAGGAATTAAACTATGAAAACCAAACACATCCTATGGCTGTTGCCCCTGCTGCTGACCGCCTGCCACGACGACCCGCAGCAGTTGAAGGAAAAACTCTTGGGCGGTCCCGCCGAGGAGCGCGTCATCCCCGTCGGTGTTCAAGTGATTGACGAAGTGAGCGGCATCGTCAGCAACACCTATCCTGGTTATTTAGAGGAAGGGCAATCGGTGGAGATGGCCTTCAAATATGGCGGCACTTTGCAGCAACTTAATGTGAAGCAAGGCAGTAGCGTGAGGAAAGGACAAACGCTGGCGCGTGTGTCATCGCCTCAGATGGAAAGCACCCAACGCTCGGCACAGGCCACTCTCGAACAGGCCCAAGACGCATACGACCGCCTGAAAAAAGTCTATGACAATGGCAGTCTGCCTGAAATCAAGTGGCGCGAGATGGTTGCCAACCTCGAAAAAGCCCAATCCGCCTTGGATTTGGCCAATGCCATGCTTGCCGACAACACGATTACGGCACCTTTCGATGGCACCGTGGCCTCCGTCAATGTAGAAATCGGGGAAAATGTCGCGCCGCTGAAACCTGTCATTCGACTTATTAATACAAAAGGCATGGCGGTGAAAATTTCCGTGCCAGAAAATGAAATCTCTAAGGTGCAGGTAGGCGATACTGCCGAGGTCGTCATTCCCGCTTTGGGCGACAAACGCTTGAATGGCAAGGTCATAGAGAAAAGTATGACTGCCTCGTTGCTTACCCACAGTTACCCCGTCAAGGTGCTCATCGAGCAACCCGACAAAGAACTCACCCCCGGGATGATTGGCAAGGTGGTGCTGAAAGCCGATGTCAGCAAAGGCATCATTATTCCTGCCAATGCGGTTTTGATTAACCAAGAAGGCAAATTCGTTTGGGTGGCTGAGGACGGTCGCGCCACGCGGCGGAAAATCACCCTTGCGGGCTATTCGGGCAATGGCGTTATCGTCAGCGAAGGCTTGAATACGGGCGATATTGTTATTGTGGAAGGATACCAGAAAGTGAGTGAAGGGATGAAAGTGAGCTATGAGCAAGATTAAGGACAGAGGCATCATCGCGGGAAGCATCGACCACCAGAAGATTGTCTGGGTGATTGTGGCGGTCATTGTGGGCTTCGGCATCTATGCCCTTGTCGATATGAAGAAGGACGAGTTTCCCGCCTTCAGTTATCCGCAAGGCATCGTGGCGGGCGTGTATCCGGGTGCCAATTCCGAGGAGGTGGAGGCCCAACTGACTAAGCCGTTGGAGGAACTGCTGTTCACCTTGCCCGAGGTGGACCGCGAGAGAACCTATTCCGTAACCAAGGAAGGCATCTGCTACATCTATGTGATGCTGGACTTGACGATGGGCGACTATGCCCAAGCGTGGACGAAAATTCGCAATAAAATCAACGAAAACAAGGCCTTGAGTTTTCCGGCGGGCGTGTTGGCTATCGCAGTGGTTGACGACTTTGGCGAGACTTCCTCGTTGCTCATCGCTATGGAATCATCGGACAAAACCTACCGCGAGATGCGTGAATACACCGATGACCTCACTCGCCGCCTGCGCGACATCCCTCAAACAGGCAACGTCCGCGTGATGGGCGAACAACCCGAGGAAATCGCGGTCACGGTAGATAAAGAGAAATTGTCGTTTTACGGCATCAGTCCGAACACTTTGATGCTGCAATACGCCTCACAAGGCTTCCTCACGACCAGCGGCACTATGGAAACCTCCAATTTCGACCTGCCGCTGCACATCGAGAACCCAGTCGTTTCGGAAGAGGAACTTGAAGAGCAAATCATCTATTCCGACGCGGCGGGCAACACCGTGCGCCTGCGCGATGTGGCCACCGTCGAACGCCGCCTCGCACCGCCTTCCAAAGTGGTGAATTTCAACGGTAATGATGCCCTGATTATCTCCGTCGAGATGCGTAAGGGCTTCAACATCGTGGCCTACGGAAAAAAGGTGGAAAATGTGCTTTCCGAGTTCAGGAAAACCCTGCCTGACAGTGTGAAAATGTACCGCATTACTGACCAGCCCAAGGTGGTTGAGAAATCGGTCAGTTCATTTTTGCGCGACTTGGTCATCTCCATGATTGTCGTCATCGCGGTCATGCTGCTGCTGTTCCCCTTCCGCACAGCCCTCATCGCCAGTTCGGGATTACCTGTCTGCACTGCCATGAGCATTGGATTGATGTATCTCTTTGGCATTGAGTTGAATACAGTCACTTTGGCTGCCCTTATCGTGGTGCTTGGTATGATTGTGGACGACTCCATTATTAATATTGACGGCTACATCGACAAGTTGAGTCAAGGATACAAGCCCTTCGATGCCGCAGTGAGCAGTGCGAAGGAGTTGTTCATGCCCATGCTCATTGCCACAGGTGCCATCGCCACCATGTTTTTCCCGATGACGCGCATCATCACGGGACCTTTGGGCGACTTCGTGCAACTCTTCCCGTGGACCGTCTGCTTCTCGTTGATGGCCTCGTTGGCCTACGCCATGCTCGTCATTCCCTCGTTGGAAATCATGTTCATCAAGCCAGACGACAAACCCAAACACGACGGCTTCCTGAAAGCCCAAATGCGGTTTTTCGCCTTCCTGCAAGGGCTTTACGACAAACTGCAAAGCCACTGTTTTAACCATCCGCTGTTCACCATCGTCATGGGTATCGGCTCTATCGTGCTGGGTGTTCTGATGTTCCTCGCCCTGAATGTGCAGATGATGCCTATGGCCGAGCGTGACAGTTTTGCAGTGGAAATCCGCCTGCCCGAAGGCAGCAGTCTCGAAGCCACTACACGCATCAGCGACTCGTTGCAAAAGATGATGCTCACTGACAAGCGTGTCACCTCCGTGACGGCTTTCATCGGTGAGACCGCGCCACGTTTCCACATGACCTACGCGCCAAGCATCCCAGCCAACAACCTCTCGCAACTCATCGTAAACACCACCTCGAAGCAAGCCACCGAAGACTTGCTGAAGGAGATGGACGACAAGTATTCCTACTATTTCGCCGAAGCCCACGTGCGCTTCCGCCAATTGGATTACCAAGCTGTTACAACGCCTGTTGAGGTTTTCGTTTACGGCGACGACTACACCGAAACCGCTCCCGTGGCGCAGCAAATCAAGGACTACATGCTTACCTTGGACAAGGAACTCCGTTGGGTTCACACCGACTATGACGAGTTTTTGCCTTCGGTGAAAGTGAGCATGAAACCCGAGGAATGCGCCCGTCTCGGTATCACCAAAACCGTGCTTTCCCTCGACCTTGCCGGCAGCCTCAACGGACAGCCTTTGACCACCGTTTGGGAAGGCAACCGCAGCTTGCCTGTCAAACTGTATGCGGAACAAAACTACGACCCCGACGACTACGAAACCGTTCAAAACCAACTGATTCCCACGATGGTGCCTGGCACCAATGTCCCGCTCCGACAAGTGGCCGACATCAGTCCCGACTGGCATCCCGCCACTTTGGTGCACCACAACGGCAAGAACGCCATCACCGTGGCCGCCGACATGAAATTCTGGAAGTCGCAGACCGCCAGCATGAAGAAAGTGCAACACTACATCGACACGGAGGTGCGCCCCAACCTGCCCGAGGGCGTGAGCATCGAATACGGCGGCTTGTCGTCGCTCAACACCATGGTCATCCCGCAACTGCTGAAGAGCCTGTTTGCCGCCATCGCCGTTATGCTGGCCTTCCTAATCGCCTATTTCAAGAAAGTCAACCTCGCGCTGTTAACCCTGTGTTCCAGCAGTTTATGTATGTTCGGAGCCTTTTTCGGCGAGTGGCTTTTCGACCTCGACTTCGGCATGACTTCCCTCTTGGGCATCGTCAGCCTCATCGGTATCATCGTCCGCAACGGCATCGTGATGTATGAATACGCCGAGACGCTCCGCACCGATGAGGGCCTGCCCACCAAGGAAGCCGCCATGAAAGCTGGCAGCCGCCGCATGAGGCCCATTTTCCTCACATCGACCACCACCGCCTTGGGCGTGTTGCCCATGATTATCGCCCGCAACCCACTTTGGATGCCGATGGGCGTGGTCATTTGCTTCGGCGTGGTGCTATCGATGGTGATTATTCTGGCCGTGATGCCTGTGATGTATTGGCAGATTTTTAGAACAAATAAGTCATGAAAAAGCAAATCATCATATTATGCCTGTTGTTATCGGCCCTTTGTTCCAACGGATTTGCAATCCGTCGGACAGGAGTTGGGGATTTGAAATCCCCTTTTCAAAACGGCCGGATTACAAATCCGTCCGAACTGAATGACACACTTCGTCTCTCCGTGCAAAATTGCATCGACATGGCCTTAGAGAACAACATCGAACTGAAAAACAGCCAGTTGGAAATCGACAAAGCAAGAGCGACAAAGAAAGAAGCCCAAACCTTGTATTTCCCAACAGTTTCGGCACAGGCCTTGGCCTTCGATGCTCTCAATCCGATGCTCACCTTCGGCATCGACGACATCGACAACGCCCAACTGCGGCAAATCCTCTATACGCTTTATGCCGAATATGGTGCCAATATGGGCTTGCAAAAGGAATATTCCTTCGTGCAAAACGGCGTGGTACTCAATGCGATGGCTACGGAACCGATTTATGCTGGCGGGCGTATCCGTAATGGCAACAAACTCGCAAAGTTGGGTATCGAAGCCGCTGAATACCAATCCATGATGAAAGAGGACGAAGTGCGCCTGCAAACGGAAACCCTTTATTGGCAAATCATCGCCTTGGAAGAGAAAAACGCCACCCTCGACCATCTCGACCAACTGTTGGACACCTTGGACAAGGACTTGACGGGAGCCATCGAAGCAGGTTTGGCTATGCCCACCGACCAATACAAACTCCGTGTGAAGCAAAACGAAAGCCAACTCAATCGCAAAAAGCTGAACGATGGCATCACTTTGTTGAAGATGCTTTTGGCGCAATACATCGGCGCGGACTGGCAGGCCATGACCCTCACCGACACGCTCGGCCTTGAAACGGAGCCTTCGGCTTATTTCCAAGTCGCCGAAACCACTGTTGCAAATCGAAATGAGTCACACCTGCTCGACCTTTCTCTGAAAGCCGAAGACTTGAAAAAGAAAATGACCCTTGGCGAGGCCTTGCCTTCCCTTCTGGTGGGCGGCAGCGCGAGTTACCACACCATTTTCGAGCACACCAAGCCCAACGCGCTGGTCTTCGCCATGCTGCAAATTCCCATCACTGACTGGCACAAGACTTCCATAAAATTAAAGAAACACAACCTTGACACAGAAATAGCCGAAAACACCCGCCGCGATCTCACCGAGAAGATGGAGCTACAGACCAACCAGGCCTGGTTCAACCTCGAACAAAGTTGGCTGCGCATCACCATGGCGCAAACCTCACTGAAAGATGCCGAAGCCAACCTGAAAATCACGCAGGACTATTACGATGCTGGATTGGTTGCCCTATCGGATGTCCTCGAAGCTCAAACCCTGCTCAAGCAAAGTCACGACGAACTCACAGATAGCAGGGTGGAGTATCGGATTAATTTGGTGATTTATAAGTTGTTAGTTACAGAATAGGCTGTAATTTTTACCAAAAATCTACACTTTTTCTTATATTGCCCCGACGTTTCGCCTCGACGAAAGTGCAATAGTCTTTGTAAACATCACGCACGACATCGTCCCAGTTGAGGTAGAGGTCGCGGCGGGCGGCGGCGGAGATGCGTTCGTATGCTTCCGGGTCGGCCATGATGTCCATGATCATCCGCGCATAACTGTCTTCGTCAGGAGAGCAAACATAGCCGTTGACGCCAGGAGTGACCGTGGCAGCCGTGCGGGCACCTTCCAAAAACACGGTGGGCGTACCCTGACAAGCCGCCTCAATCTGCACCAACGAGTTGGCATCGTAGAGCGACGGGAACAGGAAAAGCTTGGCGCGGGAATAGAGGTTTTCCAGCATCTCCTTGTCTGTCAGGCCGCATAAAACCACTTCTTCGGTCAGGCCTTGTTCTTTCACGAGGGCAGCAAGTTTCTCCTCATCCTGCCCCTTGCCCGCAAACAACATGCGGAAGTTCTTCAGTCCCATCGCCTTGGCTTTCGCTAAAGAACGGATGGTGAAGTCGATATTCTTGATGAAATTGATGCGTCCCACGAAAAGGAAGACCGTGGCATCGGCGGGGATGCCGTAGGTCTCGTTGACAATTTGGGCGGTTTTCTCGGGGTCGGCGACAGGCTTGTGGTCGGTGGCGTTGAGGCGTACCTTGCAGGGAGCGGTCAGGCCGTATTCTTGGACATAAAGGTCCTTGATGCCCCCGTTCACAGCCCAACATTCGTCGCAGGCGTTGAACACACGGATGATGGTATCTAACGCCACGTTCGTAGCCAACTTAAGCTTGAGCGATTTCTCAAAATCCTGCTTGTACTGCGAATGCAGGGTGGCGACCACAGGAAGCTTGTGTATTTTGGCGTACAGGACTCCCGACAGACCTACCGAAAATGGAGAATGGATATGGACGATGTCGATACCGCTCTTGATCAGCTGCGCCTCAAACCGTGGATCCAAGGCAGGCGTGGGCAGGTCGTAGTCGGTTGTGATGAGCGGCAGCGACGAGCACCGCAAGACCTTGTACGGCAGTTTCTCATCCTCCTTGCGGTCAAAGCCTTTGGCCTCCGGGCAGAACACCATCACCTCGCAATATTGCACCAATCGGCGGGCGTAGTTGTCCACCACTTTGATTACCCCGTCCACCATGGGGTACCATGTGTCGATGAAAAGTCCAACTTTCATGGCTTATCTTAGATTAATTGTGTCCTCCATTTAAAGTTTTCTTTTCCGGCACCAATCTCAAAATGGCATTTGGCGATGCCGAGGTCGATGGGCGCATAGCCGTTAAGCATCGTGAAGCGGGTCTTTGCTTCCACTTCGTTGCCGTCGTGCAGCACAAACTCGAATTTCTGCTGGTTGATAGCCGTCGGGGCCAACAGTGCCGCCTTCATGCCGTTCACAAACCATTCGGGGAAGGTGGTAGGTACTTTGCGAGCGTCCTTGCAATAGGCCTCGTAGCCCTTTTTCTGCGGATGCTGCACCCCTTGCGTTGCACCGTAGCCCAGTGATACCACGCATACAAGTTTCTCTCCGTCAAGCACTTTGTATTTGTCGGGTTGCTTGCGGAATGTCAGTCCTACCCAACAGGTGTTCATTCCAAGCATTTGTGCCAGCAGTACGACCTTTTCGCCGTAAAAACCAAGATTCACATCATCGCCTTTCCTGCCAATCATAGCGATGTAGTTGCTGATGCCCGAGAACTTGCCGTATTTGGCCATTCCGCCCGAAAAGGCGTTGGGCTCGTCGGTGACTAATTGTATATGCAGACCGCCTTCGCGATTGCATTCGTTGATGAGGTCTTGCAGTTGCCGGATTTTCTCCGCCTCAATGGGCTTCTCAATGTACTGTCGCACCGAATGGCGGGTAATGATAGCTTCTTGAATGGTCATAAGTTCATCTTTTTTACTTTGTTTCTCTCAGTTTCGCAATGATGTCGTCTAACATCTTGAAAAGTTCAGGCATGGTGTCAGGCGTGACGCTCTCGCAGATGACGGCATTGCCCATGGTGCTCGGGACTTCGGTCAGTTGGTCCTGAAGTTGTTTCCCTTTCTTGGTGAGCGTGACAATCATCTGGCGGGCATCCTTCGTGCCTTTCGTGCGGGTCAGGATGCCTCCTTTTTCCATGCGCTGGATGAGCGGCGTCACCGTGTTGGTCTCCAAATAGAGACGCTTTGCGATGTCGTTCACCGGCTGGGCGTCCTTCTCCCAAAGCACCAGAAGCACCAAGTACTGCGGATAGGTCAGACCGTGCTCCGATAGCAGCGGATGATAGGCCTGTGTCACCAATCGCGAGGCGGTGTAGAGCCTGAAACAGAGCTGGTTTTCCAACAAAAACTCCGGCCTCATCCGAGCATCTCCTTTACGTCATTCTCAAAATCAGCGGGTTCCGTGGTGGGAGGGAAGCGTTTTACGGTGGCACCGTCGCGCGAGATAAGGAATTTGGTGAAGTTCCAGAGGATATCATTATCTTCCTTTGCGCTCTTGCTAAGACCTTTGAGCATGGTATGAGTGGCTTTGGCCTTGATGCCTTTGTACTCCTCGGTGGGAGCTACGCTCTTCAGGTAATTGTAGATGGGGTGAGCGTTTTCGCCGTTCACGTCGATTTTCTTCATCAGCGGGAAGGTCACGCCGTGGTTGAGGCGGCAGAACTCGGCGATTTCCTCGTCGGAGCCTGGCTCTTGGTGGGCGAACTGGTCACAGGGGAAACCAATGATGACCAAACCTTGGTCCTTGTACTTCTGATAAAGGGCTTCCAACCCATCATACTGGGGAGTGAATCCGCACTTCGAGGCGGTGTTGACAATCATCAGGACTTGGCCTTCGTATTGGCTGAAGTCCACTTCTGCACCCTTGTTATTCAGGGCTTTGAAATCAAATATTTTTTCCATTTTACTTCTATTTTTTTAAATATTAATATTCAACTATTTTGAAATGCTTTCACCTCGTCGCGGTGCTCATACAGCGTGCATCCACCAGTATGTTTCCAGCCGAGAGCGCGGGCATCGCGTATCTTGCGGAACAAGGGCGAGGCCAGTGCATTACGAAGTCCAATCTGCGCCACGTTGCAATCGCTGAAAGGGGAGAAGGGACAGGGTTCGGCAGCTCCATCAGGAGCAATGTGGAAGAATCCACGACCGGCAGCCAAACAGCCATCAACGGCTTTCTCGTCACCCGGGAAACTGAGGAAAATCATCTCCTTGAAACGCTCGCGACGCAGTTCCACGATCTGCTCCATTTCGGCCACATGCTCGTCGCGGAAAGCCAAATGCGAAGTGCTCTCGTCAAAAGGCACATACTCCACATAGAACACTAACCGACAACCTAACGAAACAAGGTGGCTAAGGAAACTTTCAGAAGTCACCTCGTGGTAGTTTTCAGTGGTGACGGTGATGCTGGTGCCAAAGAAAAGTTTCTCTTTGTGAAGCATTTCCATCGAGAGCAATGCCCGCTGGAACACACCGTTGCCGCGTCGGTCGTCGGTAGCCGCCAGTTCGCCTTCGAGGCTGATGACAGGTATCAAGTTAAGGTGTTTTTTGAAGAACTCCGTATAGGTTGCTCCTATGAGTGTGCCGTTGGTGAAGACAGGAAAGATGATGTCCTCCACTTCGGCAGCACATTCCAACAGGTCGCGGCGCATCAACGGTTCGCCTCCGGCAAGCAAGCAGAAACTGACACCCAACTCGGCAGCTTCCTTAAAAATGGAGCTCCATTGTTCGGGAGTGAGAGAAGGCTTCTCACTATGATGGCCAGGGTTGCCAGCAATGCCGTTCTTACGGGCGTAGCAGCCTTTGCATTGCAGGTTGCAGGTGGTGGCGATGCTGGCGATGAGGAACGGCGGCACGGCCACACCCTCTTTTTCGAGGTGCGCCTTGCGCCGCCGTTCGGCTTTGTTTACGGTGCGTTGCATCCGCGCCACAAAACGGACCTCGCGCGGGTTGTCCAGCACGTTAAGATAGGCTGTTGCCATGATGTTGCGGATGGTTCCCGCCATGTAAGCTCCAAGGTCCATACAGCTTAAAGGATTTTTTTGACGAACTGACTGAAGTTTTCGATGTCCTTCTTGTCGGGATGACCGGCTTTGATGGGACCCATAGCTCCTGGGCAGGTGAACTCGCGCTCATCGACGGTGATGCCACGTGCTTCGAGGGCTTTGCGCATCTGTGGAACAGGTGATTTGATGATGGCGCACGAGCCGAAACATACTACACGCTTCACGCGGTCGGGCGTTAGACCTTCGATAAAGCGCATCACACTGCCATCCACTTTGCCGAGAAACACACCGGCACCAAGCAACAGCATGTCTACTGGCTCCTGCAAAGGAGTGTCTACGGTCTGCGGCTCACAACCCACAATGTCTTTCACAGCCTCCACCATCTTTTGGGTGTGGCCAAATTTGCTGTAATATCGAATTGCTGTTTTCATAACTGTATATTTTAAAGCGTTATCACCCGCTTCATCTCCAAGTTCTCATAGCCCTCAGGGCAGTGGGTGGAGAGATAGACGGTGGGCTGGTCCTTGACGAATTGGCGCACTCGGTCAAGGGTCTGGCGGGCGGCCTTGATGTCTTCGAAAACGACACTGAGTTTGTTCGCCTTCAGGGCGGCATCGGTGTAAGTTATATCGCCGTGCAACATATAGAAGAGACCGTCGCTCTCGGCAATGACGATGCTGTTGCCATAGGTATGCCCCTTGGCCTCGATGAACCATATACCGTCGGCCACCTGCTGTGCGTTAGGGAAGTTCTTATAGGGCGTACCGTATGCAGTGCGGACAATATTTTCGCCCTCTAACTTCATTGCATCGGCATCTTCTGGCGAAATGTAAATCTTTGCGTTGGGGAAGTACTCTAATGCTGCCGAGTGGTCAGGGTGTTTGTGGGTGACGAGAATCTTGGTCACTTGCTCAGGCTTGTAGCCGAGGGCAGTGAACGAGTCCAAATAGTCAGCCACCTTCTCGCCCATATAAAGCGGTGCGCCGAGTTTCTTAGCGGGAGCCGCCATGCCAGTCTTGAAACCTGTATCGACAAGTATCACCTCCTCGCCCGTGTCGATAAGGAAGTTCTGCAGCGAACTGCGGTAGATGATTTGCTCGTCGAACTTCTCCTTGCCTTCTTCTCCTCCGAAAGCAAACTGCTGGGTCATAAACCCGCCGTCGAACATTCTGATAGCTTTTATTTCCATATTATTGTTATTATTGTCGTGATTATTCTTCTACGGGTACGAATTTCTCCTTCTTCCGCTTGCAGCGGGGGCAGCGCCACGTATCGGGCAGGTCTTCAAACTGGGTTCCTGGAGGTATTCCTTGCTTGGGGTCACCTTTTTCTGGGTCGTAAGTGTACTTACAGGGACATTTCATCTTTGCCATAATAGAAAGTGTTTTGTGATTTGAAAATAAAGGGACGGTTTTGCTTGGTGTCTGCATCGTAATACAATCACTTCGGCAACACCGTCCCGTGAAGAAAAAATTATCTGCGTCGCGGTGCGGATGCACTCGTCGAAGCCACTGGAAATTACTGGGCTGGTGCCCATTTGCAACGGACGGGAGACACAATGGCACCTTCCTTCTTCAGTTCGGCAAAGGCTTTGTCAACCTCCTTGCGGTCAATACCTGTGATTTCTGCGATTTTGCCTGCGTTGACGGGAGCACCGAACTCACGCATGGCTTGTAATACTTTCTCTTTCATTGTTGTAGGGTTTTGCTTTTGGTGATTACATTATTTCGACGAGGAAATTCTCATAACCGAGTTTGTCGATGTAGTTGAGATATTGTCTTTCCCAATCCATGTGCTCTTTCTCGCCGTCAATCCACTTGTAAATGAGTTTCTGAGTTACATAGTCATCGGCGAAGGCAGCGGCCAATTTACTCATTTCCTCAATTGCTGAAGGCTGATAATCCGACTCAATTTGTTGCTTGGGGTCGTCATAGAAGGGGAATTCCACGGTCTTCATGGCTTCCTGTAAGTCGGCGGGTTTGCAACCGAGTTCCACAAGGCGGTTGAGCACTTCTTCCGCTTCGTCCCATTCTTCTTCGGCTTCCTCTTTCCATTTGTCGGCGAGTTTGTTCCAACCGTTGAAACGGTCGTATGCCGAGAAGGCAAAGTGTTGCTTACTGTTACCGAACCATACTGCGCCCATATAGGCGAATGCTTTTAATGCTTCTTCTTTAGTCATAGCTTTAAATTTTTAATTGTTATTTATTGATTAGTTTGTTTAAGTCCTTCGATAAGTTTGTCGAATTCATCGTTCACGCTGCAAAAGTACAACTTTATTTTTATATCGCAAGCGATATTTTTAAAAAAGTTGAAAAAAATTCCGCAAACCAAGCCTGCGCTCAAGTTGCGGATACCCAATCATGGGATTATTTCATGAACACTTTCCCTTCGCCCCAGGCGTTGCCAACCTTTTTGCCAAGCGTGAAATAACTGTTGTTGAATGATTCGTAGAAGATCATTCCTATCTTGGCAGTGTCTATCTTGCCCTTTTCGTTGAGCACCGTTTCGTCGGCAGCCAGGTTCACCACACGGCCAAGCACCGTGGTGAAATTCTCGGTCTCGACAAACTCAATCAGCTCGCACTCGATGACCACAGGGCTCCCAACGATGATGGGGGCATCCACAAATTTGCTCTTTTCTGCTTTCAGGCCCGCCTTGGTGAACTTGTCAGGCACTTGGTATCCCGAGACGGTTCCCATATAGTCAACAGCGGCCATCAGTTTCTCGTTTGCCAAAGTAAGGGTGAAGGCGTGCCTTTTTTCGATGTTTTCGTGTGTTTTCTTGCTTTTCCCGATGCAGCAGGCCAAGTGTCCGGCATTGGTTCGCGCACACTCGTGCAGGTTCATCACATTGACGCTGCCGTCGTCGTTATACGTGCCCACCATCAGTACAGGGCATGCGTAGCCGTATGAAAAAGCCTTTGCTCCTAAATCTTTCATTGCTATTTTTTTGAACAGATGTTTATCCCGCAAAACTACAAAAAAAATCCGTAACCCAAGCCTTCGCCGGAATTGCGGATTTCTAATCAATAAGCTTTATCCATAACACTCACGACGGGAACACCTTCTTCCATTGAAACACTAAACTCCTTCGACAAAGGAACCGTCGAGAAATCAATCAACTGGCCTTGCATGATGTAGTTATCAATGTATTTCTTGATCTCGTTTCCAGGCAAATATTGGGCTGTGGTTTGAATAAACTCTTCTACGCTGACATTCGGATTGCCCTTGGCGAGGGTCAGCTGCTTCAGGCTGCGCATCAGGCTCATGAAGTCGGCGCGGCCATCGGTGGCAAAGCGGATTTGGTTGTCGAGGAAAAAGGCGAAGATGCAGCCACGGCGGTAGGGCAGGCGGTTGTAGTCGCCCATCGTCCAGTAGTTTTTCCAAACCTCCTCGTTAGGCAGCGTGCTGATGGGACTGTTGTAATAAGCCTCCATCTCTGAGTTGAATCTCCGCTCAAACCAGTCGTTCGACATCAAGCCGCAGTGCGAGAGGTTGTAATAGGTCTGGTAATCGTTGAAGCCCTCGCCAAACCATTGGTCCTCTGGCGCGGTGATCAACGTGCGGCCAATCCAATGGTGGCCGATTTCGTGGGCGACGGTGAACATGTTGACTTCGTTGAGCACCGTGTCACCCTTGGGCGTGTATTTCGCGCAAAAGCCTTTTTGAAATCCAATGCCGCCGATGGTATGGTTGATGTCCTTGTCGAGGAAAGGCAACACGGCAAGCGAGTATTCCTCCCAGACAGAGTCGGACCAAGCCTCACGGCAGGTGGCAAAATACTTGACAAAGAAATCCTTGACAAGCCCGGCATTGAACTTCAGACTGTCAGGCAAACTGGTCAGCACATAGCCGTCGGCGTTGCCCGACTTGCACTGCTCCAAAGCGACTTGTGTCCCGCCGACAAACAGACTGATGCCGAGGTCGCCAACCTTGCCTTCCCACCATTCGCCCGCTTTCAGGTTGGGGTCAATGTAAGAAGTTATCGGGAACGGCTCGTTTTCAGTCCATTGCAGCGAAACAGGCATATCGCCATCATCGGGCAAAAAAAGCACATTAAGACTGGCGCAATAGAGGTAGTCTTCTTTTAACACTGGACGGAACAACTCCCTGACAAATTGCCCTTTGGCACCATCATCGACAATGGAATAATGAATATCGAAAGGCTTTTTCCCTTCGGGATAAACCGTCACTTGACGCAATGAATCAATAACTTTGTGCTTCCCAAAAACGGTCAGGTCTCGGACGCAGTTGAAGATGTCCTGCTGCCCACCAAAACCCGGATTGCCATAAACGAAAGTCATGCTATCGTTGCTTGCGGGCATGTATTGCATCTCCACTTGGATTTTCTGCTCCGCAGCATCGTAAGAAAGTCGGTATCGCAAACCATTTTGAATGCTCCTTTGGCAACCAAAAGAGACCAGTAGCGCAAGGAAAACAAAGGGTTTCAAGTATTTCATATTCGAATTGTTTTGCTTTGCGGCAAAAATAGGAAAAAATTCCACAACCCAAGCCTTCGCCCGAATTGCGGAATTTCTTTGTGTTGTCACTTCAGTCCCCCATACCATTCATCATCCACAGCCTCCAGCCACTCGGTGCTGTTGTGGGGCTGCACGTCGGTGTGGTAGGTCAGGTGCTGCATCCAACTGTCCTTGGCGGCACCATGCCAGTGCTTCACGCCTTCGGGGATGGCGATGACCACGCCTGGAACGAGTTCCACGGGCTCCTTGCCCCATTCCTGATACCAGCCGCGACCGCTCACACAGACCAGCACCTGCACCATGTTGTGATGGATGTGCCAGTTGTTGCGGCAGCCCGGCTCAAAGGTAACGTTGGCCATACCGCCGTCCATCGGAGCGAGGTAGCTGTTGCCGATGAAATACTGGGCGTATGCCGTGTTAGGCTCCCCGATGGGCCATGCTGATTGTGAGCACACCACATCCGTCTTCCCGTCCACAGCGGCGGCAATGGCGGCTTCACAACGCAAGGCCTCGGCTTGCAGTCCGTTGGCTTTCAAGGCCACTGGGATGTTGCGCAGTTGTTCCTCGGTAACACCCATGTTCAGGGCACCGCGCACGTGCGCCTGCAACTGCGGCATCACATTCTCCAAGCCGCTCAGCGCACTCACGGTGATGAGCTCGCGGTCGGCGTGAGTAAGGTTGTCGCGGGCGAAGATGTCGCCGAAAAGATGCGCTTTCAAGTAGTAATCTTCAGCCGGACTGAAGGCATAATCGAAAGCACGACCGCTCACCTTCGTTTGAACTTCGGTGCCTTGCGCCAAAGCGTTGTAATTGCTCGGCAATGGCGATGCCTCAATGCCTTCTTCCGTAGCCTTGCCTTCGCTCTGGCGCTGTTCTAACACCTTCTGCAAGGTGCCGAGAGCATTCAGCGAGCGCGGAAATCCCGTGTAGGCATAGAGGTGACTCAACGCCTCCTTGACCTGGCTGACTGTCAGGCCGGCATCCAAGCCGTTGTCGATGGCCTCGGCCAATGCGACATAGTCGGCTTTGGCCTCGTTGCAGGCGATGGCCGACATGAAGGCTGCCTGCTCGGTAGTAAAGGTGAGTGTGTTCATTTCTTTTGTGGTTTCTTTAGTGGTTTGCGTTCCACAGGCAGCCATTGTCAATGCGATGGCGAATATCATCATTTTCTTTTTCATCGTTATTACAAGTTATGTTTGTTCAACCAATCAGCCACTATGTCGGCAATCTCGACATTGTTCATCTCTTGGAACATAAAGTGGCTGTTGCCTTTGATGCCCATGTCGGGAAGATGGATGACAGTGGCATCACCTCCGTTTTGATTATAATGTTCGGCAAAGTCGCGGCATTGGTTCAGCACCATCTGCCAAAAACCTGTCGATTGGATGTCCTCTGGCCCATTCATGATGTTGTCGCCGAAGAGGAAGAGCATCGGCACCTTGGCCTCAACGAACTTCTGGTATTCAGGCGAACCCACCATGGGTGCGAAACCCGGCTCAATGGCCACGATGGCAGCGATGTTCTCCGTATCGGTCTGCCAACCCACGCGGCCGCCCTGCGAGTGGGTGATGTAAACGGCTTTCTTGCCGGTCATCTTCTGCACATCTGACATCACCGCACTCATCGCCTGACCGAAGAGCGGCTCGTCGTAGTTGCCCGTGTTGGGTGTCATCTGGCAGAAGAACTGTGTCTGCGCCTTGTCGCCAGCGGGGAACTGCGATCCCTCGTAGCGTTCGGGAGCCACGCGTCCGATGCGGAAGTGCGTGTACCACGCCTGCTCGCCCACCTTGAATTTCGGACCATCCACATCGCCCGGATCGGTGACAATTAGCTCGGTGGCACCAGCAGCACCACGACGCGGCTGGTCAACGAGGAATACGGAGTAACCCTTCTTCAGGAATAGGTCGCTCCAACCCTCACGTCCGTCGGGAGTGGCCTGCCAGCCCGTGCGTGTCTGCCCGTAGCCGTGCAGGAAGACGACGGGGATGCCGTTGCCGCTGGTGGGAATCTGATAAAAGGTGTTGGCATGGTCGACGTGCGTGGTCGTACCCTTGCGACTCATGTCGAGCCAGTTTTGTGTGACGTCATACTCGCCCGGGATGGGGTCGGTCACCCGTCCGCCCGACGAGAACACGCCTTGTTTCTCAATGACCAAACCTTGTGGTTGGACAGGGCCTTGTTTGTCTTGCTTCACATTGTTGCAGGCCGCAAAAGCAAATGCGGCAGCAATCAATCCAATAATAAGGGATCTCTTCATTTTTTTTGCGTGATATTAAAGATTTCTGTTGAAAAACTCCACCACTTTCGCCCGCTCCTGTTCCACATATTCGGGCACATAGTAGGTCTTGATATGCGATGCACCAGGGACGACAAACAGTTCCTTGTCGGCAGTGCCGGTGGCTTTCTGCATGGCCTCTTCCGA
>Ga0310696_10003445_pt1 | contig 19759 bp, 10 predicted proteins | sample AusTroGonzalo_MG_4_FD_203885 | JGI IMG/M metagenome (GOLD analysis project Ga0310696, IMG submission 203885) | Bovine rumen microbial communities from tropical cattle in Woodstock, Queensland, Australia - Gonzalo_02 (v2) (version 2) | ecosystem: Host-associated > Mammals > Digestive system >... | reverse complement strand
CGAATCACCTGTTTTCTCGACTCCATGGGAGTAAAATTCTGTAACAAGCATATCATCATTTTCTGGATGAGTTCTCCCAAAACCGCAATAAACACTACCATCAAACAACATGATTTGCAGCCCCATAGAATCTTCACCCAAAAAGAAAACTTCCCGATAAGAATGACTAGCGGCCTCATCTATCGGAACAAAAGCATTTTCAAGTATAGAATCTACAATGTTGTTATAAGTTTCACGAGCATTGATAGAATCTACGAAACTATCAGCTATTACCATAGTATAGACAGAATCTATGGATCCATCAACTCTTTTAAAATGTTCGAGAGAATCTTTGTAGCTAGTAATATTTATCACAGGAACACCTGATTTGTGGTTACCAAACTTAGCCAAAAAATCATTTTTGTCGAACGAATCCGAAGACCCCGGCGTTACAGACGAACTAGAATTTTGAGCCAAGGAATTGTCTTGAACATCGGCTCCAGAAACATCGTCTTTAGAACAAGCGCATAACGCCCCGGCGACACACAACGCCGCAAACGAAAGCGGAATGATTTTTTTGATGTTCATAGGAATCCTCCTTTGATGTTTTTTATAATTCATAATTTTTCCTCCTTACACCTTTTCCGAAAGTGGGAAAAGCTGCAAATTTAAACGATAAACTTGATCGATTTTATCGCACTCGCCGGCAATGGCGACAACCTGTTTGCGGCAGTCGTTCACAACATCCGTGATGCGTTTGAGAGCATCAGCATTGACGCCAACGGTCACGCCCGAAATGTTGCGTTCTGCCGGGTCGATCTTGTCAATCGCTTCGCGGGCAAGGTCAATCATCTGGCGGTTCATGGAACGGAGCGCCAGCGCCAAGGATTCACTGGACCCAGCAATTACTTTGTCCGTTTGTTCATAAGAATTTTCGCCTTTAGTCATGAGAAGTTTGAGCTTCACCAAAAGCTTGATCGAGTCGCGGATTTCTTGAGCCGTAAAATCGTGCTTGATTTTTTTGGCGATGTCCCCCGGAAGTGCCCCCGGCATCAGCGGAGCCAGTTCGCGAACGATGGAATTCACCGCCGATTCGTAATAGTCGAACGCATCCGCATTCAGAACTCGCGCATGTTGTTCCTTCGCGATTTCTTCCATTTTGCGGAAGGCTTCTTTTTTCTTGACGTCGTCCGTTGCGTTTGTGAAATCGACCATGTACTTAAAATACTCGCATTCGTAATCGCAAAGCTCCATGGCTGCGGCCACTTGCGGTACGCCCACGCGGCTGAGCGAACTTTTGCCATCACATACAAGTTTCAAGTATGATGGGGATGCAAACCCGGCTTGTTTAGAGAACTCGCGCCAAGAAAACACGGATGTTCTTTTGCGCCAGTCGAAATAATCAAGCATGTACTTTCGGTAATCTTGATATTCAGTTATCGGTTTCATTTATGACCTCCTTACTGAAAAGAAATATACGTACTTTCGTTCTAAAAAGCAATAGAAAAATGATACAAAGTTGCATTATTTTATAATTTTTAAGCAATTTTTACAATATTTAAAAATTTTTATCTCTAAATGAATCACTTAATTTTTATATGAATCAGGTTAGACGAAAGATTAAAAAAGCGAAGCCTTGGCTCCGCTTCTATCCCCAATGTATATTCGTAAAAAATAGACTTGACACGAGTTCCATGTAATCGCTCAGTCCTTGATACAGCGGACTGGAAGAGCCGAGTACTTCGTCTCATTGTCTCTCACTTGCGCATACTTGTATCTGTAATCCAAAACCATCTTGTACGCATAATTTTCATTAAGCTGAGAAGAACTCCAGAACCAAGCGATTTCACCTAATCTATAACAGTGTCCGAGAGAACAATACCCTACTGGCATCGCCGAAAAACCATATACATCAGTTCCATTGCTCTCACCATCCCAACCGGAAGTAGATTTCAGTTTTGTCTCCGCAGCCACAACACCTCCAACAGCATCAAACAAGGTATGCCATTCCAAGTACTCCGGTAAATGCCAACCCTCTGGGCAAATTCCACGCACAGGGTATGTCGGCGTACATTCCCTACCACACCCCTTACCATTATCGCTCCAAATGCCCGCCATATCCATTGCGATGGACCATGTGTACAAAGCACCATACTTAACACAATTACTATCAACGCCATCATAACAAGCTGACTTTACATTATCCCCTCTATATTTCAGATTTTCCGCCATCCAAACCTGATTACCGATAGTTACCGTTTTGTAGGTTTGGCCATCGCGTTCATCTGTCAGAACACCCACACTTTCCGATGGAACCACAGGCAAGGGTTTTTCAGGAATACCAGGCGAAACAAGGGTATCATTTTTTACGCAACGGATGGAGTAACCCCAATCAAAAACATCCATCTGCTTAAAGATCGATTCTTTATATGAATAATCCAACTTTACATAGTAGCCAGAATTTCCAGCAACACTCCAAAAATACGCCGCACGCCTCATATAATCATATTTTTGTGCAGCATATCTATAGCCAGCAGCATGCGCCGAAAAACCAAACGCATCAACGCCTTCTTTTCCTTTGTATTGATCCCAATCACGATTTGACTTCAGCATAACACCCGCCTTGGATTCACCTCCAACTGCAGCAAACAAAATGCTCCATTCTGTAGAATCGGGCAAATGCCAGCCTACAGGACAAGCACCGCGAACAGGATAAACCAAATCACATTTTACGCCAGCACGGCACCCTTTTGCATTCGTGCTATACACCCCCGCACTGTCCATCGCAGCCGATCTCCTAAAGAGCTTTCCGTATGTAGAACAATTTCCATCTAAATCATCATAGCAGTAACTGCCTTCTGTTTCAAAGTTCAGGTTTTCCGCCATCCACCACTGACTGCCAATTTTTACAGTCTTGTAGATTTGACCGTCACGTTCATCGATAATCGAGCCGTATTCGCAGTCATCCCTAGTACTGTCCTTACACGGAATTGCCAAAGGCAAGGAACTTGAAGATTGAATTGAGGTGTTGAACTCATTCCCACTAGAACCGTTGCCAGACGAATTCACCGACGACGAAGAAATGACACTCCCTAGATTTTTACTGGACGAAGACACTCCATCGCAATCTCCGCATACGCTGGAAGACGAATCGTCCGAAGGACGTGTCGCAAAATCGCTGTCGTCATCGCCACAAGCGACAACCATCAAGGCTAATATCAAGGCAAAAGAAAAACGTTTCATACTGTTATCCAACTTTTTAGTAAAAATACAAAAATGAAAAAACGACGCATCTTAAATTTTGACGTTTGTTCGTGAGCAAATTTTTGACGGGAAAGCGATTTTGGCGGTGAAATCCGAGTTTTTTCGCTGTTTTCACCGCCACTTTTATAGTTTGTCCAAAAGATTTTGCGTAAAAAGGAGGCATTTTGGCGTTAGGCGGCGGTGATTTTCATCATTTTTCGTTCATTTCACCGCCAGCGAGGAACCTTAAGGGTCGATTTCGGGCTATTTTAAGACAGAAAAGTTAATTTTTGGCGGTGAAACCCAAAGTTTTTCGCCGTTTTCACCGCCACTTTTGCAATTTCGGCGTTTTTAGCCGGCCAGTTCTTTCGTCTCTCGTCTGTAGGGCGAAGCCCGTTCTCTCGTCTAAATTGCACTCCGTGCAAAATGCTAGCCTCGGTCATATACATGCAAGCATGTCTGCGACGCTCGGCTTACGCATTTTTTCTACATTCCCTTTCATGGCAGAAAAGACTTTATTACTACTTGATTCTTTCGCGCTCGCGTTCCGCATGTTCTACGCTTACAGCCAGAACCCGCTCGTCAACAGCAAGGGCGAAGAGGTTTCCATGATGCACGGCTACTGGGGTGCAGTCCTCCGCATTTTGGCAAAGCACAAGCCCACGCATTTTGCGATTGCTCGCGATGTCGCGCACACCAAGACTTTCCGCCACGAACTTTACCCGGACTATAAAGCCAATCGCGGCCCTATGCCCGAAGAAATGGCTGCACAGATGCCGCTCCTTTGCGAATCCTTGGAAGCAAGCGGCATTCCGCTTTTGTCGGAACCGGGCTACGAAGCCGATGACGTGATGGCGAGCGCCGCCGAAGCCGCTGTCAACGCAGGTTTCGACCACGTCGTGATTATCAGTAAAGACAAGGACATGTCACAAATCGTGACCGACAAAATTCACCTTTTCCACTTGGAAAAAGGCGCCGACGGCATTGACTTTGGACCGCAACAAGTCCTTGAAAAATACGGCATTCCGCCTGAAAAAATCCGCGATTACTTGGCTCTCATGGGAGACTCGAGCGATAACGTTCCAGGCGTTCCCAAAGTCGGGCCTAAAACCGCCATCCAGCTGCTGACCGAATACGGCGACATGGACAACATTTACGCAAACCTCGACAACATCAAGAAGAAAGGTTTGCACGACAATCTCGCGAACAACAGGGAACAAGCATTCCTCAGCCGCGAACTCGTAACGCTACAGACAAAGCGCGCCTATAGCGGCAACCTCGATGCGCTCGAATTCTGCGGCATCCACAGCGATACGCTCGAAAACATTTTCAGGGAACACGAAATCAACAGTCTCGTTCGTTTGCTAGAAAACGTTCCGAGCAAGACAGGATTTGTACGCGACGGAGATGGTTCCGCCGACGGTTCAAACGACAGCAAATGCGGCGATCCTGGCAGCGGCCCTTCGACGAGCTCAGGCGCCTTTAATGTCGCCACCGACCTTCCACCCACCTACATCTGCGTCGATAACGAAGAAACCTTCGAACAGATGAAATCGGAATTTGACGCCGCAACAGAAATTGGCATCGACACCGAAACAGACGGACTCGACCCGATGCAATGCAATATCGTCGGGCTTTGCCTTGCCGCCGCCGCAAAAGACGGCAGCGTCCCCAAGGGATATTACATTCCGCTCGGCCATACCGACGATATCGGCTTCCCGTACCCCGCCGGGAAGGGCGGCAACTTCGACTTCAATGCCACCAAGAAATGGTTTATCGATTTTTGGAACGATTCTTGCACACTCCCCGATGGAGAATCCAAGCAGCCCGACGACGGTTCAAAAAGCGCGGACTCTTGCAATAGCGGCGCAACTTTCGAAGCATGCAAGCGCTCCCTCGTTTTCCACAACGCCAAATTCGACTTGCACGTTCTCGCCCGCACATTCGGTCTCACGCAAAAGCAAATCGATTCCGCGAACATCGTCGATACACTTATCGCCGCATGGATGCTCTCGCCCGGCCAAACCGGGCTCGGCCTCGACAATCAGGTGATGCAGCTTTTGCAGCACGAGATGATCCCGATCGAAAACCTCATCGGACGCGGCAAGAACCAAATCACGTTCAACCGCACACCCATCAAAGACGCCACCGAATACGGCGCTGAAGACGCCGTCTACACGCTCCGCCTCTGGGCTCCGCTCCGCGCCAAGCTCCAAAAGTACGATTACGAAAAGTACTTCTTCAGCCAAGAAATGCCGCTCCTCAAGGTTCTTTACCAAATGGAAGGCGTCGGCGCATTCGTCGATACCAAGATTCTAAAGGACCTGCAAGCCGATTTGCAGCACCGCATCGAAAAGCTCGAAAAAGAAATCTGCGACATGGCGGGTTGCGAATTCAATATCGGAAGCCCCAAGCAGCTCGGCGAAGTGCTCTTCGACACGCTCGGACTCCCCGAAATCAAGAAACGCAGCACTGACGCCGCGGTCCTCGAAGAACTCAGCTTCCGTGCCGCCCATCCAATTGTCTTTGCCGTTATCGAATACCGCGAACTCAAGAAAATGCAGAGCACCTATGTTTCCGTGCTCCCGACGCTCGTGAATCCAGACACCAAGCGTATCCACACGAGCTTTATCCAGTGGGGCACCGCAACAGGCCGCCTTTCGAGCCGCGACCCGAACTTGCAAAACATCCCCGTCCGTAGCGACCTCGGCAAGCAAATCCGCGCCTCATTCGTGCCGCAGAACCCGAACAACGTGATTCTCGCCGTCGATTACTCGCAAATTGAACTCCGCATGCTTGCGCACCTGAGCGGGGACGTTGCCCTCATCGAAAGCTACAAGGAAGGCATTGACATCCACGCCCGCACGGCAGCCGCCATCAACCGCGTACCGCTCGACAGCGTGACTGCCGACATGCGACGCGACGCGAAGGTCGTGAACTTCGGCGTACTCTACGGCATGACCGCCTTCCGCCTCTCCCGCGATTTGAAAATCCCGATGGCACAGGCCAAGAGCTTTATCGACGGCTACTTCGAAATGTACCAGGGCGTGCAAAAGTTCATCGACGACACCAAGGCAGCCGCCCACCGCGACGGCTACGTCGAAACGCTTTCCGGTCGCCGCCGCTACATCGCAGGCATCGACAGTTCCGACCGCATGGAATCGCAAATGGCCGAACGCATGGCCGTGAACACCCCCGTGCAAGGCAGCGCCGCCGACCTCATCAAGATCGCCATGATCCGCATCCAAAAGCGCATCAACGACGAAAACCTCCCGCTCCGCATGATGCTCCAGGTCCACGACGAACTCGTTTTCGAGTGCCCCCGCGAGCAAGTCGAAGAGCTTTCCGCCATGGTCAAGTCCGAAATGGAAGGCGCCATGGTTCTCAAAGTTCCGCTCGTCGCAAGCGTCGGCTACGGCAAAAACTGGCTTGAGGCGCATTAGAGAACGCTCTGTTCCCGCACAGCCCCAAATGTTCTCAAAAAATTTTCTCAATTTCTAGTTAATTTTCGTCACAGTTCTTATTACAAAGTTGATATTTTTCTCAAAATATCAATTTTCCTGTTGCGTTTCCACCCGTCATCATGTATATTATAAGGGTAGTTTGCGGGAAATTCTTTAACAAGAACAAAAAAGGGATGTTTGTGGTTTTTGGAGTCATGTTCTCAAAAAAAATCTACAATCATCATAAAATTGGTAAAAACAAGGCACCGAACCACAAGTTTTATAAGGAGTCTTAGCAATGAGATTTAACACCTTCGGCATCGCCGCCAGCTCGATTCTTCTGGCCACAGCATCGGCCTTCGCGCTCCCCAAGGCAACCGAAATTTTCCCAAAGATGGGCCTCGGCTACAACATCGGCAACACGATGGAAGTTCCGGGCAACCAGGGCGGCCCGACCGGATGGGGCAACCCCTTCCCGGACTCCGCTTACATAAAGGCCATCAAGGACGCCGGCTTTAACACCGTGCGCATTCCGTGCGCTTGGGATTCTCACGCCTCCAACGGCACTATCAATGCTGGCTGGCTCGACTCTGTCAAGACCGTCGTCGATCTCGTCATCAACAACGGCATGTACGCCATATTGAACAGCCACTGGGATGGCGGTTGGCTCGAAGACCACGTCTTCGACGGCGAAGGTTACGACAAGACCGGTCTCGTGAATAGTTCCGCCATAGGAGTTACCGCCTTGCAAGAAACTTACTGGCTGCAAATCGCCACCAAGTTCGCCGAATATGACGAGCACCTGATTTTCGCATCTGCCAACGAACCGGGTGTAAATGACCCGTGGAACGGCGGCGCCGACAACGGCCAATGGGCTTTCGACTCCAAGCGAATGACCGTCCTCAAGCAATTCCACGAAGCATGCCTCAGGGCCGTGCGCGCAAGCGGCGGCAACAACGCGACCCGCATCGTGGTCGTGCAGACCCCGCGTACCGAAATCGACAAGGCCCCGCTCCTCTCCGAGCAATATCCGACCGATCCGACGGGCGACGGCTACACCATGGCCGAAGTCCATTTTTACCCCTACCAGTTCTCGCTCATGACTAGCGGCGACGAAGATTGGGGCAAGATGTTCTACTACTGGGAAGACAAGACTCCGGGCAACGACGCCGCACATACCTGCTCCGGCTCCGCACTCGGCTCCAAGAGCTCCATCGACAATCTTTTCAGCGGCCTCAAGACGCGCTTCTACGACAAGGGCATCCCGGTCGTGATTGGCGAAATGGGCGCCGTCAAACGTCTTAACGCACTCTCTGGAGACAACCTCAAAAAGCATCTCGAAGCGCGTGCGGCTTGGTACGGCTACACAGTCGCCGCAGCAAAGAAGAACGGCCTCGTCCCCTGCGTATGGGATACCGGTGACGAAGGCGACGGCAACTTCACAATCATCCGCCGTCAGGTGAACAAGTTCGGCGGCAAAGTCGGAGACATCACCGACGTCGAAACGCTCAACGCCATGCGCGAAGCATACGGCCAAGCCGCAATTCCAGGCAATTCCATCGATTCCACCGTCAAGGAAAACACACAAATTCTCGATGGCGACATGGCACTCCACATCTCTTACAAGACGGTTCAAGCGGACACCAGCGAAGCAGGCACCATGCGTATCGACCTCAGCAAAGACTGGAGCCAGTACGTCGCCATTTCCTTCGACTTGCGCGCCGCTGGCGAAATCGCAGGCCCGTGCATGGACAAAACCCGCGACGGTTGCGGTGATTACGGCTGGGCAAGCGTCTCCCTCTTCAACATGAGCGGCGAATGGAAATGGAACGAAGTCTCTCTCGGTAACGTCGAAGACCTCGGCACCCTCAAGAACTACAAGATTGAATTCGGCGACGGCGAAGGCAAACTCGCTTTCGAAAATGCGGCCAAGATGAACGCCATCGGCATCAACCTCTACGGCACACAGTTCACCGGCGACATGTACCTCGACAACATGCTCCTCTGGAAAGCCGACGGTACCGCCGACACACTCCAGGACTTCAACACCAAGAAGCCGAAACTCGAAGGCACCGCCAAGGGCGAACTCATCAAGGCGAACGCCACGGGCGACTGGGGAGCAGACACCAAGAGCGGCATCTGCATGCCACGCGTAAGAACCGCCTCCAAAATGCTCGTAAACGTGCAGCCGGGTTCCATCTCGGCAACGTTCAGCGCAAGCAAGGCTACCCGCGGTACGGCAACGCTCATGAACACCATGGGACAAGTGATTGCACAGAAGAGCTTCAACGCCAACACAGGCATGAACGAAGTCCAGCTGAGCACGAATTTCCACGGCGCAGCAATTCTCGTCGTCAAGATGGGTAGTCAAAAGAACGTACAGCAAGTCAAGCTTCACTAATCTACGGCAGTACTATCCCGACCAGGATTCGCAAGTTAGTCGAACCACCGAAATTGGCACACGCAGCCTCCACAAACAACCCTTGCAGTTTGAGGTGTTTAAGCAAGGGGCAACACAGAGACAAAATCTCTTTGTTGTACGAAAAGGGCCCGGCTTTCGCCGGACCCTTTTTACCGTTTCCTCCTAACAAAAGAACACATCCAAATTATTCACGATCTAGGAATATCCTTTTATCATATAACGTACCAATAGACATGATATTGAACTCGTTTTCCACATCCGTCGAGGATTGCATTATGAACCTGATCGTAACCAAATACTTTGCAATTTTATATTCCAGTTCTCTATCCCACATTTTAAGCGCCTCCATTCCGGACGGGAGCCCAAAATTATCCCATTGCACACACCTTTGCTCGACAGTTTCATTAATGGGCAAATTAAAAAACGGTTTGCCCCCCAACATAGTATTCAACGAATCGCCCAAGTCCAGTTCCAGAATCGGGGCAACTTGCGAGGAATACGTTAGACACATTCCGCCCCAATTCGAGACATCGGCAGGCACGGATTTTCCGGTCGAATCCTTAGCAATATTGAAGCCTACCGCGACATACGGGTCATCGGTCATCGTCCCGTGATTCAAGGATGCCGTACCGCAAATGCCTTGGCATTTTGTTATAACAAATTCCATCGTATCCACTTCATCGTACATTTGTGCGCCCGGGAATACCCACGCCATAGACGATGCGCCACCTTTTTCTCCATCCGTTTCCAAGAACCAAGCCCCATCTTCAACAACGCCCTGCGGCCAAACGTTTCTCGCATAGCGCGCCGTATTGACATGTTTCATTCCGTAATTCGGCCCCCAAATGTCTTCGCCACAATATTTTCCGAAGTCATTTTTTACACACAACGGTAAATTCAAGTTGCTTTCAAAGCCTCTGTAAACAGCCCCGATTGCACCAATCCCGAACTTGTAATCCCCTTCATCCGCCTGAATTTTAAAACTTACGGAGACTAGATGTTTCGCAGCATTTTGACCAACCAACGATTGCCAGTGATCACCGACTTTCAATTCTTCCGGTACATTTTCCATCCCGTCGGGCAAATTGAACATGCTCCAGGCATAACAAATCTTTTCCGCAGACAAGGATCGAGGTAATTCTGCAGAAGGCAATTTACCACCCAGTACCTGATTCAGCGAATCACCCAACCCAAGTTCTATCGTGATGGCCTTTTCTGAATAATATTCCATACAAATGCCACCCCAATTCGAGACATCAACCGGCACAGGTTTCTCCCAAGCAGAATCTAACGCTATAAAAAATCCGACAGAAACAGACGGTTCTCCAGACTGGGAACCTTTCCTCAAAGACGCCGTACCGCAAATTCCTTTACAATTAGAGAAGACTGGTTCCAGCGACCCCATATCATCCAACTGTACCGGCCAATCAATAAACGATTCACCACCTTTTTCGGAATCATCCCTATCAAACCAATAACCACTTTCATTTGCGCCTTCCGGCCATGTATCCATCGAATATAGAGATGTTCTAACATGATCACCATTTTTAGTTGGGCTCCAAAGGCCGCCATCAAAGCCTCCCAGTACAAATGGGGTCGCAGAAGAACTCTCGATATGAGAACTGGAAGACGATTCCAAGTTCACGCTATCTGTCGGATCATCCGCAAGCGTTCCTAGTGATTTTATATTGAACTTATATTCTCCAGAATGGGTCTGGATTCTAAATTCCAATGCAACAAGCCGTTTCGCCGCCTTTTCCCCAACATCGTCCATCCAATATTCGGGAATATCGCGCACCCAAACCGGAAGTTTAAAATCGCTCCACTTAAAGCATTTCGAGACAACTTCTTCCGTCTTAGGCAAAGCAACACTCGGCAAACCGTAACGAAGCACGTATTCAAGCGAATCGCCCAGATCGAGCACCAACGAAGGAGACGCTTCAGAAGAATAGCTAATGCACACGCCACCCCAGTTCGAGACATCAACCGGAATCGGCAAACCGGTGTCATCTACCGCCAGCGAAAAGCCGACACCGACAAACGGATTATAAGTCATTTCGCCTTTATCTAGAACCGCCGTTCCGCAAATTCCATGGCATGCCTCTATGACTGGAGCCAAGGAGTCCGTCCCTTCGCCTAATTTGACCGGCCATGATATATACGACGTGCCTCCGTCTACTGCATCAGTTTGCATTTCCAAGAACCAGTGACCATCCGCGATAGCGTTTTTAGGCCACGAAGATGCATAAAGGGCTGTCCTAACCGCATAATCACCAACAACAGGATCCCATAAGTTTCCATGTTCACTCGGTTCCGAGCCCGATGAATTTTCAAGAACCGAACTGGATGACCCAAACGCCACCGTATTGGGTTCCGTCGACGTCCCGACTATGCCATTGTCATCGGAACATGCAGTCACAGCGAGAGCCACCGCACCGCAGGCCATATATAGTTTCTTATTCATCCTTAGCCTCCTCACGTTTCCCCACTTCTTTCGAAAGAGGGAACAATTGTAAATTCAACCTGTAAACTTGTCTGATATTGCCGCATGATTCCGCTAGCGCGGTAATCTTCTTGCGGCATTCGTCCAGTTCATGAACAATCTGTCCATACGTTTCGCGATCGATGCCCATCGTGACGCCCGTAACGTTCCGTTCGCTCGACGAAAAGCGGTCCAGCGAATCCACCGCCAGGTTCCCCATTTCACGGTGCATTGAACGGATTGCAAGCGGCAAGCCCTCCTTGGAGCCTTCCACGGACTTTTCCGTTTGTCTGTAAACGTTCTCTTGTACCTGTTCGAGGAACCCCGCACGCACAAGGAACTGCAACGACTTGCGCACATCTATCGCAGAGACTTCCAGCGTGCAGGCCTTCGCAATTTCGCCCGGCATGGCACCCGGCATCAGCGGGGCGAGTTCACGCACTACCGGATTTTTCCAGCTGTCGTAATATTCGAACGCATCCTTGTCGACAATGCGGACTTTATGGTCAAACGCTATGGACTGCATTTTTTCCAGGAACTTCTTTTTCACATCGTCCGTCTTGGCATTGCCAAACTGAACCATAGCCTCGAAGTAATCCACCTCGTGCCCCGCAAGGCCAATCGCATCCGCTACGCGCCCCATGGTCACCTTGCTCAAATTCGTCTTGCCTTCACAAACCATCTTGAGGTAAGAAGGCGAAACGAACCCCGCATTTTTCGCAAACTCGCGCCACGAAAACGCAGAGGTTCTCTTGCGTTGATCGTAGTAGTCGCTCAGATAAGCGTGGTAATCTTGATATTCAACTATCGGTTTCATATTCACAAATATACACTTTAAAAAAACGAAAGTCAATACTCTATAGTACATTTTTTATTATTTTTTTATAAAATAAGCATTTTTAACAAAAATAAAAACGTGTTTTTAGCTTATATAGTACACCCTGTACTGTATACGACACGCCATCATACGCTAAGGTCGGCAAGTCCGTCAAACCAACGGGATTGACAACCCCGCCGCAACAAATTTTCTCTGTCGTACGAAAAGGGCCCGGCTTTCGCCGGGTCCTTCTTTTCCTCCCCACTATAATTTTCTAATTGCGATTCGTTCCAAGGGCCTTTATATTGAACTTTCCTTGGTCCCCATTTTTCCCTTTTATAATGAACCTCATCGTCACGGCTCGTTTCGCAGCCTCTTCGCCTGATATTTTGAATTTTTCACCATTAGGCATATTATCCAAATCAGTTTGTTTAAAATCACTCCACGCAAAGCACTTGGACGTTTCGGCAGACGATGTTGGCAGCACGACAGACGGCCACTTGTAAATATCAAAGCCATCGTCTTCGACATAGAACCCCGAAGATGCCGTATCAAAATCAACTTCCAACGACACAGGATCCAAATCCAGCGTTATAGGAATATCTGTACTATAGGTGACACAGATTCCGCCCCAGTTCGAAACATCGACAGGCACCGCGATACCAGAATCATTGTGCGCCAGCTGGAACCCAAATAGAGCAAAAGGATCCCGTTCAAGGCCTCCGTTATCTAGAACAACATCACTGCACATGCCCTTGCAGTAATCAACTACATATTCAAAATAAATGCTTTCATAATCATCCAACGACTGGTAATTCCACCAGCTGAACGAGGAACTTCCACCTTCGTTTTTATCCGTATAATCATACCATTTGCCATATTGCTTGGCCTTCCACGATTCCCCCGCATAAAGTCCCGTCTTGACAGTAGCTTCCCCAGCGGCTCCGTTCCACAAATCCGCATTGAACGTCGAAGCCGAAACGGAACTTGACGAATTATCGATCACGGAACTTGACGAAACGATTTCCTGACTTGCCTGAGATTCTGCAAGCGTTCCAAGACTTTTGATATTGAACTTGTATTCCCCAGCAGAAGCAGAAATCATGAACCTGAACGCAATCAGTTGCTTGGCCGCCTTTTCTCCAGAATTTTCAAGCCAGTATTCCGGCACACCTGCAACCGAGACAAACCAAGCCGGGTACTTAAAATTGCTCCATTTATGGCACTTTGTCACAGGTTCCGCAGCCTTTGTTTTAGGCAAGGTAACCGCCGGCAAAGCATAATCCAGCAACGCATTCAACGAATCGCCCAAATCCAATTCCAGAGCGGGCGCAGCCTCCGATTCGTACGTTATGCAAACACCGCTCCAACCCGTAACATCGACAGGAACAGGCTTGCCCTCGCCATCCTTCGCAAGCGTAAAGCCAACGCCCGCAAACGGATTATAAGTCAAGGAGTATTTTGCCAGGGATACGGTTCCGCAAATACCATCGCACGATTCGACAACGGTTCGTTCATCTTGCGTTTCCACCAAATCAGCAGCCCAAACAACAGACGATGTTCCGCCCTTTTCCGCATCCGTTTTCAACACCCAACGGCCATCAGCTTCCGCACCCGCAGGCAGCATGGCCGCATAACGTGCGATATTGACAGAAAAGTCACCAGCGCTCGGATTCCACAAGTCGCCATCACGAGTTTCAAAAGAACCGGACGAAGAACCGTCCACTGAACTGGACGAGACATCGACCACCGAGCTCGATGAAGCCCCGAGAACAGAACTCGATGAAGAATTATGCGCCATCAACACATTGGGTTCTTCCGATGAGCCCGACACATCAATGTCCGAACAGCCAAGAGCGGCAAGCGAAAGCGCTCCGGTGCATACCATATATAGTTTTTTATTCATACTGTTCCTCCGTTTCACAAACGACTCTTTGAGTCAAAGGGAAAAAATGTAAATTCAATCTGCAAACCTGATCCAGCTTACCGCACTTCGCCGCTATCGAAATTATTTTCTTGCGGCATGCATCGAGTTCCTTCACGATTTCTTCGTAGCCTTCACGGTTTACACCTAAAGTAACGCCAGTGACGTTACGGTCTTCGGGACCAAACTGGTCAATAGACTCTATGCCAAGACGCCCCATTTCGCGATGCATCATGCGGATCGCAAGCGTGAGGCCTTCCTTGGAACCTACAACCGCCTTGTCGGTCTGCTCATAAACATTCTCGCCAGTCTTTTTTAAGAATCCCGCCTTTTCCAAAAAGGCAAGAGACTTGCGGACTTCTAGCGCAGAGATTTCCTGGCAGCACATCTTCGCCATGTCACCCGGCATGGCCCCCGGCATCATCGGAGCAAGTTCGCGCACCACCGGATTTTTCCAGCTGTCGTAATATTCGAACGCATCCTTGTCAACTACGCGCACTTGGTTCGCTGCTGAAATCGCCATCATCTTATCGAAGTAAACTTTCTTGACATCGTCTTTCTGAGCATTGACAAAGTTCACCATCGCTTCGAAATATTCAATCTCATAGCCGACAAGACCCATCGCAACCGCCACACGATTCATCGTCACGCGGCTCAGGCTGCTTTTGCCATCACAAACAAGTTTCAAGTACGAAGGCGACGTGAACCCAGCAATCTTCGCAAACTCGCGCCAAGTAAAAGCCGAAGTTCTCTTACGTTCTTCGTAATAGTCCGCCATGTAGGCTCGGTAATCTTTATATTCAACAATCGGTTTCATATTGACTAATATACATCCATCAAAATCAATTGTCAATAGAAAATGATACAAAAATCATTAATTTTAGCAAAATATGACAATTTTTATTAAATCTAAAACATCTTGCATGTCTTAAATGATACAAATGTATCATTTATAAAAAAATCGCCGCAGATTTACCTGCGGCGACTCCTAAAATTCTTAAACATCAACGAGACACGCCCGCGAATGGCGAGCGAGAATCGCGACTTACCACATTTTGTCGAACTTTTTGCGGCTCTTTTCTTCGTCCTTCTTTTCCTGCACGATGGCGTCGATGACGGCGGCGACGGTCAAGTTGAAGATGTCATGCACGGAGGCGTCGGAGTCGGTGAAGTGCACCGGCTTGTTCAGGCCCATCTGCACAGGACCGATGGATTCACCCACACCCATCTCAAGGAGCATCTTGCAAGTCGTATTTGCAGAGGAGAGGCACGGGAAGATGAGCGTGTTGACCGTCTGCCCCTTGAGCTTGTTGAACGGGTACTTCGTGTCGCGCAGTTCCTTGTCCAAGGCCACATTCACCTGCATTTCGCCGTCGAGCACGTAGTCGGGGAACTGTTCGTGAATCATGCGCACTGCGTTGCGGGCCTTGTTCGCCGTACCGCGGGCAGCTTCCTTGTCAGAGCCAAAATTTGCGTAGCTCAACATCGCCATCACGGGTTCGTGAGCGAAGAAGCGGACGGCGTCATGCGTGAGCTTTACGATATCGACGAGCGTTTCGACGTCGGGGTCGCGGTTCACGAGCGTATCGGCAAGGAAGAATGTTCCCTTGCGGGTGCTGAGGATATGCATGGCACCAAAGTGCTTGTATTCCGGACGGACTCCGATGATTTCCTTTGCAAGTTCAATCGTTTCAGAGTACTTGGAATAGCCACCCGTGATAAGAGCGTCGGCATCGCCCATCTTCACCATCATCATGCCGAAATGGTTCGGTTCGAACATGTCGTCGCGGGCTTCTTCAAACGTTACGCCGTTGCGGCCGTTTTCTTCGGCGTAAATAGCGGCGTAGTTGCGGCGACGTTCGAATTCTTCGGGCGAACGCGGGTTCACGATCTTGATGCCCGTGAGGTCGAGCTGTTCACGCTGTGCGATAATTTGTATGCGCTCGGGGTTGCCGAGCAAAATCGGGTGAGCCACACCTTCGATTTTGGCCTGCACTGCGGCCTTGAGCATGTTGAGGTTTCCGCCTTCGGCGAAAACAACACGCTTCGGATTGCTGCGAGCCGTATCGCTGAACTGACGGATGAGTTTGTTGTCATAACCCATCATGTCGCGGAGCTTGTCGTAATAAGCGTCCCAATCGGTAATCGGCTTGCGGGCCACGCCACTTTCGATAGCGGCCTTCGCGACAGCAATCGAAACTTCCGTGAGAAGGCGCGGATCCAAAGGCTTCGGGATCAAGTATTCCTTGCCAAACGTAAAGCGCTGCGCATTGTAAGCGATGTTCACCACATCCGGCACCGGCTTGTGAGCGAGAGCGGCAATCGCACGCACTGCGGCATGCTTCATGTGTTCGTTAATCGTCGTTGCACGCACGTCGAGAGCGCCACGGAAAATGTACGGGAAACCGATGACGTTGTTCACCTGGTTCGGATAGTCGCTACGACCCGTCGCAAAAATCAAGTCGCCACGGCTCGCCATCGCTTCTTCGTAGCTGATTTCGGGAGTCGGATTCGCAAGAGCAAAGACAATCGGCTGATCGGCCATGCTGCGCACCATTTCGCGCGTAAGGATGTTTCCCTTCGAAAGTCCCACGAATACGTCGGCGCCCTTCATGGCGTCTTCGAGCGTTTCGATGTCGGTGCGGTCCGTCGCAAAGAAGGCCTTCGCCTCAGTGAGGCCCTTGCGGTCCTTGCGGATAACGCCCTTGCTGTCGCACATCACGAGATTTTCTTTTTTGAGACCAAGCGACAGGTAGAGTCGCGTGCAGGCGCACGCGGCAGCACCGGCGCCGTTCACGACCATTTTCACATTGCGAATGCTCTTGCCCGCAACTTCGATAGCGTTCAAAAGGCCAGCCGATGAAATGATAGCCGTGCCGTGCTGGTCATCATGCATCACGGGGATGTCGAGTTCCGCCTTGAGCGTATCTTCGATTTCGAAGCATTCCGGAGCCTTGATGTCTTCAAGGTTGATGCCGCCGAACGTCGGGGCGATACCCTTCACGATTTCGATGAACTTTTTCGGATCCTTTTCGTTGATCTCGATATCGAACACATCAATGCCGGCATAAATTTTGAAGAGCAACGCCTTGCCTTCCATCACCGGCTTACCGGCGAGGGCGCCGATGTCGCCGAGGCCGAGAACTGCGGTACCGTTACTGATGACCGCGACCAAATTTCCCTTGCCGGTGTATTCGTAAGCGAGATTGTTGTCGCGTTCAATCTCGAGACAGGGGGCAGCAACGCCCGGAGTGTAGGCGAGACCCAAGTCCGTCTGCGTACTGTGCGGCTTGGTGGGTACAATTTCTATCTTACCCGGCTTGCCCATGGAATGGTATTCAAGAGCCATTTCCTTTAATTCTTTACCCATACTTTTACTCCTTTGAGCCTTTTTTCGCGGCGAAAATGCGTTCCGCCGGGACGCAAATTTAGAAAAATTTACACAGCAATAAAAGGGTGCTCATAACGTGTTTTTTTATGACAATTTTACCCAATATTTTCTATCGTTGTTAGCCGCAAATGTGACTTTCAGCTCTTATCCGACGCATCGATTTACAAAAAAATGAAGCAGACTATAAAAAAGACAGTTCTCGAAAACGGAATCACCATTTTAACGGACTACATGCCGCATGCCTATTCCGCGGCAGTCGGCGTCTGGATTCCACGCGGGAGCCGCCACGAAGCTCAAGATGAATTCGGTCTCAGCCATTTTTACGAGCACCTCGTCTTCAAGGGAACCGAAAACCGCACCGCGCTAGAAATCGCACACGCCATCGAAGACCGTGGCGGAAACCTCGAAGCCTACACGACCCGCCAAGAGACCGGCTTTTACGCGCAAGTCGAAAGCAGCGACATGCCGCTTGCCATCGACGTCATCGCCGACATGCTCATGCACCCGCGTTTCGACAAGAAGGAAATGGAAAAGGAGCGCCACGTCATCATCGAAGAAGTCCACAGCTACGACGACATTCCCGAAGAACTCGTAGGCGACGTCTTTAACGCCATCCACTTCAAGGGTTGCGGCATTGCGCATTCCATCACCGGAAACGTCAAGCAAGTCCAGTCGCTCACGCGCAAGCAAATGCTCAAATACGGGCTCCAGGTCACCGACGAAATCCCGCTTTACGTCTGCGCCTCGGGCAAAGTCCAACACGAAAAGCTCGTAGAACTTTGTGCTAACAAATTTGAACAAAAGAAAGTCAACGGCACACAACCGCAAGACTTTTACAAATCCAATCAAAGCGTGAAAGTCGTACAGAAAAGCGACATCACGCAATCCAACCTCTTTTGGGGACTGAGCTTTGACAGGACCCTCATGAGCGACCGCGACCGCTGCGCATTTTCACTGTTCAACGTCGCAATGGGTGCGGGCATGGCAAGCCGCCTGTTCCAGAAAATCCGCGAAGACAAAGGCCTCGCCTACTCCGTCTATTCCACCGCCGATCTCTACAGGGACTGCGTCGATTGGGGCGTTTCGCTGGCCACGGAACCGCACCAGCTCAAGACAGCACTCGCGCTCTCCGTCGCCGAAGTCAAAAAATTCCTGCGCCATGGATTCTTAAAAGACGAAATCGAACGCACCAAGACGAACATTCTGGGCGGCATGCACCTCGGTGCCGACAGCCCCGAAAAGCGCGTCATCCGCATGGCAGAACAGACGCTCCACCTCGGCGAGTTCCACACGATGGAAGACGTCGAAAAGAAAATCCGCTCCATCACCGAAGACGAAGTCCTCGCCACCATCAACCGCCTGTTCAGCACGGCAAAATACTCCATCGCCGTCGTCGAACCCAAGAGCAAAAAGAAGACAACGCTGGACGTGGATTTATTTTAAGTTAGTGGTTGGTGATTAGGACAAAAGCTGCCACCGCGCAACCTTGTACATGCGTTTACGTCATTGCGAGGAGGGTACCGACGAAGCAATCTATGCATTTGTCATTCAATCGCACAAAAAAAAACTCATTGTCATGCTCGACACCGTCCGGGCATCTCCATTTCAAGCAATAAACGCACTAGATCCTTCCCCCGGCTCGGGGGCCGGGGCTAAAGACAGAAAAGGCTTCGCACTTTTATATGGTTCAGGATGACGTAATAGGAATGCGCACACATCCATTTCAAAATCAAGAGGCTCTTTTGAACTCACCGGTCTAGCCGGTGGTTTTTATTTATACAAAAAGCACCCCGCCTTTTCGGGCGGGGCGCAATTTCTCGCGATTTTTGCTAAAGCGAATTTAGACTTGCGTCTAAATTAAGCAGCCTTCACAATTTCCACGACCTTGGCGAAAGCTGCCGGATCGGCGACGGCCAAGTCAGCGAGAACCTTGCGGTTCATGTTGATGTTAGCCTTGGAAAGCTTGTAAATGAACTGGCTATAGCTGATGCCGAATTCACGAACAGCAGCGTTCAAACGAGTGATCCACAGAGAGCGGAAATCACCCTTCTTGTCGCG
>Ga0310696_10003444_pt1 | contig 19760 bp, 14 predicted proteins | sample AusTroGonzalo_MG_4_FD_203885 | JGI IMG/M metagenome (GOLD analysis project Ga0310696, IMG submission 203885) | Bovine rumen microbial communities from tropical cattle in Woodstock, Queensland, Australia - Gonzalo_02 (v2) (version 2) | ecosystem: Host-associated > Mammals > Digestive system >... | reverse complement strand
CGTTGGGATCGCCCTTGATCACAGTCTTCTCAATCTTCTTGAAGCTGCCAAAACGTGAAAGGTCGATGGTTGCCTGAGCAGCGTTCTCACCGGCGTTGCAGACCTTCAGATAGAGCTTGCGGGCCTGAGTATCCAGAACGACTGACTGACCCAGCAGGTTGTCATCGGCACGGTCAAACTTGACGCAGTCGCCATAATAGTAGTCACCGCTGGACTGGCCGAACATCTGCTGTACATAGTAGCTGCAGGTCAGGAACGGACGCTCGTTGTCAAAGTAGATCAGGTCCGGATTCCAGTTGTTGGTGTTCTTGCGGGCAAAGAGCGGTGCGTACGATGTCATTACAACAACGTCGGCATTACGCTCCACATGCAGCAGGTACAGACCCTCGGCCAGAGCGTCAATAAGCTTCTTGTCCTTGGCGGCATACTCACCCAGGTAAACCTTGGTCTGGCGGTCACGCGGGTAGCTGTCGTACTGACGGCTGGTCAGGAAGTAGTTGCGCTGCTCGTAGTAGTGCTCGTCCAGGATGTCCACACCCAGCTCGGTTGCAAACTTCCATCCCTCCTCGTAGTCGCCGTTGCCGGGATGCGAACCCGGGCCTGCAGTACCAACAATGATGATATCGGGATACTTGGCGCGAACCTGGTCATATATGAACTTAAAGCGCTCCTCAAACTCGGGGCTGATCTTCTCCTCGTTACCCAGGCCCAGATACTTCAGATTAAACGGCTCGGGGTGACCTGCATCGGCACGAACCTTACCCCACTTGGAGTCGGCGGGACCGTTGGCCCACTCAATCAGATCCAGTGCCTCATCGGCCCACTCCTGCATATCCTCCATGGGAACGGCGTCCTGAGCCTGTCCGCGCATGTTCCAACCGCCGTTGGTGCCCTGGCAGCTCACGCCGCAAGGCAGGATAGGCAGCGGCTCCATGCCTGCATCCTCGCAGAACTGGAAGTACTCAAAGTAACCCATCTCCATGCTCTGGTGGTAACCCCAGGTGTTCTTGATGCCGCGACGTGTCTCCTTGGGGCCCACTGTTGTCTTCCAGCGGTAGGTATCCCAGAAACCGTCACCGCCGCCGTGAACCACGCATCCGCCCGGAAAACGCATGAACTTGGGGTTCAGGTCAACCAGCGCCTGAGCCAGGTCCTTGCGCAGGCCGTGGCCCTTGTATGTATCCTGCGGGTAGAGTGACACCATATCGATATCCATCACACCTGTGGTGAGTGAGAGCAGCTGCAGCGATGCGTTGGGGCAGTCCTGTGCTGCGGTCAGAGTATACTCATATTTTTTCCAGTCGGAGCCCGATACGGTAAAGGTGGTATCGGCAATGACTGTAGCCTGAGCGCGGAATCCGCGGCCCGGAACCATGAGCACGGCGCGAACCTCCTTGTCCTTGCCGTCGGGGTTGCGCAGGAATACGGAGAAGTCGTACTTATCGCCGGCCTTCAGGAGTATGCCGTCGTAGCCGTCGTTCTGGATGCCCACGCCCGTCCAGCCGTTGTAGTCGTAGTACATGCCCACGCGCTCAATGTTCAGGCGCATGTAGTTGGGGTTGTTGGGATGGATGGGATCCTGCTGACGGGGCTCGATGTAACCCAGCGAGTGGCCCGGACGTACCGTGCGCCATGCAGTGCCGGCGCCCCATCCGTCGCGTTCCGAGGGGCTGAACTCGAACGATCCGTTCTGGATCAACTCGGCGCACAGACCGCCATCGGCCGACATGCTTATATCCTCAAAGAAGATACCTATAAGTTCGTTACTGATTTTTGTGCCGCCGGCCGGAGCCTTGACGGGCTTAGCTGCACTTGCACCCAGCGTTGCTGCGGCCAGGAGTGCCAGAGAGATAAGTTTTCTGTTCATTTTTGGATTAGTATATTAGTTGGATGCGCAAATGTAACACAAATATTTTATCCGGCAACCTGCCCCTCCTGCAGCTCCATCTCATGAACGTAGACGCAGCCCGGCTCAAAGCCACGCTCAGGCTGATCCATGTGGCCCATAAACCACACCTGCTGTCCCTGGGCATCAACACACTCCATATCGATGAACAGCTTGTCGTGCTTGTCGCGGCTCAGGAACGAGTAGTCAAAGATGGTGCTTATGTAGCAGTATCCGTCATCCGGATCCACGCCCGCCACAACCAGAGGATTGGTCTGGAGCTTGCCCGCTACAGGGGCGTAGCTTTCGGCCAGAGTCTCCCATGTGGTAAGCACCATAATCTTCGATATGGATGCAGGAACCGTAACCGTGTCGCCCGATTCCCAGCGGTACTTGAACTTGAGCACCACCTTTGAAGTCATTCCATGCAGGTCTATCACCCCCATGCCGGACAGATTGTTCTCATCGTCAAGAGCCAGCTTCTTATAACCGGCCCGGAAAAAGTCAAAATCGCTCAGACCGAGCCTGGTGCCCGTCTGCCCCTGCAACAGGAACAGCGACTTGGAGGGATCCTTGGTATCCACGCTGTTAATCTGATAGAAAATGTCGTACCGGTCATCGGCCTCCACCTGAACGGACTCCCACTTGCCGTCCACAAAGCGGCAGAACGTAACCTGCTCCCTTATAAAGAAAGTCTTGTTGTTACCCTTCTCGATTATGGGTTTAAGGTAGATTGGGTTGCCCTGAATGTCGCACGCAAAGACATTTTTGGTGGAGTTGAACAGCACAATCCTGTCGGTGTCCGCTATCTCCGTTTTCGCCACCATGTTGTCCACGTCCGATATAAAGCCGCGCGTGGCTACCGTCTGGGGCAACTCACAGGTAAAGTCAAGCTCCAGGTCCAGATTATAACTGTACACATTCTCCTGGGGTGACACCCCGTTTTCCTTTTCACAAGAAACCAGCGCCAGTACCGCCAGCATGAGCGATGCGCCGTAAATAGCAATCTTTTTCATTATTGGGTAGTAACTATAATGTTGCTGCAAATATAGTCTTATATTTGCACATTATGAAGAAGTTGAAGCTTTTTGCTGCCGCAGTGATAAGCATCCTGCTGGCAGCCCCCGCACAAGCCCAGAACGGCTTTGAGATTAAACGAGGAGTGAACGTAAGCCATTGGCTGTCGCAGTCCCAGGCGCGCGGCCAGGCCCGTGCTAACCATATCAAGGAGGCGGACTTTGAGCGCATCAAAAGCCTTGGGTTCGATCACGTGCGCCTGCCCATTGACGAGGTCCAGTTCTGGGACGAGTCCGGCAACCGTCTGGACGAAGCCTGGCAGCTCCTGACCAACGCCCTTGACTGGGCCGTCAAAAACAACCTGAGGGTCATAGTTGACCTCCACACCCTGCGCTCCCACAGCTTCGTGCTGCAGGAAGGCCAGAAAAACGCCCTCTACGAGGACCCCGCCGAACTGCAGAAACTCATCGACATGTGGACCCAGTTATCGGCCGAAATCAAAAAATACCCCGTCAGCATGGTGGCATACGAGTTCATGAACGAGCCCGTGGCCGATGACCCCGAGCAGTGGAATCAGGTGGTTGACAAGGTGCACGCCGCCCTGCGCAAGCTGGAGCCCGACCGCAAGCTGGTGATAGGCTCCAACCGCTGGCAGAGCGTAGGCACGTTCAAGGACCTGCGCATCCCCCAGGGCGACAAGAACATAATACTGAGCTTTCACTACTACAACCCCATGTTCGTGACCCATTACCGCGCATCATGGGCCGATGTGGGCCGATACACGGGCACTGTCAACTACCCCGGCCAGCTCATTTCTCAAGAGGATTACAACAACGCCTCTGAGCAGGTACAGAAGATAATCCGCGACAACGAAGGCCTGACCGTTTGGAACCGCGAACGTATTAAAAATGATATGGCCGATGCAATCAAACTGGCCCAGGACCTTGGTCTGCAGCTCTTTTGCGGCGAATGGGGAGCCTACCAGCGCACGCCCCGCGACCTGGCCTACGCCTGGATGACTGACATGATCTCAATTTTCAACGAGTGCAACATAGCCTGGACCCTCTGGTGCTACGACGCCGACTTTGGCTTCTGGGACCAGCGCACCCAAGACTTCAAGGATAAAGGAATGTTTGACATCCTGATGAAGTGACGCAAAAGTTCCGAATGAAACGCCACAAAAGCTCCGAATGAAATGCCACAAAAGTTCCGAATAATTTTGGAGAAACAATTAAATATCAATATTTTTGCCTCAAAATAAAACAAGCAATTCTATGGAGTATCTGGAAAGAGCAGCAGACAGGATGTTAAAAGACCGATTGGATGGTTTTGGCGCAGTCTTGATAGAAGGACCTAAATGGTGTGGCAAAACAACTACTGCATCCAAACAAGCCCAAAGCATCATCAAGCTACAAGACCCTGATAACGCAGCAGAATATTTGGCTACTGCAGCAACCAAGCCATCTCTGTTACTAAAAGGAGCCAACCCTCGCCTGATTGATGAATGGCAAGATGCGCCTGTACTCTGGGATACTATTAGAAATGATGTAGATAGCCGCGGAGATGTAGGTCTCTACATACTGACAGGATCCAACACCGTAAAAAAAGAGGAGATAAAACACTCCGGAACTGGCCGTATAGCCAAGATGAAGATGTACCCAATGAGCCTTTGGGAATCAAAGGAATCAAGCGGTCAAGTATCACTACAGCGTCTTTTTGATGAACCTGACTACGATATTGATGGCGCACAATCACCCCTATCGATTGAGGATCTTATTTTTGTGGCCTGCCGTGGCGGATGGCCGGCATCACTTAAAGCAAGGACCGATGTAGCTAAACTGCTTATCGCCCAAGAATATCTGAATACACTTTGCTCAGATGATATAAACCGCATAGACAACAGACAACGTGATGAGCGTTTAGCGCGCATGATACTGCGTTCCTATGCCCGTAATATATCCACACTGGCAAAGAAAAACGCAATATTATCAGACATAACCAGCTCTGGTGAGTTCAACGTATCAATAGATACTATGGATGATTATCTGAATGTATTCAACCGCCTTTTTGTTATACAAGATATTGAAGCCTGGTGTCCGCCCATACGCAGTAAGACCGCAATTCGCAGCAGTTTTAAAAGAGAATTTGTTGATCCGTCCATAGCTGTTGCAGCATTGGGGCTTGCTCCAGAGGCACTTCAAATACAGCTCAAGACTTTTGGCTTTATATTTGAAAACATGTGTGCCCGCGACCTTCGTGCATACTCTCAGCAACAACGGGGAACGCTGTCATATTACAGAGACCGCTACAATCTGGAATCAGATCTAGTACTCCATTTAGGCGATGGCCGATACGCTCTCATAGAATGCAAGTTGGGCAGCGCCGAAATAGAGGATGGCTCAAAGCACTTAAAACAAATAGCAAATCTAATAAAAGAGTATAACAAGACTGAGAAACAGAATCCCATACCTGAGCCAAACCTTCTTATTGTTCTAACAGGTGGCAAGATGGCCTATACCCGCGCGGACGGAGTTAAGGTTATTCCTCTGGGATGCCTTAAATGGTAAAAATGAAACTATTTCCCAAGTTATTCCATTCTCAACAGGATGAAACAGATAGAGGTAGTAGCAGCAATAATTCACGATAATCAAGGCCGAATCCTGTGCACGCAGCGCGGATATGGTGACTGGAAGGATTACTGGGAGTTTCCGGGCGGCAAGATGGAACCGGGCGAAACACCTGAGGATGCTTTAAAACGTGAGATTCTTGAAGAGCTGGACACTCGTATAAACATTGAGCGGTTCATTACTACTGTGGAGTATGACTACCCCACTTTTCACTTGACTATGCACTGTTACTGGTGCTCATTGGCAGGCGGCCAGCCAACACTCCTTGAGCACGAGGCAGCCCGATGGCTGGCAAAAGACCAACTCGACAGCATCAACTGGCTCCCCGCAGATCTCTCCATCCTGGACCTCCTCTGAGGGGCCGATGCCCGCTCGGACTCAAGAATTCTGTAACCTGTAGAATTCCTTTTGCTGTTCTATCTCCCGACGCAATTCTTCCTGTGTAGGCATACAAGTAAGGGATTTTGCCGCATACAACTGATCATTGCTGTTCAGAACCGAATAATGCGCTACATCCTCATCAGTCTCCGCACATAGTAGCATTCCGATGGTTGGGTTATGGCCTTCAGGACAAACCAGTTCATCATACATCTTAACGTACATATCCATCTGGCCCACATCCTGATAACTCAGTTTGGTGGTTTTCATTTCATTACGAACAACTGCTTTGTCTTGCGATTGAAGTAGACGATGGTAGTATTGTGATGAAACATTACGCTGTAACGTGCGTGTGCTCCACATTTCTTTTGCAGCTTCATTCTCATACCAGGTTCGGCCATCGGCTGTTGTTTCTTGCAGGATAATCCTATAATGAGTCCATGAAAGACGTATTGGAGATTTTGAACGCAGTGAATTCATAATGTTGGTGTTTTCCAATAATTTTCCACTCACTGCGTGGAAAAAGTTTGGCCATGCTTCGAAAAAGCCTATATAATTGTAAAGATTAGTTTTAGTAAAACCAGTTTTATATTTGGCAGTTAATTCTTTAGCTAGAATTTTAACCACCTGCTCACCATATTCCGCCCGCTGATCATTCAAGACCTCATGCTGAATACGCATTCCCAGCAGCCAGTTACGCTTAATAAGAGTTTCATTAACGGCCTGATAAGCCCATCGTTGAGCCTGCTCAATAATTACGCAAGCATCATGGAATAGTTCATTCTGTGACATAACAATTAGGTATTAAGTAAAAAACGTCGCAAACAAATACTAAGGGCGCTCAACTAACACCTTTGCGTGCCGTTAAAGCGCCCTTACGGTATTAGTAATGGCAAATATAACACTTTTTCAATAGCTTGTCAACTTGGTTTAGGCTTAAGACAAAAAAGTGATAACAAAATTCAGCACTTTACAATCAATAACAAAGGGGCAAGGCTCGGAGATGGCTCGGAGATGAGACGTAGATGGCTCGGAGATGATGGGCGGATGATGAGGGCCTGGGGACTTGAATAATTGAAGCCAAATGAGTACCTTTACCGCAAAACTAACCAACATGGCAAAGATATACGTAGCATCCAGCTGGAAAAACCCATACCAGCCCGAAGTTGTAAAGAAACTCCGCGAGCAAGGACACCAGGTTTTTGACTTCCGCAACCCACCAGATGGTAAGGGCGGGTTCTTTTGGAAGGACGTTGATCCCAATTGGGAACAATGGACCACCCAGGACTACATAAACAAACTGGACCACGAGTGGGCCCAGTACGGATTCAAGCGTGACTATAACGCAATGAAGGAGGCCGATGTCTGTGTGCTAGTGCTACCATGTGGACGTTCTGCTCATACTGAGGCTGGATGGATGGCCGGTGCCGGCAAGAAGGTTATTGCCTACATACCTGAGAAGCAGGAGCCGGAATTGATGTATAAGATGTTTGATTTGATTACAGATGATTTTGATGTGCTAACAGCAACAATCTGATATTGTGTTTTATGTTAGAAACAAATACATTTGCACTCTATCAAGAATTGAAGATGCCACATAGTAGATGAATTAAGTTCAAGTTAATGAAATAACCAGTTATAGTGACTGGACAATAAATCGTATAAAAAAATATAATTGACAAAAATATGCCATTAAAATTTATTGATTTATTTGCGGGGTTAGGAGGATTTAATTTGGCACTAAGCGGTTTAAAACATGAATGTGTATTTGCATCAGAAATACGTAAAGACCTACGTGATCTATACAAAATAAACTTTCCAAATACGCCTCATATTGAAGGAGATATCACTAAAGTTAAAATAAAAGATATTCCCGATCACGACATTCTTTGCGCCGGGTTTCCTTGCCAACCTTTCAGCCAAGCTGGCTACCAAATGGGATTTGATGATAAAGGAAGAGGAAATATGTTTTATGTTATCCGTGATATCCTCAAAGAAAAAAAACCGAAGTACTTGTTTTTAGAGAATGTTGCCAATCTTAAAGGACATGATGGAGGTAACACTTGGAATACAATAGAAAGAGAATTAATAAAAGTTGGGTATGGTATTGATGAATGTATTTTATCACCTCATCAATTTGGAATACCTCAACATAGAAAAAGAATCTACATAGTAGGTATTAGACGTGATCAGGGAACAATTAACGACTTTCATTTTCCCGAACCCACTAACGAGAAATGTGATATCCATGATATCATTGACGAAAGTGACAGTAATTACATTCCTTTGAAAGAAGAGACTCGCAATTATATTGAGACATGGAGCCAATTTGTAAAATTAGCAGAAGAGAACAATTGTAAATTGCCAGGCTTTCCTATTTGGGCTATGGAGTTTGGGGCAGATTATGAATACGAGAACACTCCACCTTGTCACCAGAAAGCTAGTCAATTAAAAGGAAAACATGGAAAGTTAGGGAGTGTAATAATAGGCAAAAGTAAGGCTCAAATGTTAGCCCAACTACCCATCTATGCACAAGATACCAGAAAAGAGGGGGAAAAATTTCAAGATTGGAAAATCAGATATATAAAGCAAAATCGAGATTTCTATTCTAAGAACAAGGAATGGATAGACAACTGGATTAATAAAATAAGAACTTATCAAAATAGCCATATGAAGTTTGAATGGAATTGCGGAAATAACGCATCAATGACACTAGATGATAAAATTCTCCAATTTCGAGCTTCTGGTTTGAGAGTTAAGATGCCGACTTTTTCCCCTGCTCTGAATCTAGTAGGCACACAAATACCCATTTTCCCATGGGTTGATGTTCCAGATTCTGATTTAAAAGGAAGATACATGACTATAAAAGAAGCTGCTAAAATTCAAGGAATGGAACAATTAAGTTTTAGTAGTAATATGAGCCCCACAAGATGCTTTGAGGCATTAGGCAATGCTGTTAATGTTGAAGTGGTTAAGAAAATCGCACAAGAGTTATTAAAATAAACACAAGTAAATATGGAGAACGAAATTGAAATACAAGAACTGAACATACAGCCACAAGCTGGTGTAATCGGCGTATTCTCACGTTTGAACTATAAGGCTTGGTATGCAATTGCAGAGTTTGTTGACAACTCTACACAATCATTCTATTCCAATCAACGGGAATTAGCACGACATGGTATCTATAACGTTAACATCTCCATTGATTACAACGCAGACAGCGATATATTGACTATTGAAGACACTGCTTATGGAATGGATTTTAACGATTTTGCAAGAGCAGTAAAGATTGATTCACCTCCAGATGATAAAACAGGTCGCAATGAGTTTGGCATGGGCTTAAAAACGGCCGCATCATGGTTTGGCAATGTATGGTCTGTTAGATCGACTCAATTAGGATCTAACTATGAGTACTTTACGGAAATAAACATTCCGGAAATGCGAGCAAAAAACATTAACTCCGTTGCAATTAGAAAAACAATTGTTGATCCTTCGAAACATGGAACCACAATAATCATCAGCGAGGTAACAAAAAAGATAGGTTCTCCTCGCACTAAGAACAAGATTACTGAATTGCTTAAAAGTATGTACCGCCGAGATTTGAATAACGGTATGGTAAACATTTCATATGATGGAGAGTCTCTTTATTTTGATGAATATGAATGTTTATCATTCAGAAATCAAAAATGGAGGAAAGAAATAGACTTCTCTTTTGAATTTGACAAGCAAATCCACCATGTCGTAGGATTTGTTGGAATACTAGCGAATGGAGGTTTTGGTCGTGCAGGATTCGCATTATTTAGGAGAAATCGTGTTGTTGTTGGTGGAGAAGAATTCAATTATAAACCAGATAGAATCTTTGGACAAGCACAAGATCCTAGAGCTCATAAATTATTTGGAGAACTGGACTTAGACGACTTCCCAATCAATCAAGCAAAAGATGGCTTCGTGTGGGACGACGGTCTTGAAGAATCGTTTATTGAGCAACTTAAAAAACAAATCCAAGAATACATTGATATAGCGAAGCTAACAAATAAGGACAGAGAAAAGGAAGAAGCCACATCCCAAAGTATATCTGATAGCGTTCAAAGTCATGTCCAAGATCTTATTTCACATTCCTTTGGGCCGCATTATTCAATAAGTGAACCCAACATCTTTGAAGCGACCCAGGCGCAACAAGATACATACGATCAAACTGCAATTGATTTATACAGACAATATCAATCTGAGCAAAACAACCTCCCTGAGGAGATTGATGATAAAGTACGTTCATATTCTATTCAATTAGATGCCGCTAATAAATGTACGATATCTGTTAGATGGACAAAAGGAAACTCTGCTACATGGATTAAAGTTGATTCTGCAGAAGATGGGAGTTGTGCAAATATACAATTAAATATTAACCATCCTTTCTTCAAGCCATTCTCGGAAAAAGAAGATTTCAAAATGGTTTTGGAAAAGTTTGCCATTGCATTTGCTCTTGCTGAGATTCGCGCAAAATGCAATGCAAACGCTGATGGTATGATAAGTCCAAATGCGTTCAGAACTCATATTAATAACTACCTGAGAGAATTAACAGACGAAGACTGATGGAGCAATATAAGATAAAAAGGCCCGACTATACACCGTCTATAGTAGAGGGGATTTTTTTTAAACGTATTCACCAAATACATATTGATGCATACGGAGAAATAGGAGCCAAGAATATTGTAAAAAATGTTCGTGACACGTATCACAAATTGATACAACAGATTGCAACGAAAGAAAACCACAATTCTTTATTAGTAGGAAAAGTACAATCTGGTAAGACATCAAATCTAGAACTATTGACAGCTCTGGCATTTGATAATGGCTACAACTTTTTGCTCATATTAGGTGGTTACGACAAAGATTTACTAAGACAAAGCACAGAACGTTTTGGAGGTACCTTCAACACTGCAGGTGGAAACGAAGTACTCTTTGCAGATACTCCCGTTTTGTTCACGACAAATGACTTAACAAAAGAATCCATATCTATAAACAGTTTAGATCCTGATTTTGTAAAACAGTTGTTAGAAGAAGGTAGACCTATTATTATCACATGCTTAAAACGTCCGCCAGCCATGAAAGTGGCATTAAAAGCCATCACCAGCATTGTTGAATCTATTCCGGGCATTAAGCCTTTTATCATAGACGACGAAGGAGACCAAGCTAGTTTGAACACAGCCAAGGACAAAGCTCGAAACTCAACGCCCACATATAAATGCATCCAAAAAATTAAACATATATTGCATAATCCCTTGTATTTATCAGTAACAGCGACTCCACAAGCCAATATTTTTCAAGAGGATATTAGTGAACTCATTCCTGCTTCAATTCATACGGTGCAACCGGGCAAAGGATATGATGGTGCTAGTGTATATCACTTAGCTGAAAACAGTATAGTGGAAACAATTAAGGACGAAGAATCTGAATACCACATCACTGAATCATTAATTGAGGCTATTTACTATTTTTTTATTGCAAGTACTATTAAACGCCTGAGAGCCTCTCAAAAGAAAGATACGCTCTCAGATATGATTATTCATGTAGATAGGACTGTTGCTGCTCATGGTAGTATATATTCAATGATACATGACCTATTGATAGAGATAAAACAAGCATTTATTGAAAGTGAGAGTACAGATTTTTACATAAGAAAACTACGAAGGAGTTATGAAAAATATCTCAGTGATGCGATAAAAGAGGATTTCCCTTTTAACGACCATCTTATTGGTGAAATAGCTAGAGATATTTATTCAACCGGAGTAATACTTCAGAATGGTTTAGGAAAACACACCAAAGCATTAGAATTGACAAAGTTGCATAAGATATATATTGGAGGAGACTTGTTACAACGTGGTCTAACTTTTCCGAACTTATTAGTTTCTTATTTTACTCGTTTTGCAAAAAACGGTGGAAACATGGACACTACACTTCAACGTGCCCGCTGGTTTGGATATAGAAGTAAATATTTAGACCTATGTAAAATATTTACTACAGAAGAAATTTCTAAGGAGTTTACAGTACTAGCTGAAGTTGAAGATGATTTGTGGGAACAATTCGAAGATATTGAAAAGGGACAACTTGAAATAAAAGATATTATCATTCAAGCGGAAGAAACTAAACAGAAGCCTACAGCCAAAAACAAAGCAAAATATAAGACCGTATCTTTCAAAAACCGTTGGATAAAACAGAAATTCATAGTTGTAAATGATGAAGAAATAAAAGCTAACAATTATTACATAGATAGTATTATTGCGAAAATAGATACTTGGAAGTTAACTAATGAAGGAAGTGTAAATAAGGAACCCACGGCATTATTTTCATTGTTTAGCTCTAGTCAGTTAGTAGAGCTGATAAAATCAATAAACACCGCATTTGATAGAGAACCTTTTAATAAAAAACCATTACTTGAACTTGTTGATCAGTCTGATATTCCGGTAATTCTAATGTGGACTAACGATGACGACAAAAAGCGTTATCGTTCTATATATAACGATGCTTCTCAAGATAGAATCAAAGCCCTACATCAAGGAGCTAACACGACCAACGAAGACAAACTTACATATCTGGGTGATAAAAAAGTAGTGATAGATCCCAATAAGATCAATATTCAGATTCACTTTATAACACCTGGGTTAGACAGACACCATCATATAGGAAAAGACCAATATATGTTCGCTATATATCTACCCAAAAACAAAAAATATTACATAAAAGACAATGATTGATATAAAAAATCTAATCTATAAGATACAGTCGTCTCCTAAAGATAACACATTGTATCTCTTGGAAAAGATGTCATTTGATACAGGACTTTTCGTATCAAATGGAAATGTGTTATATATAGTTCCGAATAAGGAGTCTAGTTCATCAATGAGCATAAAGACAGATTTCTTACTATTAGAAACAAACATTTACATAACGGCATTCAATCCATCTGTCTCTACTTTCGAAAATGGCTATTATAACTCTGTAGAATTACAATTAACTGAGTCTAATGAGATAGAAGCAAATCTAAGTGCATTTGTAAACTTATGTATGGCACATTCATCATATATGGGTGGACAAGAGTTCATAGCTTTTTTTGACTCGTTGGTATCATTATTCCAGTTACCTAGAGAACAACAGTATAAAAATCTCATTGGATTAATGAGTGAACTTTTGTTGATAGAATATATCTACAACAATTATGGTCTAGATATATCCAAATATTGGCATACAGATGGCCCTACTTCACGATTAGATTTCGTTTGCCCTTATGCGAACATAGAAGTTAAAACGAGCGCAAATGATTCAATTGGTTTCACAATAAAACATGATCAATTATTTGTAGATTCTGAGAAGAATTATCTTATTACTATAGGTCTTGAAGAAAGCAATTCAGGTCGCACCTTGGAAGACTTAATCAACTCATTATTAACATCATCCAACTATTGTAATGGTATGAAATTTGCCATAAACATTGAGCAAGAAAAGATAAGAATCTCACCCTCAGAATTGCATAATAAAAGATTCCTTCTTAAAAGGATTCTTGCATATAAAGCCACTGATATTAATCCTTTTGAAAGCATCCCTGATTGCATAGAAGGATTAACATATAAAATAGATTTACATGCTTTCTCAAGCATCCCAATTGAAACAATTCTTCCGACTAATTAAATAGTATGGCAGCACAAAGATTCTATTATTCAGACTCCATAACAGACTTCATTTCTCGCGTAAACAACGAAATTATAGGCGATTTAACACTTGCCTCTCAACACGACATTAATGACGAAACTAAGCAATCGTGGCTAGAGGAAATAGAAACACTACGCGAGGCTTTAGTGCCATACAAAGGCCGTGGTAGTGTGTTCTTCGAGTACAACATTCCTCGTATGGGTAGGCGTGTAGATGTGATTGCGGTTATAGATAGTATTGTTTTTGTGCTTGAATACAAAACTATAGATAGGTCTTTCTCACGTGAGGCTATTGTTCAAGTATGGGATTATGCATTAGACTTGAAGTATTTCCATGAAGAGAGTTCTAACAGAATCTTGATTCCCATACTTGTGGTTCCACGGGAAAAGGACACTCGCTGCAAACTAACATTAAGTAATTTCGAGGACAATGTGTACGAGCCGCTTTGTGTTAATCGTAAGAATCTTTCTGTAGCAATAGAGAAAGTATTATGTTCAATTCACTACGATGTTAAGCCGACTCTTACCGATAATCGTTGGGCTAATAGTGGCTATTCGCCAACGCCCACCATCATTGAAGCCGCAATTGCCCTTTATGAAGAGAATACGGTAGAAGAAATCACAAAACATGGTGGTGACATCGACAAAGCTTCTGAAGAATTGCGTAACATAATACATCATTGCCGTGAAAACAACAAAAAAGCGATATGTTTCATCACAGGTGTTCCTGGTGCAGGCAAAACCTTGATTGGGCTTAACACTGCAATCGACCAGTTTAATTGTGGAGAAAAAGCCGTGTATCTTTCTGGCAACTTTCCTTTGGTAGAGGTTCTGCAAGAAGCATTAACACGTGACTATTTGAGACGCGATAAAGCCAAGGCCAAGATAGAAGGTCGTAAGGTGTGCAATAAGGCTAAGGCCAAGAGTAAGGTGAAAGCTTTTATTCAGATGATTCATCATTACCGCGACCTTTATCTGGAAGGAACAGTAGTAAAAAACAATAAGATTGTACCCATAGAAGGCTATTTCAAGAATCATACAGACAAGGCATACATTCCTGTTGAACACGTTGCCATCTTTGATGAAGCTCAACGTGCTTGGACAAAAAAGGAGTTACAACGTTTTATGCGTGAGAAAAAAGGTATTCAAAACTTTCCTTATTCTGAACCAGAATACTTGATTTCGTGTATGGATCGACAAACAGACTGGGGACTTGTGGTTTGTCTAGTTGGAAACGGTCAAGCTATCAACAAAGGCGAGGCCGGATTGAAGGAATGGATTGAGTCTATTCACCGTAGTTTTCCAGAATGGGATGTCTATATGTCTGATTATCTAATAAAATCTAAAGACTTAACAAAAGATGAGTTGATGCTGATTAAGAAGAAACTCATTCCAAATGACAATTTGCATCTAAAAATATCAATGCGCTCTTTCCGCAGTGAAAAGGTGAGTATCTTTGTCAATCAGTTATTGGCATTGCAAAAGGATGAAGCAATTGCTACTTTGAAAGAACTGAATAGATATCCCATTGTGCTAACACGCAATCTTGAAGCAGCAAAAGAATGGTTACGAAAACACGCTAGAGGCAGCGAACGAATGGGACTGTTAGCCAGCAGCAAGGCTGAGCGTTTGAAGGCCATTGGCATCAATGTTCGCTACCAACCTAATTTTGTTCATTGGTTCTTGGAAGATGAAACTGACATTAGAAGCAGTAACTGTCTTGAAGATACTTTGACAGAGTTTAAAGTTCAAGGCCTAGAGATAGATTGGGCTTGTGTAACTTGGGATGCAGACCTGCGCATAGACGATAATCTGTCTTCATGGCAACACTATCAGTTACGCAGTGGTACCAAATGGCAAAATATCAAAAAGGATATTAATAAAGAATATCAAATAAACGCCTATCGTGTGCTGCTTACAAGAGCACGTCAAGGTATGGTAATAGTTGTACCTAATGGCGATAATGGCGTTCCACCTGATGAGACTAGAAAACCAGAGTGGTATGACAGGATATACAATTATCTACATTCGTTAGGGATAAAACCCATCTAAAAATCAGGCATCGTCCCTGATTGTCATCGGCCCCTTTGGCGGCTTGCTTGCGAGCGTGCGGGTATCGGCCCCACTAAAGAACATCCCAGAAGCTGGCGGGCAGATAGACGTTGGGGAGTTCGGCCGCGTGCGCGAACATCGGCCCTATTTGGGATTCGCGGTAACCGGCTATGCCGCAGCCTATTGGGGTTACCAGAAACTTGTACTCGGGATGCTGACTGGCGAAGGCTATGAAGCGGTCAACGGCGAATTTGAGACTGTCCAGGCCTTCCATCGTGGGAATGGCGTAGGATTGACCTTGAAGACCCTCGCCCACTCCCCACTCTGCGCCGAAGTGATCCAGAGCAAAACGGGCGGCTCCGCCGGCGTGCATTCCTCGGGCGTTGCTGCCAAAGACGAAGATCTCACCCGGCTTTAGGGAGGTTATGATATCGGCGGTAATTCGTGTAGTGATAGGTTCCATAAGACACAAAGTTAATGTATTAGTCGTTAATCTGGAGATTGTAAATAACGTTGCGGACCGCCCCAAAGGACGGCCCGCATTGTTTCACTTAATACCTTACATTATGAAAATAAGGTCTTTGCAAATAGAATCAAATTATTTTACTCCAATCTCCTTCCTTGAAATATTTACAATAATCCTGATTACCAGAGTTGAGTGTTATTCCAAGAAAGAATGCCGCACGTGATACGCCTACATAAATATAACGTTTCACTAGATCAGAACTTAATGAGGCACTATCTATATTATGGAAGAATACAACGTCAAACTCCATTCCCTTAACAACATCTATAGGATAAACTCTTATTTGATTAGAATCTGCCAAAACATTACCACCACTACCATCGACAACTTTAATACTTGATTCATAAATAAAATCTGTATCCTCCAGTTTTTCCACAAAGGGTTTTATGGCATCCTTATCATTTAAGAATATGGCTATTGATGGTAGTCTTTTACCATATGCAATATAAACTTCCTGGATTCTTTTCTCTATCCAATTAATCTTGGAGTCCTCATCGCGACTAATAAACATTAAAGGCGATGGAACCTTTCTGGATTTCATATAGGCTACATAATTGGGTTCCTGCCCAATTGTATCCGTATACATCTCTCTGGCGACATCAAGTAATACTGTACTCTGCCTATAAGAAGTTTTTAGGCTAACTAGTTTCAGTTTGTCTTTGGGAATAATTGAGGTAAGCTCATCCCAACTATTAAAGCCTGATGCTGTTAACCTCTGCATTATATCACCGCAAAGTGTTATAGAACTAAACTCTATGCTTGCCATAGATATCATGGCATAAATATCAACTAATGAAAAGTCTGTAACCTCATCAATTCCAATGATAGGCCTTGACACCTCTTGATAAGCTTCTATGTAACGATGTTTTATTTTATCATTTGGCAGGTTACGTAAAATAGATTTTACCAGATTATTAATAAAACCTATAAGAAGAGCCTCTTCTTGACTATGTAACTGACGTCCATTCCGTGTTGTAATAATTAAGTTCAGCAATTCTAAATTCCAGCCTTCCTTCTTTGTCTTTAAAACGTCTCTTCTGAATGCCTTATATTTAGCTGGCAACCCCGTCAACAAGTTTGCTTTTACTCCACGAGTATATTTTGAGAAGTTCTCAAAAAGGACCAGTTCACCCAGTTCTTGCATCCTAGAATCCATCTCCAATTGTTTACATAATGGAGCAAGTATTTCTGTTAGCTTTTCCTGCTTTTTGGTAAGCTTGATTATAGTATTGACCTGTTTATATGTGTGTATAGCGCTCTAAAGATACCGGCTGTAGCGCTCTAAGTGGTACCACTTTAGCGCGCAAATGGGTACCGGCCTAAGAGCCTGTAGATTTTGTGCGGTAAATATATGTCTATTTTTTCTTTTTACGTCTCATTGACTCTCCTTTTAGTTCTATATGGATTGCATTGCTGACCAATCTGTCCATGATGGCATCAGCCAGTGTGGGTTCAGCAATGTAATCATACCACTTGGCTACTGGCAGTTGTGAGATGATGATCATTGATTTACGGTCATATCTTTCTTCCAGTATTTGTAGCAATGCCAGCCTGGAGTTGGTGTCCAGGGGCTGCAATCCAAAATCATCCAGTATTATAAGATCGTTCTTCTCCAGACGTGTGATTACCTTCAAAAAGGATCCATCCATCTTGGCTAGGGCGATTTTCTCTATAAACTTATTCATGTTGATGTACTCTGTACGTAATCCCAGATAACAGGCCTGGCGTCCAATAGCGCAAGCCAGATATGACTTGCCACACCCTGTAAGGCCCGTTATGAGCAGGTTTTCTGCTCTACGTACAAAACTGCAGTCGGAGACTTCCAGCAGCTTTGATTTGGTCAGGTTACGTGCTTCAGAGCACTCTATATCCTCCAGATTGGCATTGTATCTAAGTTTACTAGTCTTGAGATACATCTGCGTTTTCTGGTTGTCGCGGTAAAGTTGTTCTGCTTCGGCTATTTTGGCTATTGCCAGGTCCATATCAGGACGTTCTGACACAGGCATGAGAGTTATTGCTTTATAAGCGTCTGACATACCCTTGAGCTTGAGTTTGTAAAGGAGATCTATGGTTTCTTGGGTATTCATGACTTCAGCCTATTATCTGTGAGTAACTTTCCGCACCTCTCACATTCTCATTGCGAGGAGTGATTGATATGATTTCTGTAGATCCGACACCTATAGCCTTATCCATATTGTTCTCAATCATGTTCTTGAGCATCTGGATGGAAAAGGTCTCTGTCTGCAGATGTATGTAGTAGCATGCCTTCTCGACACGTCTCTCGCCATGTTTCTCGGCAAACCTGAAAAACGACTGGCAGTTCCTGTAAGCGTATTGAGGCAGGATGGGCCCGTTTATGATATTGCTGACGGCCCATTTTGATTCTGGACCTATAGACATAGCCCGTTTGAGATAGTCATCAGCGTTGAGCTCGCGGCTTCTCTTATATGCCTTGTGGTTAAGAGGCATATGGCTTTCATCAGTCGTGTAGGCAAACTTCTCAAAACTCCTGCGGTGTATTGCTATGCGTTCCATATTGCAGTATATCTCAACGGTTTCCATATCCCAAAGGACTGTCACCTGCTTAGCTACATACTGGTACGGAGCGCTGTACTTGTGCTGTTCCTTGCCTACTACTACGTGATAATCCGCTGGCAGGATCACTTCTTTCCTGTATCTGAAAGAGTACGGCTTATCGGGCAGATTGCGCATAACAGGATACTCCTCACGATAGTAAATGGCGTCTCGTGACTCGCCTTTGACCTGAAGAGGTCTGCTGTTATATTCATCAATGAGCCTGAAGATCTCATTGTTAAGATCATTCAGTGAATAAAAGACTGTATTACGCATGCGTGCGTATACATATTTGTAAACCTGATCCACAAGGCTCTCAACCGGTGCCTTGTCTCGCGGTTTACGTATTCTGGTCATATCAGGTATTATGTCGTAATATGTAGCCCATTCATCAACGGAATCAGTGAATGAGCGTTCGTATGTGCTGCCATGTTTGACCCATTGGGCCATATTGTCGCTCTTGGCTATTCTGGGCACACGGCCATAGTATGACAAGCATTTTGACAGGCAATGGAACAGGTTCTCCTGAGTCGCATCAAGAGCGCCCATAGCAAACGCTTTGTTGCTGTATGGCATTATGCAGCATAAAACCACTACCTCAATCCACGTGCCGGAGTCCTTATCCCGGTAGTACAGTTTGTCACCCGCGTAGTCAATCTGCATCTCCTCGCCAGGATTGTACACGTTGTGATATGAGAGGTCCTTGCTCTTCTTGTATTCCTTGAGGTACTTCTTGAATTGTGTGTATTGATATCCGTTAGGGTTATCCCTGCGGTATTCTTCCCATAACAGAAGAACACTTACATAAGGCTTCTTCCATTCACGCAGATAGTTTTCCAAATCCTTATCCAGTACCTCTTTCCTCTCATCTGGTTGAGGAACGGATGACTGAGGCTGGAGGATGGAATTCAACTGGGCATCTTCCAACTTGCGTAAAGACGTAAGCGGGACTCCAGTCCCTGCTATCCGTTGTTTGTAACTGTGGACCGTCCGTTTGC
>Ga0310696_10003443_pt1 | contig 19762 bp, 26 predicted proteins | sample AusTroGonzalo_MG_4_FD_203885 | JGI IMG/M metagenome (GOLD analysis project Ga0310696, IMG submission 203885) | Bovine rumen microbial communities from tropical cattle in Woodstock, Queensland, Australia - Gonzalo_02 (v2) (version 2) | ecosystem: Host-associated > Mammals > Digestive system >... | reverse complement strand
TACGCGTAACACATGGAGTTCTCGCCGTTCTTGCTGGTGCCGGAACTGATCCATTTGCCGGGGAAGATCGCCTTAAGCGCTTTGAATACAGCGTGCAGATCGGCTGCGGCCTGCTTGGTGGTCTGGTAGTTCCACGTGCCGAAATCGGAGTTGGTGGAGACGCCGAAGTTACGGTGCTCCACGTGGACGAGGTTGGCATTGAGGTTGATTCCCAGATCGGTGGCATCTTTGAACGACGGCCAGAAATAGCCGTGCGTGACGAGGATGGTAGGCCGGTCAAAGCCGCGGAAGACGATGCACACTCGCTGTTGGAAGGTCTCGCCGCCCTCGGTATTATGGTCGAGATCCTGCTTGAAGAGAAGGCTGCATTGCGCCTTATAGTCCAGTTTGCCTTCCGCTTTCTGTCTTACCGCCGCGGTGTCGGGATTGGCTTCAATAGAGGAGACGCCGGCAATGTTCTCCAAGGCCTGCTTGAGTTTGATGAACTCAGGATCCACTACCGGGTCGTTGTTCTGACACGAAATGAATGCCAAACAGAGCGCCATAACCAAAGCAGGCAGCCATGCTCGCGATATAAATAATCTGTTTCTCATAGTTGTTTTTTATATATTAGTAACCTTGCGGGAAGCCAATCCCGCAAGGCTTTTATCCGTTAACGTTTTAACGGTTTAACGTTTTTTAACGTACCTGTACACCCGTCGGGGTGAAGATCTTGCCGTCGCGGATGATGTATATCACGCCGTCCATGAGGATCTTGCGGGTCTTGTCCTTCTCGGTCACGACCACATCCTCGATGCCTTGTTCGCTATCTACATCCTTGACGAGACGAACGAGCATGCCGTTAGAACGGGGACGCGACTGGAATTCAGGACCGGTCTTACCGATATATATCATATAGGCATCGTACTGATCATTCCCGGTCGAGGTAGTCCAATAGTAGCCGTTATAACCGCGTTGATCTCCATGTAGCTCAATATCGTGGATATTAAGTCCTGTACGGAAACCGCCAGCCGGAAGGAATACCACGCCGGCTTTTTCCAATATAACCAATGTATCAGGGCTGTAGGAATTGATTTCCCAGTCTTGTGCGTCCATATCCATCTCTATATCACCCGGCATCTCAAATTCATCGGGCAGCAGGAATAGACCGACGTACGGAGAACGCGTGCCCATAGTGACTTGGCCGATAGCGCGTTTCTGGGCGGCGTTCTCACGACCGTTGAGCAGATAATCCCACTCGTCCATGCTCATAGAGCGCCATGTACCGGCCTCGTAGGTAGAGTTCATAATCTCGTTCTTACCCCAGTCTATGAAAGAAGGATAATCTTCATCATTGTTGCTTACTAAGATCGGATTGTTACCGGTACCCCAGCCGAAGAGGTCCTCAAAGTCGAAATCGTTCTCTGAGATCCAAACGTTCAGTTCGTCTTGCACGAACATCTGGTGCGCCGCGAAGAAATAGGTTTGGCGGACAGGCATATACTGGAGGTCTGCTTGCGAGAATTGCACTTGCTTATCGGCGCTTATCGAGAACTTACCCGGCAGCTCGCCAGTAATCGGCTTGGAGTTCGTGTAATCCGTGCCATCTATGCACGCGATCCAGAGTCCGTGTTGGCCCAGCGGGTCACGGGTGAAAATAAGGTTCGTATACTGATTCTCGGAAAAGCCGACCACATCGTCTATATACACATTGTTGAGCACCTGTTTGCGTTGGAAGACTTTGTATTCCGGATCGAAGGTATAGGAGTATATCGGATACTCCCCGGTAACATAATCTTCCTCGAAGACGAGCACATTATAATTTTCATCCGCTTTTACGATGCCCAGCGGGTACGGATCCTTTCCTCTGTTTACGGACAACCAATAGCCGTCGTATTTATCGAGCAGTCTGGTACCGTCGAGCTTAATGCTGTTGATATACAGGAAGAATTCGCCATCTTCGGCGCGAGGATACTGAACACACTCAGCTAAGAACAGGGTATCGCCTTGTAGCATGATCGTATGGCTATGGTCAGAGCCGGCGGTGTCAGAGAGCAGGACATGTTCATTCAGCGTAGATCCGTCCGGATAGAGACGATTGTAGTAGCACTGCGAAAAATGATTCGGCATGAAGGCTTTATAGATCATTCCTACACTACCGTCGCTCATCGGAATCATATCCGAAGGCGGAAAAGCAACCGCGGAGGAAGCTTCACGCGAAACGACACCGTACGGTTCAACCAGCTTTGCTTCTGACCAATGGTTCTCGCAATCGGGACCAAGCAGCTGTGCACTATAGTGGTCATTCTCATCTACATAGACGAAATAGGCATTGCCGTTCGGCGCTGCAGCAAGCTCGAAGTTATAGCATGAATAGGAATCATAATGCTTCTCTGCGAGGAGATTTCCGTCTTTGTCAAAACAAGCCTGCTCGGCATAATGCGCATAGGCATCATGCTGACCCTGTTTGTATTGCTCTAAGATATGCGCTGCAAGATAGATCTTGTCATCGCTAACGGCGAGTTGCTCACCTGCGTAATACGTTACATAGGCTGTCGGATCCCATACATGGTAAGGCATCATCACGCCGTCCGGAGACCATACCGAATTACCTTCCTGGTCATAGCAGTAAACAATGATTTTGCACGGTTTGATGTTGGTATGATTTTCGTCTCCGTTGACATCCTTGAAGTTATCGTTATCTACCGGTCTTATGTCCGCAAACGTGATGATAATGTTTCCGTTAGAGAGGGTATCCAGGTTAACATGACCGAACATGGCGATATCCGTCGTCTTGTAGGAGATCAGTTTACCATTACCGTCCCACTTCTTGTTGCCGTCTTTGTCCAGTATCTGCAAATACAGATAGAACTGACGTTCGGTGTCCTTCTCTCCGGTCTCCGGATTGATTTGATAGCCGAAAGTACGGTAAGCGAGAATCGTGCTTCCGTCTGCCTTACGAAGCATCGTAGGGCTGTTGTACTCAATGTTCGATTGTGTCCCGATTCTGACTTGATTGTTGTCCCCTGGGTTCCATTGTGCTGCCGCCGGCAACATCATTGCGGCACAGAATAGTGCCAAAAGAGTAAGTTTTTTCATAATTTTAATGAATTAAGATTTGTGTTAATAAATTTAAGTTGATTATATGAATGGTGTTATCCATTATGCAATATTTCGTCTAATTCTCTTTTTTGCGGAATTCAGTAGGTGTCATGGTGTACTGTTGCTTGAAGTTACGCGTGAAGACGCTGGCGTTGCTGAATCCGCTGGCAGAGGCCACCTCCGCGATGGGCAAGTCCGGACGGTTAGAGAGCAGCAGCGTACTGTAACTCAATCGGCATTCATTGACATAATCGGCAAGGGATGCGTACGGACTGCCTTGCGAGAAGGCGGCACCGATTCGGTCTTTACTCAAACCGAAACGGTCCATCAGGTACTGACGGTCGAAAAGGGGATTGAGATACAGTTGCTCGCCGGCGATCACACCGCGCAGGTACTCGAACAACTCGGCATTCGACATCGTTGAGAAATCCGGGACTGATTCACCATCCTTGGACTCCGCCGTCTGTTCCGGATGGTTCATACGGAAGTATCTCAGTTTGTAATCAATATTCTGAGCAATCTCTTTGGAGAGAAGCGCGTTCTTGCGGCGCGTAATACGCCACTGATAGAATATAAGGAACGCCACGATGCTGATGAGCACAGCCGTAACACTCAATAATATCTGGATGAGCAAATCGCGTTTATGGCGTGCCTGCTCTTTCTCCATTGCGTACTGCTGTTCCTGCTCATGGAAGCGCGCAGCACTCTCTTCCGCGGCAGCCAAGCGCTCCTTGTCATTCAGTTTCTGGAGCAAGGAGGCATAGCGCTTCCAGTAATTCGCACTCAGCGCCGGCTTGCCTTGAATCCCCGCCACTTTGGCACGGTTGAACAACATCAGGCTGTAATCTTTATTGACGGTATCTTCGCGCATCGCCGCCACCATCTCGTCATAGATAGCATCCATCCGGTCGTAATCGCCCAACATGTACCACGCGCTCGCCATCTGCTTGCGTCCGCCGTAGGAATGGCTGTAGTTCGTCCGGGAGTGCAGACGGTCGTAGGCACGCGCCTCATCCAACCGGCCCAATGCGGCATAGGCGAAGGTCAGAAACGCATAGGCCTGCCCCGTATAGAAATCCACGTACCCGGGCAGGCGGTCCGGCTTCGGCATACGAGACGTACCGTCCGCGTACTCATCGGGATGCGCCTCGAAATCCTGCAATTTGGCTATCATGTGCTCGCCTACCGGAATCACCTCCTCATAGCGATTGAGGTCAATGAGCGTCCGCATCTTGCTCTTCATGGCAAGAATACAGGCATCCATTTCCGTGAATTGCCGCACGGTGTCAGCCTCCATGATGGTTTGGTCTATCTTTTCCAGCCCCTCTTCGGTGCGGCCGAGAAGGATGAGCGCGCGACCCATCTCACCCTGAACGGTCAGGGCCAAGACCGTTTTGCCGGTTTGCCGGCATACCTCTATATAACGCGCACCGTAATCCAACACCTTCTCGTGGTTATCACGCTGACGGGACAGATAGATGAGCGCATTGAGCACATCCAACTGGCGGATAAGCGGCACACCTTTCTCTAACAAGGCCTCATAACGGCTGACGGCCTCTGCTAACCGGCCTTCGTCACGACTGATGATGCGCAAACGAAACATCTCCGCGTCGAACTCGGACAACAGGCCCGCTGCATCCGCAGAATCCACCACCTCCATGGCATGGGTGAGGTCCGACTTGAGCAAATATACGGTTACCTCACGACTGACACTGTCCGTCTGAGGAGTCATTACGGATAGCGGCGTCTCTTGACGCGTACAGGAACACAGAAACAAGCATCCTGCTAACAGATATCCAAACGATTTTTTAACCATTTCCTATATCCTTGTTCAAAAACGCGCACAAAGGTACAAAAAAATATTCACATGCGCAAGAGAATGGACAAATAATCAAGGTTTCTTAGACAAATTATCAGTTCTTTCTTCCACTTACCGACTGACCGCATACAGACAGGGAAGAGAAAAAAAAAGAGACCCGTAAGGGTCTCCTTCCTGGTTCAAAATTTTAATTCTTAGCCTTTGTTACGGCGCTACTCGGTTGATGTCACGCGGGAACATGGAACATTCCTTGACGTTGGCGATGCCGAGGAAGCAAGCCGTGATACGCTCGAGACCGATGGCGAAGCCGCCGTGAGGAGGCATGCCGTTGCGGAAAGTATCGAGGTAGAAACGGAACGCATCGGGGTTCATGCCACGACGGATCATCTTCTCGCGGTAGTCGGCTTCCTTATGGATACGCTGGCCACCGGAGGTAATCTCCAGACCGCGCATGAGGAGGTCGAAACTGAGTGTCAGAGACGGGTCCTCGGGGTCGTCCATCGCATAGAAAGCGCGGTGCTCGGACGGGAAATGGGTGACGAACACGAAATCACTTCCGTATTTGTCAAATGCATATTTGCAAATTGCCCTTTCCTCCTCAGGAGCCAAGTCATCCTCGCCGCGGTGGTCCGCCTCGCAGAGGTGGTTCTCCCAGAGGATCTCATGCACCTCGCTCAGTTTCCACGCAGGCACCTGCTCGGGCAGGACAGGATTGGTCGCATTGAGCAGGTTAAGCTCATGCGCGCAATCGCGCTCTACGACCGCAATGATATGACGCAGAAGGGCAGCCTCGAGGGTCATGACATCCTCCTGGCCTTTGATGAAGCCCATCTCCACATCGAGGGAGATATACTCATTGAGGTGGCGGGAGGTAGCATGTTTCTCTGCGCGGTAGGCGGGCGCAATCTCAAAGACGCGCTCATAGACGCCAACGCCGATCTGCTTGTAGAACTGCGGGGACTGCGCGAGATAGACCTGCTTGCCGAAATAATCCATACGGAAGACATTCGCGCCTCCTTCGGCTCCTTCGGACACAATCTTCGGGGTGAAAATCTGGGTGAAGCCGTTGGCAGCGAGGAACTCACCGAACGCGCGTGCGATAGTCGATTGCACCTTCAGGATAGCCATGTCACGCGGATTGCGGAGGGTGACCTGACGGTTATCGAACTTATAACGCAGGAGCGTCTCTTCGTCACCGAACTTGAGGGCGTTCATGTCCACCACTTCGGCGGTCGTCGGACGGCTCAGCACGCGGACTTCGGAGACCGCGATCTCAATGGTATTGTAGAACGCAGCGGGGTCCTTAATACGGGCTTCATTAATGACGCCCGTAATGGTTATCGCCATTTCGCGACAAAGGTCGCTCATGGTGATGGCTTCGCCGTTCTCATTAAAGAACGTCGATTGCTCATTGCTAACGACAGCCTGGAGCAGACCGCGGGACTTGCGGAGAACGATGAACCCACCCCACTTGGTGACGCGGACGTTATGAATCATACCGGAAACGGAAACAGATTCGCCAACCTTGCAGTTGGCGAGATCTGTCACGTTTTCGTTATGCTGATTTACGTTTAAAAACATAAAGCAATTTACGATTTAACGATTTACGATTTGACGATTTATTGACGATTTAATATTATTTACGATTTGCAGTGAACAATCGAACAATTTTTTCTCAATTGAACAATCAATCGTACCTCGTCAATCGTCCAATCGTCAATTATTCTGCCTCTGCTTCTGCTGCGGGAGCTTCGGGTGCGGGAGCCTCAGCAACCTCTTCTACAGCCTCCTTAACGGCCTTCTTGCCGGCACGGCGCGTAGCTTTCTTGGCAGCCTTCTTGGTCTCCTTGAGCATGTTCTCGTTGTAGTCAACGAGTTCGATGATACACATCTCAGCAGCGTCGCCCAGACGGAAGCCGGTGCGGAGAATACGTGTGTAACCACCCGGACGGTTAGCGATTTTCTCGCCTACGTTCTGGAAGAGTTCGGTAACGACCTCTTTCTGTTTGAGCAGGCTGAAAGCCAGACGGCGGTTGTTCATGTTGTCCTCTTTCGCACGGGTGAGAATCGGCTCCACGTAGATACGGAGCGCTTTAGCCTTAGCGAGCGTGGTGCTGATACGCTTGTGCATGATCAGCGAGCAAGCCATATTCGAGAGCATAGAAGCGCGGTGGTTGGCTTTGCGGCTAAGGTGGTTAAATTTTTTATTATGTCTCATAATATTTTAAATTACATTTAAAATTTATAATTCACAATTCATAATTCATAATTCACAATTAAGTTTTCGAAATTAACTCATTGTGCATTGTGCATTGTGAATTTTTAATTGTTTTTTAGTCCAGCGCACGGTAGCGGGAGATATCCATACCGAAAGCGAGGCCGTTGCGCTCGAGCAGCTCGTCGAGCTCCGTGAGCGACTTCTTACCGAAGTTACGGAACTTGAGCAGGTCAGCGCGATGGTACTTAACGAGTTCGCCAAGGGTCTCTACCTCAGCAGCCTTCAAGCAGTTAAGCGCACGGACGGAGAGGTCCATGTCTTGCAGTTTCTGGTTGAGAAGCTGACGCATGCGGAGGATTTCCTCGTCGAGTGCGCTGCTGTTCTTCTTGGTCTCCTCTTCGAGTACGATACGCTCGTCGGAGAAGAGCATGAAGTGGTAGATGAGGATCTTCGCAGCCTCGGTGAGTGCCTGTCGCGGAGCGATAGAACCATCGGTGGTGATTTCGATAGTCAGTTTCTCGTAGTCGGTACGTTGCTCGACACGGAACTGGTCCACCGAAATCATGACGTTGCGGATCGGGGTGTAGATAGAGTCAATCGCGAGTGTTCCGATAGCATCGGATGCATGGCGGTTCTCATCAGCAGGCACGTATCCACGTCCTTTGTTAATAGAAATCTCTATCTCGAAATCCGCGGACTCATCAAGTTCTGCGAGTTGGAGTTCGGGGTTGAGCACCTCGAAAGCCTGCAGAGCCGTGTTGAGTTCCGCCGCCATGAAGGCTTTCTGCTTATGGATATGGAGACGGATTGTCTCCTCCTCTGCTTCAGCGCCTTCCTTATGGAGGAAGCGGATCTGTTTGAGATTGAGGATAAGGTTGGTAACGTCAGTGATAACACCGGGGATCGTAGCAAATTCATGATCAATACCACTGATCTTGATAGAGCAGATAGCATATCCCTCGAGGCTGCCGAGCAGCACGCGACGGATGGCGTTGCCTATCGTGATTCCATACCCCGGCTCGAGTGGGCGAAACTCAAAGATACCTTTGTTCGCACTCGAATCCAACATTATTACCTTGTCAGGTTTGATGAAATTTAATATTGCCATGAATTTATTAATTATTTAGAGTACAACTCAACGATTAACTGCTCCTTGATGTTCTCCGGAATCTCAGTGCGAGCGGGAACATTGAGCAACTTACCTGCTTTCTCGCTTTCGTTCCACTGGAGCCAGCCGTACTTGGCATGGTTGAAGCCCTCGAGTGAAGCGGCGATAACCTCCAGGGATTTGGCTTTCTCACGAACAGCGACTACCTGGCCGGGTTTTACTTGGAAAGAAGGAATGTTGACTACCTTACCGTCCACCGTGATATGACGGTGTGAAACGAGCTGACGGGCAGCTGCGCGGGTAGGAGCAATACCGAGGCGGTAAACGATGTTGTCCAGACGGCACTCGAGGAGCTGAATCAGGATTTCACCGGTGATACCTTTGGTACGGGCAGCCTGCGCGAAGAGGAGGCGGAACTGACGCTCGAGTACACCATATGTGTATTTTGCTTTCTGCTTCTCTGCGAGCTGTGTACCATACTCAGAGTTTTTCTTACGACGGTTAACGCCGTGTTGTCCGGGTGCGTACGGACGTTTTGCAAGCACCTTATCCTCGCCGAAGATAGGCTCGCCGAAACGGCGTGCGATGCGAGATTTTGGTCCAATATATCTTGCCATAGAATAAAATTTTTAAGGGTTCAAAAATTTTAAGTTTAGAGTTTAGTGTTTAGAGTTTAGAGAAATCCTCACTCTATCCCGCGCTCTAATCTTTTTTATTAAACACGACGACGTTTGGGAGGACGGCAGCCGTTGTGCGGCATGGGGGTAACGTCGATAATCTCCGTCACCTCGATACCTGCTGCTACACAGGCACGGATTGCCGACTCACGTCCTTGTCCGGGACCCTTAACATATGCTTTCACTTTACGCAGGCCGAGGTCGAAAGCGACCTTACAGCAGTCAGCTGCTGCCATTTGAGCTGCGTACGGAGTATTTTTCTTGCTGCCACGGAAGCCTTGCTTACCAGCGGAAGACCAGCTGATAACTTGGCCGTCACCGTTAGCAACCGTAACGATTACATTGTTGAAAGAAGACATCACGTGAAGTTGGCCGACGCCATCAATCTTCACAACGCGCTTCTTAGCTGCAATAGCTTTTTTTGCCATAACGTTTGATGATTTTATTTAGTCGTTAGTCGTTGGTCGTTAGTCGATAGACTAAGCCGCGACTCTCAGACGGTTGTTACTAAATCCTTTTTCTTCAAAAAAGTTTTCTTGAAAGATTAGTCTTTCATCGATTACTTTGTTGCTTTTTTCTTGTTTGCAACAGTTTTCTTACGTCCCTTACGGGTACGAGCGTTATTCTTTGTGCTCTGTCCACGAACAGGAAGACCGATACGGTGGCGCACACCGCGGTAACAACCGATATCCATCAAACGTTTGATGTTCAATTGTGTTTCCGAACGAAGATCACCTTCCACTTTGAATTTAGCACCGATGATCTCACGGACTTTAGCTGCTTGGTCATCCGTCCAATTCTCTACTTTGAGGGTAGGGTCAACACCGGCCTCAGCGAGAATTTTCTTTGCGCTTGAACGACCTATTCCGTAGATATAAGTCAGACTGACTTCGCCACATTTGTTTTGCGGTATATCTACACCGACAATTCTTATAGCCATAAATTTTAAATTAATTAATAATGAATAATGAATATTCTTTTTTTACTCGGATAAATTTTCGAAGGAAATGCGCTTATCCTTGACGCATCTTCATTTTAGGATCCTTCTTGTTGATTACATACAAGTGCCCTTTGCGGCGTACAATCTTGCAATCCGCGTTGCGCTTTTTAATCGAAGCTCTAACTTTCATTTCTGAATAGAGTTTAAATAGTTGTTTTTTTAATTACTTGTAGCGGAAGGAGATTCTTCCTTTGGTGAGATCGTACGGACTCATCTCCACCTTTACACGGTCCCCGGCGAGGATCTTGATGTAATGCATGCGCATTTTACCGGAGATGTGAGCGATGATGAGTGGTCCGTTCTCGAGTTGTACGCGGAACATAGCGTTGGACAATGCCTCGGTTACCGTTCCGTCCACTTCAATGCTGTCTTGTTTTGCCATACTGTTTGTTATTTAGATGATTTTAGATAAATCTGTCTCCCAATACTTCCTTGATGTAGTCAAAGGTGGATAAGATATCTGCCTTGCCGTTACGCACGCACACGCTGTGCTCGTAATGCGCGGCAGGCTTGCGGTCAATGGTGCGGGCGGTCCATCCGTCGTCTTCGATGAGCACATTGCGGCGGCCGAGCGTAATCATCGGCTCGATGGCAATAGTCATACCCGACTTGAGGACGATGCCGTTGCCACGGCGACCATAGTTGCATACCTCCGGTTCCTCATGCATCTCGCGTCCGATACCGTGACCGACGAACTCGCGTACTACGCCGTAACCGGCTTTCTCGCAGTGGTTCTGTATCGCAAAGGAGACATCCCCGAGGCGGTGCCCCGTGACAGCCTGCTCGATACCCAGGTAAAGCGCTTCTTTCGTCGTACGAAGGAGACGCATCACTTCCGGGCTCACCTCCCCTACCGGGAAGGTATATGCGCTGTCGGAATGCCATCCGTTCAGTTCGATAGACGAGTCGATGGTGATGATGTCGCCATCCTTGAGCACCACCTTGTCGGAGGGTATTCCGTGTACCACCACTTCGTTGACCGAAGTGCAGAGGGAAGCGGGATACCCTTCGTATCCGAGGGTAGCAGGACGGCCACCGTTATCCATGATGAACTCGTACGCTATCTTATCCAATTGGGCGGTAGTAACACCCGGCTTGATAGCCTTCGCCACTTCGGCGTAAGTCTTACCAAGCAGGATGTTGCTTGCCCGCATGAGTTCTACTTCTTCATCAGTCTTGAGAAAAATCATCTTTCTGACAAATTAGTATGCCATAGCACCGTTACGACCCTTGATGCGCATGCCGGACTCAAAGAATCCGTCGTAATGGCGCATGAGGAGATGACTCTCAATCTGCTGCAAGGTATCCAATATAACGCCTACCATGATGAGGAGCGACGTACCTCCGAAGAACTGCGCGAATCCCATCGTGACACCGAACAAGCGAGCGAACGCAGGCAGGACAGCGATGAGGGCGAGCAGGATGGACCCCGGAAGGGTGATGCGGCTCATGACGGTATCGATATACTCAGCCGTCTTCTTACCCGGTTTCACACCCGGAATAAATCCGTTATTCAACTTCAGGTTCTCTGCCATCTGGACAGGATTGATGATGATAGCGGTGTAGAAATAGGTGAAGGCGATGATAAGGAGTGCAAACACGAAGTTGTACCAGAAGCCGTTGTTATCCATAAAGGCCTGAACGAAGGCGTTGGACTCGGAAGCCCGGAAGCCGACGATAGCGATAGGGATGAACATGATAGCCTGGGCGAAGATGATAGGCATTACGTTCGCAGCATTCACCTTAAGAGGGATATACTGACGTACGCCGCCATACTGCTTGTTACCCTGGATACGTTTCGCATATTGCACCGGAATACGGCGTGTACCCTGAACCAACATGATTGCGAAAGCAAACACGAGGAGCAGGACTACTATCTCAGCAACGAACACCATCAGACCACCGCCGCCGTTCTCGTTGAGACGGCTGGAGAACTCCTGGATGAAGGCCCCCGGGAGACGCGCGATGATACCGATAAGGATGATGAAGGAAATACCGTTTCCTACACCACGGTCGGTGATGCGCTCACCCAGCCACATGACGAACATGGAGCCTGCACACAGCAGGATTGTGGATGAGATAGTGAACCAGTTGAGACCGATAGCGAGCGGTTGTCCGGCTTGCGCCATCTGCACAGAGAGGTTGACGAGATAACTCGGCCCCTGGAAGAGCAGGATAGCTACGGTCAGATAGCGGGTAATCTGATTCATCTTCTGACGTCCGGACTCACCCTCTTTCTGCATCTTCTGGAAATACGGCACAGCGATAGAGAGCAGCTGTATGACGATGGATGCGGAGATATAGGGCATGATACCGAGCGCGAAGATAGACGCATTGGAGAAGGCTCCACCGGAGAACATATCCAAGAGCGCCATCAGACCTCCGGCTGTCTGGCTATGGAGCGCAGACAAAGCTGTGGGGTCAATACCCGGAAGTACGACGAACGAACCGAAACGATAGATGAGCACGAACAGAGCCGTGGTCAGCAGACGTCCGCGGAGATCTTCGATCTTCCAGATATTTTTTAACATTTCGATAAACTTCATAATAAAACTCAGTTTTCTTATGATTTACTTAGATTTTCTCGATGGTGCCACCGGCAGCAACGATAGCCTCTTCCGCCTTCTTGGAGAAAGCGTTAGCTTGAACGGTGAGTTTGGCTTTCAGTTCGCCGTTACCCAGGATCTTAACGAGTTGGGTCTTGGAGATGAAGCCAGCCTCATGGAGTTCAACGAGACCGATTTTCTTCAGTTTCTTAGCTTCAGCGAGTGCCTGGAGGGTAGCCAAGTTGATAGCCTTATACTCCACGCGGTTGATATTCTTGAAACCGAACTTCGGCAGACGACGCTGCATAGGCATCTGACCACCTTCGAAACCGATTTTTTTGCTGTAACCGGAACGGGACTTAGCACCCTTATGACCGCGAGTGGAGGTACCACCGAGGCCGGAACCTGCGCCACGTCCGACACGCTTAGCGGTCTTGACCGAGCCGGCAGCAGGGGTTAAATTATTCAATTCCATAATGATAATACTTTTTTAGGATTAGTCAATAACTTTAACGAGGTGCTTTACCTTCTCCACCATACCGAGGATAGCGGGAGTAGCCTCATGCTCTACCACTGCGTTCATCTTACGCAGACCGAGTGCGATCATGGTTTCCTTCTGCACCTTCGGACATTTGATAGTACTACGTACTTGCTGAATTTTAATCTTTGCCATAGTTGTAGAAGAATTTATCCATTAAACACTGTTGAGAGGCTTACGCCACGGTTAGCGGCTACGGTGCGGGCGTCACGCAGTTCAGCGAGCGCCTGGATAGTAGCTTTGACGAGGTTGTGGGGGTTCGAGGAACCTTTGGATTTCGCGAGGACGTCGTGTACACCTGCGCTCTCGAGCACAGCACGCATAGCACCACCGGCTTTCACTCCGGTACCGTGCGTAGCGGGTTGGATATACACTTGCGAACCGCCGAATTTAGCGAACTGCTCGTGAGGGATAGTACCCTTGAGAACAGGCACTTGGATGAGGTTCTTCTTCGCAGCCTCCGTAGCTTTCTGCATAGCAGCAGCCACTTCACCTGCTTTACCGAGGCCATAGCCAACGATACCGTCTTCATTTCCAACAACTACGATAGCTGCGAAAGTGAAGGTACGTCCACCTTTGGTAACTTTCGTTACGCGGTTGACAGCGACCAGACGCTCCTTGAGCTCGAGGTCTTGTGTTGATTTAACTCTTTGCATAGCTTGTAATTGTTAGAATTTGAGACCAGCCTCGCGAGCAGCGTCAGCGAGGGCTTTAACGCGACCGTGATAGAGGTATCCGTTACGGTCAAACACAACTTCGTTCACATTTGCCTTGAGAGCAGCCTCAGCGATGAGTTTACCTACCTGGGCAGCTTTCTCGGTCTTGGTGAGTTTGTCTTTGATAGCGAGCGATGAAGCGCTGGCGAGGGTTTTGCCCTCGAGGTCATTGATGACCTGCGCATAGATCTGGCTGTTAGAACGGAAAACAGTCAGACGCGGACGCTCTGCAGTTCCGGACACTTTGGTACGGATGGAAGCCTTAATCTTAAGGCGACGTGCAATTTTCTTAATCATAAACGTGTTTCCTTTCTAATTATTTACCAGCCGACTTACCAGCTTTACGACGAACGATTTCACCTTGGAACTTAACACCTTTACCTTTGTACGGTTCGGGTTTGCGGAAGGAGCGGATCTTAGCGCAAATCTGGCCAAGAAGCTGCTTGTCAGCAGACTCGAGCATTACGAGCGGGTTCTGGTTACGTTCCGACTTGGTCTCCACCTTTACTTCCTTGGGCAAGCCGAGGTAGATGGGGTGCGTATAACCGAGGGAGAAGTTCAGCACTTGGGGCTGAGCCAGCTCGACACGGTAGCCAACGCCGACGAGTTCAAGTGTTTTCTTGTACCCCTCGGAGCAACCAACGACCATGTTATGAATAAGCGCGCGGTACAGACCGTGTTTAGCGCGTGCCTCTTTCTCGTCGTTCGGACGGGTTACATGGCAAACAGCGCCTTCTACGTTTACGGAAATCAGGGGATCTACAGCCTGGCTGAGCTCACCTTTCGGACCCTTTACGGTCACTACATTCTCCGGGCTAACGGTAATCGTTACGCCAGCGGGAATAGCGATAGGAAGTTTTCCAATTCTTGACATAGCTGTTCCTCCTTATTAATAAACGTAGCACAATACTTCGCCACCGAGTTGCTGCGTGAGGGCCTCTTTATTGGTCATCACGCCTTTCGAGGTTGAAAGGATAGCGATACCTAGTCCGTTCAGCACGCGCGGCATCTCGCGATAGCCTACATACTTACGCAAACCCGGGGTGGATACGCGTTTCAAACACTTGATCGCGTTAACTTTGTTAACGGGGTCATACTTAAGGGCGATTTTAATCGTGCCCTGGGGACCATCCTCTACAAACTTGTACGAGAGGATATAACCCTTCTCGAACAAGATGCGAGTGATCTCCTTTTTCAGATTCGAAGCCGGAACTTCAACCACGCGGTGGCCGGCTTTGATAGCATTCCTCAATCGAGTGAGGTAATCTGCAATAGGATCTGTCATTTGTTTTTGTTGTTAAATTAATCCCGCCTGTCGGGACAATATTTAATAATGTTTACTCTGGCTGTTGGCTTTTAGCTGTTGGCTATTAGCTATGAGGGCTAACGGCTAACGGCTAAGAGCTAACGGCTTTATTACCAGCTCGCTTTCTTTACGCCGGGGATGAGACCTTTGGAGGCCATCTCACGGAATTGAATACGGCTGAGTCCGAAGGCGCGCATGTATCCTTTCGGACGTCCGGTTACCTTGCAACGGTTGTGCAGACGAACCGGAGATGCGTTCTTCGGGAGGGCCTGGAGCCCTACATAGTCACCATCCTTGAGGAGTTGTGCGCGTTTCGCAGCGTATTTGGCTACGAGTTTGGCACGCTTCACCTCGCGGGCTTTCATTGATTCTTTTGCCATAGCTTGAATTACTTTTTAAACGGTAAACCAAACTCGCGCAGGAGTGCGAAGCCCTCCTCGTCGGTCTTAGCCGTGGTAACGAACGTGATGTTCATACCGAGAAGTTTGGTGATGTTATCAATGTTAATTTCAGGGAAGATGATCTGCTCGGTGATTCCTAAGGTGTAGTTACCGCGGCCGTCCATCTTGTTTGCGATACCTTTGAAGTCGCGGATACGCGGCAGAGCAACGCGAACGAGACGCTCGAGGAACTCATACATCTGCTGACCGCGGAGGGTAACGCGAACGCCGATAGGCATCTGCTTACGCACCTTGAAGTTAGCGATATCTTTCTTCGAAACGGTAGCTACGGCTTTCTGACCAGCGATAGCGGTCATCTCTTGGAGAGCGACCTCGATGATCTTCTTGTCGGCTACAGCCTCGCCCAGACCTTGGTTGAGGACGATCTTCTGGAGTTTCGGGCACTGCATGACTGTAGTGTAGTTGAACTCCTTCATCAGGATAGGCACGATGCGCTCCTGATAGTCTTGTTTCAAACTTGCTGTATTCATACTTAGATCTCCTTACCAGATTTTTTAGATACACGAACGAGCTTGCCATCCTTCTTCACGCGGCCCACGCGTACCGGTTTGCCGTTCTCAACTACGTTGAGGTTGGAGATGTGGATGGGAGCTTCCTGTTTAACGATTCCGCCTTGCGGATTCTTTGCATTGGGTTTGGTACTCTTGGATACCATGTTGACACCCTCTACGATAGCGCGTTGCTTGTCAACGATTACTTCGAGGACACGGCCTGTCTGGCCTTTCGAAGCGCCTGCGTTTACGTAAACGGTATCACCCTTTTTGATATGTAATTTTGCCATACCTGTAATTGTTTAGATGATTAGAGCACTTCGGGTGCCAAGGAAATAATTTTCATGTTCGTTTGACGCAGCTCACGAGCTACCGGGCCGAAAATACGGCTGCCGCGGAGTTCACCGGCGTTGGTGATCAATACACATGCATTGTCATCAAAGCGGATGTAGCTGCCGTCAGCACGGCGTACTTCCTTCTTCGTACGAACAACGATAGCGCGGCTAACCGTACCATCTTTGATTTCAGACGAAGGGATAACGCCTTTCACGGCTACTACGATGGTGTCGCCGAGGGATGCGTAACGCTTCTTGGTACCACCAAGAACACGGATAACGAGTGCCTGCTTTGCACCGCTGTTGTCACATACTGTGAGACGAGATTCTTGCTGTACCATAATTACTTAGCCCTTTCGATAATTTGAGTTAAACGCCAACGCACGGTCTTGCTCAGCGGACGAGTCTCCATGATGCGTACGGTATCGCCGATACCTGCCTCGTTCTTCTCGTCATGAACATGGAACTTGCGAGTTTTATTGACAAACTTGCCATAGATGGGGTGTTTCTCTTTCCAACGAACAGCGACCACGATGGTCTTCTCCATCTTGTTGGAAACAACTACGCCCACGCGCTCTTTTCTAAGATTTCTTTCCATTGTCTTTGTCGTTTTTTACTTGTTAATTTCTCTTGCACGCAATTCAGTTGCAAGGCGAGCGATATTACGACGCGCAGCCTTAATTTGCAACGGATTGTCAAGCGGAGAAATGCTGTGATTTAACTTGAGACGTACCAGCGCCTCTTTCTCTGCTGCCAGACGCTCCTGGAGCTCAGCAGTCGTTAATTCTTTGATTTCAGCTGTTTTCATAATCCAAATTAAGCATTTTGTGTTGCGTCGTAATCACGTCTTACGACAAATTTAGTGGTCACAGGCAGCTTCTGAGCGGCGAGACGCAATGCCTCTTTAGCTACATCGTAGCTTACGCCCTCTACCTCGAAGATGATACGACCGGGTTCCAATGGTACTACGAAGCCTTCCGGAGCACCTTTACCTTTACCCATACGGACATCCAACGGTTTCTTGGTGATCGGTTTATCCGGGAATACGCGGATCCAAACCTGACCTTGACGTTGCATATAACGGGTTACGGCGATACGGGCTGCCTCGATTTGACGACCGGTCAACCATACGGTACCCAAACTCTTGATACCGAACGAACCGAATGCCAACTCCTGACCGCGGTGAGCGAAGCCCTTGATGCGGCCTTTTTGGCAACGGCGGAATTTTGTTTTCTTAGGTTGTAACATAACTGTTCTAATCTACAAATCGGTTAAACATTAATTTTGTTTTTTGTTGCGGCGGAAGCCCTTGCGATCTCCGCGGCCCTCACGACGATCCATGCCGGGACGGCCTGCCTCTTGCTTCTGCGAGAAGTTCGGAGCCAAGTCTTTCTTACCATACACTTCTCCACGGCAGATCCATACCTTTACGCCGATCACACCCACTTTGGTGATAGCACCTACGTGGCAGTAGTCGATGTCTGCGCGGAGTGTATGCAGCGGGGTACGACCCTCTTTATACATCTCCTTACGAGCCATCTCGGCGCCGTTCAAACGACCCGATACCTGAATCTTGATACCCTCAGCGCCCATACGCATGGTCGATTGGATAGCCATCTTCACAGCACGGCGGTAAGCGATCTTACCTTCCAACTGGCGTGCAATCTTGTTGGCCACGATGGTCGCGTCCAGTTCCGGACGTTTCACCTCGAAGATGTTGATTTGCACATCCTGATGGGTAATTTTCTGGAGTTCCTTCTTCAATTTGTCAACCTCTTCTCCACCTTTTCCGATAATATAACCGGGGCGAGCGGTGCAGATAGTAACAGTCACCAATTTCAGAGTTCTTTCGATAACGATACGGGAAATACTAGCCTCTGCGAGACGAGCGTTGAGGTACTCGCGAATCTTGCTATCCTCAAGCAGCGTATCTCCGTAATTCTTGCCTCCAAACCAGTTGGAGTCCCAACCGCGAACAATACCCAGGCGGTTAGCTATAGGATTAATTTTCTGTCCCATAATAAATTACTTTTCTTCAGCGTTAGTATTCTTGGTATCTACAAATATGGTAACGTGGTTGGAACGTTTGCGGATACGATAAGCACGGCCCTGAGGAGCGGGCAGCATACGCTTGATCGACATACCGCCGTCAACCGTGATACACGTTACATAGAGAGTTTCGTCCTCTGCTTTCTTACCGGTTTTCACTTCCCAGTTAGCGATAGCAGATTTCAGGAGCTTCTCGAGCGCGCGGCTTGCCTCACGAGTGGAGAAATGCAGCGCACCGAGTGCACGGTTCACCTCCATTCCGCGAACCATGTCTGCTACGAGACGCATCTTACGCGGGCTGGTAGGGATATTATTGGCTTTAGCAAAGTACTGCTCCTTGCGAGCGGCTTTCATTGCTTCAGCGCTATTATGTTTTCTTGCACCCATTTTAATCTTGAGTTTTTAAATGTTAATGGATTACAACGGATTACTTCTTGTTATTGCCCGAGTGGCCACGGAAGGTACGGGTGGGAGCGAACTCACCAAGTTTATGACCTACCATGTTCTCCGTTACATAAACAGGAATGAACTTGTTTCCGTTGTGAACTGCGATTGTATGACCTACAAAGTCAGGGGAGATCATACTTGCGCGAGACCAGGTCTTAACGACCTCTTTCTTGTTGGCCTCATTCATAGCGAGCACTTTGTTCTCCAGCTTAACGTTGATAAACGGTCCTTTTTTCAATGAACGACTCATACTATTAACTTGACTTTAAATAGGTTAATTATTTCTTACGTCTTTCTATAATGTACTGGTTGCTCTGGTTCTTCGGATGACGTGTCTTGTATCCCTTAGCGAGCAGACCCTTACGGCTTCTCGGGTGTCCACCGGACTGACGGCCTTCACCACCACCCATCGGGTGATCTACAGGGTTCATTACGACGCCACGGTTGCGCGGACGACGACCGAGCCAACGGCTGCGACCTGCCTTACCGCTCTTCTCCAAAGCGTGATCACTGTTACCAACTACGCCTACTGTAGCCTTGCATGCTGCGAGCACCTTACGAAGCTCACCCGAAGGCAGTTTGATGATAGCGTACTTGTCCTCACGGCTCGACAACTGAGCGAACGTACCTGCCGAACGTACCATAGCGGCACCCTGGCCCGGACGGAGCTCGATGTTGTGAATCAGCGTTCCCAGAGGAATCACCGACATCGGCAGCGAGTTACCTACTTCAGGAGCAGCATTCTCTCCCGACATTACAGTCTGACCTACTTGCAGTCCATTCGGTGCAAGAATATAGCGCTTCTCACCGTCAGCGTAGAACAACAGAGCGATGCGAGCCGAGCGGTTCGGATCGTACTCAATAGTTTTTACCGTTGCGGGAACACCATCTTTATTGCGCTTGAAGTCAATTACGCGATACTTCTGTTTGTGGCCACCACCGATGTAACGCATGGTCATTTTACCTACGT
>Ga0310696_10003442_pt1 | contig 19764 bp, 16 predicted proteins | sample AusTroGonzalo_MG_4_FD_203885 | JGI IMG/M metagenome (GOLD analysis project Ga0310696, IMG submission 203885) | Bovine rumen microbial communities from tropical cattle in Woodstock, Queensland, Australia - Gonzalo_02 (v2) (version 2) | ecosystem: Host-associated > Mammals > Digestive system >... | reverse complement strand
TCTCGACTGTTCCGGCGGGCGTCTTCAGAACGCGCGCACAGTCCTGCAGGGCCGCCCTGGCACGAAGCGTGGAAAACGTCGCGACCTGGGCCACGCGGTCAGCCCCGAAGCGGGACCTTATGTAGTCGATGACTTCTCCCCTTCTCCTTTCGCAGAAGTCCATGTCGATATCCGGCATCTTGCGCCGGCTGGGATTCAAAAAGCGCTCGAAGTAGAGGTCGTAATCCAAAGGATCGATCTCCGTTATCCCCAAAGAATAGGAAACAACGCTGCCGACCGCCGAGCCTCTGCCAGGCCCGACAGGAATGCCATTAGATTTGGCAAAGCGCACGTAGTCGGAAACGATCAGGAAATAATCCGAGAAGCCCAGTCTCTTGATGATGTCAAGTTCATATTCGAACCGGCCTTTTACTTTGGCGGTCCTTTCCTCATCGCTGCCGTCCAAAATGAAAGGATAGCGTTTCACAAGGCCGGCGTACGCCTGCTTTTCAAGGACTTCGTCGGACGACTCCCCGCTCTCAAGGGGGAATTTCGGCAGTTCCGTTCTTCTTTCGGGATTGAGCTCCACATGGCAGACGTCAGCTATGGCGAGCGCGTTGTCGCAAGCCTCCGGGTGATTCTGGAAGATCCGGCGCATTTCCTCCGGGGAGCGGAAATAATACTGGTTGTTATTGGGAGTCAGTTCCCTGGGATCGTCGACCGTCTTGCCCTGATCTATCGCGTTGAGGAGCCCCAGGATCCCGGCGTCTTCCTTTCTCAAATACTTGCATTCGTTCGTCGCGACGACAGGGATGCCCAAAGTCTTGGCGAGATCGGTTTGACTCTTCAGGATAGCTATCTCTTCTTCCTGCCCGTGGTACTGCAGCTCAAGGTAAACGTTGCCCTTTCCGAAGAGCTTCACATATTCACCCAGCACTTCCGTCGCTTCCAAAACGGCGTTCTTTGAGAGCAAGCTGTAAACTTCCCCGTCTTTTCCGCCTGTCAGGAAAATAAGATCACCGCCAAGGTCTTTAAGCTGCGTTTTGCTTATTACAGGCTTGCCGCCTTCTCCCGACTTCTCGTAGGCGTCGCTCAGAATAGCGCAAAGCGCAGCGTAGCCTGAATTGTTCTTGGCCAGGATGACGGAGGTGAAACTATTCCTCTCAGGTTCATTCAGTTCATCGCTCCCGGATGCTTTTTCGCAAAACGGCTCCAGTTCCGCCTCGATGCCGAGGATCGGCAGAATGCCGTTTTCCATGCAGGCATCATAGAACCTGACGGCGCCCGACATGTTCATGTGATCAGTCAGCGCCAAAGCCGGCATTTTAGATTCAGAGGCGGCCTTTATCATATCCTTGATACGCAAGGCGCTGCCCAAAAGCGAAAATTCCGATCTTGTATGTAAATGTACAAAAGACATAACTTATATTTATATTATACCCTAAATCGCTCCAACTTTCACGCCGATAAATAATTCGCCTATCAATCTTGAAGAGCATTTTGGTAGAATATAGGATAATCAACATAAATAATTAAAAAGTGGATACATCAAATCTTTCTAGAGAAGAGCTGGAAGCTAAATTCAGGGACGAGATCCGCCACCATTACGATAAGAAGTACTCTTATTACATCAGGCGGGTCATTTTGACCATTGCCAAGACCGGCATCAGGCACATCATGCTGCGCGGCATAGAGAATTTCAAGACGATCCCAAGGAGCGTCCCTGTCATTATCAGCGCCACTCACAAGAGCCACCTCGACTACCTCCTCATCGACTGCGTTTTGCTGGAAGCCATCGGCTATTACCCCTGCACCGTCGCCGGAAAAAATCTTTTCCACGGCTACTTCAAGAAGATGCTCCCTAAAGTCAAAGGCATCTGCCTAGACCGCGAACGCATAAAGGAAGAGAATCTCAGGAAGAAAGAGAACATCATCTATCTTAAGACCTTCTACGATTACCTGACCGAAGAGATCTTCAATAAATCAGAAACGGTCCTCATCTACCCCGAGGCCGGGCGCTCCTACAACGGCAAAGTCGGGAAACTGGCCCACGGCATCTTCGGCATGGCCAAGCGCGCCATCAACGAAGACGGCAAGATGGCCATCCTGCCCATGGGCATCACCTACGAGCGCGTCACGGAGGACGAAGTCTTCCCGCAGCTGATGAAGATCAAGGAAAAAGAAGGCATGTCGAAGCGCTACCGCGCCAAAGATCTCAGCTCCTTCAAACTCCACGCCCTTCTCCAGGCCAGGGGAAAAGTGCTCTTCTCTTTCGGCGAGCCCATCTACATTACCATGGAAGACCTACGCCACCTCGACGAACTCGGCGAGCGCGTGAGGAAAGCCATGATCAAAGAGACCGTCCTCACCCCTGTCTCCCTAGTCTGCCATTCCTTCGGCAAAGACAAATCTCTTAAGCTCACCGAACTCTACGAGCGGATGGAAAGGGAAAAGAACATCGCCTACAAGAACGGCTACAAGATGATCCCGGGCGTCGATCAGAACGCCAATCCGGGCTACATCTGGAAACTGGCCAAGCCGCACCTTGCCATGCCCTGGAGGCTGCGCAACATCCTTAAAAGGAAAGGCGACACGATCAGCGTAGTGAAACCCGAGATCGTCGAATACTACGCCAACACCGTAGAGCACATGTACGAATAATCGCGCAGATTTTATTGAACTAGGAAAACACGAAACCCGCCAAATTCGTAGACGTCGCCGGAATTGACGTCGCCACGGTCAGCGGAGCGGCAATCGCTGGCGTTGAAGTTCCAGCCCCCGCTCCGAAGCACACGATACGATCCTTCTTCTCCGCCCTTCGGGTCGGTGGCCGGATCGCTGCCCAGACTATATTGATACCTGTCCAGGCACCACTCCAACACGTTTCCGTGCATATCATACAATCCCCAGGCGTTGGGAAGATACGAACCGACGGTAGTGTGCTCATTATATCCGCCCTTTCCGTCATTCATATTGCCATAACAGCGGCCGACCTCAGCCAAGTTCGCACAGCTAATCGTACCACTCAAATTCTTGCCGCTGTTAAGCGCTGTGGTCGTGCCTGCTCTGCAGGCAAACTCCCACTGCGCTTCCGTGGGCAGATCGAAAGCCTGATTGGTCTTGGCGCGCAGAACGCCCAGGAAAGAGGTCTCGTCAACATCGCTGTTTGCGGGCCAGCCGGAACCCTTGTCGCTTCCGCGGATCATATCGTATGAAACGCATTCCACAGGACGTGCATCTCCCAGATAATACGCCGGATTGTTTCCCATTATCAGTTCATATTGTTTCTGCGTAACTTCAAACACGCCCGCGAAGAAAGGCTTGGTCAAAGTCACTTCGTGCTGAACTTCGTCATTGTATCTTCCCAGTTCGTCTGCGGGGCTGCCCATAGTGAATTTGCCAGCCTCAATCTTGCTCAACACCATTTTGGTGGTCTTGTATTCTTCCGTCCAGCCGCCTTCCGGAACATCATCGAGATAGCTTATCGCAAAGCTAGCTGCGTTGGTCCCACCAGAAAGATCAATGACCATGTACAATCTGTTTGTTACTGCCGGAGGAGGATCTACAGGGGATTCTCCGGTGAACGCAGGAGAAGCTGCGTTGGGGAGAAGTTTGAATGTCGCCGTCGCCTTGCCCTTGGAATTGGCGGAAAACTTGACTTGCAGATCTGCACCTTTATTCGCGTGCGTAAAATTTTTGCCTGTGCTTTCCGGAGTGAAGGTGTAGGCCGCGACGCTTTCAGAGCCTTTTTCATAGGCCAGCAAGTCCAATACCGTTGCCTTTTGTGTCTTGAAATTATCGATATCTTTTGTGTCTATCGTTCCGGAGGATTTCAAAGTGGCTTTGTCGGGCCTAACGGTTTCGGTCCCTACAACAAAAGTGAAATTTGCAGTAACATCCTTTTCGGTCCAACTGAATTTTCCTTTTTTCGATTTGATGGAGATCTTCTGACCACCAGCCTTTGTCCCGTAGCCTTTCTTGCTTTCGGGAATCAGCGTAGGGGCAGAAAGGCAACTGCCGAGATTGTTGAAGATCGAAACACTGCTATCCCCTTCGGCAAGCGCTTTAATTGCGGTCTCGGTCAGCGTACCGCTCAGTTTAAGCGTAGTCTTACCCTTAACATATTTTGAGACTTTAGCAACTTCCTGCGTGGCAATAGTGTCAGATAACGCCGCTCCGGACATAAAGAAAATCATGGCGATAGCGATAAGAAGGAAATTTTTCATTTATTTATCTCCTAAAATTTATCAAACGCCCTTGCTGGGGCAAAAGGTTTTTAAGGGACAGTCGGCGCATTTGGGATTTCGGGCCTGGCAGATAGTTCGGCCGTGAGCGATGAGTTGATGACTGAAATCTGTCCACTCTTCCCTTGGGACAATTTCTATCAGGTCTTTTTCTATCTTTTCAGGCTCGGTGTTTTTGCTGAAGCCAAGGCGGTTTGAAAGCCTAGTGACGTGCGTATCGACCACTATGCCGTCGTTGATGCCGTACCCTGTGCCTAAGACAACGTTGGCGGTCTTCCTGGCCACTCCCGGAAGCGTTGTCAATTCTTCCATGGTTTTCGGAACGCGGCCTTTGTAGTTTTCCGCGATCATTTTTGAAGCGGCGATGATGTTTTTGGCTTTGTTCTTGAAAAAGCCGCAGGAGCGGATCAGCTTTTCAACGTCTTCCTGTTTGGCAACGCCCATGGCTTTGGGCGTAGGATAGACCTTGAACAAGTCAGGAGTAGTAAGGTTGACTCGCTCGTCCGTGCATTGGGCGGAAAGGATAGTGGCGCACAAAAGCTGCCAAACATTTCTGTGTTTCAGGGAGCAGCCCGCTTTGGGATAAGCGGCTTTTACAGCTTTGATGACGCTTGCTTTTCTTTCCTTTTCCGTCATTTTATAAGCAGCGCTTCTTTGGCAGTCTCAGCGAGCGTTTTGTTCTCGCCTTTGACAAGCTTTTTAAGAATGTCCTTGGAACCGGCGGCGCTGTCGTAGCCCAAACGGTAGATGGCGAACTGCGCCAGGTTCATATCTTTGTTGCGGCCGGAAAAGACCGCCATGAGATTCTTGAAAAGACCTTCCCTTATCATGGCGTCCACGACCGCTTCCTTGGCGGTGAAGGATTTGCTGACCAGGGATTTTTCATAGAGCTGGCCTTTCTCCTTGATCGGGATGTCAAGGCGGGAGACGAGAAGAATGAGATGCGCTTCGCCGGAAATGTTGCGGATGGAAAATTCCGGCTCGCCTTTCAAGTTCTTGGGAGCCTTGTCAACCGTTTTGTTTTTGGTCATGGCGTACGCTCTTTTGTAGAACTCGAATTTTTCCTCGTCCGTAATGTCAAGATTGTAAACAGCCCGGAAGACCGCCTTCTCCCAATAACGGGCGTCGTTGGTGCCCAGCATCTGGTTTAAGAGCGGCAGGGCGTCCTTGGAGCCCGACATCTCGAGAAGACAGATCGCTTCCAGCATCCTTCTTAAGTCCTCGAAGCGAATGCCCTCGCCGTTGAGATCCGGGCAGTTCTTGATGATGAAGTCCGTGCCGGGAATGAATTTTTTCATCAAGTAAACTTCCGTGTCGCTGGAAGCGGGCTTGATGGAGCCTATGAGTCCCGGAACGCCTTTTTTCAGAAAGCTTATGAGCGCATTGCTCTTGGCCTGCAAAAAGGCCATGCCCAGAGGACGCGAGATCTCGGAATGCTCTTTCAGCATCTGGGCTCCCGGCGGGAAAGTGGAACCGATCCTGGCGACGGAATAGAGGATGTAAGCTCTGGCTATATAGAGATCGTCCCTGGTGGTGCTGCTGGTGTAAGGGTTCGGCTCAACTTGGCATTTCCCCCACATGAGGCTGAGAGCGTTAAGGCTTTCCATACAGGGATACTTGCCAAGCTCGAAGGCCAGCCTTGGGAAGTAGTACGGCTCGGAAACTTCCACCACGTTGGTGGCGATCTCCCTAATATGCTTCACTTCCGCACCGGTGGCGGCCTTGCAATTGAAAGCGCAGACTAAAAGAAGAAGGATCAGTACAAATCTTGGCATTTTCATTCCTCACTTATATTGTAGCGTTGCATTTTGCTGGAAAGCGTTTTGCGGTTTATGCCGAGTTTTTCCGCGGCCAGGCTCTTGTTTCCGCCGCATGATTTCAGAGCAGTCAGTATGGCGCTGCGCTCTGCCTGCTCCATGATGTTAAGCTCCCCAATCGGCGCGGAGGAGGACTGCTTTATGCTGTTAGGCAGTGATTCAAGGGTTATGTCGTCTCCCAGGGAAAGAATGACGGCCCTCTCGATGCAGTTGGAAAGTTCCCTGACGTTCCCTGGCCAATCGTAGGCGACAAGCTTGTCCATCGCTTCCTGGGCGATGCGTTTCATGTGCTTGCGGTTTTTCTCGGAGTGCTTTTTCAAGAAGTAGTTCGCCAGGGCCGGAATGTCCTCCCTTCTTTCCCTAAGGGGCGGAATGCGCATCGGCACGACGGAGAGGCGGTAGTAAAGATCCTCGCGGAATCTTCCGGCGGCGACCGCGGCTTCAAGGTCCTTGTTGGTGGCGGCAATGACGCGGCAGTCCGTTTTGATAGTCTGCGTTCCGCCGAGCCGCTCGAAAGTCCCCTGCTGCAAGGCTCTCAAAATCTTGGCCTGCGTTTCCAGCGCCATGTCCCCTATCTCATCCAGGAAGATCGTGCCGGTGTCCGCCAATTCGAAACGGCCTTTCCTCTGGGCGACCGCGCCGGTGAAGGCGCCCTTCTCATGACCGAATAGTTCGGACTCGAGAAGCTGGTCGTGCAGGGCGGCGCAGTTCACTTTTACGAAAGGCTTGTCGCATCTCGCGCTTTTTTCCTGGATGAAATTCGCCAAGACTTCCTTGCCGGTGCCGCTCTCGCCGGTCAGAAGAACGCTCGCCTCGCTGCGCGCGACTTTTTCCGCAAGTGCGAAAATATCCTTCATCACCGGGCTCTCGGCTATATAGTCTTCCGAAGCGATCAGGGATTGCTTATCCGGTTCGTCCTGTTTCTGGAGGCCAACCTTTATCGTTTTTAAAAGCACGCTCATGTCAAGCGGCTTCAGTATGTAATCGTAAGCTCCGGCCTTGACGGTCTGCACGGCGTTCTCGATCGTTCCGTAGGCGGTCATTATGAGGATCGGCACGCGCTCATTAATTTTTCTTATCTCCTTGACGGCCGTGAGACCGTCCATCTCCGGCATGCGCATGTCCATCAAAACCAGGTCGGGATGTTGGGTTTTCACGCATTTGACCGCTTCGCTTCCGTTCGTTACTTCCATAACGGAAAAGCCCGCGTGCTCGAGGTTCGCCCTCAGCATGTCGCGGTGCGCCCTGTCGTCATCGGCGACCAGTATCCAAGTTTCGTGAGTCTTGATCATTTATCAAAGGAATCCGCGTCGGGAAGCAGGATCTCGAAGATCGCTCCTCCAGTGGCGGCGTTGCGGGCGGTGATGGTGCCCTTGTGTTCAGTGACGGCTTTCTCCACGCTCGCCAAGCCTAAGCCTGAGCCCTCCGCTTTCGACGTTATGAAAGGATCGAAAATATGCTCCATAAGATCGGGCTTAATGCCGGAGCCGGAATCCTGGAAAGCCACGGAAAGGAAAGTCCCGCTTCTTCGGCAGCGGATCCTCAATTCCCCGCCGTAAGGCATGGCGTCGTAAGCGTTGACGCAAAGGTTCAAAGCGGCCCGCATGAAAACGGCCTCGTCCAGCATGATGTCGGGAAGGTCGGCTCCGAGGTCGATGACAAGGTCAACGCCTCTCGACTGGGCGTCGGAATCCTCCATGGCGACCAGCTGATCGAGGAACTCCTTGATCTGGCAGCGCCTCAGATTCAGCGTATCCGGCTTGGCAAAATTCAGAATGCCGGTGATACGGTTATTGAGCCGGTCTATTTCTCTCAGCATCACGTCGGAGTGTTTGGAATAGACCTCGTCTTTCGTTTCTTCCGCGTGCTTTTTGAAAAGCTCGATGAAACCCCTGATGGAACTCAAGGGATTCCTAAGATCGTGGGCAATGGCTGCCGCGGCCCTGCCGATGGTGACAAGCCTGTCGTTGAAGATCTTTTCCGACTGCAACGCGGCGTTCTGCTCCTCGGCTATCCTAAGCGAATGCTCCACGCTGCGCTTCTCCCTGGTGAAGCTGACGATGAAGATAAGGAAGAAGGTTATGATCGCAAAGATAGCCAGGAAGATTAGCCCGTGGACTCTCCTGGGGTTCACATAGGCGGAGTACGTTTCCGTAGGAATGCCGATTATGGCCAGCGGAAGATCGTCGCCTTTCATGTTCATAAGTTCGAAGTGGCAGGAGCTGCCGGTCAAAAGGCGGCAGAAATAGCGGATGTCAGCCCTGCGGCGGTTTAGGATCTCGTTGTTCTCGTCCAACGCGTTGGAATAACTGTTGACACCCGGGATCCTTCGCACTCCGGAATTGAGATAATACGTGAAGACAGGCGTGCAGAAGAGCACATACTTTCCGTCCTCGCTTGTGAAATGGAAAGCCCTGAATCCGTTTGTGGGAATGCTCCTGTCTTTGAGTTCGGCAAGGTAATGCATCGGCAGCTCTTTCATGCCTGCGTTGAAGACCTGCATGTTCGGCATCAGAAAAGAATAGATGCTGGCGGAGGAATTGCGGCAGACGTACAGAGTGACGTTCGTAAAGTCGCTTATGGACATGTCCCTGAAACGTCCCCTGCCAACCCAGGAGTGAAAGCTTGTCAAAAGCGTGTTGCCTTCCCTGATGGCCGTCATTCTCGCGTATTCCGTAAAGAGCGCGTGGTCGCGGTAGGAATACAGGAAAGCGACAGCCACGATCAGCACCGCCAGGAAAAGCGATGAGAACAGGGGCAGTCTTCTAACTAAGCGGGGGTTGGTCATGCTTTATTCGGGCTTTTCTTCCTTCTCAGCTTTTTCTTCTTTTTCTTCTTCTTTGACTTTCGGTTCCGTCGGCCTGCCGTCGGGGCCGAAGCCGAGGCCCCTGCGGATCAGTTCTTTCTTGGCCAGCGGCACGTTCGTAATGCCGAGGCTCTCCAATACGCGGCGCTCCAGGTAATTCAGGTGGAAGCGGAAATACCATTCGGTATAGTTGTAAACGTTGGTCTCGCCTTCCACGACGTCGTAGTAATTGCTTATGCAGTTCGTCACTACTTTTTCATAGCTGTTGCTAAGAGCGTCCGTTTCCGTCTTGACTATCGTGTTGGTGGTTATGACCCAGAAGTTCGTCCAGACCTTCTCCCTCTCGATGCTGAAGTCGCCGATCTTCGCGACCTTCATGACAGGAATGGGTATCCAGCGCGCCACGCCCGGCTCCATGCCGTGCGAGCTTATGATGAGCGAATAATGGCCGCCGACCTGCAGGCCGTCGATCTGGAAGTACCCGTCCTTGTCGGCCGTCGTTTCCAGATCCTTGGAATGCACTTTCACTTTGGCGAAAGGAATGGGCTTCCTGTTTTTGTCTATCACTCTGCCCATGATGCTGCCGTCCCAGTCGCCCCAATAGAGGCCGTCGTCAGCGATGCTGTCATAGTTGGCGGGATTGACATGCTGCGGCTTCTTCGCTTCGCTTTTGGATTCTTCTCCGATAACGAAAAGCGCCGCCAGAGTCAGGCTGAAAAACAAAAGGAAATATCTCACAGGTATTTTTCCTCAAGCAGGTAATTTTTGACATAATCGCCGACCGATTCCTCAAGCGTCATGAACTGGTGCTTGCAGCCGGCGGCTCTCAGTTTCTTAAGGTCGGCTTCCGTGAAGTACTGGTATTTGCCCTTCAGGATGTCCGGCATCTCTATGTACTCTATTTCCCCTTTTACTCCAAGGGCCTTGAACATAGCGTTCGCCACGTCGTTCCAACTCTGGGCCTTGCCGGTGCCGATGTTGTAAATGCCGCCGATCTCAGGATGCTTGTAGAAATACATGATCACTTCCACCACGTCCTTGACATAGACGAAGTCGCGCTTCTGCTCGCCGTCCTTATAGTCGGGCCTGTCGGAGGCGAAAAGGGAGATCTTGTGCTCGTCCCTGGCTTTGGGGAAAGCTTTCAGGATCATCGAGCGCATGCTCTCCTTGTGGTATTCGTTGGGGCCGAAAACGTTGAAAAAGCGGAAGCCTGTGAGCTTATTCTGGCATTTGTTCTTTATGAGCCATTCGTCGAAAAGCTGCTTGGAGTAGCCGTACATGTTGAGCGGCCTGAGTTTCGGCGTCAGGGCGTCGTCATCGCTGTAGCCTAAAGATCCGTCGCCGTAAGTCGCGGCGCTCGAAGCGTACCACATCTTCTTGCCGTTCTTCAGACACCAGGCCGCCAGGGCCTTGGTGTAGTTCAGATTGTTGGCCATGAGGTAATCCGCGTTCTTTTCCGTCGTGCTGCTGCAGGCGCCCAGATGGATGATGGCGTCGATCTTCTCAAGTTTTCCCTGGCTCATGAGCATTAGGAATTCCTGCTTCTGCAGGTACATCTCAAAGCGTTTGCCGACCAGGTTTTTCCATTTTTCGGTGCTGGCGAGATTGTCCACCACGATGATATCGTTCACACCGTTCTCGTTGAGTTTAGCCAAAAGGCAGCTTCCGATGAAGCCCGCTCCGCCTGTTAAGACCAACATAAACTATCTCCTTTGATTTTTATTTGCAAATTAAAAGCGACTCAAGGTCAAGGTTATCGCGTACATGAATGGCGCCGCCAAGAGAAGGCTGTCCGCCACGTCGAGTATCCCGCCCATTCCCGGAAGGTAACTGCCGGAATCTTTTATTCTGCTGTCGCGTTTCCAGATCGATTCGACCAGATCCCCCACGATGGAAAGCAGGCAGAGGATCAAAGAGATGATCGCCGCTCCAGCCAGACGCCCGACAGCGGGATCCGATGCTATCTTCGAACCCAGAAGCAGCATGGTGTCGGAAACGTTCGGGACGTACAGCGCGCCGAGGATCCCCACGGCCAGGGAAAGGCAGATGCCTCCCACAAGCCCCTCGATGCTTTTCTTGGGGCTGATCTCCGGCACGAATTTGTGATTGCCCAGAGGCGACTTTGCGAAGAGCGTGCCGACGCAGTAGGCGCCGATGTCAGCGCTCTTGACGATGGCTACGAAGTACGGCAGGAAAAATCTTCCGTCAAGTTTCTGGGAAGTGTAGCCGATAAGAGCGACGCCCAGCAGCATGGCGATTGGAACGGGGATGTACAGAAGCGTCAGGAAAGCGGATGAGACGGACTGTATGGAACCCTCTATTCTATTGGCCGCAAGCGGAATGAGGAAGGTTGCCGTAAAGATCAGCAGCGCTATGAAGCCAAGCACGACCTTGATCCTCTGGAAATCGGGGTAGCGGAAAAAGCAGTAGCCTCCCAGCAGGATCAAAAGGGACGCGGCGAGCGTCCAGGCTTTGAAAAGTCCTTTCGTTCCCGTCATCCGAAGCATTTCAAGGTTTCCCGCTACGACCAGAAGGCAGGCGACGGACGGCAGAAGCCAGAAGAGATAAGGCTTGTAGATGCCCCAGACAGCGAGTGTAAAAACGGCTATGAGCGCCAGTGCGCTAGGTAAGCGGTATTTCAACATGATTTCACTTCTCCAAAACGCCTGTCGCGTTTCTGATAGGCGGCGACCGCCGCGATTATATCCTCAACTTCAAGGTCCGGCCAGTATTTCGGCGTAACGTAGAGCTCGCTGTAGGAAAGCTGCCACAAAAGGAAGTTGGAAAGGCGCATCTCTCCTCCCGTCCTTATCATCAGTTCCGGATCCGGAACGTCCGGCAGATAGAGTTCGGACGAAAGTTTTTCCTCGGTGATCTCCTCGGGCGACAGTTCGCCCGCTCTCACCTTGACGGCCAGTTTGCGGGCCGCGCTCGCAATTTCCGCGCGCGAACCGTAGTTCAGAGCCAAAATAAGGTCGAGCTTCTTGTTCTCTTTGGTCATTTCGCAGACGCAATCGAGCTTTGCCAGAACGGAATCAGGCAGGGGGTATCTCTCCCCCATCGCCCTCAACCTTATGCCCTTTTCCAGAAGCTCGTCTTTGTGCGCGTCCAGAAAACGCGAGAGAAGCGCCATCAGCCCGTCCACTTCCGCTTTCGGACGTTTCCAGTTCTCGGTCGAGAAGGTGTAGAGCGTGAGATAGCGCACGCCCAGTTCGTCGCAGGCTTTGAGAGCCCTTCTCACCGTCTGGGCCCCGGCTTCGTGGCCTTTCAGCCTGGTCGCCAAAGAATGCTCCTTGGCCCAGCGTCCGTTGCCGTCCATGATGATGGCAATGTGCCTCGGCACGCGGCTCATGTCAATGTTGTCTAAACTCATTTCTTGGCGCCTTTCGTTTTGCTTTTAGGTTTCGCTTTGCTCTTCCTTTTCAGTTTTGCGCCTTCCGGGAAAGCGATGGAGATGACCTCCTCCATAGTTTCGACTTTATGGATGGTCAGGTCTTTCAGAACTTCCTCCGGCACGTCGTCCAACTCAGCTTCGGAACGCTTGGGAAGGATTATCTCCCGGACGCCAGCTCTGTGCGCCGCCAAAAACTTCTCCTTCACGCCGCCGATGGGAAGCACCGAACCGCCAAGGGTTATTTCGCCCGTCATCGCCAGCTTTTCCTTCAGGGGAACGCCGGTTATGACGGAATAGACCGCGCTGGCCAAGGTGATGCCTGCGGAGGGGCCGTCCTTGGGGATGGCGCCTTCCGGAACATGGATGTGAATGTCATGCTGAACGAAAAACTTCTCGTCTTCTTCGCTCCTTGACAAGATCTTCCTGACGTAAGTCAGGGCCGCCCTGGCGGACTCCTGCATCACGTCGCCCAATTGCCCGGTCAGGATAAGCTCGCCTTTGCCTTTTATGGCCAGCGCTTCGATCTTCAGGATCGCGCCGCCCACTTCCGTCCAGGCCAAGCCCACGGCCACGCCGGGCAGAGGCTTCGGCAGTTCGAGGTCCGGGAATTCCTTGGGCGTTCCCAGAAGCCTTCTGATAGCCGCTTCGTCGAGGACTGGCGTTTTCTCTTCGCCTTTTGTCACCATTTCCAGAACCAGCTTGCGCATGGCCTGGGAAAGCATGCGGTCAAGCTGACGCACGCCGGATTCGCAGGTGTAGTCGCGGATGATCTTCAAAATAGCCGCGTCGCTTATAGCAGGCGCTTCCGTAAGGCCGTTGATCCTTCTCTGTTTTTCTAGCAGGTAGTTCTTGGCGATCTCAAGCTTCTCCCTTTCGGTGTAGCTCGTCAGCGCGATCTTCTCCATGCGGTCTTTAAGAGTAGGATGGATGGCGTCCTCTATGTTGGCGGTGCATATGAAGATCACTTTGGAAAGGTCGAGGTCGACTTCCAGGAAGTGGTCGTTGAAAGCCGTGTTCTGCTCAGGGTCCAGCACTTCCAGCAGCGCGGCGGTCGGATCGCCGTGGTAGCTCGCAGTCATCTTGTCGATCTCATCGAGCAGGATGACGGGGTTCATCGTCCCGGCCTTTTTAAGAGCCTGCACGATCCTGCCCGGCATGGAGCCGATGTAAGTCCTGCGGTGTCCCCTGATCTCGGATTCGTCGGAAACGCCGCCCAGGGATATGCGCACGAACTTCCTGCCCAGAGCTTCCGCCACGGATTTGGCCAGCGTCGTCTTGCCGACGCCCGGAGGGCCGGTCAGGCAGAGCACCGTGCTGTCCTCGCCGTTTTGGAACTCGATCTTTTCCTTTTCCCTTTTGACTTTGACCGCCAAAAATTCCATAACGCGCGCCTTGGCTTCCTTCAAGCCGTAGTGGGTGCGGTCAAGGATCTTTCTGGCTTCCGCAAGATCGGTTTTGTCCTGGGAATATTTGCTCCAGGGCAGGTCGAAGATCCAGTCGAGATAGTTCCTGGCCACCGTGCTCTCCGGGCTGAAGGGCGCCATGTGGTCCAGTTTCGTCAGCTCTTTGTCGACGGCCTTGGCGACTTCTTTGGGAAATTTCATCTTCGGCAGACGCCTGATGTAGTCGTCCGCTTCGCTGTAGCTCCTCTTGCCAAGCTCTTTTTCAATGGCCTTAATCTGCTCGTTCAGAAAATAGGATTTCTGCTGGTCGTCGATGCGGTGCTTTACGTCGTCCAGGATCTTGTGCTCCATCGTCAGGAGCTCCGTCTCCCTCGACAATATCTCAAGCAGCTTCCTGAAGCCTTCCTTCAGTTCGCCGCATTCCAGAAGCTTCATCTTCTCGTCGTTTTTGATGAAGAGATTCCCGACGATGAGATAGAAGAATTTAACGTCGTCCGGTTCGGAGCCCAGTGAGCGCATCAGCTCCTCCGAGAGCCTGGGATTCTTGGAAACATACTCTGAATAGAGCTTGAAGACCGCCCGGCGCATGGCGCTGCATTCCAGGCTCGTCATGTTTTTTTCAAGCGCGTGCTCGCCGACGGTCGCCATGGTGAAGAACTTGCTGGACGTCTTCACGATGTCCGCGCAGGCCAGGCCTTCCACCAGGACGCTTACCGTCTCGTCCTGACGCAGCAGCTGCAGTATCCTCGCCACCGTTCCTATTTGGTAGAGGTCCTTCTGCTTGGGATCGTCGGTCTGCTCTTTCTTTTGGGTCGCTATGAAAATTATCTTGCCGTTGTCCTGGGCTTCCTCCAAGGCCCTGATGGAGGAAGGACGGCCGACAAGTATCGGGCTCACCAGATACGGGCAGGCCACCATGTCCCTCACCGGGATCATCGGTATGGTCAGGGGAAATTCTAATTTTTCTCTGTCTTTGTTCTTGCTGGATTCCATGTTTTAAATGTCTGTTCCTTTCTTAAGGTCTTCTACTCTGACGACGAATTCCTTCTTCTCCTCGTTTTCCGGAAGCGTGTAAATCAGATTCGTCATGAACTTCTCGATAATGGCCCTCAGGCCTCTGGCGCCCGTCTTTTTCTCGATAGCCTTGTCCGCGATCCATTCAAGGGCTTCTCTTTCGAAAGAGAGCGTTTTTCCGCTCATGGCAAAGATCGACTGGTACTGGCGGATGATGGCGTTCTTGGGTTCGGTCAGGATCCTGATGAGATCCTCTCTTTTCAGATCGTTGAGAGGCGTGATGACAGGAAGCCTGCCGATGAATTCCGGGATCATGCCGTAGGCGATCAAGTCCTCCTGGTCAACCTGCGCCAGAAGCTCGTCCGTTTCCCTAAGGCGCTTCTTGTTCCCGTCGAAACCGACCTGTCCTTTGCCCAGTCTCCTGGCGACGATCTTGTCAAGCCCGTTGAAAGCGCCGCCGCAGATGAAGAGAATGTTAGTCGTGTTGACTTTGATGTATTCTTCCAGCGGATGCTTTCTTCCGCCCTTCGGAGGCACGTTGGCAATGGTCCCCTCTATGATCTTGAGGAGCGCCTGCTGGACGCCCTCGCCGGAAACGTCCCTCGTGATGGAGACGTTGTCGCCGGTCTTCCTTATCTTGTCGATCTCGTCGATGTAAACTATGCCCCACTCCGCCCTGGCAACGTTGAAGTTGGCGTTCTGGAGAAGCTGGAGAATGACGTTCTCAACGTCCTCGCCGACGTAGCCGGCCTGGGTCAGCGTCGTGGCGTCCGTGATGGCGAACGGCACGTTCATCATTCTGGCCAGCGTCTTGGCAAGCAAAGTCTTTCCTGTGCCGGTCGAGCCTATGACGAGCATATTGCTCTTGTCGAGCTCAATGTCGTTGTCTTTCTTTATGGGAGCGTCTTTCAGCGACCTTGTAAGTTCCGGCTTTCCGATGCCGCTCAGGTGCGACATGAGCCTTAGGTAATGGGTATAGACCGCGACCGCGATGGAACGTTTGGCGGAATCCTGCCCGATGACGTACTCGTCGAGGTACTCCTTGATCTCCTTGGGCGTCCTAAGCTTCACTTCCTCGTCGAAAGTCGCGTTCTCGCTGACTATGGACGTGCAGGAGCGGGCGCACGACCCGCAGATGAAAACGTTGTCGTCGTACAGACCGGAGACCAGGGGATTCTCCTTGGTCGCCTCCCTGCCGCAGAAAGAACAGAAGGGAACGTCGCGTTCCGATTTCTTCGGATAACGGGGAGTCATTTCTCCTCCCCGGCTTTCTCGACCACGCTGTCGACTAATCCGTATTCCACAGCCTCCTGAGCCGTCATGAAGTTGTCGCGCTCGGTGTCGCGGCCCACCTGTTCCGGCGTCTTGCCGCAGCAGGAAGCCAGAATGGCGTTCAGCTTGTCCCTCAGATAGAAGAGTTCCTTGGCCTGGACGCTGACGTCCGGAGCAGAGCCCTCGAAACCGCCCAAGACCTGATGGATCATAACGCGCGAATTCGGCAGGGCGAAGCGCTTTCCCGGGGCTCCGGCCGCCAGAAGCAGAGCGCCCATGCTGGCCGCCTGGCCGATGCAGTAAGTCCTGACGTCGCAGGGGATGAAACGCATGGTGTCGTAGATCGCCAACCCGGCCGTGACGCTGCCGCCGGGAGAATTTATGTAGAGGCTGATGTCTTTCTCAGAATCCTGGGAGCTCAAAAACAAAAGCTGGGCCACAATGAGGTTGGCCACCTCGTCGGTTATGGGGCTGCCTAAAAAGATGATGCGGTCCATCAAAAGGCGCGAGTAAATATCGTACTGCCTTTCGCCGTTGCCGTTGTTCTCGATGACGATGGGAGAATAATAATTCTGCATACAATGCTCCTTTATAAGATTTATGATTATTTATTTATTATACCTAATTTAGGTCATGCTGGCAACAAGAAAAAAAGCGCCCTCTAAGGGCGCTTTTCCATTACCAGCTCTCGAGTTTCGACCTGAGCCAGCGGCCGTTGTGATAGACGTATATATAGTCGTCGTCGCAGGCAATATCCCCTTCTTTCCCGGGGGAATCCATGCTCTTGGGAACGGGAGCGCGGCTAACAAAGCAAGCTCCGCTCTCGTCGAAGAGCAGATCCCTTTCCATTCCCTTAAGCTCGTCGCCGTCATAGATCCGGCGTTCGAGATAGAGTCCCCAGTCGCCGGGCGTCCCTATCGGTTTGGTCTTATCCTTTTCGGCGTCCTCTTTCAGCATTGGGCGGAGTTTCAGCATGCTGCGAAGCCCTTTCCTGGAAGTCGTGAAACTTAAGCTGTCCTCGCCTATCATCTCAATGCCGCCGCCGGGAACGACTCTCACGGCTTTTTCCCAGCGGTTGGAAGCTTCGTCTCCCCTGCCGATCAAAAGTTCGTTCCTTACCAGCATAAGGGCGCTCTCGTTGTTGCCCGTAAGGTAGTGCCGCCCGTCATAAAGATACTTCGGGCGGTTGAAAGCTATTTTCAGCTGCTCGCTGTAATAGAGCTTTATGCCCAGGAGCACGAGGGCGATAAGAACGATGATGGAAAGAATAATTTTTTTCATAGACTATTTGAACTGTTTCGCCAGGTCCAAAAGATCCATCCAGGAAGAATGGAGATGGATGGGAAGCTTGATATGGCTGTTGTCGTTTGCGCCCTCAAGGTCGAAGGTCACGATCGTCACCTTGTTCTCATAGGCCAGTTCGACGGAGGCCGTCTTGTAGGGATATTTTTTCAAGCGGGAAGCCAGGATGTTCGCAACGTCCTTTCCGTATCCCGCCTCCATGCCCTGCAGGTATGTCTCGGCCTGTCCAAGCGTGAAGGTCCCCTGTTCGTTGGCGTACAGTTTACCCTTTAGCGCCTTGACATATTTGCCGAAGATAGCCGTGTGCAGCTCCCCGCTGAGTCTTCCGTCCATACGGTTCTGCCTCAGGTCGAAAAGGTCGCAGAAGAGGCCGATGTCAATGTCCTGGCTCTTGAGGTCTAATTCAAGGTACGGCAGGTAGGAATCCTGACCCTGGACTTTCCTGGAGGAGATGTCCGCCCGGCCGGTGAACTGCCCCCGCATGGTGGAAAGATAAAGATTGCTCAAAACAAGGCCGTTCTTCTTCAGGTAAGCCACTGCTTTCGATTCCCTGAACTCTACGGTGTGCGGCGCCAGGTTCGTCAAAATTATGGCGCTGCAGGAACAGTCGAAGCCGCCCTTTATGGTATGGAATAGCCAGGAGGCCTGGGAAGTGTAATTAGCCCTTTCCTTAAGAAAATTCTCGGTCTTGAGATCGGCTCTCAAAGTCAAATTGGTGACTATGATCTTCCCCATCATAGTCTCCATGTTTTTGATGCGCATGGCAAGCTTGGCGGAGACGTTTGTAAACGCCTGCGGCAGGTCCTTGGGATAAGCGTTTCTCAAAAGCTTCCAATCCACGCGGGAATTGAAATTCAAAGTCGATTTCACCTCGTCCATGCAGACTGTCCTGCGGTCCATCCCGGCCAGGTCGAGTATATCGCCGGTGCTTTTTCCCTTGCATTCCAATCTTACGATGTTCCCGTCGAGTCCGCCGGTCAAGACAAGCTTCGCGTTTTCTCCGCCGTTAGGCAGCAATGTTTCGCTAACGGCCGCGGAAACGGAGCCTGTAAGAGAATAATGGCTGCCCTCATAGGCGTTGGCAATTTTACCGGACAGTCTGAACGTTATCTTAGGCTCGTTCAGACGGAAATTCACGTCGTCAAAACTGATGTTAAAAAGGAAAGGCGTCCTGATCAGCTCCTCGTAATTTTTTGGCGAAGACTCCCCTTCGTCCTCCGCGCTGTCAGTGATCTCAAAAACTGCGTTGGAAACGTATGCTTCAATAAAACAGGCTTGAGGGTCCTTTTCCCTCATGCCCTTGAAGGAATGGATCGTCGCGCTTACGACCGCATGATCCGCGGAAAGGAAAAAAGCCTCGTTGGTATAGGTGGCGTTTTTCACTTTTACGCCGGGCGGCCAAAGGTTGAGGGAAATATCCTCGATAGCGAGCCCTGGCACGTTCTTCAGAACGTACATGGGATTGTGGAAAAGGAAGTAGAGCCCGGCGGCCGCCAGCGCTATAAGGAACAGAATAAAGAAAAAGAATTTTTTCATCTTAGAATCAGGTGAGCGTTTTAGCTGCGCAGACAAAAAGATCAGAGTGAGCTTTGCTTATATTTGACGCGGCTTCCGCAGCCGAAGCAAGATCCCTGAAAAGGCCGAAGAAAGCGCTGCCGCTGCCGCTCATGGAAACGTAGGGCGTATAAGCTTTCATTAGCTTCCTTACCGCCCCGACTTTTGGCTCCAATTCAAGCGCAGGAGCTTCCAGCGCGTTGCCAAAAGAAGCGCCGACGTCGCTTGCGCTTCCGCTTTCATACGCTTTTAGAAAAGCGTCGGGAAAAAGTGATGTCCTTGGGCTTTCATCATACTTGCGATAGACAGCCGCGGTGGGCAGACTTTCCGGAGGCTTCACGACCACAAGAAAAAGTTCCCTCGGCTTAAGCTTTGTTATGACTTCCCCTCTTCCCCGGCAAAGGGACGCCGGAGGTCCAAGGAAAAACGGCACGTCCGAACCGAGGGAAAGAGAGAGTTCAAGCAGTTCTTCTTTTCGGAGACCGAGCTTCCAAAGCTCGTTGAGAAAAACCAGCGTTCCGGCCGCGTCGCTCGAACCTCCGCCTAAGCCGGCGCCTGCCGGTATTCTTTTTTTCAGCAGGATATCGGCGCCCAGCTCAGGTCTTCCGGCGTATTCCCTCAACAGCCTGGCGCTTTTCATAACAAGGTCGTCTTTAGGATCAACAGTTGCCGGAATATCCCTGACAAGGGAGAGCTTTCCGTCGCAGCGGACCTTAGCTTCCAGTTCGTCGCAGAGCCCTATTCTCTGCATTACTGTGGAGATCGCGTGGAAACCTCCCGGGAGGGTACCGTCAACGGAAAGGAAAAGATTTACTTTGGCAGGGCAGCAGTAAGGCATAAAAACTAAAAAGAAGCCGCGCATTTAAAGCGCGGCTTCAAGTATCCTATACTAGCCTATAGGCAGGCGAACCAAAAACCGGCCTTATTTGTTCTTCTGGCGGTTCTTGCGTAAGCGTTTTTTGCGCTTATGCTTGTTCAT
>Ga0310696_10003441_pt1 | contig 19770 bp, 19 predicted proteins | sample AusTroGonzalo_MG_4_FD_203885 | JGI IMG/M metagenome (GOLD analysis project Ga0310696, IMG submission 203885) | Bovine rumen microbial communities from tropical cattle in Woodstock, Queensland, Australia - Gonzalo_02 (v2) (version 2) | ecosystem: Host-associated > Mammals > Digestive system >... | reverse complement strand
CTGGGTGCCGCTATGCAACAGATGGGCAAACACATCGCTCACCACATCTTTGCTTTCTGCGTCATCGCCCAGCATTCTCATGGCCAGTCGGTACATACCGTCGTAGTGGCTTCTGAAAACCTTTTCGAACTCTTGCCTGTCAGTCATGTCTCTTGCAGTCTTTTCTCATAATACAATCAACCCCTCCGTTTTCCTAAGCAAAGCTGCAATTTTTTTTAGACGATCTGTTATCTCACATTCACCTTTTTTTACCTCTGCCTGCAAAGTTACACTATTTTTCCTAAAAACCAATATATTCTCTACAAAAATAATTGTCGCCCTTTTTTTACGCTATATTTTTGGCAATGTAAAAAATAATACCTAACTTTGTCGGTTGATAAATATTCAAGAAAATGAAGAAGGTATTATTCATGGCGTTGGCACTGCTGGCAGTAGTGGCTATGGACGCTAAGAAACTGGATTTGAAAGAGATTACCCGCGGCATATTCCGTGGGGAGACGGTGAGTGACGTACAGCCATTGGCTGATGGCGAGAGCTATGCCCAGCTGAGCGCCGACGGCCGTCGTATTGTGCAGTATTCGTTTAAGACTGGCAAGGAGGTGGGCACGCTGTTTGACGTGGCTACTGTGAAGGGCGACAAGCTGCAGGACATTGATGGCTACATCATGAGTCCTGACGGCAAGCGCATCCTGATACAGACCAAGACGAAGCGCATCTACCGCCACTCGTTTACCGCCAACTATTATATCTATACCATTCATAATAACCGCATCGTGCCCCTGTCGCAGAAGGGCCCTCAGCAGACTCCGCTGTTCTCTCCCGATGGTGTGCAGATTGCCTTCGTGCGTGATGGCAATATCTTTATCGTGAAGCTGTTGTACGACAATGCCGAGATTCAGGTGACAAAGGATGGTAAGAAGAACGAGATCATCAATGGTATCCCTGACTGGGTGAACGAGGAGGAGTTTTCACACAGCCGTGCTATGGTGTTCTCGGCCGACAGTCGCCAGATTGTATGGGTGCGCTATGACGAGCGTGCGGTGAAGGAGTGCTTCATCCCCAAGACCAATGGCGGCTTCAGCTATAAGTATCCTGTTGCCGGTGAGCAGAACTCTACCGTATCGGTATGGAGCTACGATGTGCCCAGCCGTCAGACCCGCCAGTTGCAGGTGCCCATCGAGAAGGAGGGCTATGTATCCAGACTGGTAGCCACCAGCGACTCGTCGCAGATTGCCGTATTCACGCTGAATCGCCATCAGGACTGCCTGCGCATCTATATGGCCAATCCACTGACCACCGTCAGCAAGCTGGCTGTGGAGGACAAAGTCAATAAGTATGTGCGCGAGGAAACCTACAATAGCGCCATCCTTAGCAAGCGCCACATCCTGCTGCCCAGCGACCGTGACGGCAATATGCACCTATATCTTTATAACTTCAACGGTCAGCTGTTGCGCCAGGTGGAGCAGGGCGACTACGAGGTGAGCGAGGTGTATGGCTACGACGAGCAGACGGGTGCCGTATATTATGCTTCTCACGAGAACGGTGCTACCGACCAGCGCGTGTGGGTGGCCTATGAGAACGGCAAGCGCGAATGTCTGACGAAGAAGGCTGGCTGGAACAGTGCTGTATTTAGCAAAAACCTCCAGTACTTTATCAATACATGGAGCGATATCAATACTCCTAATGTCTGCGCCATCTATAATAATAAAGGTAAGAAGGTGGAGACGCTTGTGGACAACAAGGCGCTGCGCGACCAGTTGAAGAACTACAAGCTGGGTCAGCGCGAGCTGTTTACGCTGACAACCTCTGAGGGTGTCACGCTGAATGGCTGGATGGTGAAGCCTGCCGACTTTGATGCCAAGCAGCGCTATCCGGTGGTGATGTATCAGTATGGTGGTCCTGGCAATCAGCAGGTTAAAGATGCCTGGGGTATCGGTATGGCCGGTCAGGGTGCTGCCCTGGAGCAGTATCTCTGTGAGCAGGGCTTTATCTGCGTATGCATTGACAATCGTGGAACGGGTGGCCGTGGTGCGGAGTTTGAGAAGTGTACCTATCTGAAGCTCGGTCAGCTGGAGTCGGTAGATCAGGTGGAGGCTGCCCTGTGGCTGGGCCAGCAGTCGTATGTGGATAAGAAGCGCATCGCTATCTGGGGCTGGAGCTTTGGCGGCTTCAATACGCTGATGTCTATGTCAGAGGGGAGGGGCGTATTCTGCTGTGGTATCGCCATCGCCCCGCCTACCACATGGCGCTACTATGATACCATCTATACAGAGCGCTTCATGCGTACGCCTCAAGAGAATCCTGCTGGCTATGACGACAACCCGCTGACTCGCGTAAACCGTCTGCAGGGCGACCTGATGATTGTTCACGGCTTGGCTGACGACAACGTACACTATCGCAACACTACTGAATACTGCGAGAAGCTAATCCAGGCTGACAAGGATTTCCGTCAGCAAATCTACGCTGACCGTAATCACAGTATCTATGGCGGAAACACACGCAATCACTTGTTCCGTCAGTGTATCCAGTTCTTTAAGCAAGAGATGAAGTAAAGTTTAGAGATTATAGTTAAAAGAACCGGTTCAATCAGAGTCGGTTCTTTTCGTCGTTACCAGCACCACAAGCGCACATCGCTTACATTCCAATATAGCATATAGAGTAGAGTTTTGATAAGAGAAGACGTGATGAGAAGATTTGATTATCCCAATTATTTGGTGTTATTCGAAACTATTCGTAAATTTGCGGTCGAAAACATATATGAACATACTGATAATAAACGGAAGCCCACGAAAGAAGGGCTTGATTTCACAGATGCTTGACATCATGCAGGACGAAGCTGAGCTGAGAGGCAATAAGGTACAGATGGTTTACACCAACGACCTGAGCATCAAGCCCTGCATCGGCTGTATGGCTTGCCGCACTAAAGAGAAATGCGTATTGGGCGAAGACGACTCACAGCGTGTATTGAGGATGATGCAGGATGCTGATGCTATCATCATGGGCGCGCCCTGCTATTGGGGCAACATCCCTGGGCAGATGAAGCTGTTCTTCGATCGCATCGTTTATGGTATGATGCGCGACACACCCCGCTTCCCAGAGCCTTTGATGAAAGGGAAGAAGTGTATCCTTCTTAGTACTTGCACTACCCCCTGGCCTTGGAATATCTGGTTTAGGCAATCACGCGGTGCCATCCGTGCCATGCGTGAAATCTGCCGCTATTCAGGCTTCAAGATTATTGCAACCATCGAACGTGGTGGTACGGCAATGCATCCGCAACTGTCAGAGAAGGACAAGCAAAAGTGTCTTAAAGCAATCAAACGAATATAATTTTACGGTCGAAAAATGATAACTGAAGATAGACTCAGACAGACGTTTAGCGAGGGAGGTGCCCAAGAGATTTACCAGGAGGTGAAAGCTATGGGCGACTTCCTTGGCTTTGCTCGTCAGTATGCATTCAGTCTGGATTATCGCGTAGCAAGGAGTGCCTTGTGGGGACTGACCAAAGCCAGCAAGGAAGAGTTGTCTCAGCTGCAGGTAATACTCAACGAATTGATGAACCAAGCTATGCAGACAGATAATTCTTCGGTCAGGCGACTGTCTTTGAACGTCGTTGAGAGATTGAATATGTCTGAAGACGATTTGTGTACGGACTTTCTTGATTTCTGCTTGGACCACATGATGGATGTCGAGGAGTTCCCTGGCATTCAGTCCGTATGCATGAAACTTGCCTTCCGCATTTGCAAATTCTATCCAGAGCTGATGGATGAACTAAAACGCACGCTTGAAGCGATGGAGATAGACTATTACAAACCCGCCGTGAAATGCGTAAGAAACAGAATTCTGAGCGGTAAACTAAAATAACAAAAGGGGGGAGAAATTATGAAACAAAAAGTATTATATTTATTATTTGCATTATTGCTAATGAATTGTGGCAATAAGCCACAGACGCTAAGTGAACTGAAGTCTGAATACATCACTATCGACGATAGTATTCGTGTACATTATAAGATATCGAATAGACAAACAGATACCAAGACCATTTGTTTCGTTCATGGCTTTGGCTGTGATATGAACACATGGGAGAATCAATTTGAGGCTTTTCGTGATGACGAGAACCTGCAACTCATATTTATCGATCTGCCTGGCTACGGACAGAGTGACACCCCTCATGTGGACTATACGCTCGACTTCTTTGCCCATGCCATTGATGAAGTACTGAACGTAAACAATATCAAGGATGTGGTCTTTGTAGGACATAGTCTCGGTACGCCCGTGTGTCGTCAGACATTGATGACAACTAATCATCGTGGCGCTTTGGTTGATGTTGACGGTGTCTATTGTTTCTATGATGGTACTGAAACGCCAGAATATGTTGAGGCTGTCAATCAATTTGGCCATGCCTTCGATGGTCCCGATTGTCGTGATGTGATTACAGGTTTTGTGTCGTCGTTGACAGGCAAGGACACACCTAAGGAGATTACCGACTATGCCATGTCTGTTATGCCCAAGACTCCTCAGTATGTGGCGTCAAGCACAATGCAACATCTGGTAGAAAAGAAGTGGTGGACAAATCGCCCGATTTCTCTGCCTGCAATGGTCATCTGTACGCAGAACAGTGGTCTTGATCCTGACAATAAGCAGAAAATGGAGCGTCTGTATCCTAAGCTCGACTATACGGAACTGACCACTTGTGGACACTTCATACACATGGAACAGCCTGAAATGTTCAACGAGAAACTGAAGACCTTCATTAAAAGACATTAAGACTATTAGCCATTTAATATGTATACAACCCGTAATCTACCCAACACACGTATTGACGTGGCCGACGCCCTGCGAGGAATCGCAGTGGCTGGCATCATCCTGTATCATTCCGTAGAGCACTTCAACATCTTTACGCAGGAGACTATCATTCATACACTTCCTTCTGACCAGACGGTTGCTGATGTGCTGGCCTGGCTGCTGTCAGGCAAGATGTATGGCATCTTCGCCATGCTCTTCGGTCTGAGTTTCTTCATCATGAACGACAACCAACAGCAGAAAGGTTGGAGTTTTGCTGGACGCTTTGCTTGGCGCATGTGTCTGCTCTTTCTGTTTGGCGTCATCAATGTGGCTTTCTACGATGGTGACATTCTGATGCTCTATGCGTGCTACGGTCTGTTGCTCATCCCCATCAGCAACCTTTCGTCGAAGGTGGTCTGGTGCATCATCGGCCTGCTGGCCATCCAGCCCGTAGAGTTGTTCTGTCTGCTGACAGGTACCACGATAGACCATTCCACCATGTGGGAACTCTATGGCCAAATCAATAGTGCCCACGAACATGCTACGTTCTGGGAGAATGCTCTCATCAATCTGCGCTACGGCTTTGAAGTGAATTTCCGATTCAACGTGTTCAGTGGTCGTCTGACACAGTTGCTCTGCCTCTTTATCCTCGGTATGCAGTTAGGGCGTCATCGACTATTCTATGACGAGGGAAAGAACCTGCAGATATGGCATAAGATTCTCATTATATCGAGCATCGTTGTTGTTGCCTTGAGTTTTGTGAACTTTGGCAATCTGGAAGGTTGGCTCAAACCCATCTACAACCTTATCATCCTCTTGATGATTGTCTCGGCGGTGGTCTCTGCATGGTATGCCTTCGAGGGCGTGCGCAGTGTGCTCCATCACCTCTGTATCTTTGGTCGTATGAGTCTTACCAACTATCTGTTGCAGTCTATCATCGGCTGTGCCATCTTCTGTGGCTACGGTCTGGGCTGTTATTATAAGTTGGGCATCACCTATGCCGTAATGGTTGGGGTAGGTATGGTTATCACTCAATACCTCTTCGCCCGCTTCTGGTTTAGCAGTCACCAGCGTGGTCCGTTGGAAGGTGTATGGCGCAAACTTACCTGGCTTGGGAAATGATAATAAAACATCCTGTAGTTTTGGTGGTATGCACGATATTTCGTACCTTTGCATACTGAAAAGCTTAAGATGAAACAGGAAATCAATCCTCAGGAGAGTGTCCGTGCTAATGCATTTAGCATGTGGATGACGTCACCGATGCCGATGGTGACGTTAATGAAGACGTTGGATGTTAGCCGCATCGTGAAGGTCAGCAAGAAGAGAAACATGAAGTTTACGGCGCTGATGTGTTGGTGCATAGCCAAAGCTGCCAGCGATATAGATGTGTTCTATCTCCTTCCTGAGAATGGGCGATTGTATCGTTACGACAGAATAGCCGTCAATGTCGTCGTACAGAATGTGAAAGGCGACATCAGCCTGTGTGATGTTCCCTTTTCTGGTGATATCGAGCAGTTTCATGCTGACTATATGAAGCTGACCTGTCAGGTTGCAGAGACTTGTGAGAGTACGGCATTGGAGGACTATATGATTGTTGGCACGTCAGCACTGCCACAAACGGAATTAGACTGTATCGTCAATCAGTATTCAGGGCGATATAACAACCCGTTTGTAGCGTGGGGAAGATATCGCAAAGGCTGGTTCAAGACCACTCTGCCCGTATCCTTCCAGTTCCATCATGCTCAGATGGACGGTGGCCATGCAGCCTGTTTCCTTGAGCGTTTGCAGAAAGAAATAACTAGACTAAGATAATATTATAGTATGAACAAGGTTGTATTGATTACGGGTGCCACCAGCGGAATAGGTCTGGCTTGTGCACGAAAGTTTGCCGAGAATGGCGACAGACTCATTCTTACGGGTAGAAACGAGAGCCGTTTGGCTGACATCAAAAAGGAATTAGCAGAGAAGGGTACTGATGTGTTGATACTGGTATTCGATGTAAGAGATCGTGAGAAGGCCGCTGCGTCTATCGAGTCGCTGCCTGCAGAATGGCAAGAGATTGATGTATTGGTGAACAATGCAGGACTTGCTCTCGGACTGGAACCAGAGTATGAAGGTCATCATGATGACTGGGATACCATGATTGATACCAATATCAAAGGTCTCTTGACGATGACGCGCCTCATTGTGCCAGGCATGGTGCAGCGCAATCGCGGACATATCATCAATGTTGGCTCTGTTGCTGGCGATGCCGCCTATGCTGGAGGTAATGTCTATTGTGCCACGAAGGCTGCAGTGAAGGCTCTCTCCGATGGTTTGCGTATCGATGTTGCCAATACAGCCATCCGTGTCACCAATCTGAAGCCTGGTCTTGTAGAAACCAACTTTAGCAATATCCGCTTCCATGGCGACAGTGAGCGTGCTGCCAACGTATATAAAGGTATCCAGCCCCTCACTGGCGACGACATTGCCGATGTTGCCGTATATGCCGCCAATGCCCCCAAGCATGTCCAGATAGCTGAGGTGCTGATATTGGCCACTCATCAGGCCAGCGGTAGCGTGATTGTAAGAAAATAAAAAGAAAACAGCTAAGCCACTCGGCTTAGCTGTTTTGCTTTCTTTAGTAGTTTTCTGCTTTAACCTGGAAGTAGGCCTGTGGATGGTCGCAGACGGGACATACATCGGGGGCTTTCTTGCCAATAACGATGTGGCCGCAGTTGCTACACTGCCAGATAACGTCGCCATCCTTAGAGAATACGCGCTCGTTCTTTACATTGTCCAGCAGCTTGCGATAGCGCTCCTCATGAGCCTTCTCGATGGCGGCAACGCCCTCGAACTTCTCGGCAATCTCAGGGAATCCCTCTTCGCGGGCCTCACGAGCCATGCGGGCATACATATCTGTCCACTCGAAGTTCTCACCACCAGCGGCAGCCTCCAGATTGCTGGCAGTATCCTTGATAGAACCGCCTTCCAGCAGCTTAAACCACATCTTAGCGTGCTCCTTCTCGTTGGCAGCGGTCTCTTCGAAGATGGCGGCAATCTGTACGAATCCGTCCTTCTTGGCCTTTGATGCCCAGTAGCTATACTTGTTGCGTGCCATTGACTCGCCTGCAAAAGCTTCTTGCAGGTTCTTCTCAGTTTTTGTACCTTTTAAATCTTTCATAATAGTATTTGTTTTGGGGGTTAAATGCTTATTTCTCCACGAATGCTCTGATTCATGTAGTAGCGTACCTGTTCTGGGTCGTCGTAGTGTGACTGCAGGAACATCAGTTTCGTAACGGCGCTCTCTACGGTGGAGTCGTAGCCGCTGACCACGCCAGCCTCTTTCAGTTGGAAGCCCGTATCGTAGCGGTCCATCTCTACGCAGCCCTGCATACACTGACTGATGTTGACGATGACTTTGCCATTGCGTGTACCCTCTTTTAGGGCGTTGAGCAGCCAAGGATTCTGAGGCGCATTGCCACTGCCGAAGGTGCGCATGACGATGGCGCGCAGATTGGGCGTGTGGATGATGTGGCGGATGAGGTCTTCACGTACTCCTGGGAATAGCGAGAAGATGATGACGTTGTTGTCCAGCCGATAGTGGGGCACCATAGGCTTCTGCCAGTCAGGCTGTAGCATACGGTGGCGGTGGTATTGGATGTTGACACCTGCATCTACGAGGTGTGGATAGTTGAACGACTCGAAGGCGTTGAACTCCTCGGCACTCTGCTTGGTGGTGCGGTTGCCACGCAACAGGTGACCATTGAAATAGATACCTACCTCTGGCACCATGGCATGTCCGTCGGCATCCTTGGTGGCTGCAATCTCGATGGAGGTGATAAGATTCTCCTTACCATCTGTGCGTAGCTGACCGATGGGCAGCTGAGAACCAGTAAAGATGACGGGCTTGGTCAGATTCTCCAGCATATAGGAGAGGGCAGAGGCTGTATAGGCCATCGTGTCGGTGCCATGTAGCACGACAAAGCCGTCGTAGTCGTCATAGTGGTCGGCAATAACATGCGACAGGTCTGTCCACAGTCTGGGCGACATGTCGCTGGAGTCGATAGGCGGATTAAACTGATAGGTGGCAATCTCCGTGTCGAACTGGTTCAGTTCGGGTACGTTCTGCAACAGGTGCTGGAAGTCGAAAGGTTCCAAGGCTCCCGTCTGTGGATTGCGGTTCATACCGATGGTTCCGCCCGTATAAATGAGCAATACTTTGTTTTGCATGTGGCAAAGATAGTAATAAAACTTGAAAAGAAAAAAGTTTAGGTGGTTTTTCTGCAAAAAATAGAAGAAGTTACAGCAGAAATGAAAAATAATTGCTACTTTTGCAAACTAATAAAGAATATCACTAAAACGACAAACGCTCATAAAGACTATGAAACAATTCAATGACAAGAACTTCGTGCTAGACAATGAGGTGGCACAAGACCTGTTCCATAATCATGCGGCCAAGATGCCCATCATCGACTATCACTGTCACTTGAATCCGGAAATGGTGGCCAACGACCATCGCTTCAAGAGCATCACCGAGCTGTGGCTGGGTGGCGACCACTATAAGTGGCGTGCCATGCGCACCAACGGTGTGGAGGAGAAATATATCACTGGCAATGATACCAGCGACTGGGAAAAGTTTGAGAAGTGGGCAGAGACAGTTCCCTATACCCTGCGCAATCCGCTATACCACTGGACACACCTGGAGCTGAAGACTGCTTTCGGTATCGACAAGCTGCTTTCACCTAAGACGGCTCGCGAAATCTTCGACGAGTGTAACGAGAAGTTGCAGCAGCCTGAGTTCTCCGCCCGTGGCCTGATGAAGCATTACAATGTGGAGTGTGTCTGCACTACCGACGACCCCATAGACGATTTGCACAATCATATAGAATATGCTAAGCACAAGGCTGAGGGCGACCCCATGATGTTCCCTGCTTGGCGTCCTGACAGAGCCATGAATATTGAAGCTCCTGAGTTCTCTGACTATGTTCACCAGCTGGAGCAGGTGAGTGGTGTAACCATCACCAGATTTACGGATATGGTGGATGCCTTGAAGAACCGTCATGACTTCTTTGCTGCCAACGGCTGTAAGCTGTCAGACCACGGCCTTGAGGAGTTCTATGATGAGGAGTATACCGACTCGCAGATTGAGACAATCTTCGAGAAGGCTATGCGTGGCTTGCAACTGTCACAGCTGGAAACTCGCCAGTTTAAGAACTGCTTCCTGACCGTGATGGGCGAGATGGATGCCGACAGCGACTGGACACAGCAGTATCACTATGGTGCCATCCGCAACAACAATACCAAGAAGTTTAATGAGATTGGCGCTGACACTGGCTTCGACTCTATTGGTGAGTTTAATACGGCCAAGGCGATGTCGAAGTTCCTCAACAAGCTGAACTCAGAGGATAAGCTCACGCGTACCATCCTCTATACGCTGAACCCTTGTGCCAACGAGATGATAGCTACCATGATAGGCAACTTCCAGGGTGGTGAGCCCGGTAAGATACAGTTTGGCTCTGGCTGGTGGTTTAACGACCAGAAAGACGGCATGGAGCGCCAGATGAATGCCCTCTCTGTATTAGGTCTGCTGAGTCGCTTCGTAGGTATGCTGACCGATAGTCGTTCGTTCGTAAGCTATCCGCGCCACGAATACTTCCGTCGCATCCTCTGTAACATGCTTGGAAACGATGTGGAGAAAGGCCTGCTGCCTGACGACCGTGAGCTGCTCGGCAAGATGGTTGAGGACATCTCTTACAACAACGCTCGTAGATATTTCAAGTTCTATTAATAAAAAATTCGGCTATTCTGCATCGGATAGCCGATTTTTTTTTACCTTTGCACGCAGAAATAATAATAAGTATACAAATTATATGTGTGGAATTGTAGGTTATATCGGTAAGAAGGAAGCTTATCCTATACTGATAAAAGGTCTGCGAAGACTGGAATACCGAGGTTATGACTCTGCTGGTGTGGCACTGATCAATAACGACGGTAATCTCAATGTATATAAGACAAAAGGTAAGGTTGACAACCTGACAGAATACTGTAGTGACAAGGATGTCAGCGGCTGTGTGGGTATTGCACATACCCGTTGGGCTACTCATGGTGAGCCCTCCAGCCGTAATGCACACCCTCACTACTCACAGTCGCACAATCTTGCCATCATTCATAACGGTATTATCGAGAACTATGCCGACATCAAGCAGAAACTGATAGCCAAGGGTATCACTTTCCAGAGTGATACGGATACAGAGGTGTTGGTACAGCTGGTGGAATACATCATGGTGAACAAGCAACTGTCACTCCTGGAGGCTGTGCAGGTGGCACTGTATCAGGTGATTGGTGCCTATGCCATTGCCATTGTCGACAAGCGCGACCCTAGCCAGATTATCGCAGCTCGTAAGCAGAGCCCGCTGGTAGTAGGTATCGGCGACGGAGAATTCTTCCTCGGTAGTGATGCCAGTCCTATCATTGAATATACGGACAAGGTAGTATATCTGGAAGACGGTAACATTGCTGTTATCCGTTTGGGTGAGGAACTGAAAGTTGTTGACATCTTGGGTGAAGAGCAAGACCTGGCCGTGAAGACGGTAGATATCGACCTCGGACAGATTGAGAAAGGTGGCTATCCGCACTTCATGCTGAAGGAAATCTTTGAGCAGCCGGAGTGTCTGACCAACTGTATGCGCGGTCGTATCAATGTAGAGGGCAACCATGTTACCCTGTCGGCGCTGATTGACTATCGTCGTCAGCTGTTGCAGGCTAAGCGCATCGTGATTGTGGCTTGTGGTACTTCATGGCATGCCGGACTTATCGGCAAGCAGATTATCGAGTCGCTGTGTCGTATTCCTGTTGAGGTGGAGTATGCTTCTGAGTTCCGCTATCGTAACCCAGTAGTGACAAAGGATGATGTCATCATTGCCATCTCGCAGAGTGGTGAGACAGCAGATACGCTGGCCGCCGTGCAACTGGCCAAGGAGAAGGGAGCCTTCATCTATGGTATCTGTAATGCCATTGGCTCGTCAATACCCCGTGCTACTGATACGGGTACCTATATTCATGTGGGACCGGAGATTGGTGTAGCCTCTACCAAGGCATTCACTGGTCAGGTAACCGTGCTCACGATGTTTGCACTGGCATTGGCAGAAGCCAAGGGTACCATCGATCGTCAGCTCTATCTGAAGATTGTCAAAGGCTTGAACGATATTCCTGAGGTCATCAAGGAGGTGCTGAATACCAACGAGAAGGTGGCAGACTTGGCGCGTACCTTTACCTATGCTCACAATTTCCTGTATCTGGGCCGTGGCTATAGCTATCCTGTAGCTCTGGAAGGCGCTTTGAAACTGAAGGAGATTTCATATATCCATGCAGAGGGCTATCCTGCTGCTGAGATGAAGCACGGACCTATCGCTCTGATAGACTCAGACATGCCTGTAGTAGTCATTGCTACGCATAACGCCATGTACGAGAAGGTGCTCTCGAATATCCAGGAAATCAAGGCCCGTCAGGGTAGGGTAATTGCCCTTGTTACGAAAGGTGACGACACCATTGCAAAGATTGCCGATGAGGTGATAGAGCTGCCCGACGTGCTGGAATGTCTGGAACCACTGGTGGCTACCATCCCTCTCCAATTGCTTGCTTATCACGTGGCAGTTTGCAAGGGAAAGAACGTTGATCAGCCCAGAAACTTGGCCAAATCGGTGACGGTAGAATAAAAAAATATGAGCAAATATTTGGCGAAATGCCAAATATTTGCTACTTTTGCATATTAAAAACAACTAAAAACACCCAAAACGTCGATTTTAGAATGGAGCTGAACGAAACCTTTGAGTCCCAAATCAATCGAAGCGACTATAAAATCTTAATCGTTGACGATGTGGTCAGTAATGTGCTGTTGCTGAAGATTTTGTTGACGAATGAGAAGTTTCAGGTATGCACAGCTTCCAACGGAAATATGTGTATTGAACAGGCTAAGAAGGAAAAGCCTGATTTGATTCTGCTGGACGTGATGATGCCTGATATCAGTGGTTTTGATACAGCTGTTATTCTAAAGAAAGATCCTGAGACGCTGGATATCCCTATTATCTTCTTGACGGCGCTAAATAATCCAAGCGACTTGGTAAAAGGTTTCCAGGTGGGTGCTAATGACTTCTTGACAAAGCCTTTCAATAAGGAAGAACTCGTGATGCGTGTGATGCACCAGATTCAGCTGGTGGCTGCCAAGCGTATCATCGTCCAGCAGAACGAGGAATTGAAGCGCACTATCTCCAATCGCGATAAGATGTATTCTGTCATTGCCCACGACCTGCGTTCACCAATGGCCAGCATCCGTATGGTGCTGAACCTCGCTGTTAACGTGGTGTCGCCGGATGTCGTTGGAGAAGAGATATTTAATCTGCTCGATAAAGCCAATCGTGAGTCGGAAGAGACACACGACCTTTTGGACAACCTATTGAAATGGACCAAGAGCCAGACAGGTCGTCTGAATGTGGTCTATCAGGATATCGACCTCGACGATGTAGTGCCCGGCGTGGTAGACATCTTCAAGATGATTGCGGAGATGAAGAAAATCAATCTTCAGTATCTGCCTGCCGAGGAGAAACTGACGGTACGTGCCGACAATGATATGATAAAGACCATCATCCGTAACTTCCTGTCGAATGCCGTGAAGTTTACTCCCGAAGGTAAGTCTGTTGAGGTATTCTATAAGCGTGAGGGTGATTTCGCTCGTGTCTCAGTGCGTGACCATGGTGTCGGTATTGCTGCAGATCGTGTGGATAATATCTTTAAGAAAGGTGAGACAACCTACGGTACAGGTGGTGAGGAAGGCTCTGGATTGGGCCTGCAGCTCTGTCAGGACTTTGCCCGTAAGAATGGCGGTGATGCCATGGTGGAGTCTGTCGAAGGAGAAGGCTCAACATTCTCGTTCACAATACCTATTAAGCAATAAAAAAAAAGAGGCCTGAGCCTCTTTTTTTATTTCCCGATGCTTCGATATTTCGAAGTTTCGTTTTTACTCGCTCTTGAACAAGTCCTTGATGCCACCAATGCTTCCCAAGAGGTTGGTAGCCTCGTAAGGCAGGTAAACGGTCTTGGTCTTGTCGCCCTGAGCCAGCTCCTGCATCATCTGGATATACTTCTGAGCCAGCAAGTAGTTGGCAGGATTCGTTGACTTACCAACAGCCTCAGTAATCAGTTCGATAGCCTTAGCCTCTGCCTCTGCCTTGCGGATGCGGGCCTGAGCCTCACCTTCAGCATGCAGGATGGCCTGCTGCTTCTGAGCGTCAGCACGGTTGATGATAGCAGTTTTCTCACCTTCAGAAGCAAGAATCTCAGCAGCCTTCTCACCCTCAGAGGTCAGAATCTGTGCACGCTTGTTACGCTCTGCCTGCATCTGCTTCTCCATGGCATTCAATACTGTTGCGGGAGGAATGATATCCTGTAGCTCTACGCGGTTTACCTTCACACCCCACTTGTCAGTAGCGTCGTCCAATACGGCACGTAGTTTGGTATTGATGGTGTCGCGTGAGGTCAGCGTCTCGTCAAGTTCCAACTCACCAATGATATTACGCAGGGTAGTCTGTGTCAGCTTCTCAATGGCGTTGGGCAGATTAGAGATTTCATAGACAGCCTTGAAAGGATCTACAATCTGGAAGTAGAGTAGGGCGTTAATCTCCATCTGGATATTATCCTTGGTAATCACGTTCTGTGAGGGGAAGTCGTAGACCTGCTCACGAAGGTCGATAGAGTTGGAGTAGGCGTAACGTCCGCGAGAGAGTACGACAATGTCTTTGGCACGGTCGATGAAAGGAATAATGATGTTGATACCAGGATTCAGTGTAGCGTAGTAACGACCCAAACGCTCAATAATCTTGGTTTCTGACTGTGGGATAATCACCAGTGCCATCTTGGCGAACAGTATCACCAGTACTACGATGGCAATTAATACATAACTCATGATGTCCATAATGCAAAATATTTAATGTTTAATGTTTAATCTTTAATGTCACAGTGTCTCAACAGTAATGATAGTGCTCTCGCGACCAATGACGCGCACTGTAGTACCTGCAGGGATGTCGCTCTCTGACTTGCTGATAGCTTTCCACATATCGCCATCAATCTTAACATAGCCATCGGCTCCAGCCTTGATGTCCTCTGTTACCTTTCCTGTGCGACCTAAGAGTGCATCGGCATTGGAGACACGATTAGGATCGTTCTTGTGGAGATAGCGCAAGGCGACAGGGCGTACAAACATTACACTGAGTAGTGAGAAGATGGCAAAGATAAATATCTGCCAGTAGATGCTCAGACCGCATACTGCCGAAATGATGGCAAAGACGGCTCCAATGGAGAAGCAGATGATGAAGAAGTCACCCGACGAGAGCTCCAGGATTAAGCAGGCGATAGCTATGACGGCCCATACCTGCCACATGTTTTGTAAGAAGTACTCAATCATATCCTTATTATATTAAGACGTTATTTTCAATATTTCTGATTAGATAGAGAGGATGAAGTCGTCCCAGTCTTTCGTAGATCCTTTCTTGCCGAACACCTTCTGATAGAGACGGCTGCGTGTTGAGGCTATACTCTCTTTGGAGTGTGCTGTCAGTATGGCGATGTCTCTTGGCTGTAGCCTGATTTTGATGAGTAGGCTGACGTGATAGTCTTGGTCACTCATGTTGTAGAGACTATACAGCTTCTCCGTGAATCCCGTGTAGGTGTTATTCACTATCTCTGCCAGCTCTTTCCAGTCCCCGTCGTCCAGGCAGTTGCCCTCGTTCAGATATTGCTTGATGCGCAGATATACCGGTGAGGAGAATATTTGGCTGACATCTTGTCTTGGCTCGATGACGGCCATTTTCTGCATGGCATGGATATTATCCAGTCTGCTCTGCAACAGTTGTATCTTGTGACGGTTGGCTTGCAGCACCATAATAAATAAGGTGATGTAGAACACTGTGCAGATGATGAGAAGAAACAGTTCGCGGTTGGTCAGTATCATGTCGGTTCTTTGGTTTTGTTTGATGCAAAGGTAAGAAAAAATCTCATTCCTACCAAGAAAAAAGGTTTGCAAAAGTGCGCAAGCAAGTATTGCAAACTTTTGCAAAGCAATTCCGCTACTGTTTGCATGGTGTAAACAGTAGCGGAATATGTTGTGTATAAAGGCTATAGCGTCTTATTTGCTGACCACCTTGATAGTCTTGCCGTTTGCCATGCGAACAATGTTGATACCCTTCTGCATGGTCTGTATGCGACGTCCGTCCAGCGTGTAGTGAGTGATCTGTTCGCTGTCATCTGTCGTGTTTACATTCTCAATACCAGCAGGGTTGGCAATGGTAATCTTCTGCTTGTCGGCATTGACAATGTGCTTCTGACCGTCAACGAGGAATGCTACGATGTAGAGTTCTGCGTCCTTGACAGCGTTCTTCAGCGTAGTCTTGGTAGGCATGGTCAGTGTGTACTCAACTTCTTTCTGCTCACCTGTATTCATAACACCCAGTTTCGGAGCCTTGTTACTGCCGCTAACGTATGAACTAACCAGTGCAACATCATTGAATGACCAGCCTGTGATAGGTGAAGTTCCATACTTGCCGCCAGTACAGAATATAGAGAGGTCTTCAGGCAGTTCTGAAGCTGTCTCCTGTGTATAATAGTTGGCCTGGTTCCATGAGCTGCCAGTGCCTTTCAGTCCGTCACCGATAACAACAAATTCGAGTTTGTATTCAGAGTTGTCAATCAGCGTCTCGATATTAGCCTTCGCTTTTACCTTCTTCAAGTCTTCGCCGATGGTAGCGCTTACATTCACCTTGGCCAATGCGGGGGCATCCATCTCTGCGGCAAAGTCTTCAACGATGCTCTGTCCACTGCCAAAGTAGGAATCCAGCACTTCGCTACGATTGATTCGGCAAGAAGGAGCACTTCTGAAACCGAGGCTTGCGTAGGCATTATCAGCTATATACATAGCATCAGCGCTGTTATACTGGTGGACGACGATGCCAACGAAGCGGTCGCCGAATGTTTGACGCAATTTCTCCATACCAACCATACCGCGAGGACACCAACCACAGCCCGTTCCTGTGTATTCTTCAACAACCACCTTGCGCTCTACCAGTTCTGGCAGTGTGGTGAGGGTGAAGTTTGCGGTATTTTTCGCTGCATTATTCACATTGCCATTGACCTTGGTAACAGTCAGCGTTTTTTCCTTCTGTCCTACAGTGGCATCGGCAGGAATATTGATGGTAGCAGTGCCTGTGGCGTTAAAGGTAATCGGTGTAGCGATGTCTGCATGCTGTTCTGCACTGGTCTCACCGTCAGTGGTAATTGTGTAGTCGATGCTACTCACTGGGGTAAGACCAGCATTGCTTAATTTAATTTTTGCAGTACCAGAAAGTCCCAATGCGGCATATGCAGTTCCGAAGTCTTCTACCGCAACGTTGTTATCTTCGAAGACACCTTCAAGCAATACCTGCAGGAAGAGTCTTCCGAAATCGTTATTTACCAAATCGCTCCATTCTTTCACAGCTACGTCTGTCTTAAGAAGAAACGTATTGATGGCAGCCTTTCCTGCGAATAATACGGGATATTTATCCTCAGAAGATGATGCCTCTGTAATCGTGAACGAATAACCTACATAGATACCTTCCGCAGGAATGGTAACGGGCGAGTTTAGCTCAACGTCAATCTGTTCGCTGCCTAACTTTGAATCAGGCACGTCTTTTAATTGCAGCGTGTTTTCGCTATCCACGGTAGTAGGAAGACTGGAAGCTACCCATACTTTGGCATTTGTCGCATGAGGAGCTACTAACCCAAAACGGATGGCTTTGATGGTTTTTCCACCGGCAATGGCGTGGTCTCCGGGAATATAGATAGCACAGTGGTATGTATCTGGTTCACTGACCCCTATGCTATTTATTTTTTCATTACCTGATACATACCCCCACCATTCTTCCTGAGCTGAGGCCATGATGCTCAGTAGGCAGAAGAAAAATAACGTAAAGCTTTTTTTCATAATTGGTAAATGGTCGTGCTTTATGTTACTAATATAATAATGAATGATTATAGTTGCTGCAGGCGGGCAATGTATTTACCCAGAATGTCAAACTCCAGATTCACAACGCTATCGATGCGGATATCTTGGAAGTTGGTGTGCTCCATCGTGTAGGGGATGATAGCCACCTGGAAAGTGTTGTGTGTGGGGTTGCAGACGGTCAGCGATACGCCGTTCACGGTGACACTGCCTTTGTCAACGGTGAAGTAGCCCTTGCGTGCCATCTCCGCATCGTCCTTGTATTCGAAGGTGAAGTAGGTAGAACCGTTGGCATCATCCATGGCGATGCATTTTGCCGTCTCGTCAACATGGCCCTGCACGATGTGGCCGTCCAAGCGGCCGTTCATCAGCATGGAGCGCTCGATATTCACCTTGTCGCCTACTTTCAGCAGTCCTAGGTTGGTACGGTCCAGCGTCTCCTTCATGGCAGTAACGGTATAGTTGCCATTCTCTATGCTTACCACGGTGAGGCACACACCATTATGAGCCACGCTCTGGTCTATGCTCAACTCATTCACGAATGAACAGGTCAGCGTGAAATCGATATTATCTCTATCCTTTTTGATAGCTACAACGGTAGCAAATTCTTCGATGATTCCAGAAAACATAATTCTTTTTTATTCATTAGTGAATGCGAAAAAAGAAAAGGGATGCCGCCCGGTGATGTGATGAAAACTCCTTTGTTAAAAGATTTGAGCACCCTCCGTCTTTGTAATCCACCGGCCTTTCAGCTTTTATTGTGGCCCGCCATTGACAAGAGGAGTCAGCTCGGTTTTCAATGTAATTTGATGAGTATCCCGATCGAACCGGCACAGCTCCCTGTTCTGTTTGCAAAGATACGAAAAAAAAATGAGAGCGCAATGCTTCGCTCTCATTTTTTTGATATGTGCTATGCAATTTCTTAGTATGCAAAGAGGGGATAGCTCTTCATGGTCTCGTTGACCTCACCGCGTACCTTAGCGATGACTGCCTCGTTCTCGGGATCGTTGAGTACCTCCTCAATCCAGGCGGCAATCTGTATCATCAGGTCCTCCTTAGCACCACGGGTAGTGATGGCGGGAGTACCCAGGCGGATACCAGAGGTCTGGAATGCTGAGCGGCTGTCGAATGGTACCATGTTCTTGTTCACGGTGATGTCGGCAGCAACCAGTGCGTTCTCAGCCACCTTACCTGTCAGGTCGGGATACTTAGAGCGCAGGTCAACCAGCATAGAGTGGTTGTCGGTACCACCGCTGACGATGCCGAAGCCGCGCTTTACCAGCTCGTCGGCCAGTACGGCAGCGTTCTTCTTCACCTGCTTGGCCCACTCCTTGAACTCAGGCTTCAGAGCCTCGCCGAAGGCCACAGCCTTGGCAGCGATGACGTGCTCCAATGGACCGCCCTGCTGACCGGGGAATACGGCACTGTTGAGCAGCTGAGACATCTTCTTGACAACGCCCTTTGGAGTTGTGTAGCCCCAAGGATTGTCGAAGTCCTTGCCCAGCAGGATGATACCACCACGAGGACCACGCAGTGTCTTGTGAGTAGTAGAGGTTACGATGTGAGCATATTTTACGGGGTTCTCCAGCAGACCTGCGGCAATCAGACCTGCGGGGTGAGCCATGTCAATCATCAAGAGAGCGCCTACCTTGTCGGCAATCTCGCGCATGCGCTTGTAGTCCCACTCACGGCTGTAGGCAGAACCACCACCGATAATCAGCTTGGGCTTATTCTCCAGAGCCAGGCGCTCCATCTCGTCATAGTCTACGCGACCGGTCTCCTTATTCAGATTATATCCTACAGGCTTGTAGAGAATACCTGAGGTGTTGACGAGTGAACCGTGTGACAGGTGGCCACCGTGATCCAGGTTGAGGCCCATGAAGCAGTCGCCGGGTTTCAGTACTGCCAGCAGCACGGCTGCGTTAGCCTGTGCACCAGAGTGGGGCTGTACGTTGGCATACTCAGCACCAAACAACTTA
>Ga0310696_10003439_pt1 | contig 19776 bp, 9 predicted proteins | sample AusTroGonzalo_MG_4_FD_203885 | JGI IMG/M metagenome (GOLD analysis project Ga0310696, IMG submission 203885) | Bovine rumen microbial communities from tropical cattle in Woodstock, Queensland, Australia - Gonzalo_02 (v2) (version 2) | ecosystem: Host-associated > Mammals > Digestive system >... | reverse complement strand
CCTTTCAGAGAAGGCCAGAGTTGTGAATGATAAAGGAGTTCTTACTAGCAGAGGTGGTCACTTTAGTGCTAAGCAGGTGTCTATATTGCTCAACAGGTATCAGGTAGTCCCCTTGGTGTCAATATGATGGTCCCTACAATAATTATACAATCGCGATTGTGAAACCTTGATGCCATGTGCGATTGCCCATTCTAGATTTTGCTTGACAGATTGCGTCTCATCATACCATTCCTCTATAGGCTTCTGTTGAGGGTTTGTATTAATACTATATTCCTTACAAAAACGCACAAGTGTCATTTTGCTGACTTTAATACCGTTCTATTTAGCGTATCTAAGGTTCTGTAATAATGAAACTCCCACATTATACCATTCTCCAATGCTACAATGATTAAGCCATTTAGCAACTGTCCGTGCGTGTTTCCTTCTATTCACGTTGTTGAGCATACACCATAGTGGATCCGTCGAAAATTTCCCATGCTTGCTACTGCTGATTATAGAATATATATTCTCTAATGACATACTCATTACAGTATAGAGGTCCTCAATAATCAATCTATTTGTTAACATACCATCGGAGTTGTCATAGTAATGCTATCTTCGGAAAACCAAATTGTATAATAACCCAATATAAGTAATATCAGGCTGAATTGCTTTAATCATTAAGGCGTCTAAATGAAGTTGCTTTCTTCTTCCTTCGCCGTCCTTAAACTTTAATATGCTAGGTTTACCTGATGTCCAATTGATTTTACAGTATAATCGATAATATTTGTCCGGAAAGAAAGCATACCCATGTTCATTATACTCCAACGGAGTCTGAAATACGACTTCAGTGTGACTATAATGCATCAAGAACTCTGTCGAACTCTCTTCAAGTAATCTTAATTGCATAATCCAACTAGTCAATGTCATCTTTTTCCTGCTTGTGTTTTTTACAAATAGTATCATGACATTTGTGTTGTGGAGAGGGAGAGAGGTTTAAATGTAAAGGTACTTTTTGTAAAAAAGAATATGTGTTATAAATTAAGTGTGAACAGAATAATCTGATGTTACTGCTTGAATTTCCATTCATAAGTTGGGCTGCAACTGATCCACAGTTATCTTTGTTCTGTTCCAAGCCAATCTTTTTAATCAGAATTCCGTACAGGCATTTATATTCTTCAACGGAATTAACCTGTTCATCTAACACATAAATCAATCTGAACCGGTGTAGTCCATTCTTGCCATCAGAGATTGTGGTGTAGGCAATGGTCGGTTTTATTACACATCCTTCAAGGAACTCATCCATCGATTGAGAATGGTCATCTACGTCAAAAAATAGAGAATATGTATACAAGAAATTATTCTTCAATCTCCGGTTGTCCTGGAAGATGTGACAGAGAGAGTAGCCAGACGTAATTCTTTCGAGCAGTTCGTCTGTGTTGAGTTCCTCGACATGGAAGGTCATCGATTTATAGTCTTCCGGTGTCGGCTTGTGGTCATAGCATCGATCTGAGATGCTAATGTTGAATCTGAATAATTCGTTCTTGATAAAAAGAATCTTTTCCATTTTAATAGAGTAAAAATTATATTTGGTTTATATATTGTACGGCTAAATCTTGAAATAGTTTACGTATTTCCGAAAAAACAAGAAAAAAACAGAGAATCGTCCGTTTGGGATGATTCTCCGTCCATCTCCTACAACTTATTTATATATAAGGAGACTGAAACAGGATTCATTATGAAACCCCGGAAGGCGTTCGGGTTAAGGAAAACACTCACCGATGAAGCGACTGTTCCGGAGGTATATGTACGTAGTGTCTAGATGTCGGGTATCATTCCATTGAACGCAACTTGTGCAGATTGTCTTCTTCTTGGCCAACTCTGCGTTTGGCACAACATCATTATCATTTAATTCCTGGCACGTCCGCCCAATACTGATATTGTTAAATGTGTCAGTTTCACCCAGTCCTTATGGTGCTTGGTGAAGCCATAAGCCGTCATGACTCCCAGGGCTTCGGTAATCCAATCGCCACCATCAAGTGGTTGTGAGTTAACCACAATGAAATCTTCACCACGAGCAATGATTTCTACCCTATAAAGACATGGAAGGTCATTGAATTATAGTCTTCCGATGTCGGCTTGTAGTCATAGCCTCGATCTGAATCACGGCATAAAAATTTTTTTTAATGAATTACGAAAACTATTTATAGAAAAGTAAGTATAATAGTAAGAAAGAAAATTTTTTTATGACTAAAATGACAACCTGCCCTATTGTGGCGAATAATAGTAACCAAGGGCAAATGACAAGAACAGAATACCTTGATAGTATGTTTCAGGCAGACTATGTTGAGATGGTTGAAAATGAAGATAAATCAGATATTTTCGATATCAACCTTTTTGCTTCAGAAGAATTGAAAGAACTATCTCAAAGGAATCGGAATAACCTTGCCAATATAGGACAGCCGGAATGCAAAAGGCTATTAACCTCATTAATAAAACGAGGAAACAAGTTGGCAGGGTTGTTCAAATCTATAGTCGACCTTGAGTCAAGTTATATTGCATGCTGCCGATATTATTTTGCTGCGGCACGTTATTCATATGGATATGTTAAGGCCTATAATAAAATGATGAGTGCTTTTGTAAAGGCCTGCCAAGAATATGATCCTGGCACGATTTCTCTATATCGCTACATTATTCAAGGAAAGTTTGCGTTTGAATGCGTTTTGGTAGCAGAGATACCTTTCCTTGGACGAATTATATATTTTACAAACACAACGGCTATCACGTCTCCAATGATTAAGAGCATCTCAACATTACCTGCAGACATCGATTTAAATCCAGGAGGCAATCAGACCATAATAGAGAATGCCCTGATGAAACAGTTTCGTACTGAAATCTTGTCGAAATATTCCGATATGGCATTGAAGCGTAAACAACAATTAGATTGCTTTTATTCCTTCTTAGGCGCCTTTGAAGGAGGCGATAAAACGAAACAGTTCGTTGACAATGCCTCCAAAATCAATCTGGCTTGTAATTTGAACGGTAAAGATTCATACATTAACGTTGGTAGTATATATAAACGACATAGAGAGATATATGAGCCTCTATCACCTTCTGTCGAAATAGAGATAAGACCGAGTAGTGGTTTTTATTGTTTGATGATTAATACGAAAGATATACTCAGACGAAAAGAAATTGACGATTACATAAAATCATTGCATCGGAAACTCCGGACATATCCTTGGTATTTGTGGTGTGGCGTAAATAATTTAGAAACAGAGATATTCATAGTTTGCTACCTGCCACAAAAATTCGGGACACAAAGAGAACTGCTGATAGACCAAGCTTTGCTATATTCTATTGTAGGTAGTATTCTGAGTGACAAAATGGTTATTCATATCAACCAACTATTCCCTAACATACTAAAAATAGAATACAACTACAGGATTGCTTTTGGAGCACTTACCGTCAATGGTGATTTTGATTCACTGGGGATGAAGGACAGGTTTAAAAGTGAGAAAGAATATTATACGTACTTAAGGTCGCATGGTCAACTTAATTCGAACATAATGAAGATTATGAAGCTTGATGAGTATAATGATGAGTATAATGAGGAAATGTCGGATTGTAAAAATATTCGTATTGAGCAGGATATCGATGATTGGTTAACGATGTTTGCTGAGCCTCTCGTCAGGCCTGTTCAGTTGACATCAAAGCATAATGATGAGCCAGATAATGAATTTACGATAGAATTTGCAGAACAGTTCGACAGGTTTGATCAGACAACGTTAGAAAGCAGGCAGAATAACGATGATGATTTAATAATAGCGCTTGTAGAGTCACTTAACGGTTCGAAGGACACAACTCATAATGAAAGACAGACCGATGACTCAACGGTTATGCAACAGTATTCTGTTGAAAAAACTTATATGCAACAACATGAGCATCATGGTAGGCAGAATTACAATAGTAGTTTTACCTGGTATGCTGATTGTAGCTCCATGATGTTACCCAAAATAAAATTGAATTGCTTCTTGAAAAATTGCAAGATGCTCAGCTATCGTCGCCAGTCTGCTTCACGTAAACAGACTCCTCGTGTCAAAGCACCTAACACATTTTATCGACTGATCCTTTTTAGCGGCAAGTCGCCTCCCATACAATGCTAATGTTATGGTGATAACGTCCGTATGATATCGAAGCATCAGTAACGCGCATAATGAACTCAAGATAGTCTTCCTGTGTAATATGCATCGGAAGCCTGTCATGCTATGCTATGTATATAAAGCAAGTTGTTCTCTATATGATTACATAACACAGATTACAATGTAAATAGTAATTGAAAAGTATACCACCATAATAATCGAAAAGGGTACCACGTAGACCAGAGTTTTACGTTATATATATGGTAGCTCAGAAGAGCGCTGTAATTGTATAATCAGTTAAAACATGGTAGACATGGACAAGAAGGAACAAATTCTCCATTACCATCGCATTGATGGTTTGAGTCAGCGGGAGATAGCCCGCAGAGTTGGTGTCAGCAGGAAGACTGTCAAGCGCTACATCACTGAGTATGAGGCTCTGGCGCAGGCAGATCCTGAAGACGGGATTAACATGTGTCTGGCCAGTGAGCCTAAGTATCCTACCCGTAAGATTGAGCGTACTCGCCTGACAGAGCCTGTGTGTGCAGAGATTGAGTATTGGCTCAGCGAAAATGCGAAGCGCAGGCTGACGGGTATGCGAAAGCAATGTTTGAAAAAACAGGACATCCACCGTGCGCTGATTGAGAAGGGATTTAACATCAGCTATTCAAGTGTCTGCAAGTACATCCAGCAGCGCAAGGCAGAGAAATCACGCAAGCCCAAGGATGTTTTTGTCAGGCAGTATTATGAGCCTGAAGAGGAGTGTGAGTTTGAGTGGGGCGAGGTCAAGCTCCGCATAGGCGGGAAGCCCGTTACGTTTACGGTGGCCGTGTTTGCCTTGTGCCACAGCGAGGGACGCTGGGCCTATCTTTTCCGCCATCAGGACAACCTCGCCTTCATGGAGTCACACCGTAATTTCTTTCATGACATGCATGGGGTGCCTCGCACGATGGTATACGATAATATGAAGGTGGCTGTCATCCTCAAACCAGACGGGAAGAAACCCACCGAAACACTGCTACGCATGTGCGCTTTCTATGGTTTCGGATACCGTTTCTGCAATGCCCGTGCAGGATGGGAGAAGGGACATGTGGAGCGTAGTGTGGACTATGTCAGGGGACGTGCCTTTACTACCCGTGTGGACTTTGACTCCATCCGGAGTGCACAGCAATGGCTGAGCCGCATATGCGACAATATTAATAAGGAGAGTGGCAGCATCGCTACAGGTAATAAGCAGGAAGCCCTGCGCAGGGACATGGAATGTATGCTGCACTTTCCTGGTGACTTTGGATGCTTCGACCTGCTTCAGTGCACGGCGGACAAGCAGTCCACCATATCCGTCAAGGGCTGCCATTACTCCGTGCCCGACCACCTTGCCGGAGAGTCTGTGGTCGTGCAACTGTACAGCGAGAAGATCCGCGTCTATGACTCGGCCCGCAAGAAGGTGGCGGAGCATGAACGCAGCTACTCAAACGGCTCATGGACGTTTGACATCAACCACTATATAAATACCCTGATGAAGAAGCCAGGTGCGCTAAAGGGATCTATCGCACTCAGGCAGATGCCCGAGAAAATGCGTGAGCTCTTCCGTGTGCACTTTGAGGACAACGGGAAGGACTTCCTCAAGCTGCTCAAGTACTGCAGGGAGAAGTCGTATGACTACAAGGACATACTGGATGCGGTGAGGAAGATACGCATGCGAGGAGCCAGGCATATTACTTTTGACCAGATCAAGGTGGCATTGGAGACGAGGGATGACAAGCCGCTCGTCTTCACCGACAGCCAGCGAACGGACGAGTTTATCGAGATTGAACTGGGCAGCGAGGACGTGCTGTCACAGCTCGACGGTATCATGCAGGGTAATGCAGGAAGGAGGAGCAGTCTATGAACGAGAAGGATATCGTAAGCGTATATGCCAAGGAACTGAAACTGGCATCCGTAAGGGAGAATGCGGCGCTCTTTGCCGAGGATGCCATGAGGGAGCAGTGGGGATATCAAGGATATGAATCCAGAAATCTATCAGCGATATACAAGCAAAAGTAATGAGTTGGTTATATCTAATTTGAGATGGCTGATTGATAATGGGGCTGTAGATCGGATTGTCTGCAGGATTCCGCTAATACCCGGATACAATGATGAGACTCATCAAGAAAAAAGCAAAGACGAGCTCACAAAGATGGGGCTAAGTAGATTTGATATGTACACCTATATAATAGCTGACACCAACTCTGCGGGCTATCTCCCGCTGACTCAAACCATCAATGCGATGGTAATGGAGAATTTGTTCCTTCTTGTCCATGTCTACCATGTTTTAACTGATTATACAATTACAGCGCTCTTCTGAGCAACCATATATATAACGTAAAACTCTGGTCTACGTGGTACCCTTTTCGATTATTATGGTGGTGTACTTTTCAATTACTATTTACAGTCAATGTCACGCGTAGAGTTTTGGCAGGAATACCCTGCACCAATAGCACCGAATGGATTTCGTGATTCCGCGTGATTTCTTCGAGCGGCAGGGTGGGGCACTTACTAAGCACAAAGAAACGATATGGGTAAGTATGAACACAAAAGGATTACTCCTGTCATTGTTGTATATATTCACCGGGAAGGACACCGAACTCCTTCTTGAAGCATTGCGAGAAATACTTGGGAGTGTTGAAACCTACTCGATAGGCGAGTTCGCTGATGCGGATGTCGGGCTCTTGACGCAGGATGTCGGCGGCTGCGTTGAGACGTATATTCTGAATGAAAGTCTGAATGTTCATACCAGTTACTTCCCTCAACTTGGAGAAAAGTGAACTGGCACTCATACCCATGTCAGCAGCCATACGGTCGCGGTTGTATTCCGAATCATCAAGGTGGGCAAGTACGAGTTCGCGGGCACGAGTGAGGAAGGCTGTTTGTTTCTGAGGTATCACAGATGTTTCGGAAACAGCCTCTGCTTTTTCCACACTATTCATAATCGCGGTGAATCTGCGGCTGGCTTGCACTTCACGTTGCATCTGAAGATGGCGCCAAATAAACCAACTGATAGCACAAAGCAGACATATATAAATGATGTATGCCCACCATGTGGAGTACCAGGGCGGAAGGACACGGATTGCGATGGTATAGGGTAGCTCTGTCCATTGACCGTGACAATCTGCGGCGCGAAGGTGGAGGGTATAACTGCCTGATGGTAGATTCGTGAAGGTGGCACGTCGCTGACCGGGGTCGCAGAACTGCCAGTTATCATCGTGTCCGTCAAGGCGGTAGGCGTACTGGATTTGTGCAGAATGACTATAGGATAGCAGGGCACATTCTACGGAGAATTTCTTTACCGATGATGGGATCGTAAGGGTTCTGGCTGCTATGGGGAGGCTGGTACAGATGCGGGCGGCCAAAGTGGAGTCAAGTTCTGCGAGCGGTGTACCGTCAATGAGAATATCAGTCACAACAATTGGGCAGTAGAACGATTTACAATTGGACAATTGTGAGTTGAGGCTCGCAGGATTAAAGGAAAGGTACCCGTCAGTCATGCCGAAATAAAGGGTATCGCCGTGGCGGTAGGTAGCGTGGGGCATGAAAGCAAGTGATGGCAGACCGTCCTCCTCGGTGAAACTGCTAACGATTGCTTCTCCATTGGTCAATATCTCCAGACGAATGAGGGTGCGGTCGGCAGCTAACCACAGGATAGCGTCGCTATCTTCGTTGATGGCATAAACCTTGCGGGTCGGCAGATGGTAGCGAGCTTCCACTTTCTCAAAAATGTCTTTTTCGCTGTTGTAGCACAGCAAGCCATCTGTCGATGAAATGGCCCATAAATGATGGCGAGAGTCCTCGAAGCAGGATGTGATATTGGAGGTCCCGAGAAAATGTCTTAGTGAAGGACGAGTTTCTTTGTTGGCATAGGAAATGCATGCAATCCCCTTATTGGCCGAACTGACCCATATACGCCCAGTGTGATCCTCCATAATATGGTTGACAATAAAGTAACCGGTGAGATCCACACTGTCGGTCTTCACATCAAGATGCTGTCCTTCGCCATCAGGCTTGACAATGGAAAGACCCATGCGCTGCCCTACCCACAGTGTTCCGTCGCGGGTTTCACAAAAAGCGTAGGGGCTGTCTTTCAGCCACGGGTGGTTGCCATGATGCCACACTTCGCGACTGCCGTCGGGATGCACGACGCGGATTCCAGCTTCTTCGGCTGCCATCAGCAGGTCGCCGTTCTTGCGCTGGAGAATATTGAAGACCGTGATACCTTCTTCGCCACTGTCTGTGATAACTTGTCCTTTGTCTGTCACAAAGAAACTTCGAACGCTCTTACCTGTTGGCCGGTAGTTGAAGGGATGATTGTCCGGTTCTTCCAATATGAGTTTCTTGTTATGGAGCACCCATAATCGTCCATCTCTTGAAGGCAACAATCGCCGTTCGTTATCTGAAGTCCAACGCACTTCACCGTCGATAGGGCTGATGCAGAGCTGTCGGATTGATGAAGATGAGGGACGTATGGTTTGCAACGTTTTGAGTGCATAGTCATCGGCGTTGGAAATGCATTGGATGCCAGTAGCCCATGTCCCAATCCACACGCGTCCGTTGTCATCAAGACATAGCGAGAAAGCCGAATTCATTGGATTGAGACGGTTGTATGCGCGGAAGGTCTGTCGGCGAGGAGTATAGCGCAACAGGCCGCCAGCCCATGTGCCAATGAGGATGTCGCCGTTTGGAAGTTCCACAAAATCCTTTACAGACATGCTCCAAACAGTGTCGTGCCGCCCGTCAGCAAATGTAGCAATGGTATTGTCGCTGTTGAAGTGCTGAAACGAATCGACTTCTGTCCGATAGACAGAAAAACCATCATCGGTTCCTGCATATATAGTACCATCACTGCTTGTGAAAAGGGCAAATATGACCTGTTGGCTTTGTTTAGGCAGACGGTAGGAAGAGGTGTGTCCAGTTTGAGGGTCAATGCGTACAAGTCCGTCGCGGGTACCCACCCAGAGATTGCCTATAGAATCCTCTGCCAATCGTATAACTCCCGTTGCCATCTGAGCTCTTCCACCGCCCCGCCAGTCGCAAAGTTCGTAGCCATCATAGCTATACAATCCTGCCGAGCTTCCTACCCAGATGAGTCCGTGGTGGTCTTGTAAGAAGCAATACAAATCATCGGGGGTCGTGAAAGCCACCGTTGTCTTTATTCCCTCCGCAAAGATTCGGAAAGAGAAGAGCGATAGCGCGAGAAGCATGTATTGTATGATGCGTTTCATCATGTCTTCTATGTTATTCGGGTACAAAAGTACTAAAAAGTGGTCAAAACTACGACAAAAAGGAGAATAAAATGACATTTAGACCTTGTTTGTTATAGCTTTGACCTAACTTCAATAATAATACGAGACCTTTGCAGTGCAAAATCATTCGCAAACTTAGTAAATCTTTTCGTATGAAACAAAGAATTCTTTTTTCAATTGCATTGTTCGCACTGATGACAATCTCCTTTGTCGTACAGGCAGGAACGCCCACGGCTTGGGGTGATGGCACAGGGACATCCTGGAATTCTCCCACATCGGGCACGTATTACAGTGGCAGCACCATCGCACTGGATGGTGTTACCGTGACTCTCGGCAGTACAGACGACTCGTCGGTTACGTGGACGTGGCACTCGGGCAATGCGGGACTCATCCCGAGTCAGATGCCCAACACCAACGGGACGTCCTCAACACTCATCACCACCTTCTCTGAGACTTCGCCCTTCGGTACCTTGCCCACAAGGGGTTGTTTTCTGAAGATTGTTGCAACGGCTGATGGTATACTTAGCGTTGGCTGCAAGCCGTCGACCAACTCCGCGCAGAAGTTGGTGTTCGTGACGATGGATGCCGACAATCCCACGATCATCGCCTCGGCCAGCGTCAACGGCAGTATCTGGGATTCGTCTTACAACTATGAGCTGGAGGCGGATCACACCTACTATCTGTTCCAATTGGCTTACAGCGGCCAGTTGTCAGGCTACCGCTTCACGCTGAAGAGTGTCAGTTACGAGCGGGCAGATAATAAGAAAGTGAAGGTCTTTACTATTGGCGACTCGACGATGGCCAACAAGAGCAGCGCCACCGAGCGTGGATGGGGTATGATCTTCCCCACGTTTGTGGATGAGGGCAAGGTCACCATCTGTAACTATGCCGCCGACGGGCGTAGTACGCTTAGCTTTATCACGGAAGGTCGTTGGCAAACCGTTATTAATCAAGTGGGTGATGGTGACTACGTGTTGATTCAGTTCGGACACAACGATGAAAAGACCGATGCCTCGCTGCACACCGACCCACAGACGACATACAAGGAGAACCTGACGAGGTTCATCACCGAGAGCCGAGCCAAAGGAGCCAACCCCGTACTGTTGACACCCATCGTGCGTCGCTGCTTCGGCTCGGACGGCAATATCTACGATGAGCATACGGAATATGCAGAAGCGATGCGCGAGTTGGCCACCGAACTCAGTGTTCCTCTTATTGACATGAACGTACTGAGCGCACAGTACGAGAACATAGCCGGTATTGTGGGCAGCCGCTCGCTGCACGAGTATTTCCCCGGCACGGAAATCGACAATACCCACCTTTGCCAGCTCGGTGCCTACATCACCGCTCGCAGCGTGGCCGAACAGATTGCTGCCGACGAGCGCATCGCCATCGCCATCAACAGCAGTCCCGAAGCGCTCACAGGGGCCTACACTTCCACGCTCGACTATGCCCAGCACCAGTTCCGCAGCGCCTATCCATCGGAGACTGTACCCACCACATTAGCAGAGATTGATGCCGCCGTGCGCCACCTGCGCCACGAGGCACGACAGGAAATCGTAAATAGTAAATTGTTAAATGGTAAATCAGTTGATGCCACCTTCGCCCTCGTCAATCCCGACTTCGCCGAAGGCAACTGCTGGTACAACACCGTGCAGGCCACGCGCCCCATGGGTTGGCAGCTCGACAAGAACACGAGCGGCACGGAGAACATCGAGGTGAAGACTGCCGACGGTGTGACCTACTTCATCGTATGGGCTCCCACCATGAACTATATCGACATGAGCCAGAGCGTCAGCGACCTGCCCGACGGCACCTACGAGGTCTCGGCGCTGGTAAAAGCCAGCAAGGGCAGCGACACAGGCCGCACCTATCTCTACGCCCGTTCGGGTAGCAATGAGACCACAGCGAATGCAGAAGGTAATGATACTTGGACAACCATCGCCGTGCGCTGTCAGGTAACTGACGGCCAGCTCACGCTTGGTCTGCGCAGCGAGGGTGGCTGGTATGCCCGTCTGGCCGACGTACATCTCACCGCCATCAACGAGAGTAGCACACCAACACAAACACCTATCAATATCGTCACCGAGGCCACCGACGGCGCTTTCACTATCGCCACGCCCGACGGCGCAGCTCCCATTATCTATGATGCCGAGAGCGACCACACCGTCGTGGGCATCGTGGCCAATGCCGTAGCATCCGACATCGCCGCCATCACTGGCCAAACGCCCAACGTGCTCGGCGGTTTCCCCGCTGAGACCCCATCTGAGGCCATTATCGCCGGCACTATCGGCCAAAGCACCCTCATCGATGCCCTCATCGCCTCCGGCAAGCTCGACGTAAACGACATTCAGGGCAAGTGGGAAGTCTATAAACTGCAAGTCATCGACAACCCACAGGCAGGCATCGACCGCGCACTGGTCATCGTCGGCAGCAACCCGCGTGGCACCGCCTACGGACTCTTCGAACTCTCCCGCATGATGGGCGTGTCGCCTTGGGTATGGTGGGCCGACGTGACGCCCGAACCCCGCGCAACCCTCTACGCCACCGCTGGCACCGTGACGGCCACAGAGCCCTCGGTACGTTTCCGCGGCTTCTTCATCAACGATGAGGACTGGGGCATGCAGCCCTGGGCCGCCAAGCACATGGACACCGACATTCAGGACATCGGTCCCCGCACCTACGAGCGCGTCTTCGAGCTCCTGCTGCGTATGCGCGGCAACTACATGTGGCCCGCCATGCACGAATGCACCAAGGCCTTCTGGTACTACGAAGAGAACCCCGTGCTGGCCAAACAATACGCCATCGTCCTTGGCAGCAGCCACGCCGAGCCGATGCTCCGCAACAACGTCTTCGAGTGGTTCAACGAGGGCGGCGGTTGGGACAACTACAACTTCGCCACCAATGCCGAGGGCGTGACCGAGTACTGGCGCAAGCGCGTCATCCAGAGCAAGGACCAGGAAGCTGTCTATACCGTGGGTATGCGCGGCATCCACGACAGCGGCATTGCAGGCTACGGCGGTGATGCCACGCGGACGGCGGACGGCCTCACGCAGATTATCGCCACACAGCGCCAACTCATCAGCGAGCACATCGGCGACCCGACCACGGTGCCGCAGATGTTCGTCCCCTACAAGGAGGTGCTGAGCGCCTACAACACGGGCCGCATCGACCTGCCCGAGGACATCACGCTGACATGGGTCGATGACAACCACGGCTATATCCGTCAGTTCCCCGATGCCAACGAGCAGCAGCGCAGCGGCAGCCACGGCATCTACTACCACCTCAGCTACTGGGGCTCGCCGCAGGACTACCTCTGGCTCAGCAGCACGTCGCCCTCGCTCATCAGCTATGAGCTCTCTCGCGGCTACGAACAAGGCATCCAGCGCCTGTGGCTCATCAACGTGGGCGACATCAAGCCCGCCGAGGAGGAACTGGAGTTCTGCATGGACTTGGCTTGGGACATCGACAAGTGGAACCCCACCGAGGCCGCTGGCTACAGCCGCGACTGGGCGGCACGCACCTTCGGCGAGGACGTGGCCGACGAACTGGCTGCCATCAAGTTAGAGTACTATCGTCTGGCCGCTGCCGGCAAGCCCGAGCACGTCTGCCACACCACCTACAGCCGTCGCGAGATGGACGAGCGCATCGCCGCCTACAAGGCCATCGCCGACCGCGTGGCGACGCTCAAGGGCAGCATCCCTGCCCGCTTGCAGGACGCTTACTTCCAGATGGTGGAATACCCCGTGCGCGGTGCCTATCTGATGAACGTGAAGCACTTCCGCGCCGCCGAGAGCTTCGAGTATGCCAATGCCGGCATGAAGACCGAGGCCCTCAGCGCCGCCGCCGAAGCCCGCGCCGCCTACGACGAGATTCAGACCCTCACCACCACCTACAACACCGGCATCGCCTCTGGCAAATGGGACGGCATGATGAGCAGCAAGCCCCGCAGCCAGAGCGCCTTCAACATGCCCGGCGTAGCCAGCGAAGACGACGTAGCCACCGCGCTCAGCGGTTTGCCCGCTGAGAACGAAGTGGTCATCCCCGCCACCGCCTACGCCACCGCCAGCCCCGTGCTGAAAGCCGTCGATGGCCTCGGTATGCAGACGCAGGCCCTGACCACCTGGCCCATGGACCTGACGGCCTACTCGTCGGGCAGCCTCTCCTCGGCTCCCTCGGCAGAGTACGACGTCCCCGTCGGTGCCGGCGTGAACATCATCAAGGTGCACTGCCTGCCCACCTTCCCCCTCAACAGCAGCTACGACCTGCGCTATGCCGTCAGCATCGACGGCGGCTCGGCCACCGTGCAGAGCATCAAGACCACGGCACAGACCTCGGCCTGGGACACCAACGTCCTGCGCGGCTGGGCCGGCGGCAGCCACAGCTACGTCAGCGATGCCGAGAAGACCGTCCGCGTGAAAATCTATTTCCTCGACCCGGGCCTGGTGCTCAGCGACATCTACTGCGAGCAGCCCAGCGACTCCTTCACCGACCAGGTGCTGACCAACGCCGACTTTGAATACAGCGCCGAGGGCGTGCTCAACAGCGGCGGCTCCACCGTGCGCGGCGTGCCTTACGGCTGGGAAACGAACACCACCTTCCCCGGCACCAGCTACGGCATCAACAACGACGGCTCCAACCGCCACGGCGACAACCTCTGCTGGTTCTACAACAGCGGCGGCACCGTGCCCGACTTCTTCCAGCTCTCGCAGACCGTCAGCGGCCTCGACGCCGGCACCTACCGCGTGCAGTGCCGCCTCTGGGCGCAGAGCGGCAACCTCGGCACCGTGCGCCTCTTCGCCAACCAGAACGTGCAGTACTATGGCAAGCAGACCGACTACGTGAGCAACCTCACCGACGGCGAGGTGAACACCTTCGCGGGCTACAGCGGCACCAGCACGGCCAGCCTGAAAGACATGCAGGTCGTAGTGACCATCGCCGAGGGCGAGGACCTCACTCTCGGCATCCGCACCAGCAACCAGAAGAGCGACGGCACACGCGCCACCAGCAGCTCCGACAACACGGGCTGGTTCAAGTGCGACTACTTCCGCATCGAGCCTTACACCGCCGTCGCGGGCATCGTCAATCCCGGCTTCGGACAGGAGACGACGGGCTGGACCATCGACTACAGCGGCACGGCCAACGTGAAGATCAGCTCCGGCGCCAAGCCCGACGGCAGCAACGCGCCCCTCATCGCCGCCGATCAGAACCACCTCCAGATCTGGGGCATCAGCGCCACGGGCAGCGTCTCGCAGACCGTCGTGAACCTGCCCAACGGACGCTACGAGGTGGGCGTCACCTTCTGCAAGAGCGGCACCCTCACCGGCACGCTCTTCGCCAATGACGCCTCCGTCACCCTCGCCGACAACAGTATCTATAAGGTAGAGACCGACGTCACCGACGGCATCCTTTCCCTCGGCGTCACCTTCAGCTCCACCAGCGGCGCCACCCTCGACATCGATGCCTTCACGCTCCGCCGCCTGGCCGAGAATGTCACCATCGACGAGAGTGCCACCTCGCTCAGCGGTTTCCCCGCCGAGGCCGTCAACGCCACCCTCGTCCGCACCCTCACCGCCAACGTCTGGCAAGGCTTCTCCCTGCCCTTCGCCCTCACCGCCGAGCAGATAGCCGCCTCGCCGCTGGCCGACACCGAGGTCGTAGAGCTGAACACCGCCCTCAGCGCGTCACCCGCCGAGAACGACGGCAACACCCTCTACTTCTCCGTCGCCACCGCCATCGAGGCCGGCAAGCCCTACTTCGTCCGCCCCGCCGCAGATGTCGTCAACCCCACCTTCGAGGACGTCACCATCACCGACACCGAGGGCGAGAGCGTCACCGCCGGCTCCTACAGTTTCGTCGCCCAACTCTACAACAAGGACCTTCCCACCGACGGCACCGTAGCCTACCTCAGCACCGCCACCGGCCAGTTCAAGCGCCTTACCTCCGGCGGCATCAACGGTCTCCGCTCCTACCTTCTCCTACCCGCTAATGCAGAAGTGAAACTATACTTCGGCGACGCAACCCCCACCGGCCTCACACAGTTCCCCTCCCTCACGGGGGAGGGGTTAGGGGAGAGGCCCTGTTTTGACCTCAGCGGCCGCCGCGTCTCCACCTCCACATTGTCCAAAGGGCTCTACATCCAGAACGGAAAGAAAACCATCATCAAATAAATTGTTCGCGCCATGAAACGAAAATATCAGCAGCCCTCCATGCAGGTGCTCACCCTCACTTCCTCCGCCTCCCTCCTCGCCAACAGCTTCAACGGCTCTACCCTCACCATCGACAATTCCTCGATGGATGACGGCGACGGCAGCGATGCCGTGAAAGCCTCCGGCGACTGGGGCGACATCTGGGAATGATTACTCTGGCTTGCATGACAAGCCCCACGCTATGAGACGCCCCCCTTCTCCTGCTCCTCATCTCCTGCCTCGCAGCCTCTGCCGGACAACGAGGCGGGATGAGGGCGCTCACAAGTCAAGAATCAGGCCGCGACACCGTGACCGTAATCATCACGGCGGGGCAGTCCAACACGGCAGGACGCTGCACCAACGACTCGCTGCCCGCGTATATCCAGACACTCGGCGGCCAGTACAGGTTCTGCCAGTGGAGCTACACCAACGGACGGACTCGGCTGGCGGAGGCCGAGGGCGTGTTCCGTCCCTTCTGGCCCGAGATGGGGGCTGACGAACCCAACCTCGGACGCTTCGCCTACGATGCCATCGTCTATTATCTCATGGAACAGGCCCTGCAACGCCCCTTCTACGTCATCAAGCACGCAGAGGGCGGCACCGCGATTGACCCAGCGTGCAGGAGTGCGAACAACCGCCACTGGAGTGCCGACGAGGCTTACTTGGACATTCATGGCCTTTCGTTTTTTTTAACACCCCAAAGGCAAGTTTATGCCAGAAAATTAGTACTTTTGTGCCACAAACATAAAGAATACGAATATGAAGAATAGCGAAAGAGATAAGGTTTCTTTGGGAATGGCCGTCTGCCTTGCCTTGGCAGCTTGCGTCAGTGCCTCAGCACAACCCGCCGCCACTGACGCCTTGGTGGCAAGCGACAAAGCCAGCATGGTTCCTTACGACATCAGCTCCGCTGGAGTGAAGCAGTCCGTGCGCTGGGGCATCGACACGGCGTGGATGTGGTCGTGGTGGCCGCTGCGTGCCACCAACCACATGCAGGAGTGCGCCGAGCTGGGGCGCGTGACCATCGACCCGCGTGTCTCTGGCTCCTACACTGCCATGAGCTCTGACCAGCTGTCGCACTTCACCGAACAGCTGTCGTGGCTGAAGAAGTCGGGCGTCACGCAGCTCTATCTCTTGGCCGGCAACGCCAGCGGCACGGCGTGGCAGACCAGTTACCGCACGACGTTCATCAAGGACATCGAGCTGGCCGTGACCTACCTGCAGTCGAAGGGCTACACCGTCACCGCTATAGCTCCTTTCAACGAGCCTGACTACGGCGCCAACAACGCTCCCAGTGCCGCCGAGATGGCTACCGTGGCACGGCTGCTGCGCCAGAACGCCGTGCTCAAGGACATCGACATCGCGGGTCCCAACTGCCTCAACCCCGACTACGCCTACGCTTGGTGGGGAACCATGAGCGGCTCCCTCCAAATCGGCAACACCCACCAGCTGGCGGGCACCTTCGACAGCTACGCGGGCTTCTTCGCCGCCGTGCAGGCATCGGGCAAGAAGGGAGCTTGCGACGAGCTGCACAATATCAACGACGCCCTCATCGGCATGAACTACGGCATGACGGATGGCATCTGGTGGTCGGACTTCGGCAGCTACACGCGCGCTGAGCTGGGACGCGCCTCTAACGACGGTGTGCGCATAGGCTATGCCGAGAACCGCGCCGCATGGACCTCGGCGGCCGTGTTCCGCCGCACGTCGGAACCCCTCGTCGAGGCCTTCCTCGGCACCTCGGAGCGGCAGGCCGGCGAGTCGGCCTACTGCTTCGTCTCGCAGGACCGCCTCGCTTACTACGACGGCCACGGCCCCTGCTATGACTACACACAGGCCACGGCGGGTGGCACGGGCTACGGCGTCGGCCAGACCAACTCGGAGTACGTCATCGAGGTGACGCACGGCGAGGACGTGCCGGTGGCACCCTTGGACGGCACCTTCAAGCTGGTGAACAAGGCCACGGGCAAGCTGCTCACCGCCGCCTCGCTGTCCGCAGACGCCAACATCACGCAGGCCAAGGAGAGCCGCACGGCCCAGCAGTCGTGGCTCATCAAGCCCGTGGGCGTGCGCGATGCCGGCGACTTCGCCCACGTCACCATCGCTGCCGCCAAGAACACCAGCCTCTACCTCGATGCCTTGAAGTACGGCGGCGACAACGGCGCCCGCGTGCTTCTCTATAACGGTAGCGGCAACGAGTGCGAGCGCTGGCACCTGCGCTACAAGGGCGACGGCTACTACACCATTACCAATAACGACAGCGGCCTCTCGCTCGAAGGCAGCGCCAACAACACCGCTACCAACACCACGGGCGTCACGCAGTGGGCGCGCACCGGCACCGACCGCCAGCTGTGGCGCCTCGTACCCGCCACCGCCACAGTGGAGAGCGAGGCTCCCGCCACACCTGCGGGTCTGCAGGCCGAGGGGCGCAGCGGCAGCATCCGTCTCACGTGGACGGCCAACACCGAGGCCGACCTGCTCGGCTATATGGTCTATCGCTACAACACCGCCGCTGCCGAATGGGAGACGATTGGCCGACGGGTGACAGCCACCGAGTTCACCGACAACTACTGCGCCAAGGGCACCGCCTACCGCTACCGCATCCGCGCCATCGACCAGGCGTGGAACATCAGCGAGCCGTCTGCCGAGGCCACAGCCTCCACCGCCGCCGCGAAAGCCCTCATCGGCGAGTGGCACTTGGGCAGCGACCTCCTCGACCACAGCGAGAACGCCCTTCACGCCGCCGCCACTGCCGCCGTGACCTTTGCCACTGGCGACACCCATGCCGGAGCCGTCCTCGACGGCAGCACGGGCTACGTCGCTCTGCCCTACCACGTGGCCGACATGGCCGCTATGACCTTCTGCGCGTGGGTCAAGCCCGCCAGCACGACCGCCTGGCAGCGCATCTTTGACTTCGGACGCTCCACCGACAACTACTTCTTCCTCACGCCCTCCAACGGCAGCCGCCTGCGCCTCGAGATCTGCCACGACGGACAGAAGCAGGGTCTCAACGCCACCAAGCGCCTGACCGCCAACCAGTGGACGCACGTCGTCGTGACCCTTTCCGCCGAGGGCGCGAGCATCTACCTCGATGGCAAGCTCGATGCCACTTCGTCCGCCGTCACCTTCACCCCGGCCGATGTTCATCCCACGTTGAGCTACATCGGACGCTCCATGTTCGACGCCGACCCGCTCTTCAAGGGCACCATCGGCGACGTCCGCCTCTACAACTATGCCCTCCCTGCCGCCGACGTGGCCGCGCTCTTCTATCAGGATCAGATTGATGCTGCCGCCGACCTCGCCGCACAACCCATGAACAAGGATGTGCGCGCACCGCTCACCGAGGCCATCGCCACGGCACACAACGCCATCAGCAGCGGCGACAGCGAGGCCATCACCACTGCACTCGCTGCCCTCACCACGGCGATGAAGAGCGTGCAGTCGTCAGTCAAGGCCTACAGCGCCCTGGGCGAGATGCTGGGGTGGTCGCAGTCGCTGGCCGAGGCACATCCGCAGGCCGACGCCGAGGCTCTGGCCGCCTACGATACCGCCTACGACGACATCCATACCGCCTACCTCCAAGGCGACTATGCCGACGCCGACATCACCGCCGTATGCACCGACGTGCGCACCCTCACCAACCGCTACCTCATGGCCGATGCCTCGAAGGTCACCACCCGATTCACCGACATCACCCACCTGCTCCTCAACGCCGACTTCGCCGACGGCACCACCGACGGCTGGCAGCTCACCACCAATTCTTCCTCCAACTACCACGGTGCCTGCGCCTACGGTTGCTTCGAGGTGTGGAACCACACCTTCAAGCTCTCGCAGACGCTGCCCGGAATGCCCGCTGGCACCTACCGCCTCCAGGTACAGGGTTTCTACCGCAACGGTGCCAAGATCAACAGCGCCTCCACCGACGTCAATGCCCTCCTCTTCATCGGCGATGATACGGCACCCATCGCACCGATCTCTCGCAGTGCCAACAGCAGCACCTCCGACGGCGACTGGTACGAGTATGCCACCAATAAGAAGGTGCCCAACGACATGCAGGCTGCTGCCGCTGCCTTCAACAAACTGAACCGCTACAAACCCACCACCACCGTCAACGCCGTCACTACTGACTACGACCCCACCGCCGCCGAAGCCCTCACCCTCGGTTTGCTGAAGACCAAGGCCGTGGCCGACGAC